>Ga0210405_10006488_pt1 | contig 10425 bp, 11 predicted proteins | sample IncBWH11MmetaG_FD_155492 | JGI IMG/M metagenome (GOLD analysis project Ga0210405, IMG submission 155492) | Forest soil microbial communities from Barre Woods Harvard Forest LTER site, Petersham, Massachusetts, United States - Inc-BW-H-11-M | ecosystem: Environmental > Terrestrial > Soil >... | reverse complement strand
TATCGTTGTTCAAGTGCTCTGCTACGGTTCGAACGACAAGACCGGAAAAGCCGACGTCCCCCTCTATCGGCCCAATCAAGCGATTATCGGCTTCCTTCGGCCCCTCGGCTCCCTGGAAACCATTCAAGAAATCGCCTCAAAAGGCGTCACCGCCTTCTCGATCGAATTGATGCCGCGCACCACACGCGCGCAAAGTATGGATGCGCTCTCTTCGATGGCCACCATCAGCGGATACAAAGCCGTTCTGATTGCGGCGGACACTCTCCCGAAGCTTTTTCCGATGCTGACAACCGCAGCGGGAACTATCACGCCAGCGCGTGTTTTTATCATCGGCTGCGGTGTCGCCGGACTGCAAGCCATCGCCACCGCGCGAAGACTGGGAGCAGTTGTTTCGGCATACGATTTGCGGCCTGCGGTAAAAGAGCAGGTGCAGAGCCTCGGCGGGCGTTTTGTCGAGATCGCGGTGGAAGCCAAGGACGCACAGGATGCGCGCGGCTACGCAACGGCCCAGGGCGAAGAATTTTACATGAAGCAGCGCGAACTGCTCGGAAAAGTGGTCGCGGAAAGCGACGTCGTGGTCACCGCCGCCGTAATCCCCGGCAAAAAATCACCGATTCTGGTGACCAAAGAGATGGTCGACGGAATGGCGCCAGGCTCGGTGCTCGTCGATCTCGCAGCCGAGCGCGGCGGAAATTGCGAATTGACCCGCGCCGGAGAAAAAGTCGAGGAGCACGGCGTAACGATCATCGGCTCCATCAATCTGGCCAGCACGGTCCCCTATCACGCCAGCCAAATGTATGCGAAAAACGTCGCCACGTTTCTCTTGTACATGATCAAAGAGGGCAAGCTGCAAATCAATCCGCAGGACGAAATCGTTCGAGAAACGTTGCTGACCCAGGGTGGAGAAATTGTAAGCGCCAGGCTTCGTGAAATTTACAAGCTCCCGACGCTGGCTGCCAAATCTTAAGGAGGCATGGATGCCCGCGGATTTTATTTCGAGTCTGTTTGTGTTCATCCTATCGGCGTTTTTAGGCATTGAGCTCATTAAACGGGTTTCCCCGCTGCTCCACACTCCTCTGATGTCGCTGACGAACGCGCTCGACGCTATCGTCGTGGTCGCCGCCATCATCATCGCTGGCCGGCACGAAACGCGTCTCGCCACCATTCTCGGACTGATCGCGGTCGCGGCTTCCTTCAGCAACATGGTCGGCGGCTTCGTCATCACCGACCGCATGCTCAGCATGTTCAAGACCGGCAAGGCGGCGAAAAAGCCATGACCCCCGCCGACGTCCAACAGCTCATCGACTTCACTTACATCGCCGCAGCCATCGGTTTCATCCTCGCGATCAAGTGGCTGGGCTCCCCGGTCACGGCAAAGCGCGGAGTTATCATCGGCGAAATCGCTTCGGCCGTCGCCGTCATCGCCACCTTGTACGACCCGCAGGTCAGCCAATACAAGTGGATCATCATTACCCTCATCATCGGCGCGGCCGTCGGCGTACCCCTCGGCATGGTGAAGATGACCGCGGTTCCTCAGCGAACCGCGTTGAGCCATGCCTTCGGCGCTCTTTCCGCGGCGCTGATCGGCATCGCCGAATACTATGTCGCCGCTCCCAACGTCCCCAAATTCCAGATGGCCGAAATCGGGCTCGAAGTGATCATTGGTTCGCTCACCTTCACAGGCAGCTTGATCGCCGCCGGCAAACTGCAGGAAATCCTCCCGCAGCGGCCCATCACTTATAAAGGACAGAATTACGTCAGCCTCACCGTCCTGGCTGCCGCTCTCGGACTGGTGGTGGCGCTCGTCATTCATCCCGAGATGACCTTTCTCTTTCCAATCATGGTCGGCGTGGCCCTGATTTTCGGAATCATGCTCGTCACTCCCATCGGCGGCGCGGACATGCCGACCGTTATCTCCCTCTTGAATTCCTACGCGGGCTTCTCCGCCTCGCTCCTCGGCTTCGTCCTCAATAACAAAGTTCTGATCGTCGCCGGCGCCCTCGACGGCGCCTCAGGCTTCATCCTCTCAGTCATCATGTGCAAAGCCATGAACCGCTCCTTCACGAACGTGTTGTTTGGAGCGTTCGGCCAGGTGCAAGCCTCCGCTGCAGGTGCCAAAGAAGAGCGTGCCGTCAAAAGCGCTTCTCCAGAAGACGCCGCCGCGATTCTGGGCGCCGCAAACACGGTGGTCATCGTTCCCGGCTACGGAATGGCCGTAGCGCAGGCCCAGCACAAAGTTCGCGAACTTTACGACATCCTCACCAAAAAAGGCATCGACGTGCGCTTCGGCATCCATCCCGTCGCCGGACGCATGCCCGGCCACATGAACGTCCTCCTGGCCGAAGCCGACATTCCCTATGATCGCTTGATGGAGATGGACGCCATCAACGGCGACCTCCCGCAAACCGACGTGGCCCTGGTCATCGGCGCAAACGACGTCACCAATCCTGCCGCCCGCACCGACCAAAGCAGCCCCATCTTCGGCATGCCTATCATCGACGTCGACAAAGCCCGAACGGTTATGGTCATCAAGCGCAGCATGGCAGCGGGCTTCGCCGGAATCGATAATCCGCTGTATTACCTCGACAACACCATGATGCTTTTCGGCGACGCCAAAAAATTCGTCAGCGACATCGTCCGCGAACTCAGCGGCGGCGGCCACTGATCGTCCCAAGCCCCGACAAAGCCTTTTGGGGGACCTTGTTCCGCTGGCGGCGCCAAATGCCCCAGACTCGCGTCCAGCGGAGTATAATGAGCTTAGATCGCCCCAGAGGCTTCCATGACCATCGAACAACAAGTGCTCGAAAAACTCCGCGATTTGCCTCCTGATAAACAGAAGGAAGTCTTGGACTTTGTGGACCAACTGAAAGAAGGGAAAGCCCCGAAGAAGCCGCTCAAGAGCTTGCTGGGGTTGTGGGCCGACCTGAATTTCCACGTCACAGAAGAAGATATCGCCGAGGCCCGCCGCGAAATGTGGGGCAATTTTCCACGTGACATCAAACTATGAGCACGGTGTTGGATACTCACACCGTCCTCTGGTATTTGGAATACTCCCAGGAATTGTCAGCGGTTGCTCGAACAACGATTGAAGGCGCCATTCGCGATGCTCGCCATGTGCGCGTCTCAGCGATTTCCCTTGTGGAGACGGTTTATCTGGCTGAAAGACGAAGGGTTCCGCTCACAGCCCTGGAGCGCCTTCGCTCGGCCCTCGCTGATCCAAGTTCAGGGCTGTTCATCGCCCCTGTAGACGCGGGTGTAGCCGGCGCGCTCCAGCATATTCCTCGCGACGTTGTTCCCGACATGCCCGACCGTATCATCGCCGCAACCGCCCTCTACCTTGGCCTCCCGCTCGTAACCCGCGACCGCCGCCTCCAATCTGCCGGAATCCAAACCATCTGGTAGCCACAATTCTCGGATAGTTACAGGTTTCGCCGGCATCGATAAATAGTGTTCCGTCCGAACTGAGGAATGCCTCCAGCCGCGGCTACCCAGCCAGTCCGCTAAATCTCTCCAAAACAGACCAAGCCACAGGGTGAGATTGGAATTGCACTCCGATGCTATATCTGTCGTCTGGCAGTTTCAGACAGTAAACCACCTTCCCGCAGACCGAATCGTTGCTCAACGGAGTAACCCGTACCGCATCGCCAGCCTGCCAGAGATGCTTAGAGAATACGCGGGCGCCGTGCGGACTGATATTGTCGGTGTACGTCTTCTCTTCGCCAGCGGCACCCGCAGGCTCACAATGCATGATACGCACGACCATGATGATCGGGAGCCGCTTTTCCGTTCTGCCAGTGGGCCCGTAGTCCAAAGGGTCCTCGTTGACGCCTTGACGTCGTGAAATTGAGGTGTGGCGGCGCGCTGATTCGACTTGAAAACCTTAATCTAGGTCTTCGATGGTAAGCGTCTTGCTCTTGCGCGGGCATGGCTCCTCGCGCGGTCCGGTGCTGGGTCACTCGATCCGGTGCTTGGAGGCTTGTAAGCCACCTCACGTCTCAATTGGGTAGCATTTATTTTCGCTGGTTGCAATCAAGTAAGAACCTTAGTACTCGGTCCGTAGATTGCCCTAGTCACGAAATGGAACACGGTTACGAGTGGAATTTAGATCGCTGCCCAATCCCGCAGTTTCCTTCTCGATGGCAATCCGGTCCTTCTCTCGCTCGGGACTACTGGTCCAGCACGCCTGGAAGCAAAATGACGATCGATTTTTCACTGCGCACAAGGAAAGAGAGCTCCAAATCGGCGGAATTCTTCACCTCACAGCGAAATTCGCCAAACTGATTTGTCACCGTGTTGACAATAAATTCGCGGCCATCCGAGAGCATGACCGGCACGCCGCGGCCAACTATCTCCGGATGGCCAAGGTCCAACAACTGTCCGGTGACGACGAGGCTATTGCTCTCCGGCTGCCATTCGATCTGGAGATCGATCTGAAAAGGATCAGCCCGGTAGAGCATCTGTCTGGTTCTCGTGGCAGCTGAGCGCGTTCCGGCCTGTGCCGGGTCCGAAAAGCTGTCGAATAGCAACTGGACTTGGTCGTCTGTCTCCGGTGTCTCCTGCGGCTTGGCCATCAAGTTAGCCGAGGTGAAGGCTGCCTTGGCTGCCAGAACACTTTCCGCGGCAGGTTGGTAGCCGACCTCGTCCGCCGCCACGTTGGCTATTTTCTGCCATAGCCTTGCTCTCCCCACCTCCCCTCTGCGACGCCTTCGACGCTGCTTCTCTATCGCCAACTGATAGTCACAAGCGACGTGATTCACGCCGTCGTTCCATTCCTCACCCTTAGAGTGCTTCATCTCCGGTTCCCCATTGACCTTTCTTTGTCTCGTTCTTCCGCGCCCCCGCGGATGGGTCATTTCACCATTACCCATGGAAAAAGGATTGTGCAGCCGAAGAAAAATATAGATTAGCCAGTGATCACCCGAACCCTTCCTCAGGTGAATGCTGTACTTGCGTTCGCCTATGCCGGCGATCATTCGTCAGGCAACGCGACCCACTCAGGAGTTTGGGCAACCTCCTTCTGGCAGCCGCTGCCAGGTGTATACTGCCCGCGCGAGGAGGGAATATGTTGCAACAAGCGAATCAAACAAACGCCCGGGACCTCGAGTGGTCTTGTCAGGCCGTTTCACCCGTGGATGAGCCCTGCGATTCTGCCGCAACTTTCTACTGTGGTGTCTGCGGGCGGCGGTTCTGCGCCGTCCATGCCGAGGATGAGCTCTGGCACACCTGCGTCCTCGAGCCGGGGGACGAGGGAGGCGAGGCTTGACTATCTTCGCCAACCGGAAAGAAGGGCGCCTTCACAAACCGCGGGGTTCACTTGGCAGCGCGCTTGGACTACAATGCCGGGCGAATGGCTGTGGAGGGAATATGCGTGCCGATCGAGTGGAAGTCTCCTGGGATGGCGGGAAATCGGACTGGCTGGTTCGCATCCAGAGCGGCGAAGAAGTGATCCGGCGTCATTACAAAGCACCAAAAGACGCCGATGAAAAAACGCTTCGTGCGAAAGCCGAAGAAACGGTAAAGGACGAAGGCTATGAAGCAGACGCCTCGGTTGTCAGTATTCGTAAGTAGTGGGACGGAGGCGAAGGCGGCATGGTTGCCACAAGGGTGAACTGCTGCGCCCGCAGGACGCCGGTCCACTCGCGCTAATTTTCGAGCGTGACCGAGATCGTTTGCAGGAACCCGGCGACTTGCTGCAACTCCTCGAAAGAGTAGGCGTTGATTTTGATGTCGAGCATGTAAGCGCCGGCGGGCGTTCGCACCAGCGATTGGTAGACGCGTAATGCCCCGATGCCATGCTCGAAGTCGGCGCGGAGAAAATGGTGCTGATTGGCGGTGAATTCGGAAATGTCTCCGAGAACTTTCAAATTGTAAGCCGAGGCCAAATTCGCCGCGTCTTTCTTGAAAACTTCGATATCTATCCGGTTTGTTGCCGTAGGCAACGCGCTGATCTCAGTCGAAGGCATATTGACTTGATGGCCGTCCCATTCGCCCTTTCGTGACGCGTAGAAAATAAATTTCGGTGCGGTCGGATGCGGCAAGTCATCCGGTGAAGCGCCTGGCGCGGGAATGGTGGATCTTGCGGAAGTTTCCAGCCGGTCGTTGATCGCGTGCAGCGATTCAAACGAAGCAGGGACCAGTCCTGCCGGAATCTGAAAGGTCAGGCCAAGGACACCATTTTTATAAACGTTGCCCGAGACGACTCCGCCTTCAACGCCTGCGAACGAGGAAACAGCCGAGGCGTCCGGCTTCGCTGTCGCTTCCACTGCGGCGCTTGCCGCGGATTTCTCTGAGCCAGCCGCTGGCCGCGAAGGCACGGAGTGGTTGCCAGAAGAGTTTGAAGAACGCGCCGACGAAGCAGCCGAGGAGGAGGTAATGCGAGAATTGCCAGAAGAATTACCGGAAACAGTTCCGGAGGAATTGGAGGCAGCCGCAGGCTGCTGTTCCGCAAGCGCGGCAGCGGCCAGCTTGGGATCCGATTCGCGCTTGAGCGCTTTGTTGATTGCTTCTTCGAGTTCGCCTTGCGTGGCTTCGCCGAAGCCAGACTGGCGATAACGAATGACGCCGTCTTTGTCGAGCAAGATGTACGTCGGAAAGGAATCGATCTTGAAGGCTTCTTGGACGATTCCCGAAAGATCGATGTATTCGGACCAATTCATTTGCTGCGCTTTGATGAAAGTGCCCCAGACCTCTTCATCGTCGTCCGAACTGATGCCCACGATCTGGAATCCTTTGCCGGCATATTTCTTCTGTAGGCCACGAACGACGGGAACCGATTCGCGGCACGGCGGGCACCACGTGCCCCAAAAATCGAGCAGAACGACTTTCCCGCGAAGCGCTACGTTGGAAAGATTTTCGTTTTCGTACGTGGTAAATGAAAAATCCGGAGCAAAGGGAGCTCTCGCGCGAATGGGACTGGCGATGATGCGGCGTGCTTCCACAACGGTGGCGGGATCGGCGTTCGGCGTGGAAACATACGTGTTCATTTCCGCGAGGCCTTCGGGGTCGCGCTCCTGCTTGAGCAAAACCATCCCGAGATCGAAATGCGTTATGGCCGTTGTCGAGTCCAACGCCAGCGCCTGGCGCAGTTCGCCCTCCGCCTCTTTCAGCTTTTTGTCGCCAGGCTTGCCGGACATTTGCGTGAGCAGCGTGGCGCGAAATAGATGCGCTTGGACGGCAATCATTTTGTTGTCGGCAGCAACTTTTTCGGCGCGCTTGGCGTCTTCCAGCGCGGAAGAAAAATCGCCAAGTTTGCGCTCGACGGCAGCGATTTTCAAATAGCACGGCGCCGAGGAGTGATGGCAAAGCTTGTCGGCTTTGTGATACGCGTCGAGCGCAAGATCGAATTTCTTTTTGGATTGGTACAGATCGCCCTGAGCCAGGGCTTGCGCGAAGGGATCGCTGGAAACCTGAGCACGCAGCGGAACGGGCGCGACAATGCACGCAACAACGGACGTAACAAGGAGAAGAGAGAGGGCGGCTCGTTTCATGGATGAATCTCCCAATGCTCGGACAATGCTTCTAGTCTTGACGCACTATACCACCGTTGTAATTGGCGCGGGAGGACTGAGCGGGCCCCGTTCCCTTCCCGGAAAAGCACATCCCGGAGTGGTAAGCCGCAGAGTGCGGGCGTGCGGTTGGGTCCATTGGACATATATTTCTGGAGTGTTAAAATCTGAGATGAACTGACATGCCACCAAAAACACTCTACGAAAAAATCTGGGATTCGCATGTGGTGCACGAAGAAACGGGAAAGCCGGCGCTCATCTATATTGACCGGCACCTCATCCATGAGGGCACATCGCCGCAGGCGTTCGCGGGGCTGCGCGCGGAAGGCCGCAAAGTGCGGCGGCCCGATTTGACGTTTGCGGTGATGGATCACTCCGTGCCGACCAAGGACCGTACGCTACCAATCATTGATACAGATGCGCGGCTGCAGTTTGAAGCGCTTGAAAAAAACTGCCGCGAGACGGGCGTGCGACTTTTTGACATGAACAGCCGCAACCAGGGCATCGTGCACATCATCGGACCGGAGCTGGGCGTGACGCAGCCGGGGCAGACGATTGTGTGCGGCGACAGCCATACGTCGACGCACGGAGCCTTTGGCACGCTGGCGTTTGGTATTGGGACGAGCGAAGTCGAGCACGTCCTGGCGACGCAGTGCCTGGTGCAGTCGCGCAGCAAAACGCTGCACATTTTGGTGCATGGCAAACGGCCGCGCGGCGTGACGGCGAAGGACATCATTCTGGCAATCATCGGAAAGATTGGAATCAGCGGCGGCACCGGACATGTCGCGGAATATGGCGGCGAGGCGATCCGCGATTTGAGCATGGACGGGCGGATGACCGTATGCAACATGACCATAGAAGGCGGAGCACGCGCCGGAATGATTGCGCCGGATGAGACGACGTTTGCGTATATGGAGGGGCGGCCGTTTGTGCCGCGCGGGAAAGCGTTCGAGGAAGCGGTTGAGGGATGGAAGAAGCTGAAGAGCGACGATGGTGCGAAATTCGACATGACCGTTGAACTGCAAGCGAAGGATCTCGCACCGCAAGTGACTTGGGGCACGAATCCGGGAATGGTGACGAGCGTAACCGGGCGCGTTCCGGAGCCAGGGTCGTTCCATGATCCGAACGATCAGAAAGCTACCGAGAGCGCGCTGAAGTACATGGGGCTCAAGGCTGGGACGGCGATCGTGGACATTCCGGTGGACAGGGTGTTTATCGGTTCGTGCACGAATTCGCGGCTGGATGACTTGCGGGCGGCGGCGCACCTGGTGGCGGGCAAGCACGTTGCCGGCAGCATCAAGCAGGCGCTGATTGTGCCGGGTTCGCGCGGCATCAAAGCGCAAGCCGAAAAAGAAGGCCTCGACAAAATTTTCCGCGAAGCGGGTTTCGAGTGGCGGGACGCGGGTTGCAGCATGTGCATCGGCATGAACGCCGATGTGTTGCCGCCGCACGAGCGGTCGGCGAGTACTTCAAATCGCAATTTCGAGGGGCGACAGGGTAAAGACAGCAGGACGCACCTGGTCAGCCCGGTGATGGCTGCAGCGGCCGCGATTGCAGGACACTTTGTGGATGTGCGGTCACTGGACGTGGCCTCCGTCGAGTGAAAAGTGATATCGCTCAAAGCGATTTAAATTTCTGAGGAGCGCGAATCGAATGGAACCATTTGACACGCATACAGGAATGGTTGCGCCGCTGGACCGGGTCAATGTGGACACCGACCAGATGGTGCCGAAGCAATTTTTGAAAGCGCTGACGCGGCAGGGGTTTGGACGAATTTTGTTTTATGACTGGCGCTACTTGCCGGGCGAGAAACCGAATCCGGAATTTGTGCTGAACTTTCCGCGCTACGAAGGCGCATCGATTCTGCTGGCGAGGCACAACTTCGGCTGCGGCTCGAGCCGCGAGCATGCGCCCTGGGGCGTGAAAGACTACGGCTTCCGCGTGATCATCGCGCCGAGCTACGCTGATATTTTCTACAACAATTGTTTCAAGAACGGCATTCTGCCGGCGTCGCTGAGCGAGGAGCAGGTCGAGGAACTCTTCCAGCGCACGGAAAAAGAAGAAGGCTACATGCTGACGGTGAATCTGCCGAATCAGACCATCGCCGACCGGCATGGCTTGATGTTCCGGTTCGAACTGGCGCCGTCGCGCAAAGAAGTTCTGCTGAAGGGCCTGGACGATATCGGCACGTCCCTGCAGCACGAAGCGGATATCACCGCCTACGAAAAAGCCCACGCCGCCACGGCCACAATGTACGAACCCGTTGACGTAAAGAACTACGCCAACAGACAGTAGGCCTACCTAGCGCGCCCAATGAAGCAGAGGCTTCAGGCTTGCTTGGTGGCGCGCTGACCGCTACAGGTCAAGAGCCGCGGGTTTCTCAGCACGGAGTGTCACTGAGGCACCCTTGAATTTCTGTAAGTGTTGCATCTAAAAGACTTAAGATTCAATGTAACCTCTTTAGAATGATATGGTTGCGGGGCATCATCGCAACTGTTGCACCTAAAAGACTTAAGCGCTCTGAGGGTCGTGGTTTAGCCAGAGCTTCGGTTTGCCTACCGCGCAAGCCGAGAAAAGCAGAACGGGGAAGGCCGTGAGGCCTTCCCCGTTTTTACAGCGAGTGTGTGAAAACTCGCCGGAAGAAGTTAGAAACTGAACCGCACTCCAAACTGCATCTGGCGCGGGTTATTGCCCTGCGAACTGACTACTCCGAAGTTCGCCACGCTGGTCGTCCCAGGACTGAGACCGGGATCGAAAAATACCGGATGATTGAAGACGTTGGTGACAGTGTACTGGAAGTCAAAGCTGGTACGCTCCCAAACCTTGATGTTCTTTGACACTCTGAGGTCCATGTTCCAGTACATCAGGCCACGGATTAATCCTCCATTGCCTCCAGTTCCTGTGTCCAGACCCAGAATTG
>Ga0210405_10006487_pt1 | contig 10426 bp, 10 predicted proteins | sample IncBWH11MmetaG_FD_155492 | JGI IMG/M metagenome (GOLD analysis project Ga0210405, IMG submission 155492) | Forest soil microbial communities from Barre Woods Harvard Forest LTER site, Petersham, Massachusetts, United States - Inc-BW-H-11-M | ecosystem: Environmental > Terrestrial > Soil >... | reverse complement strand
CTCAGCCGCAATCCCTCCCGTATCCCCACGAGTTGTCGGTGAAGGAACTGGGTGTAAGCAGCCGATGAACTTTCCGTGGTCGCAGAGGGCGACATATAACCCAGACCGGAGCGAGGGCCTTTGGGGTAGAGGAGACAACTCCTCGCATGGCAGTGCACCACCCAGCACACTGTTCCGACACAGATCGGAACGTCAGGTGACGCTACGGAGTGTACGAAGGGCAGACGCAAAGCTGGCGTGCCGCTGTGGATGCCGGGTGCAGGCTTAACCAGCGAGACGTGAATGAAGGCGCTGTCTGATAGGCCAACCTTCCAGCCGTACTGGGGAAAACCCGCTGTACGGTTGATAGGGGAGGTGGTGGAAACGGCGGCATCATGCGAAGCCCGCTCCGCGCCACCACCTTACCCGACCATCATTCGAAGCCCGCTACGCGCCATCGCTCTACCCGACCGCAGGCCCTAATGACACTTACGAAAAACCGGGGAGTAAGGAGGGGCACCGTCAACCAAAGGTTCAACGACCGAAGGCTCAGATCTTGTCGGGAGGGAATTTCTATCGCGAGGCTTCGGAACGGGGATTCAATTCGAGAGGCTGAGTGGCGAACTTACTGTACCCGGACTCGAGTTTACAGCGGACGGAGTAGCTTTCTTTTTCGGGGACGGAGCCGGTGGCGCGTCAACCGCCTGCCCCGATTTGCTCTTCTGGTAGGCTCGCTTCACTCGCCGAATGTAAGAGGTAGTCTCAGGATATGGCGGAACCGTTCCAAACTGCTGGACGCGCTCCGGTCCCGCATTGTAAGCCGCCAAAGCCAGCACTAAGTCGTTGTTGTAGCGCGTAAGCAGCTCGTGCAGGTATTGCGTCCCGGCATTGATGTTTTCCTGCGGGTCGAAAATATTCTGTACTCCAAATCGCACCGCTGTCTCCGGCAAGAGCTGCATCAACCCGCGCGCATTCTTCTTCGATATGGCTTTGGGATCGAAATTCGATTCCGCGGCGATCACGCTGGTAATCAGGTCAGCGTCCACGCTGTAGCGCGCCGCTGCGGCCTTGATGATTTCATGAATCGGCACTTCGGCAGGGGGCTGCGGAGGCAGCGGAGCGAATACGTCTTCCGGCTCGATCGAAACCACCTCTTCCACAGGAACTTCCACGACACCAACTGTCAATTGCAAACGGTATTTTTCACCAAGAAGCTGATAACTCGTCACATGAAAACGCTGGCCGTTCCGCAAAACGACGTACTCCGCGCGCACCGACGGTGCTACGCCAAACAGCGCCAGGCACAGCAGCGCGCACGATGGCAGAATACGGCTCAGGCGCACGGCGCCGCTTCTCGCAAAGCAAAATGCTCGATGGCCGCCGCAACCCCGCCCTCGTCATTGCTGGCGGTTTCATGCCACCCAAAACCCTTCAATTCCGCCACGCCGTTTCCCATCACCACCGGGATCCCTGCAAACGCAAGCATCTCCAAATCATTGCGGTTGTCGCCAATTGCCAGAACTTCCTGCCGCGAGACTCCGCGCAACGCCGCCCATTCCGCCAGTGACGCCCCCTTTGAACAAGCCGGATTGATCACATCAATCATCGAAAAATTTCTGCTCTCGTAGACCGTTACCGCCAGCGCAAACTCCGCCGCAAACGCAGCTCCCCGCAGCGTAGCTTCTACCTCTTGCATCCGCCTGATGTTTCCGCTCAACATCACTTGAATCGGATCTTCGGTCAGGCAGCTTTCCAGCGGGTTCGCCAGCCCCAGAAACTCGCGATTGCGCGTGTAGTAAGCTGTGCGAATCGGGTCGTCTTCATTGATGGATTCGAGCACGATCTGGTTTTCACGGCGCCGGTCAAAGACGACTCCAGCGCAATCCCGCCACGGCCGCGTAAGCTCCAAAACGCGCCCAGCAGTCTCTCGCGCCAGCAAGTGCCGCACGTGGGTCTCCCCGTCGTACGTCCGGATGACCGCGCCGTTGCTGACAATCATGGTCAGCGGCGCCCCGACCTGCTGAGCGATCGGCAAGGCAAAATCGTATCGCCTGCCAGTCACCAAGGCGACCTCTATCCCACGCTGCGTCGCGGCGGCAATGGCCGCGCGATTCGCCTCCGGAACCTGCCATCGGCTATCAAGAAGTGTCCCGTCAATATCCAAGGCGATCAGCCGCACGCTCATCTCGCAATTATACCGTTAAAGTGGGATGCCCAGGTGAATGCAAGGGATCTCCTGGCGCGAAAGAATAGCCAAAATCGCCTGTGTTAGACTTTTCCTGTATGCCGAAGCGGACAAACGTCTTGGAGCTGGAATGCTCAGCCTGCGCGAAGAAGCACGACTCTTCCGTGGAGCAACACCTCTGCACGTGCGGCAAGCCGCTCCTCGCTAACTATGATCTGAAGAAGGCAGCGGTCACGCTGACTCTGGAAAGCCTGAAGGCCCGCCCCACTACGCTTTGGCGCTACGCTGAAGTGCTTCCCGACGACCCTCCAGTGACTCTGGGCGAGGGCCTGACGCCGCTATTGCCAGCCAGGAGGCTCGGCGCCGCCCTCGGTGTATTTAACCTCCTGGTTAAATACGAAGATCTGAATCCCACTGGATCTTTTAAGGCGCGCGGCATGACCACCGCCGTGACTCGCGCTAAGCAATTGAACGCAAAAGCTTTAGCTGCGCCCACGGCAGGCAATGCCGGCGGCGCCTTGGCTGCCTACGCGGCCGCTGCGGGGATTCCTGCCATTATCGTGATGCCGGCAGACACACCTTCCGCAAACGTCATGGAGTGCCAGGCCTTTGGCGCTAAGGTTATCAAACTAAACGGGTTAATCTCCGATTGCGGCAAATACGTCGCGGAGCACAAAGACCGCGAAGGCTGGTACGACGTTTCGACCCTCAAGGAACCGTACCGCGTCGAAGGCAAGAAGACGATGGGCTATGAGCTTTGGGAGCAGCTCCGCGGCAAGCTGCCAGACGTGATTCTCTATCCGACAGGTGGAGGCGTCGGCCTGATTGGCATGTGCAAAGCGTTTGATGAGATGCAAGAGATGGGCTGGATTGGATTGGAGCGGCCTCGCATGGTCGCGGTGCAAGCAGAAGGCTGCGCGCCGATTGTCAAAGCTTGGGAAGCGCAGCGCGCCACTTCGGAATTCTTTCCAAATGCAGCGACCTTGGCTTCGGGACTTCGCGTGCCTGGACCGCTCGGGGACTTCCTGATTTTGCGTATGCTCAGGCAAACTCATGGAACAGCACTGACGGTGACCGACGAAGAGATGCTGCAAGCAGGGAAGGAGCTGGCGTCGCTCGAAGGAATTTTCGCCGCGCCGGAAGGCGCAGCGACCGTGAGCGCCACTCGCAAGCTTGTCGTTTCCGGCTGGATCAAGCCGGACGAGACGGTCGTATTGTTCAACACCGGCACCGGCTACAAATATTCCGAAGCGTGGCAGCGCGCCCTGCAGGCCTAAATTCTATGAAGACACACCGGATCTATTACGACGACGCGTACGTGAAAGAATTTGACGCTCGAGTTGTGCATTGCGAACTCCTTCCGCCGAACGTAAACGCTGGAATTACCACGCAGGTCCTGGGATTGGTGCTGGATCGCACGGCCTTCTATCCAAGCTCGGGAGGACAGCCAAACGACTTGGGAAAAATCGGGGATGCGAATGTGCTCGATGTCCGCGACGAGGGCGACGAAATCATTCACATTGTCGACCGCCGTCCTGGAAGCGCGGACGTCCTTGGCTGCGTCAACTGGCCTCGGCGATTCGAGCACATGCAGCAACACTCGGGGCAGCACCTGCTCTCGGCGATGTTTCAAGAGCGATACGGGAGACCGACGGTTTCGTTCCATCTGGGGACGGATTTGTGCACCATCGACTTGCAAGGCCCCGAGCCGTCCGACGAAATCCTTGAAGGCGTGGAACGCGCCGCCAACAAAATTATTTTCGAAGACCGGCCTGTAACTGTTCGCTATGGCACGGCTGAAGATCTGGCAGAGCTTGGAGTGCGCAAAGAAGTTGCGCGCGAAGGGATATTGCGGGCGATTGAGATTGAGGGCGCCGACCTGCAACCTTGCGGCGGAACGCACGTCAAGAGCACCGGCCAGATTGGAACGCTTCTCGTTCGGCGTTGCACGAAGATGAGGCAGGATTGGCGCGTGGAATTTGCTTGCGGCGCGCGAGCCGAACGCGCGGCACGGCAGGATTTTCTGCGTCTTCGCGCGGCTGCGGAAAAGTTGAGTTGCGCGCCCGAGGAATTGGTTGCGGCCGCGGAGCGCGCGCTTTCCGAGCGCGATGCAAATTTCAAGAGAGCGCGGGCTCTTGTTGAGCGTCTGGCGGAAATCGAAGCGGCGCAGGAAGTGCGTGAAATTGCGCCGAACTTCGAGGGACTTCGCGTAATTCATCGCGCTTTTGGACATGGGGAGCCAGAATTCCTGGGTTACTTTGCGACGCATGTCGCGAAGGCGGAAAGATCGATTGCGCTGCTGGGTGGGGTGGGTTCTGGACAACTTCTTTTTGCGCAGCATCCCACTGCCGGCAAAGATATGAACGCCCTCCTGAAAGATGTTTTGGCAAAAGTTGGAGGCAAGGGCGGCGGCACTCGAGATTTCGCCCGCGGACGGCTCGATGAACCCGCCCAGGTTGAAAAGGCCCTGGCCGTCGCGAAGGATTTGTTATTTGGAAACGCGACCAGCGCCTAGCGCGAACGAAAGTGATTGCTAGAAAAGCCGCGTGCGAAGGCGATCAGGGATATGCTGCAAATCAATCAGTGTGAGAAAATCAATGGTCTTGAACTCGCGGTCAATCGCGGGTGGACCGCAGAGCCGCGCGGATACGTCAAGGTAAGCGCGAAACAGCCGCGGTATCGCAGGCGCTGGCGTGGTTTGGTCTCCCGCGCGGCAAGCAAATTCCGGCCTGGGTTTTGTGCGTAGCACCGCGTCGACTAGATATTTCTCTCGCAACTGCTCGTACAGCGACATGCCCTCGTTTTCATCCTGTGAGCTCATCGAACTGCATCCAAGCAAGTACCGCGCCTTGCAACTTAGCGCGTATCTCATGATTCCTTTCCAGAGCATGTGCAGCACCGCAGTATTCCGGTAGTCGGTATGCACACACGCCCGGCCGAGCTCGAGAACTTCCTCGCGAATCCTTTCAAACGGCGCGAAGTCGAAAAATTGTTCGCTGTAATAGCCAAGATTGCCTTTGGCGCGGAAGCCGCTCTGCATGCGGTAGGTGCCCACCAGTTTGCCGGAGCTGGTATCGCGCACCATGAGATGGTCACAAATAAAGTCATAACGATCGCGATCGAGGCCGATGCGCGCCGAGCCAGCCAGTCCTTCGCCCAACTCGCAATTAAAGACCAGATAGCGCAGGCGCTGGCAAGCGATGAGGTCTTCCAACGACTCGGCCATGCCCGCGCGAAAGTTGTTTGTTGAGGCGAGGGGATTCTCGCAATCATGCTCGAGGAGCGCCGTAGGTGCCATGGCTAGAGTGTCGGACAAGGCAAATTACGGGGATGTTTCAACCGTGTGAATTGCAGGTTTCCGTGAGGTATCTGATGCGATACAGAGAATTCTGCTGGAGGCGAGGGCTAGTTGCTCCTATTTGGAAATTACCGGCGCGAGCGCGACAGCCGCCAAGCCAACTACGAAAAACAAAAACATGAGAGGGATGAGTTTGCGAGCGCTGGCGGGTGCGTTTGCAAATTCCTTCCAGATAAAGACTCCCCAGATGGCGGAGACCATAGTGGCGCCTTGTCCGATGGCATAGGAAATAGCAGGGCCGATGACTTGGGCGTGGGACGCGACGAAGTTTAGTACGGCGCCGGTACACCAGATCGCACCGCCGAGAATTCCCCAGAAATGCCAGAGGCCGGGGCTTTTGGCGTAGTCGCTCATGCTGACGGGAGCGCGGCCCGTCAAGGGCTTGCGCATCAAGAAGTAATTTGCGGGGATGGCGCAGATGGCCACGCCCAGGGCGAAAAAGAAAGAGACGGCGTAGGGACCGAGGGAACTCGGTCCGGTGATCGCTTTCGTGACGAGCGGATAGAAGCTGCCCATGAGAATGCCGCACGCCAGACTAATCTGGATACCACGCGCTCCGAGACCTTTGCGTGTTGTTTCTCGTCTGCGGTAGGCGATGGCATCCACAACGATGGCAAGCGCGACGAGCGCGACGCCCCCAAAGAGCAAAAGGGGATTGCCCCGGGGTGAAATGAAGTGGTTCAGAAGCACTCCTACGACAAGAGCCAGCCCGATGCCGATCGGGAATGCAACGGCCAGTCCTGCGATTTCGATCGCGGCGACCAGAAGAAGGTTTGCAACATTGAAGACGGCGCCGCCGAGGAGAGCAAACAGAATATGGCTTTGGTCGGCGGTGCGAATATTGTTGAGAAAAGAGAGTTGGCCCCCGCCCATGCTGCCGAGCGTCAAGCCCCACAATAAACTTGCGATGATAATTCCGGCCACGTAGTCCCAATAAAAGAGCTGGAAGGGCCAACCGGGAGTCAGTTTCATCGTGTTGGCCCACGATCCCCAGCACAGCATGCTGCCGATCATGAAGATCAGCGCAATGGCGTACGCTTCCGGTTGGTACATGAAGGTCTCGCTCTCTCTGGCAGGCGAATTGCCGCCAGACTGTCAGTTGTTTCCGCGTTCAGTCCCTGAGAGTTCTACTTCTTACCGGAAGCAAGTGCAACAAGGGAGATTTCCAGCCAGAATGGGCGGAGAAGATCGGACTTAAATCCGAGTTGCCAATGTGCTCTTTTACTGCTGAAGGTTAGTGCGAACTGGCGGCAGAGCCAGACCAGTGTATATTCAATGCTGGCTCCAGAAATTGTAATTTTTGCCCCAACCGACAAGTGCTTCTAGCTCTGCTGGGGTTTTTATCAGATCGGCCCAGTCGACTGAGAAAAAAAACGTACCGAAGCAGGTCCTTCACAATACGATCCTGGTCGGCCCGCATGACGTCACTCGTCGAGTCAACCGAGAAAGTAATTTCGTCGTCGAGCTGTGACCTTCCTGGCCTGACATAGAAGCCCATTCCACTCCGAGGGTCGAGCCACTGGTTATTGAAAATCGACGTAAGCGTTGTTTGTACAAGAATCGGTCCGAAAAAACCTAGTTCCTGAAGAATTTCAGTTGCGTGGCTGAGGAATAGAAGCAGATAGCCCGCCACGGCGTATGGGTGAATGCCCACCGTGCCGCCGTGATTGTCGTCGATCCTCGTACCCTAAAAGAGCAGCCCAAATGTTTCCTTCATATATCGACAACAGGTCGCCTGTGGGTCGAAGGATAATGGCACTCTCGTGTTGGGACACGACAAGGGTCGTAAGCATCGGGAAGCGTATTTGTCGCCAATAAAGTTGTTTGCTCTCGATCAGACGTTTGAGCAACTCCTGTTCGCACGGAGGGCGAGCCAGAAATCGTGGGACAACGGAAAGTTCGAGTCGCGGCCACGATGTGCGGTTTCCAGAACGATCGCCTGTAGTTCGTTCAATGTAAGGATCGAATCTCCTTCGAGCTCGATGCGGCAGGTTAGTCCGACGCTCAACAATTAGCTTGCGACGGTCTAAGAGGTGGCGCAATTCTGTCTCATCCGCTAATCGTTGCTCATAGCGGGAACTATATTCATCGGTGCGAACCCAAACACCTTTCCTGCCATTCAAGAAATGGGGAGCTACGTCGCTCTCTTGCGTAGAGATGACGTAGCAAACGCGTCCGTCGGCCGCTGGCGTCGGAATTGGATCCGAGACCTCGACAGTCAGAGGCGCATATGCACCGTCGGAACACCACTGGATAATTTTTTGCTTATAGCCGGCCTGAACGTCCACACCAGGAAGGTCCTGAGTGCGGCCGTCTTCGCTATTCGCTCTGCCGCCTACCAGGACGAAACCTCCGGACATATTTGCGAACAAGGAGAGTTTCTTCAGCGTTTCGTCTTTATTTGGGACTTCGAGTTTGAATTCTAAGCGGACGTTTTCGACGGCAGCATCGGTTAATAATTCTTGCAGGTCGGCAGTGCCAAGCTGCGAGAGAGGTTCCGTGAAGATCGAGATTCTAGTGGGCCTGGCGCTTTAAAGCGTTTGACGCGCCAAAAGTCTAATCTGAAATGCTCATCCTACCAGTTTTCCTCAACTACCGATGGGCGCAGTTCAAGCCCCAGCCAAAGGTGAACCGGAAAAGTTAACCCGGAAGGGAATTAAGGCGCCCGAATTATCGCTCCTACTCAGAAAGCGCATATTTATTTATGATCTTGGTGGACGAGAGGGGATTCGAATCCCCGGCCTCCTCGTTGCGAACGGGGAATCACTAAAGCTAAGACGCGTCGCCACAATCAGTTAGCTTTTTGAAAGGGCCGTGAATCGCCCAACTCGCCCAACCAAATCGTAGAGCTTCTTCACTAGCCGTCAGCTCATCCCCAATACCTCCACCTTCTTATGAAGGGAGACCCAGCATTTCCATTGGGTTCGAATCGGACGGGACTTGGACTGAAGGACTGAAATTACCCTGTCCCTCGCCAAAATCATCGCCGTTACAATGTTACAGCAGCAGATTTGGACCGGTAATTTTTAACTAATCGGGATTTGCGACTGGTTGGCTCTATCACATCTCGGAAACAATTGCGGTTAGGGTGGCGTCCAAGGCTACAAGAGTGGAAGCGAGGCAAAGCAAATGAGGTTCGTAGGCTGGCTCCTAGTCTTCTTATCAATAGTGTGTCTCGGCGCAGGGCAGGAGAGCACCACTTACATTGCTAAATATCTCACTGATTTTCCCGGTCCGCAGGTCTACAAAGACCCGACTTGCGGAACGCTAATTTATGTGGAGACTGACGGTCGGCATGTCGCGGCAATCTCCCGCGAAGGAAAACTGCTGTGGAATAGAGATCCGTTCAAGGACGCACATCTGCCCTTTTACCGAACGGAAAAACCGCAAATTGTTTACATCGGGCCAGCCTCGAAATTCCACCACCCAGCCGGCGAAAAGCTGGAAAGGTTCGTTGAAATTTCGTTTAATAACTCCCAATTCGGAACAATGAGCATTAGCAACGGCGAATTTCATTTCAGCGGCCAAGACTAAGACCACAACGATTTCAAACGGGGACGCGGGCCTGAGAGGCACACAGCTTTGACCTAGCTGACAGAATCTGCGCTGCGATGAGACGCTGAGCATTGAGAACGAGTTGGTGCCTTCCATGAGAAGGCGCTCGCGCGGCGATCGCGTCGAAGAGAGACGGTCACTGACGAGTGGTAGCGAGTGGTCGTGACGGCTCAGAAACCCATTTGAGCGCGCCCGAGATCCGTCAGATCCTCCTCGGTCGCACGCCCCTTGAAGTCAACTTCGAAGTCCATGGCGGCGAAGTCAGGGGCCGACCGTCCCTGGAGAAAGGCTAGCCTTTGCTTCGGAAGATATGCGCGATTCTTCGGGCAGTCGGGCGCAGAGCCGATGTAGATGACACTGGCGTACTCGCTGCCTGCGTGCTCGTCTCCGACGGCATGGCAGATGTCCGTGTGCCAGAACGCCGTGTCGCCGGGCATGACCTCCGGGATCGAGACCAGGCCAGCGATGAGATCGGAGTGCCACTCTGGGCTGACCCCGAGCGCACGGCCTGGGGCCGCGCCGCAAAGATCAGCCTCGTCCACGTCGTCCTGAAGCGCGCGAAGGAGCACGTAGGCGATGCCCTCCGCGATCGGAATGAGGCGCAGAGTACCGTCTTTTGGCCCTTGGCGTGTCAGTGCCGTCCAGCCCTGATAGGTGCGGAACATACTGCACACAGCCGGCGACGGAATCTCACGGGTCTTCAACCGGTGCGTGGCGTCGAACGGGTCATAACCGCGCCAGTCACCAGCGAAAATGTTCTCGTACACCTCCTGATAGCCGGGGTCGATCCAGCGCTCGACGGTACCCGCATCCATGTGTGGGGAAAGTCCAAGTGTCTTGTCCCCGGGCTGCCGCCTGCGCACACGGTCAGCATACGTGCACTGCCGGTCGGGATTGAAGACGCCTTCGTATTTCCACAGACGATCGAGGAAAGCACGCGTCTCGGTGAGCCTCGCGTCCTGCCGCGCCATGACCTGCGGCTTGGACCAGTAGACGTTGAAGACTTGCGGCTTCCCGGCTTTCAGCGCGGAGAAGTACTTGTCGAGGCTCCGTTTCTCGCCCTCCAGTTCTTCGTAGTGGTTCGTCTCGAGATACTCGCCGACTTGCGCGAACCAGTCGCGCGCGAGATCGGCGGGGAACACTCCGCGAACCACTGCACAGCCGGATTTCCGAATCGACTGACGGATTGCCTCTGGGACAGTGTGGTTCCTTATGTCGGCGTAGTTTAGCTCCGGCACCACGGCGCGCCCTGCAGCGACCTCCCTGAGGACGATGTCGACAGCTCGCCTGACGTTGTCCCTCACGCCTTCATAGGCGCGTTTCAAGACCTCGCGACGCGGCGCGAGCTT
>Ga0210405_10006484_pt1 | contig 10431 bp, 6 predicted proteins | sample IncBWH11MmetaG_FD_155492 | JGI IMG/M metagenome (GOLD analysis project Ga0210405, IMG submission 155492) | Forest soil microbial communities from Barre Woods Harvard Forest LTER site, Petersham, Massachusetts, United States - Inc-BW-H-11-M | ecosystem: Environmental > Terrestrial > Soil >... | reverse complement strand
TGGAGGTTGGGTTCGAACCGTGGAAACTGCCAGGCTTGGCGGGTGTTTTCTTGCGTTCTGGTCAGATTGCCGAACGCGCGGCGCGCGCTCGCGCGGGCTTCTTCGGTAGCCATGCCGCGCTCAACATTTTCGGAGGTCATCAAGTCGAGATGGGCTTGCATCTCATCGGAGAGATCACTGTCGAGGCCACTGTGAAGATGCAAAGCGCTGCAAATCTTTGACCACCATTCGCGCATAAGGTTCACCTTTGCGGGGCCAGCACGCGTGCCATCGCTTCCACGAAGCGCATCCATTTCGATTTCGCCGCGACCAATTGCGTTCGGCCGAGAGGCGTCAGTCGGTAATACTTCGCGCGCCTGCCGTTCGGCGATTTTTTCCATTGCGAGCTAATCCAGCGTCGTTGCAGCAGACGCTGCAGCGCCGGGTACAGCGAACCGTTGTCCACAAGGAATTCATATTCCGATTGCTGCTCGAGGAATTGCGAGATGCCGTAGGCGTGGTTCGGAGCACTTTGCAAGCTTCGAAGAATTAAGACTTCGAGCGTGCCCTGCAAGAATTCCAGCGCTTTCGGTCGATCGTCTACGGTAGACACTCTACCTATTTACATCCGTCAGCGATTCCTGTCAAGCGGGTTCGGTTGTCCAGTAGGGCCAGGCATGTTTACCCTGAGCTTCGAAGGGCCGTGCCCTTCCGCGCAGTTTAGAAGCGGTGGATAGGACCGATCAAATTCCAATGAATGGAATACCATGTCAGGAACACGCAGGCCGCCGCGACCAGCGAAAATTTCACGCGAGAGATAGTGCGGACCTCGCTACGGGTCCAAACGCGGAGCCCCGCGACCAATGCGAAGATGCTGAAAAAAGCTGCCAGCGCCGAGAACCACGTTATCAACGAGAAATACCGTTGGATCACCGGGAACACAGGCACAGCCTCGTTCTGAAGGTGCACGGCCAGAACGATGAGCCAGATGGTGACGATAATCCATGTGAAGGCGGCCAGGCGTGGACCGGCGGTGACCCAGAGAGTCCCAGGTTGAGGTTTGAGCTGCGGCCGTTTGCGGAAAAAGAGGCGCCGGAAGAACCGGACTAAACTGGCGGCCACTACGGGAAGGAGAATGAGCAAGCTTACCGCCAGGGAAATTCCAACAAAAGATTTGTGTTCGTACCAGGGGACGCGCTGGAGTTGGACGCCGGCGAAATTGATGGCCAGACGGACGATTTTTCCGGACGAGTCGCGAATGGCGAAAAGACGAGCTTGATCGTCTTCGGCTTGCCAGAGATCTTTGCCGATGGGCTTCCATTTGCGCGTGTGGCCGCGCATGTCCTTCGCGGTGTCGATGGTCAGGACGCCGTCTTTGTCGACGCTGAAAACGGATTGGCCGGCGGGATTTCCGATGGCCACCTTGGTGCTGGCAGCGCGGCGCGTGGATTGGAAGTTGCCGGCGATGTCTTTGCGTTGCGCGGCGGGAATGGATTGGAACGCGGGTGGCGTATAGGCGGGGAAGTATCGATCCGCGAAGCCGTCAAGCAGCTCAGCGCGGTTGCGGCCAGCGGAGCCGGCGGAATTGTAGGAAACGAAGATGACCAGTTTTTGCGCGGGCTCGAGCAGAAACATGCTGTGGAAGGCGATCAAGTCGCCGTCGTGGCCGATGAAGTGGAGGTTGTTGCGCCAGGTTTGATAAAAGCCCATGCACTGGGGCGGAAGGGAATCCGACGTGCCGAATTGACGAGTCCACATGGCGTCTCGGGTTTCCGCCTTGAGGATGCGGTGGCCGTCGAGTTCGCCGCCGTTCAGAAGAGCTAGCGCGAATTTTTCCATGTCACCTGCGGCCGAAGAGATGCCGCCTGCAGGAGCCGGATTGAAGATTTCAAAGCCTATGGCGGGTTTTTCTGTGGTGGCGCGGTAGCCGTTGGAGACGAAGGGAGAAAGCTCGGTGGTCATGGGTTCATTGAAGCTGGAATGCTTCATGCCGAGGGGCATGAAGATGTGCTCGGAGACATACTGCTCGAAGGGCTCGGCGCTGACGCGCTCGACGATATAGCCGGCAAGTCCCACACCGTAATTCGAGTAGGCGGGAATTTCGCCGGGAGGATACATGCGATGTGGCTGATTGGCGATCATGAAGTCGCGGAGAGAAGTGGGTTTTTTCGGGTCGACATAAATAATATCGTGAACCATTTCTTCGAAGCCGCCGGTGTGCGTCATCAGGTTGCGGAGGGTGATGGGCTTGTGGAAAGCCGGCGCGATTTGGAAATCCAGATATTTGTTTACGTCGGCGTCGATGTCGAGCTTGCCTTGCTCGGCGAGTTGCATGACGGAAACCCAGGTGAAGAGTTTTGAGATCGAGGCCAGGCGGAACATGCTGGTGTCTGGATCGACGGGAGTTTTTTTCGTGACGTTCGAGTAGCCGTAACCTTTTTTCAGAAGTTCTTTTCCATCTTTCATGACCAGGACGGTGGCGCCGGCGACGTCGCTCCGCTCCATCTGGAGCGGGACCAGGCCGTCGAAGAAGGATTCCAGATCCGCTTTCTCGAGAGGATGAGCGGCGGCTTGCGAAGTTGCGGTAGCGGGTTTTGCTTCAACGGGCGCAGCCGGAGAGGGCGTTTTTGAAGGAGCCGGCGTTTGCGCTGGAAGTGCCCGCGCGGGAAGCAGACTGCAAAGCGCCAGGAAGAGGAAAAGCGTACCAAGCCGGGTCATGTCGCCTCCGAAGGACAGGAAACAAAGGACAGAGTCTCTTGGAAACGGCCACCCTGCGCAATAGAAATCTGCAAAATTACGGATGCTCGATGCGGCCAGTAGCCAGCGTTGCGGTGTTCGGACGATTCTAGTTGCACGATTTTGTTGCACATCATTGAACCAACCGGAATCGAGAGCAATTCTTTCAAAGAACAGGGATTGCCGTGAAACAGGAAGAGCAGATAAGATGCGGACGCCTGGAAGAATTGCCAGCTAGAAAAATGCCGAGAAAAGAAGTGGTAGCGGCTGTAGGGGTTGCGACAGGATCGCAAGGAGGAAAAATGAAACGCATGTTTTTGGTTTTGGTGATTTTGGCGATGACGCAGACGGCTTCTGCGCAAGACTGGGCGAAGGAGAAGCTCGCCAAGTCCCCGAGGCATAGCGAGTGGGTGACGGTGAAGCACGATGGGCGGTCGGTGGATACGTTTGTTGTGTATCCAGAGTCGAAAGACAAGCGGCCGGTGGTGCTGATCATTCACGAAATTTTTGGGATGACGGATTGGGTGCAAGATTTAGCCGATCAAGTTGCTGCCGCTGGCTATATTGCCGTAGCGCCCGATCTGCTTTCCGGCATGGGGCCTAATGGCGGGCGGACTTCGTCGATCGCGGCGGACAAAGTTACGGAAGCGGTGAGCAAACTGATTCCGGATCAAGTGACCGCCGACTTGAATGCCGCGGCCGACTATGCGCTCAAAATCCCGGCGTCGAACGGGAAGTTGTTTGTCGGCGGATTCTGCTGGGGCGGCGGACAAACGTTCCGTTTCGCAACGAATCGCAGCGACCTTGCAGCGGCATTTGTTTTTTACGGACCGCCGCCAGAGAAGGATGCCATGGCCCGCATCAAGGCTCCTGTGTACGGATTTTTTGCGGGCAATGATGCGCGCATCGGCGCGATGATTCCCGAAGCGATTGCGAACATGAAAGCCGCGGGGAGAACGTTTGAGCCCGTGACCTACGATGGCGCCGGGCACGGCTTCATGCGTGCCGGCGAAGCTCCTGATGCGAACGACGCAAACAAAAAGGCGCGAACAGATGCGTGGGAGCGCTGGAAGAGCCTCCTGGCGAGATAACGCCAGGCGCGAGTTTTACTCGTACCTCAAGGCGACCATAGGATCGACGCGCGTGGCGCGCCGCGCCGGGATGTAGGACGCGAGCAGCGCGACACCAATCAACAAAAGAAGAACAGCAGCGAAGACGGGCGGGTCGGTGGGCTTGACGTTGTAGAGCAGGCGGCTCAGGAGGCGCGTCAATCCGAACGCCGCACAAAGACCGAGCGCGGCACCCAGCAGCGCGGGCTTCATTGCCTCCCCCACGATCAAGCTCAACACTTCGCGCCTGGCTGCGCCTAACGCCAGGCGGATGCCGATTTCGTGAGCGCGTTGGGCTACGCCGTAGGAGATGACGCCGTAAATGCCGACGGCTGTTAACACGAGTGCGATGGCGCCGAAGAGGAGAAAAAGTACCGCACCGAACCGCTGATTGGCTACCGAGGCCGAGACGACTTCGTTCATGGTCGCGACTTCGGAGACGGGGACTTGTGGGTCGAGGGTGGAGATTTCCGACCGTACTGCAGCGGCCAGCGACGTTGGGTCATTGTAGGTACGCGCGGCAAGGATCACCATGGAGTCCGTAAACTGCGTGTTGGGCAGATAGACTTGAATGGTATGCGGCGCGTCGAGTCCTTTGTGCAGAACGTCTCCTACAACCCCGACGACTGTTTTCCACGGACCTTTGGTGTCGCCCATGCGGAAGCGCTTGCCGACGGGATCTTCGCCGGGCCAAAACTGGCGAGCCATGGATTCGTTGACCAGCGCGACCATGGGAGAGGTTGCAACGTCGCGCACGTCGAACTCACGGCCGCGCAACAAGGGAATGCGCATGGCGCGCAAATAACCGGGAGTGATGGAATAGCGGTCGGCGCTCGGATCTTCTTCAGGATTTGGTAACGACTTGTCTTCAACGTGGACGCCGTACATATCAAGGTTTCCGCCGAGCGGAAGCTGGCTGACGATGCCGGCAGATTCCACTCCTGGAAGCGCTTGAATTTTCAGCAGAACTTGATCGAAAAAAGCAACTGCTGGCGCGTCTGCAGATTTGGGGCCCCAGAGCGAGAGCGTGAGAGTCAGCGTGTGAGAGGGATCGAAGCCGGGATGGACTTCTAGGAGGCGGATGAAACTTTTCATCATGAGGCCGGCGCCCGCTAGCAAGAGCAGCGCGAGGGCGACATCGGCAAAGACCAAGGCGCTGCGCAGGCGGTGGCGTTCTTTGCCAGGTGTGCTTTTGCCGGATTCTTTTAGAGCTTCGTTGAGATCGAGTTTGGAAACGCGGAAAGCGGGCAGAAGGCCAAAGGCGAGACCGGTGATAAGAGAAATCCCGAAAGTGAAGGCGAACGTCCACGCGTCGATGTGAACGTTTTCGAGGCGCGGCAAATTTGCGACGCGGACTTGCTGGAGCAAAAAAACGCCGCTCCAGGCGAGCGAGAGTCCCAAGCCGCCACCGAGGAGAGAGAGCAACAGGCTCTCGGTGAGAAATTGGCGGACCATGCGGGTGCGGCGAGCGCCAAGAGCGGCGCGCAGGGCGACTTCGCGTTGCCTGCGAGCGGCCCAGGCCAAGAGAAGATTTGCGACGTTCACACAAGCGATGAGGAGGACGAATCCGACGGAGCCAAGCAATATCCAGAGCGCCGTTTTGACGTCGCCGACGAGATAATCTTTAAGTGGAGTGAGAGTCACGCCGGAAGCCGAGTAGGCCGTCGGGTATTCGCGGAAGAGGTTGGCGGAGATTTGATTCATCTCGGCTTCTGCTTGTGCGATGGGCACGCCGTCTTTCAGGCGGGCGAAAGCACGAAGGTGGCGGCAGTCGCGGCACGCGTAGGGAAGCGTGGCATCGTAGGCCAGTGGCGTGTAAATGTCCGCGGGCTTACGGGGATCGAAAGAGAGTACGGAGGGAAAATCGGCGGGAAGAACGCCTACAACCGTGTAGGCGCGGGTTCCCAGCTGGATGGACTTGCCGATTATTCCGGGATCGCCTCCGAAGGTTCGCTGCCAGTAGCCGTGGCTCAGGATCACGACGAAATTGTTTCCGCGCACGTCTTCGGAGGGGAGAAAGTTGCGGCCGCGCTCGAACTTCACGCCCATGAGATCAAAGAGCGCCGAGGAGGCGCGGAAGCCGATCAGCGTTTCCGCTTCGTTCGCGCCGACGAACGTTGGGGACCAAAAGCTGACTGCGGCTACGCCAGTGAAGGAATGATTCAACCGGTTCCAGTCCATGAAAGTCGCCCAGGAAGTGTTTGAGCGCGTGCCGTCATTGTTCTTCTCAAAAAGGATCATCAATTGATCCTGCTTGGGGAAGGGCAACGGCCGTAGCAGGACGCCATGAATGACGCTGAAGATGGCGGTGTTGGCGCCGATGCCGAGAGCCAGCGTGAGGATCGCGACGAGAGCGAACGCCGGGCTGTTGCGAAGCATGCGAAGGCCGAAGCTCAAGTCTTGGAGCAGGTCCTGGATGTAACTGACGCGGCGCGTGTCGCGGCAGTTTTCTTTGGAAAGCTCAAGTCCGCCGAATTCGCGCCGCGCTTTGCGGCGGGCTTCATCAAGCGTTAGGCCAGTGGCTAGATACTCTTGGATTTTTTTCTCGAGGTGGTACTGCAGCTCCTCACGTAAGTCCTGCTCGACGCGGTCGCGGCGAAAGAGGGTGCGTAAGCGGAGCGGAAGAGTGTAGAACCATTGTCTGGGGCGCATGAAGGAATTCCTCCTTGCTTAAACTCGCCGCCTTCAAACCTCTTTCAGTCTCACGACATTGGAAATGGCCGCGGAGAGACGGCCCCAGTTGGCCGACTCCCTTTCCAGCTGTCCTTTGCCGAGCCGCGTTAGTGAATAGAACTTGGCGCGGCGATTATTTTCTGTGGGCTTCCATTCGGCGGTGATCCAGCCTTCTTGCTCGAGTTTGTGGAGGGCCGGGTAGAGAGAACCGTCGCTGACTTGGAGGACGTCGCCGGAGACTTGTTTGAGGCGGAGGCTGATCGCGTAGCCGTTCATGGGCTCGAGGGCGAGGATTTTGAGGAGCAGAAGATCGAGAGTGCCTTGGACTAGATCGGAAGGTCTACTCATTTGCTCATCCTTACGGTTCTTCTTGGACGTTCGACTCGGTTACCGAGGGCAGAGTATACCTGCTCCGCTCGGTAAGCAAGGGGTAAAGGAGGAAGTGAAAAAAAAGTGGGTACCGAACATCCTCGGTCTATACCCCCGACCATGACCACTCCTTCCCCGGTTTTCTGTAAGTGTTGATTCTAAACAACTTGTCCGCGCCCAAAATTGGGCGAAGTGCGGCTGACCAATCAGCGCTGCGAACAAAAAACTTACGCAGAGTTCTTGGATCCAGAAGGCAAAAACGCCAGCAAGGGGCTGGCGTTACGGGGAAGAGGCGCGCTTATATCCAGGAAGAACTATACATGAGGAGTAACGGTCTGTCAAAAGACAAATAGCGACGGTACGGCGGAGGCGCGCGCCAGATAGCCGGGCCCCAGACAGGGAGTTAGCCCTGCGGGGCCTTCGGCCAATCGTTACTCCACAAGTCACTCCACAATGATCCGGTCTGCCCACTCGACGAGCGAGACAAAAATCGCCGGATTTCCGAATTTTGCTCCCCACTGATTCAAGTCTGTTTCCGAGACCCCACGGGCCCGGGAGCAGGCTCCTCAAGAAAAGATCGGTATATGCTTTGCCACGACCTTCTCGAGCGTTTCGCTCAGAGGAGGCCAGCCAACTGGGAGGATTGCGTTCACCATGGACTTTCGCATGAGAGAGGTGGCTTCTGCGAGGAGGAAGATTTGTACCTCGTGGCCAGCTTCCGCGAGGGCGAGTCCGTGAGCGAAAGGGAATGCAGCCCTAGTTGGGTCATCGGGTCCCCACGCACTCTTCATCATAATTTTTAGAGGTTTTTTTGATTCCTGCGCCTTCGCGCCTAATGAAAGAAAAGGTAAGCCCGCCAGCTGAGCTAAGAATCGGCGTCGCGCCATTTTGTTTTTCTCCTGAGTTGCGATTTCGGCCTTCGAAAGAGTGTGGAGAGTCTACACCTCTCGTCCTAAGAGAAGAAGTCGAATTGAGGGGTGCGGATGGCGGCTATTTGCCGAGGAATTTTTCCAGGGTTTGGAGTTCGGCCTCGGCCATGTCGAGATACTTTCTGGCGGACTTGGTGTCTTGTTTTTGCATGGCGGATTGGGCTTTGGAGATGTCCGTTCGCATGCGTTGTTGGGCGGAGACGATGTCACCGCGGAGGCCGTAGCCGGCGGCGGCTTGCTGCTTCTGGAGATTGTCCAAGGACTGCGAGACCGCGGAAGAGCGGCTGTCGATGTCGTCGTAGAGGTGTTCGACTTCTTGGGCTTGCGCGGCCTCTTCGGCTTTCGCCTGGGCGGCTGCCTCGGCGGCTTGGGTATCCTTCTTGGATTTGCCACCAGAAGGCTTCTTTGGAGGCTGGGATGGAGTGCCGCCAGAATTGCCAGCCGCAGAATTGGAAGAAGAAGCGTCGGTGGCGGGCGTAGAAGAGGAGCCTGAAGTGTCAGGCGAAGACTGGCCAGATTGCGAGGATTGCGCGCCAGTCGAACCGGCGGTGGAACCTGTGGCGCCACCAGTGGCGGATGCGTTCGGATCGGTGGGAGTGGATGACGGCGAGATCGTGGCGTCACCGGAGGTAGCCGGTGTGGACGCCGGAGTGGTGGTCGACGAACCCGCTTCCTGCGATTGCTGGACGGTGGCCGGGGGCTTGCCGGCGCCAGCGAGGGTCTTTATGCGGCTGGGGAGATAAAGGCCCGCAGCGAAGAGAACCGCGACCACGATGAAAGCGCCAAGAGCGATGTACAGGCCGCGATGACTGTTGCCGCCGGCCACGGGCGCAGGCGGCGCTTGCTCTGCGCCGGCTGAGGCTGCGGCGGGGGCGGTTGTAGCGGCTGCTACTCGCTCGGTGCGTTGATAAACAGGAGTATCTGTAACAGTGGTCGGAGATTGGGAAGCGGGTGTTTCCTGGAAGAGGGCAGTGGCGCTTCCGGCGTGTGCTGCGCCGGAAGGAGCATACGAGCGAGGATCGACTTCGGTGGCGGCACCTTGCGCGGAGACACTTTTCAGAGCGCCACGGAAGGCGTCGGCGGATTGAAAGCGCTGGCCGGGATCCTTAGCGAGAGCCATGACGATAATTTGACTGAGCGCCTGGGGGATGCCAGGACGTAGAACGATGGGAGGCTTGGGAACCTCCTGAAGATGGGCGGCCATCATGGCGTAGTTACTGTCGGCCTGGAAGGGAAGCTGCCCCGTGACCATTTCGTAGAGGGAGACGCCGAGGGAGTAGAGATCGGAGCGATTGTCGGCGGGATCGCCTTTGACTTGCTCGGGGGGCATGTAGTTGAGAGAGCCCAGAGTGGTGCCGGTCATGGTGAGGCTGCGGTCGCTGGCGGAGCGGGCGATGCCGAAATCCATCAGCTTTACGGAGCCGTCCGGAGTGAGCATCATGTTGGCGGGCTTGATGTCGCGATGGATAATGTTTTGTTTGTGGGCGTAGCTGAGAGCTTCGAGAACCTGATCGATGTATTTGACGGCAAGGGCCGGCGGGATGGCGCCCTGATGCAGGCGGGAGGAGAGAGTGACGCCATCGACGAATTCCATGATCATGACGAGTTGATTGTCGAGAGTGAGGGCGGTGCGAAGGGCAGCGATATTGGGATGATTGAGGCTGGCAAGGACTTTGATTTCGCGGAGGAAGCGGTCAGCCAGATCTTTTTGGCCGACGAGGTCGGGGAGAAGGATTTTCATGGCCTCGACGCGGTCGGAGATAGTGTTGCGGACCTTATAAACTTTGCCCATGCCTCCAGCGCCGAGAATGCCGAGGATTTCATAATCACCGAGGCGCTGTCCGACTGTGTAGTCCTGGCTCATGGAGTGGCTCCCTTCCAATAAGGAAAAAGGCGAGGAGGTTGAAGAGGCCGCCTCGCCTAATTCAATCAAGCACCGAAGATATCAAAACAGGGCATAGATGTGCCGCAAATGCGGCCGTAAATCGTGTTACGGAGTGCTGGGCGCGCTGGCCGCGACGTCACCGACCTTGGGTGGAGTGGCTCCAGAATAAGTAGCGGTGGCGGAATCCGCGTCGACATCGGTGATCGTGGCGCTGCCGAGCTGGCTGGTAACGGTTTTCAAAACCTTGCCAGTCGTCGGGTCCTTAACCGTGCGAACGGGGCGGCTGATTTGAATGGTGTCGCCGACACGGACGCCGACCTTGTTGCCTACGTTGATGATGATGGTAGCTCCGCTGACGTCGGCGACTACGCCGGAATAAGTGGCTTTAATAATGGGCAGGGTTCCGGCAGCGTTATCGAGTTGCGTGGCGCAATCTGCGACGGCCTTGTTTACGGCTTCGCCGAGAATGGTTTGGGAGAAGTTGCTGCTGCTCATGTCAAAAGCGCCGCCGCCGCCGCTGTAGCCGGTGCCACCGCCGCCGCCGAGGAACAAGCCGCTGCGTGCGGATTCGCCGTTACCGGTCACGGAAGCCAGGATTTCGCCGGTGGTGGTGTTCACGAGGCGAGCGGTGATAGCGACTACGGCCTTTGATTCTTTTTTGCCCATGCCGGCAATTGCGCCGGTCCAGCCGCTATGGCCGCCGCCCACGCCGCCGATTTGTTTGTCGTCACGGCCGAACTTGGTGATGGAG
>Ga0210405_10006483_pt1 | contig 10433 bp, 8 predicted proteins | sample IncBWH11MmetaG_FD_155492 | JGI IMG/M metagenome (GOLD analysis project Ga0210405, IMG submission 155492) | Forest soil microbial communities from Barre Woods Harvard Forest LTER site, Petersham, Massachusetts, United States - Inc-BW-H-11-M | ecosystem: Environmental > Terrestrial > Soil >... | reverse complement strand
TCCGGCGGAGCTGTTGAAGGTCCGTGTGCCATCTGAATTCTGGATGACAACGGTGGTGCCCTCCTTACCCGCACAGGTTACCGACAACACCGTTCCCTGTGAGGTCTGAGTGCCATTGATTACATTCGCGAGCAGAGTCACGTCTACCCCGTGTTTCTCGGACCGGAGAGAGCTCAATAATTCGACCGCTTCATCATGATCCGGGCCGGCCCAGCGTTCCGCGACAAAGGTAGCTTCCTTTGCCGCTTCGTCATTGCGTCCGAGAGCGGGAAGGAGTTTGCCAACCAACAAGTGATACCCGGCGCGCGAGGGCTCGAGGTCTTCTGCCTTATGCGCTAGGTTGAGAGCAAACTGGCGGTCACCCTGGCGCGCCGCGATCATTGCCAATTCGACAAAAGCCGGAGCGAACCGGGGATTCGCCTTCAAAACGTCGTACATTGCTGTGCGTAGCGCTAATTGATCGGCAGGAGCGTCGGATTTTCGGAGGGGAGACAGCATGGTGGCGTAGTAGAGGGACAAATAGCGTTGTGGGTCAGCAGTATGTGCTTTTTCGAATTCGCTCTTCGCGGTTTCGTCTTTGCCGTCCGCAAAGTCCAGAAACCCCAAGGTCTCGTGGGCCAATGCTGACCCGGAATCTTCGTGAAGGGCTTGCTCGATGGCGGCACGCGCTTCCTCATTATCATGCGAGAATAAGCGGTAAGCTCCGAGTTCCGCCTCGGTTTCCGCCGTGCTCATCGGCCGCGATGGGAAATCCTTTTCGTTGATCTGCGGAGGGTTTTGCATCGAGTAGCTGGAAAACGTGAATTTTCTGCCGTACTGTAAAAGACCGTCCTCCACGTTCTTGAAATTGCCAAAGGCGTCCTGAAACGCTTTCTTCTGGTCTTCCCCTTGCAGCAGCGCGGCGTAAAATTTGTTGAGTTTCTTTCCTTGCTCCATCTCCGGACCAAAAACCAGGTAATGCACCAAAGCCCATGCTTCGCAATAGAACATATCGATGCGCTCTTGATCCTTACGGTACTTGCTCCACGGATTCTCGCTAATGAGTTCGTCCAGTTTTATCAGCATGGCGCCTTGCAGGCGATAGACTCGCGTACTTGGGGCACCTACGTACATTTTTGTCTGCTCGAAATGAGTGTTCCCGTAAAACTCGGCCAAGCCTTCGTCAAGCCAGGTCGGCAGCCAACGAAAGTTGGCGTGCAACAACGTGTGCACATACTCGTGATAGACGACGTTGTTCCGCCCAGGAACGTCCTGGTCGAGGCGAATGACGGCGTATTGCCTTTCCCAACCGTGCTGGAAAAGGCCGGCAGGCTTGGGGCCGGGACCTTTCCAAAAAGCGGGCGCCATGTTTTTCATGGCGAATTCGTCGCGGGGCGCAAAGATGAGAAGCGGCGCGCCGGTCTCGAGGCGCATCTTCGGAAAACCCTGAGCAAAGACAGCCCGCATCTGCTCAAACTCACGGGCAACGCGGCGGCCATCATTGGCGCTGCCATTTGTAAGAACGCGGAAGTTGGGACTGCGCACCTCAAGCCAAGGCTTTTCTCCGGCGTGGCTGGTGGGTGCGATGAGGCTTAACAGAAGCAACGCAAGAACATATAGGGAGCGTGGCACGAGTGACCCCCTCAAGCGGGAAAATGCGACGGTTAGGTTAGTACTTGGGCAAGTGAAAAGCAATGGCACAGAGGGGCGAAATAGATTGAGGACCTCGAAAACTGCTAAAGGGGTGCCGGCACTAGAAAACTGCTGGGGTCATGCTTAGAAGGCAATCCTTACCCGTGAGAGCCTAGAGATCTAATGTCCCGGGATTCGTGAATCTACCACAAGTTGTTTTCCCGGATTTGAATACCCAATCCTCGACGTCTGCGGCATCTAAGTGAACACCGAGCCTGGATCTGACGCTTTTCAAAACGACCGGTTCACTATCTAACACGCCAAGGATGCGTGTTCCCTCGATTGCTTCCACCCTTATCCACATCCACTCGGAGTCCTCACCTTCCGAAAACCGCTTCTTTACGAAGAAAATGTCGCTGGCGTTCCCTTTTCTGAAATGCTGCCACAAACTCTGGCCAACGTGACCGCGCTTCCGCTACTGCGGAAGCCGTTTGTTCTGGCGTAAGCTCCAAGACGGGCGGACTCACGATCGAGGGTAGCGCTTTACCGGTTGTGAAGTTCGCGAGATGTTCGTGCAGTTCCTTGGAAGCCGGAAAAATCAATTCATCTCCCGGCAAAACAACTCCTGTGTAGTCTTCCCCCAGTAAGCCTGACGCCAGTTTCGCGGCTGCTGCATATTTCTGGTCGCGACCTTTCGCGAGTGGCGCACGCCCGGCCATGTAATCTACAGATATCCAGGCCCTATGATCCAGAATCGCCTTTCTCGTCCGTAGATCAACGATTCCGCCTGCGACGGCCGCTGAATCATCAAAATAGGGCCGCGAAGGATTTATCATATGCAGCACGTGTCCCTGCAATTTGACGAACGCGATAGGAGGTGTAACCACGACGAAATCGCGCGTTGCTTCATCCCCAACATCGAATTTTGCGTTCCATGTCCGGACTGCCGCATCTCGGAGAAGAGCTTCGGTCAGCTCACGCTTCTTTGTCAACAAAATGACTATAGAAATAAAGTCGTCGTCGCGACCTATCAGTCGCCTGAAGAAGTTCCGCAGTCTGTGCCCGAAACATCAAAACTGAGTCCTCGAGGGTGGCGTACCGTTCTAATATCCTACCGGCGGGATGCCGGCGCTACGTATGAGTGAACTCGCGCAGCGCGGCCAGCAGGCGGTCCACTTCTTCCGCGGTGTTGTAGTGCACGAGGCCGATACGGAGTAGGCCGCCGAGTTTTTCTACGCCGAGGCGCTCGGTGAGGTTCAGGGCGTAGTAGTTGCCGTCCCAGGTGAAGATGCCGCGGTCGCCGAGAAACTTGGCGATTTCGGTGGGGTGGTGATCGCCGATGCGGATGGAAACTGTAGAGCAGCGCTCGTCGAAGCGGTTGCGATCGCTGATGCCGAAGAAGCGCAGCTTCGGAATGGCGAGCAGGCCGTCGATCAAGCGGGTCAGCAATGCTGTTTCATGCTGGTGCGTTGCGCGATAGGCGGCGAGTAGCGCTCTGCGACGATCGGTTGCGGTGGGATCGTGGCGGCGGCCGAGCTCGGCGAGATAGTCGACGGTGGCGCCGATGCCCACAATTAGCTCTTGCACTTGCGTGCCGGTTTCCCAGCGGTCGGGAAGCGCGTCGGTGGCGGGGCGGACTTTGTAGGGGTGGAACTGCAGCAGGCGCTCGCGCTTGCCATACAGAGTGCCCATGTGCGGGCCGAAGAATTTGTAGGGCGAGCAGACCAGGAAATCGCAATCGAGCGCGCGGACATCGATGACGCCGTGGGGAGCGTAGTGAACGGCGTCGATGAACATTAGCGCGCGGGCATCATGGGCGAGTTTGGTGATTTCGGCTACGGGATTGATGGTGCCGACGGCGTTGGAGGCGTAGCCTACGGCGACGAGTTTTGTTCTTGAGTTGAGCTTGCGCTTTAGATCGTCGAGGTCGAGGGTGCAGTCCTTTTCATGGATATCGACCTGGCGAATGGTGACGCCTTTTTCTTCGAGCGCGCGCCAGGGAGCGACGTTGGCGTCGTGATCGAGCGTGGTGACCACGATTTCGTCTCCCGCGTTGAGCTCGCGGCCGATTGCGCGGGCGAGCGCGAAGGTGATGGTGGTCATGTTCTGGCCGAAAACGACTTCGTCCGGCTCACAGTGGAAGAAATCTGCCATGGCGGCGCGTGTGGCGGCGATCATGGCGTCATTGGCGCGGCTGGTGGCGAAGGCGCCACAGGTGTTGGCGTTCGCGGTGAGAAAATACTTTTGCACCGCGTCGATGACTTGCTTCGGAACTTGCGTACCTGCGGGGCCGTCGAGGAACGCCGCGGGCTGGCCGTTGACCTGCAATTTCAATGACGGGAACTGCGCGCGAACCCAAGCGGAATCGAGTGCCTTACTGGTTGTTTCCTGCAAACCGGGTGTGCTCATTTCTGTCTCGCGAATGTGAAGCCAAATTGTCAGGCCAGCTAGTTTCTCACAATCAGGCGGCGCAATTGAAATGCCGCGGGCATGATAAAATGAGCTAGTTGTTCCTCATTCATGCCGCGCTAGCGCCGGCTATCAACTCTGCGCTACGTTTCTCAAGAGGTGCATCGTGACAGAGAGTTTCACGCCTACGGAGCGCACGCGTGTGGTTCGAGAGCCGCACCGCGGAGCGTACGATCGGGAGACGATTTACAAAATTCTAGATGAAGGATTTGTTTGTCACGTGGGATTTGCTACGGACGGCCAGCCGTTTGTGATTCCGACGCTGTATGCGCGCGTCGGTGATGCGATCTATTTTCACGGATCGGCGGCGAGCCGCATGCTGCGCGGGGCTGCGAACGGCGTTGCCGTGTGCGTGACCGTGACACTAACGGACGGATTGGTGCTGGCGCGGTCGGTGTTCAATCATTCGATGAATTATCGTTCGGTGGTGGCGCTTGGCCGAGCAACGTTGGTAGATGCGGCGACGGAGAAGCTTGAGGCGCTGCGGGCCTTTACGGAGAAGATTTTGCCGGGACGCTGGGAAGATGCGCGGCAGCCCAATGAGAAAGAGCTGAAGGCAACCAGCATCTTGAAGCTGCCGCTGACGGAGGTTTCCGCGAAGATTCGCTCGGGACCGGTGCAGGATGATGAAGAGGATTACGCGCTGCGGGTATGGGCGGGAATCGTGCCGCTCCATTTGCAGGCGGAGGCCCCGATTCGCGATGAGCGGTGCGATCCGGGGATTCCGACACCGGCGTACGCGGCTGACTACCGGCGGTGAGGAGTTGGTAGTGAGCGTGGCATGGGAACGTGTTCCCGGCAGCTTACTTGGCGACCGCGCGGAGAAAATCGGCTAGCAGCCCGTAGCCGGTTGCGTCGATTCCAGGGTTGTGTTCGACCAGAGATAACCCGAACACGTCAAGGTCGAAACGCACGGCAGAACTGGTGCCTTCCAGATTGGCCAGAGGATCGGAAGCGAGCAGCAGCTCTGGCTGCACGCTGCAGTCTGCGCCGTCGGCGCGGCGCTCCGCTCGGCAAACGAGTTTGTAGCGCATGCCTGAGGCGCGCACAGAGCGGATTTTTTCTTCACTCAGATCGCGAATACCGGTGCGCCGGACCTGATCGAGACGCAACGGGACATTCATCAAGACGATGGCGAGCGCGGCGACTTTGACGGCGGCATCCCAGCCGTCCAGGTCGGCGCTCGGGTCGGTTTCAGCTACGCCCAAGGCCTGTGCTCGTCGCACTCCCTCCTCGAAGGAACGGCCTTTCTCGATTTCGGTCAGGACGACGTTGGTGGTGGAATTCAGAACGCCGGAGAAGCCGCGCAGTTCCGTCGCGGGTAATCCCAGGGGGAACATGGAGAAGATCGGCACGCCATCCATTACTGTCGCCTCGTACAAGAACTTCTTGCCTTTTTCGCGAGCGAGGGAGGTTAGTTCGCGCAGGGCGTGAACGATGGGGCCTTTGTTAACGCTGATGGCGTGCGCTCCCAGATCCAGGGCGGCTTTGATGTGGTCGATCGCGGGCTGACCGGTGCGCACATCGAGCGAGCTGGCCTCGAACAGGAGATCGGCTTTGGCGTGTTCGAGCCACTCGCGAACATTTCGTGGCGGAATGGCATGGTGTGGCGACGGCCAATGCCCACTTAAAATGGCGAGCGGGTTTAAGCCGTTGGGATCGGCGAGCCAACCATTGCGGCGCGTGGCAACGCCGGTAAGCCGCCAGCGCACATCGTAACGGCGGTGGAGTTCGGTTTCTTTCGCGATCAGCAAGCGCAGAAATGACTTGCCCACGTTTCCAAAGCCGACGATGGCGAGGTTGTATGACGGGATATGTACACCTCAAAAAGTCAGTCTTGCGAAGCCAGGCTTTATTGCTGCTATCGGATTCACTTCGCCGCGGAGAGCTTTGCGGCTGCGGACGAGATGAGCGCCGCTTCGTCGCGCAAAACGCCGGCGACGACCACGATGGCTTCATCCGCCTGCTTCCATTGCTTCTGCTCGATGGCTTCGCGCACCGCGGGCATGGTCTTCACCGCGTAGCCGGTATAGAAACCTGGTGCGTAGAGTTGATGCTTAAACCACGGGCGATTGGGCAATCCCGCGGGCGTGGTGAGCTTTCGTTCGCTTTCGATAAGCAGACGATTGACTTCGGCGAGCGACGGCGAAGCGAGGAGCGCGCCACCATTGGCATTGGCCTGCTCAAATGCTTTGTGGTATTCGCCGGCGCTGCGCGTCACCTCTTCGGCGGCGTTTTCAAGCGGTGCAAAATTCAGGTATGGAGGAACAGTTTCGGCTGCAGGTGGAACCAGCGGTTTTCGCGGGTCATCTGTTGCTTTGAAAAGGCCTTCCTCAATCTCGCGATTGCGTTCGCGAATATCGTCGTGCATTTTCTGGGACAGGGCCTTCAACTCCTTTACGTAGGTTTGCATGGTGTCGGCGAAATCGCTGAACTCGAAAGGCAGGAGATCGGCGTTGGCAAGACGCATCACGGCGGTGCCGCCGGTTTGTGCCAAGGCGCGGCCATAGACGAAATCGGTGTCGCTGAAATGCGTGTACCAGTAGAAGTCGTCGTAAATGGAATGGTAGATGCCGCCGCCGTCTTCCCCACCAAACCCGATATTGAGGGAGGCGACGCCATCATGCTGCAAAAACGCTGTGTAGTCCGACCCCGAACCCAGCGCGGGAATGCGCAGGTCCGCGCGCTCGCGGATTTCTTTGCGCTGATCGGCAGATTTGGCGTTGGCGATTTCACGGAGACGGCTGCGTTTCCAAACCGAAAGCTTCGTTTCCGGATCGGAAATGTCACGGGCAACATCGTTGCTGAACTTCTCCAGCGTGTGCGAGCCTTCCACGCCCAGGTAGCCGCGGCCGTTGCTGTCGGAGTTAACGTAGGCCACGGCATGCGCGCGCAGGTCGTCGTAATGCTCCTCGGCGAATTCCGTCGAGCCGAGCAGGCCTGGCTCTTCGCCATCCCACGCGCAGAGAATGATGGTGCGCTTCGGCTTCCAGCCTGATTTGAGCAGCTCGCCGAAGGCGCGCGCTTCTTCCAGAACGGCAACCATTCCGGAGGTCGGGTCGTCGGCACCGTTTACCCAGGCGTCGTGATGGTTCCCACGAATCACCCACTCGTCGGGAAAGGCCGAGCCGGGAATTTTGGCGATGACGTCATAGACGGGCTTAATGGGCCAGTTCGATATCACTTTCAAGTGAACTTTCGCGGGACCCGGTCCGATGTGATAGGTGATGCCCAGACCGCCGCGCCAGCCGTCCGGCGCGACCCGTCCGCTGAGGGCAGCGAGCAGAGGCTGGGCATCTGCGTAGGAAATCGGAAGCACGGGAATTTTTGTAATTGTCTGGGCATCTTTGATGTCCAGGCGCTTGGCGTTTTTGGTAGCGCCCACTCCGGGCGTCAGCGGATCGCCGGGATAGATCGGCATGTCCGCAACGCTGCCGCGCTGCACGCCGTCCTTGGGGCGCCAGGCGCCGCTCGGGAACGTGTCGCCGTTTACGTAACCGTCTTCGTGCGGGTCGGAATAAATGATGCAGCCTACGGCTCCGTGCTCGGCGGCGACTTTGGGCTTGATCCCGCGCCAGGAATGAAAATAGCGCGCGATCACAATGGCGCCTTTCACGGAAATACCCATGCGCTCGAGCTGTTCGTAATCTTCCGGAATACCGTAGTTCACGTACACCAGCGGCGCGGTAACGTCGCCGTCGATCGAATAGGCGTGATAGGTGGGCAACTGCTCGCTCTGCTGATTCGAGGTGGGATCCTGCAGAACCGGCGGCTCCTGCAGCTTGGCGACAAATTTCGGGCCGCCGTCGACTAATTCGATGGCGCGCTCTTTCGGCGTCGGATAGAGGACATCGAATTGCTCAATGTGGGCGTCTAACCCAAACTCCTTGAACTTCGCGAGAATCCATTCGGCGTTTTCCTTGTCATACGGTGAGCCGACGTTGTGAGGGCGCGCGGCAAGATGCTGCATGTAGGAGCGCAGATTCTCCGGGCTGGGAATGGCGCGAAGCTTTTCTTCCCATTGCCGCTCGGCACGAGAAGACTCTGCCGAATAGCCAAACAACGTTTGCTCATCGGCGATAACGTGCGTTCCGAGCGGGGCCAGCGAGGCGGCCGCAAACAAAGTTCCCGCGATGATGCTCCGACGATTCATCCATCCTCCTCGACACACAAACAGCGCCCGTATTCTGCCTCAAATCGACATCGATTGAAAATTGATTGATATGTTCGCGATTTAGACCAAAACCTTGGACATGAAAATGTAATGAGACGGCACCTTTGTGACTAAAGTCGAGGGAAACGGTTCGGTGCGAACGAACTGGTATCCGAGGCGCTGGTAGAAGGGCAACAATTGTTCGGCTCGCGGGCTAATGACACGCAAATCCATAGTGCGGGAATGAGATTCGCGCGCAAAGTCCTCCGCGGCGGCAACCAATCGCCGGCCCAGTCCGGTGCCTTGGCGCTCCGGCTGCACGGAAAGAAGTCCCAGGTAGCTGCGATCGCCGCGGGTCTCAATGTAAACGCATCCGGGCAATGCGCCAGAATCATCCGCCACTAGAAATGTTCCGCTGCCCATGTAGACGCGAACGCCCAGATCATCGACGCGAGCGCCGTCGAAGGCGACATGCTCGACCACAAACGCCGCGTTGATCAATTGCGTCAGCGCCGGTACATCATCATCGGTCCCGCGACGAATGCGCATCTTTGCTTCAGATGAGGGCGAATTGGCTGGTAAAGTCACGGAGCGCAAACATATTTCGTTGGTGGGGTATATGGTAGTATGGGAATATGGCTACTCGAAAGATGACCTTCACGCTCCCCGACGAGCTTGCCCTGCAACTTGTCCGCCGGGTTCCTGCCCGGGAACGTTCCCGATATGTTGCAGCCGCGCTCAGTGAGAAGCTGAGCGCGCGGGACCGGGTTTTGATCGATGCGTGCAAAGCGGCGAACAACGATCCGGAGGTACGAGCCATTGAAAAAGAGTTCGACGCGATCACCGATGAGGCCGCCGAGCCCTGGACACGCGCCGCGTCGCGGCGAAATCTGGTGGGTAAGGCTCGATCCCGCGCTCGGGTCAGAAATTCGTAAAACACGGCCCTGCCTGGTGTTGACAACTGACATCGCTAACCAGTATCGCCGCACAGCGGTAGTAATTCCGCTTTCCAGCTCTCCAACGAGCAAGCCACCGCTCTTGGTACCGCTCACGTGCCAGGGACGTTCCGTTGTTGCCGTCATTGACCAGATCCGCGCAGTAACCAGGGAGCGGTTTCTTGAACGAATCGAGAACATTAGCGCTCACCATCTTCACTCGGTCGAGGATGCTCTCCGGAGCATTCTGGAGTTGTGACTATCCGAGGACTGCCTTGCCGTTGAATTTTGCGCTGGCTCCCAACTCTTCTTCGATGCGCAGCAACTGATTGTACTTGGCGATGCGATCGGTGCGTGATGCCGATCCTGTTTTAATCTGGCCCGCCGCGGTGGCCACGGCCAAGTCGGCGATGAAGGTGTCTTCCGTCTCGCCGGAGCGGTGCGAGATGATGGAGTTGTATCCCGCTTTGCGGGCCAGCTCGATGGCGTCGATCGTTTCGGTGACCGTGCCGATTTGGTTCAGCTTGATCAAAATTGCGTTGGCGATGCCTTCATTGATCCCGCGCGACAGCCGCTCGGTATTGGTGACAAATAAATCGTCGCCTACCAACTGAATTTTCTTCTTCGAGGATTTGGCGCCCACGCTCTGCGTCAATTGCTTCCAACCGGCCCAATCGTCTTCTGCCATGCCGTCTTCAATCGAAACGATGGGATATTTCGCAACCCATTGCGTCCAGTACGCGGCCATCTCTGCGGAAGAGTGCGCGGCCTTGTCGGACTTTTTGAATACGTACTTGCCGCTGCTTTTGTCGTAAAACTCGCTGGAAGCCGGATCCAGCGCGATGCTCACTTGCTCGCCGGGTTTGTAGCCAGCGGCACCGATCGCTTCCAGCACAATCTGAATCGCTTCTTCATTTGATTTGCAATTGGGAGCGAACCCGCCCTCGTCGCCGACAGCCGTCGAGTAGCCGTGCTTCTTTAGCGCCGCCTTCAAAGCGTGAAACACCTCCACGCCCCAGCGCAGCGCCTCCGAAAAACTCGGCGCGCCCACGGGCATGACCATGAATTCCTGGAAGTCCACGGAATTATCCGCGTGCGCGCCGCCATTCAAAATGTTCATCATGGGAACGGGCAGAAGATTCGCGGATCGTACGGTCGAATAGTTTGCCAAGTATTTGTACAGCGGCAATTTCTGTGCGGCGGCTACGCCCCGCGCCGCCGCCATGGACACGGCTAGAATCGCGTTTGCGCCCAGAGATCGGAAG
>Ga0210405_10006482_pt1 | contig 10434 bp, 10 predicted proteins | sample IncBWH11MmetaG_FD_155492 | JGI IMG/M metagenome (GOLD analysis project Ga0210405, IMG submission 155492) | Forest soil microbial communities from Barre Woods Harvard Forest LTER site, Petersham, Massachusetts, United States - Inc-BW-H-11-M | ecosystem: Environmental > Terrestrial > Soil >... | reverse complement strand
GCCTCTGGAGCTTTGATTCTTCTCTCTCGCAATCCTCGATTGACAGCCTGTGTCTCCCTCAATTAACTTAGAAGTGCTTGATAGAGGTGCGAAGGCCATCAGTAACCGGGCTTGCTGTTCCGATCCCTTTCGGAAGCCCGGCCAAAGGGGCCCGCTTCGTGGCACCGCATTCGTGCCGCGAGGTTGTTTTGTTCGCCGAAATCGCTGCTGACACGGTTCTTGCAGCGGTTGGGGGACAGGCCTAAGACTTGTCCACTGCCACCCGGATGGTGCCGCGCAGTCCGGCCCCATCGCTGAAATCAAAACGGATGGAGCGCTATTGAGAGGTTGTTGTTCCGAGGTCCTTCCTCGCGGCTCCTTCCTTTCTCGCGCTCCCTTCACAAAACTTGATGAACCCTATGGATCTTTTTCCACTTACACGCGCCCTCGTGGACATCGAGTCCACCACGAAGTCCGAACGCTTGGTTGGCGACTTCCTCGCTGCGCACATGGCAGCCTTGGCCGCGCGTTTTTCCGGACGCTTTGAACGCATCCCCTCCGCGCCCGGCCGCGACAATCTTCTTGTCACTTTCGGCTCTCCCGTCGTCACTCTTTCCACTCACATTGATACGGTTCCGCCCTTCTTCGCTTCTCGCGAAGATCCCGACGCCATCTGGGGACGCGGTTCCTGCGATGCCAAGGGCATTGCCGCCGCCATGATCGCGGCGGCCGAATCGCTGCTCGCCTCTGGAACCCGCAATGTGGCTCTCCTTTTTGTTGTTGGCGAAGAACGCGACAGCGCCGGCGCCAAAACCATGGCCGCATCGCCGCGGGGCTCTCGTTTCCTCATCAATGGCGAACCCACAGAAAATCAGCTCGTCCTGGGCTGCAAAGGCGCTCTCCGTTATGAGCTCACCGCTCATGGCAAGCTCGCGCATTCCGCCTATCCTGAGCTGGGTCGCTCCGCCATTCATGCGTTGCTCGATGTCTTGCAGCAGATCCGGTCGATTCCTCTGTCAGAAGATCCCCTCCTCGGCAAGACCACCCTGAATGTCGGAGTCATTTCCGGCGGCCGCGCTCCCAATGTCGTCGCCGACGAAGCCCGCGCAGAAATCATGTTTCGCGTAGTGGGCGATCCGGCAAGCCTGCGCCAGGCGGTCATCTCAGCTTCAGCCGGACCCGTCGAACCTCGCGAAGTTCTCTTCACTCCCGCCATCCGCTTGACCCCTTTCGATGGTCTTCCTACAACCGTCGTCGCTTTCACCACCGACATCCCGTTTTTTCAGGGCGCCTGGGGCCAGCCATTTCTCATTGGACCTGGCAGCATTCATGTCGCGCACACCAGCGAAGAGCACATCCCCAAAAAGCAACTTCTCGAAGCAGTGGAAATTTATTCGCGCATGGTCAAGCAGCTTTTGCAGATGGGAACCGCGTCCGCATGACCAGAGGCCTCGCCATCGTCGGTAACGGCAAGATGGGCAAGCTTGTGGATGTGCTGGCGCCCTCTTTCGATTTCGAAGTTCGCGCACGCTTCGCCACTCACAACAATGCCCGCGCCGTAGGTCTCACTCGCGAAGCTTTGCAACATGTTGACGTCGCCATCGAGTTCAGCACCCCGGAGTCGGCGCCGGATAATCTTCTCCGCCTCGCCTCCCTCGGCATTCCCACAGTAACCGGCACGACCGGATGGTACGATCACCTGCCCGCGGTGCGCGATGCCGTCCTAAACGCAAACACCTCGCTGGTCTGGGGTCCTAATTTCTCCATCGGCATGAACATCTTTATGCACGTTGTCGCGCAAGCCGCTGTGCTCTTTGCAAAGCATCCTGCCTACGATGCCTGGGGTTGGGAAATTCATCACGCCGCCAAAAAGGACGCTCCCTCTGGCACTCTCAAGAAGCTCGCCGAGGAAATCCGCGCAGCAGGCTACTCGCGTCCCATGAATCTCTCCGCCAATCGTGCCGGCGCTCAACCCGGTACTCACGAAATCGGGTTTGACTCCCCGGGCGACACCGTCACGCTGCGGCACACTGCCCGCAGTCGTGAAGGGTTTGCCCACGGAGCGCTACACGCCGCCGCATGGGCCGCCGGCAAAAAGGGCGTGTACGAATTTCGAGAAATACTCGGGGAGCTTAGCTGACACGATTTGCCCTCCCGCGTGTCGCTGCGTTTCACCGTGAATTAAAGGAGATTTTATGTTTACTGGATGCGGTACGGCGATGGTTACTCCGTTTCATCGCGACGGTTCCCTGGATGAAGCAACGCTGCGCTTGCTGGTGCAGCGCCAACTGGACGCGGGGATCGATTTCCTGGTTCCCTGCGGCACCACCGGCGAAAGCCCCACTCTGTCGCACGAAGAGCATCTCCGCGTCGTGGAGGTCACCCTGGAACTGGCCAGGGGTCGCGTACCGGTGCTCGCCGGCGCAGGTGGCTACAACACCGCCGAAGTAATTTCCCTCGCGCAGGAACTTGCCGCCATGGGTGTCGACGGCATTCTTTCCGTCACACCCTATTACAACAAGCCCACTCAGGAAGGCCTGTACCAACACTACAAAGCCCTGGCCTCCGCCGTTTCCCTCCCCATCATTCTCTATAGCGTTCAGGGACGCACCGGCGTGAACATCGAGCCCGCCACTGTGAAGCGCCTCGCCAGCGTCGAGAACATTGTCGGAATCAAGGAAGCCTCGGGAAACATCGCTCAGATGGCGGCTATTCTCAACGCCGTCCACAGCGATTTCCTGGTATTCTCTGGTGACGACGCCATCGCTCTCCCTCTTATCGCCCTCGGTGGTCGCGGCGTTATTTCCGTCGCTTCCAACGAAATTCCCGCGGAAATGACGCTCCTCACTCGCCTCGCTCTGCAAAACGATTTTCCGGCCGCGCGCCAGCTTCATCGCCGCTATCTGTCCCTCATGGAAGTGAATTTCGTTGAGTCCAATCCCATCCCGGTCAAGGCTGCCATGGCGGAACTAGGTCTGCTGAAACCCGTTTGGCGTTTGCCGCTCGTTGCTCCGGGACGCGAAAACATGGCGCGTATTCGTGCGGTTCTCGAGTCGCTAAACTTGGTCGAGAGGGTACATGCTGCATTCCCAAATTGAACGCCTTTTCGACGAGCCGCCCGCGCAATTCACTGCGGCACATTTCGATCTGTTTCAGCGCTTCAAGGACGCGCTCAATCGTGGCGAAATTCGTGCCGCCGAGCCCGATCCCTCCTCCAATACCGGATGGCGCGCCGTCCCATGGGTCAAGAAGGGAATTCTCTTGGGTTTTCGCATGGGCGCGGTGATCGACATGTCCTCAGAGTCCCGCCGCTTTCCTTTCATCGATAAATCCACTTACCCCACTCGACCCATGTCTGTTCAGGACGGCGTCCGCATTGTTCCAGGCGGCTCCAGCATTCGTGATGGTAGCTTCATCGGGCGCGGCGTCATTTGTATGCCGCCCATGTTCGTCAACGTCGGCGCCTACGTCGGTGAAAATACCATGATCGATTCCCACGCCCTCGTCGGCAGTTGCGCCCAGATTGGTCGTAACTGTCACATCTCAGCTGCTTCCCAAATTGGCGGCGTACTTGAGCCCGTGGGTGCACTGCCCGTGGTGATTGAAGACGAGGTTCTCATCGGCGGGAACTCTGGCGTCTATGAAGGAACCGTTGTGAAGCGCCGAGCCATTCTCGGCACGGGCACCATCCTCAACCGTTCTGTCCCCGTCTACGACTTGGTTCGCGACGTCATCCACACTGCCAAGGACGACGAACCGCTCGTCATCCCCGAAGAAGCCGTCGTCGTACCTGGCTCTCGCGCCGTCTCGCAATGCTCCGGCGCCAAGTGGGGCCTCTCTCTGCAATGTTCCGTCATCGTCAAGTATCGCGACGCCAAAACCGATACCCGCGTTCAGTTGGAGGATCTCCTTCGCTGATCTGTGGCGGCGGGTTTACCCCGCCATCTTTTCTGTGCCTTTTCTTGCCTGTGTATTCCCGATTTGTAACTCTCTCCCTACTCCAAAACTGCTGTGAACAAAAAAATTCAAATATTCACATGCTGTTTTTGCCTTCTTGACATCCCTCCATGCTCCTTATACCCTCCTCTCAATCGATTTGCTACGTCGAGGATGCTGACGGGGGCGCGGCTCTGTTTTTGGCTGCCGAAAGGTACGCCGGAGCGAGGCGCATGATTCATTTGCGGGGTCGCACCACTTTAATTCTTTCTTTGTCGTCATCTCTTTCCGAGGAGTCCGTTCATGATTCGGTCCCACGCGATATATTTTGTCTTTTTATTCTTTCTGCTCGCCGTTCCTTCTTTCTCTCAGATGGGCACCACCGCTCTCCGCGGTGTCGTCTTCGATTCCTTTCATGCCGCCATCGCCGGCGCAAGGGTTACTCTCATCAATCCCGCCCAGGGCCAACGCCGTGAAACGGCTATCCCGCTGTCGATGCCAGTATCCAGAGCAACTACGACGCTCCCATGACCTCCATGTTGGGCATGATCACCCTGGGAAATGCCATCTACAATTACGGCCGCAACGGCCAGCCCATCGCGCAGGGCGCGCCCGTCAGCCACCCCTTCGCCGAAAATTCCTACGAAATGTACATTCAGGATTCTTGGAAGGTGAAACCCAATTTTACGGTTACCCTCGGCCGGCGCTACTCACTCTTCTCTCCTCCCTGGGAGACGAACGGGCTTGAGGTCACCCCCACTACCAGCCTTGGCGCTTAGTTCAATGATCGTGGCATCGGCATGCAACAAGGCATCCCCTCCAGCGCCCAGCCTCTTATCACTTACGACTGGTCCGGCAAGGCCAACGGCAAGCCCGGCCGGGCACGATTTCAAGCGTGCCGTAAATGGCACCAAAATCCCAACGCGGCTTGAGCCGCTAAGGTCCGCCGTGTCTACTGCCTCAGCACTTTCTCAAAAAACTCCAGCGCTCGGGGATCATTGGACTGCCCCAACCAGAACATCGCCTGCTTGCGCACCTCAGGATTCTTGTTCGTCTGCGCCACTTGAATCAGCTTCGGCACCCCTTCTTCCTTTGGCATCTGGCTCAACGCAAATACCGCTTTCTTCTTTACCTCGGTGTCCGGATCATTGTCGATCGCTCCGGTAATCGCTCCCGTCGCCTTCTTCCCAGCCTTTTGCGCCAGCCAGAACAGGGCCTGCCCACGCACGTGCGGGCTGTCATCGTCATGCGCCATTCGAATCATTTCATCGACCGCGCTAGTCTCCGGGCTCACGTACAACGCAAAGGTCACTTTCTCCCTCACATCCGCGCTCGGGTCGCTCTTCGCCATCTGCTTCAGCAGCGCCAGTCCCTGTTCTCCCCTTGCCGCTCCCAGCCAGAACGACGCTTTTTCTCTCAGACCCTGCGGCTGTGTTGCCGCCACGAATGATGCAAACGCGCGATCTGCTGCCGCGTCCGCGTGCATCGCCATCGCCGTCAGTGCCTGCTCGCTCAATCCGTGTTCACCATGCCGCTGGATTTCCTCTGGCCGCACATAGTTCGTCAGCAATCCCACACTCTCGTCGCCTTTCACTCCCGTCAGCCACACCATCCGCAATCCCCCAGCGTCCAGCGTGCAATCATCGGACGCCATCCGGATTTTCATCACGTGTTTGTCCGACACTCGCAGCAGCACCACCAGTTGTCTGCCTCTCTCTAGATTCATCGTCCCGCCGGAGTGCCGGTCGCTCATCGTGTTGCCGTGCTCGTTCTCCAGCCTGCATGTGCCGCATCCCATGTTGTCGCCATTGTTGTAGTTCCCGCAGCACACGGTCTGCTCACCCGCAATTTCTTCCACGCCATAGGCGATCCACAACGGCCCGGCTCCTTCACTTTCAATCTGCTGCACCGTACTGCTCAGATTCCTCCCCACGGCTCGCGTTTCCACTTGCCCATCGACGATCTGGGGCTGGCTCATCCTTGCAGCCTGCTGACCGAACGCTGCCCCCACCACCATTCCTGCCAAACAAATCTGCATCGCCATCCGAACGCTCTTCCTCAGCATCTCCCACCTCACTTTTGCAGCAGTTCCATCAGATAGTCATTTCCTTCTTTGGAGTTCATCAACGACAGCTTCTCCACCGCCCTCTTCTTCAACTCTGGGTCTTTCTCACTCTTCGCCACCGCCACCAGTCCGCTGGCATTTCCGCCGAGAAAATAAGCGTTCAGGATTTCCTCTTTCACGCCTCGGTCTGTCTCTTTGGCGTAGATTGCTTGCAACTCCGGCTCTCTTCCTCCCATCAAGCCCAAGTTGCGGATTGCCGCCCGCCGAAGCTCAGGATTCTTTTCATCCACCGCCACTTGTCCCAGCTTTTGCGAATCTCCTGCCAGAAAGAGTGCCTGCAGGATTTCCTTCTTTGCCTCCGTCGAACTGTCGCTTTGGTAAAGCTGCTGCAATTCGCTCTTTCCGCCAGTCAGTCCCAGGTTACGAATTGCTTCCCGCTTCAATTCCTCATTCTTTTCATTCTTGGCAAGTACCAGCAGTTGTTCGCGGTCTCCTGAAATCATGTAGCCGCGGATGACGGCCCGTTTGATGCTCGGGTCGTTCGTACTCGTGTACACTCCCGCCAGCGTTTGTGCCGCGCGCTTTCCTCCGAAGATTCCCAAGTATTCCACCGCTTTTCGTTGTAGCTCTGGATTGCCTTGTCCCTGTGCCACCTTCCCCAGCACTTCCAACGCTTGCGGCGATCCGCTCTGCGCCAGCACGAACAATGCCTGCGCCTTAACGGCCGGTGACGCCGATCCGTTCAATTGCTTTTCCATCAGGGGCACAGCCTTCGAGGGGTCGCTGTTCATCAATCCCCGCAACGCCAGAAGCTTCAATTCGTCATCGTTCACCGCATCGGGATTTGTTGACACTCCGGATTGTTGCCGCACTTCCATCTCCAGAGCCGCCGCATCCTTCGCCCAACGACTCTGCTGGTAGCTTTTCTTCAGGTCCGCAATCGCTGCCAATGCTGCTGCCCTTTTGCCCTGTTTGTTTTCCGCGTATGCCAGCCAGTACAGTGCCGCATCCGACTGCGGTCCCTTCAGCTGATATAGTTCCGCAAATTTCTTCGCCGCCACGCCATACTGCCCGTCATCCAGCGCCTCGCGCCCATCGTCATACAACTCCTGCAAGCGTTCCGCGCGATCCTGTTCCTCCTCCTTTTTTTCCTGCTCCCGGTCGCGAATCTCTTCTTCCCGCTCGCGTTGCTCTTCCTCCCTCTCTCGTTGCGCTTGCTTCATTTCATCGGTCGTGGCAAACCGCTTCGCTTCGCCTGGTGCTGGCGGTGCCTGCTGTCGCCTGGCAGCCAGCGCACAAGGACCTGCCGCCAACAGCCCTGCCACTGCCGCTACGATTCCCATCTGCTGCGCAATTCGCTTCAGGTTCCCCGTCATCATCCACTCGGTCATACCTTGTTCCTTTCCTTCACTGCTGATTTTTCCTGCGTCGGCGAGGGCTGTGCTGCCTTCTCCCGCTCTCGCAAATCCTGGTTGACCACCCGCACCTTAAACAGAATTCCCCTTGCTTCAATCCGTTTCCGCATCGCCTCAAATTGCGCTGGCGTCACTTCATCCGGACTATTCGCGATATCCAGCAGCACTCGCTCCAGTTCATCGAGCGTGCTGGCCATCCCCTGATCGCCTTCCTTCAACGCCGTCTGCCGGTACAACCGGTTTTCTTCCACCAGGTCTTCCGCGCGCCGCTGCGTTGAGGAAATGTTGATCACTTTCTGCCCGCTCTCCGCCGGTTGCGCATTTTCCAATTCCATCAGCATCATTTCAGAGCGTCCCAGGTGATCTCCGACGGCCACCACCAAAACTCGCTCGCGTACTTTGCCGGCGTCGGCAACGTCACCACCGACTTCATGTCGTCCCTTGCGCACTCCAATCACGAACGCCAACACGATCAGCGCGGCCATCGCTCCGGCAACAGCTAACGGCTTCCACGAAAACCATCCTTGCCAGAAACTTGCCCGCTTCTCTGGCAGACGATCCGCTATCTGCCGCCACACTCGCTGCCCGTAGTCTTCCCCGGGATCCGGCACCGGTATCGCATCCAGCGCCGCAAACACCGCCTCTATCCGCTCCAGCTCATTCCGGCACTCGCCGCATTCCTTCAAGTGCACCGCGATTTCCTCGCGATCCTTCTGTTCGCCATCTCGATATCCAATCAATTCTTCTTCTGTCCTGTGTTTCATGATTCCGTTCCCATTGCCCGTGCGGTTCGACCCTCCGCAAATGGCTCCAATGCGCGCCGCAGTTTTCCCACCGCGCGAAATACCGTGTTCTTCGTCGCGTTTGCGTTCGACTTCAGCACTTCTGCAATTTCTTCGATCGGGCAGCCTTCCCAGTGGCGCATCACAATCGCTGTCCGCTCAGCTGGTGTCAGAGCATCCAACGCTTCTTTCATCTTCATCGCAAGCTCTCCGCTTCTCGCCAACCGTTCCGGCGAAGGCCGTCCATCCTGCACCTGCGTCAGCGGATCTACTTCCAATCCATCTTCCGTTGCATTGCTCGGCCGTTCTCTCCGCGAATCTTCTGATTTCCGTTGGCGCAGCAGGTCGATTGCGTAGTTCGCTCCAATTCGGTAGACCCACGTCCCGAAATTCGCATTTCCCGCGAACTGCTTCAGCTTCTTGTAGCCGCGCAAAAATGCCTCCTGCACCACTTCTTCTGCGTCATGCTTGTTGCCGGTCATCCGGTAGGCCATCTGGTAGACGTTTCTGCTGTGTCTCTCCACAAGGACACGATACGCATCCCGATCGCCCCCGAGCGTCCGCTCGATGGCCATCGCGTCGCTGATCCCGCCCGCCTCAGCCCTCTCGATGCTCTCGTTCATCCTCACGATTAGACAGGTTTACCCTTTCCCGGTTAGCCCGCCCGCACAGCGCGCCGACAGCCTTCCCGCGACTCCCCGGTCTCGCAACTCACCACTATCTGTCCAGCTCGCTCCCTGCAACACGCTGAGTATAAACAGTTTATCTCGCCAACCACAGCTTCTCGATTTCGCGCGCACCTCTCCCGCATCCCCTGTCGATTTCCGCACGTCTGAATCGTCATGTCTCTGCAACACCAATTACGCGGGGATTTCGGACTATACTCGCGTTCTCTAGGATCTAGGAGCCCAACATGCCGCAATACATCATTCTGCTTTACGACGATCCCAAGAAGTTTGCCGAACTTAGCCCTCAGGAAATGCAGGAAGCCTTCAAGAAATACTATGGGTGGGGACAGAAAATGCGCGAGCAGGGCCGCCTTACCGGCAGCAACAAGTTGACGGACGGCGCAGGCCGCGTGCTTCGCGGAAAATCGCCCATGCGCGTCACCGACGGTCCCTTCACCGAAGGCAAGGAAGTTCTTGGCGGCTACTACATGTTTAACGCCGACAGTTACGAACACGCCATTGACTTGACTCGGGATCATCCGCAACTCGAATACGGGGGCACCGTCGAAGTCCGCGAAATTCAGGTCCTGTCCCCGCCCAGCCAGAATGCCTGAGTCGGACACAAGAATCGCCTCCGTGGTTGACCATCTGTTTCGCAGCTCTGCGGGACAGATGGTCTCCTATCTCACGCGTGTCCTTGGCCCCGCGCACTTGGACTTGGCCGAAGAAGCCGTCCAGGACGCTCTCACCAAAGCGCTGCAGACTTGGCCATTCTCCGGCATTCCCGATAATCCGCCCGGCTGGCTTCTGCACGTAGCGCGCAACCGTGCGCTCGACCTGGTACGCCACCGCGGCGTGGTACTGCAGAAGACTTCTGAGATTGTTGTTGAACTCTCGCAGCCTCAAGCCGAGCCTCGTTTGGAATTACCGGAGGCCTTGCGCGACGACGAACTCTGCATGATCTTTCTAGCTTGCAATCCGGCGCTCCCTCGCGATTCGCGCGTTGCCCTCAGCCTGAAGGCAGTCAGCGGTTTTTCCGTTAAGGAAATTGCCCGTGCCTTTCTCTGCGATCCCGCCACAATTGCGCAGCGCCTGGTGCGTGCGAAGCGCCAGATACGCGAACAGGGACTCGCCTTCGAGCTGCCCCCCGCGCACGAGCTGGGCAAGTCTCTCGACTCCGTTCTCGAAGTCATCTATCTCTTGTTTAATGAAGGCTACGCTGCCCACGCGGGAGACGACCTGGTTCGCCACGATCTGTGCTCTGAGGCTTTGCGCTTGGCACTTCTTGTAGCTGATTCGCCAGTGTCTCAGCCCAAAGCGCATGCCTTGGTTTCGCTCTTAGCCTTTCAGGGCGCACGGCTCGCCGCGCGTGTCGATGACAATGGCGAACTGGTCCTTCTCCAGGATCAGGATCGCTCCAAATGGGATTCGCGGCTGATCGCCCTCGGCTCACGCCGCTTGGCCATGAGCGCAGAAGGCGACGAGCTTTCTCAGTTCCACGTGCAAGCCGCCATCGCCTCGATTCACGCGCAGGCGAAGGATCCTTCCACCACCGATTGGGAAGCAATTCTCGATCTTTATGACGCCCT
>Ga0210405_10006481_pt1 | contig 10435 bp, 12 predicted proteins | sample IncBWH11MmetaG_FD_155492 | JGI IMG/M metagenome (GOLD analysis project Ga0210405, IMG submission 155492) | Forest soil microbial communities from Barre Woods Harvard Forest LTER site, Petersham, Massachusetts, United States - Inc-BW-H-11-M | ecosystem: Environmental > Terrestrial > Soil >... | reverse complement strand
TCGCGGGAGGGTTGCAATCATGCTGCCAAGCGGGCCAAGCGGGTGCTTAACCAGCTACCGCTTGCTGACGCGCGCGGCCCTGTTTGCAGCTCGCCGGCTTTTTAGCTGGCGTTCTGTACACAAGTCGAACGATTACTACGCGCTAGCCGCCTCGCTGAAGGCGCGGCCATTAGCAAGCGCGGCCATCAACGCGCCACGCGCGGTCGAGTTCAGCGGATCGTTAGACAGCCGGATCTCCGAGACGCGAACCGGGAATTCCCGAACGCACAATGCGGCGGTGAAGCGGTCCAGAAAGCCTTTCGGCATAGCCGTGCCTCCGCTCAGCACCACCGGAACCGGCCTGTGCAGCTTCGGCATGTGCCGGGCCGTGGCGATCTTTGAGCGCAGCGTGTTCGTCAGCGTCCGGATCACGTCGTCATGATAGACCGTCAACGCGTTCTGCACCCGGTCGCCATCATGGCCATTCATATGGAACGTCTGCTCCTTTTGGATCCTCATCCGCGTGGCCCCTTCGCCGGTTACTGCGGCGGCGTGCGCATCGATGAAATCGCCAGCCTTGGGAATACTGAAGCTGATCACCGGCACCGAAAGCTCCGCAAGGCAGACGTTGCATAGTCCGCTGCCGCAGGAAATTCCAAATCCCGAGTAATTGGACGCCGACAGCTCGCCAAACACCACCGCCAAACCTTCCTCAACCGGGTTCGCCTCATAGCCCAGCCCGGTCAGGATCTGGCGAATCGAAGCTTCGTGAAAGGCGAGCCCGTCTTCCTGGCTGTCCACCGGCGCCGGAACGCTGAAAAGGACCTTAGTCGGATCGGCCCCCGCGTTCCCCAGCAGCTTGGTGATAATCCGCCGCACCACCGCCAGGCTATGCGGCTCCTGCGGATTCAACACCCCGCGGAGCATCGGCCGGCGGGTCTCCACGTGGAAGACCTCGGCAAAGGTCTGAGCGTCGTTGCCGGCCACTACGATCTCGTCGCCCTCCACCTCGTGAAAAACCTCCTCCCTTTGCAGCAGACTCTCGGTCAGTCTGGAATAGGGCAGGGTGATGAAGGCATTGAGCTGCGCTTCAAATTGATACTGCTTGTCTTTGCGCCGCGCTACCACAATCCGGCTGGTGCCGACGTCGAGCCCAATATGCTTAATGCTGGTTTGTTCGCTGCTGTTCATGAATCCATCTCCTAAAACGCGCTGTTAAACGCCGTCACCTGTATGGTAGGGACGGCGGCAAATGTTCTCAAAGAATTGCGCGATTTTCAGAGAGTTTTCGGGTGTTTTGGCTACTTCTTCTCAGGACGCAAGCCGAATGCCGCATTGTCTCCCAGGGTTTGCGGGTATTCGACCCTTTCGGAATAGCTTGTCTAACCAATGGCGCGAAAAACTCGGCGTTGGTCCCGTGGCCGCATGTTTTGCGCGCCAGATCTCCGACCCGGTCCTCCGGTTGCGTTTCTTACGGGCAGTGATGCTCCCAGGCCAGCCCCGCTATCCGCCGCGGAGGCCTTACACATTTTGGTTCCTGGTCTCGCTGCCGGTCTTGTTGCTCTTTTTCACGGCCCCCGCATCGGCGCCCTGGGTCCGGGCTCCGGAAGCCCACCGACCCGGCCCTCCAACAGTCGAGGTGGACCACACGCCGGAGATCTGGATAGTCGAAAAAACGGCCGCTTTCGAGACTTATCGCAACGGCCTCCGCATCGATAACCGCTATTCCACGCCCAACCGCCCCAGATCCTATCTGGCGTTTTCCGCCACTTGGCCGGAGGACATGCGGGGCCAACGCCGTTCCGTTCCAGCCGGGATCGTTTTCCATTCGACCGAAAGTCTTCAGCTCCCCTTTGGTGACTCGCTGCTCACTTATGTGAGGCTCAAACGAGCCTACAACTTCCTGATCGATCGCTTTGGCTCTGTCTACCGCGTGGTGCCGGAAAGCGATGCCACCAACCATGCCGGCAACGCGATCTGGGCCGATCCGGAGTGGCTGTACTTGAATTTGAATCAGAGCTTTCTGGGTGTTCTGTTCGAAACCCAAACGGCGCCGGGTCAAGCAGGGGCGGCTCTCAATCCGGCCCAGGCGCGGTCGGGTCACGTTCTGATGGAGATGTTGCGAAAGCGTTACGGCATTCCGGCCCGCAACTGTGTCACTCACGCGCAGGTTTCGGTGAATATCTCCAACCTACTGATTGGTTACCACCTCGATTGGGCTTCCAGCTTCCCTTTTGACCAGTTCGGGCTCCCTGACAATTATTCGCTACCCTTGCCGGCGGTTTCTCTATTTGGATTCGAATACGATGCGAACTTTGTACGCCAAGCCGGGGCACGCCTCTACCAGGAGGCTCAGTTTTCCGAACAAGTCCTCCGCGACCGCGCCGAGGCTGCCCATCTGCCGGTTCCCGTCTACAGAAAGGACCAACAGAAGAGATATTTCCGCCAGTTGGCTGCTGTCCGCGCGGAGGGCAGCGGGACGGACGAGGGGGAATGAAAGGCAAGTCAAAAGGCAAAAGGCAAAAGTGCTTGCAGCTAGCAAGTGAACGCCAAGGTGCGTGGTTCGATGGACGGCTCACAGAGTCACCCGCGCACTCACTCTCCGGACCGAAACACTTTTGACTTTTGACCTTTGACTTTTGCCTTTTGACTTGCCTTTGACCTAATCTTCCCATCCGCAGACAGCCGCAGCGTCTGCGCTCTCCAATCCACGGTGTCTCCAAACAGTCCAGCCACCCACACAGCGAATCCCCACAGGTCCCGCAACGGCATGAGATACCAGTAGCGCGAGACTTGAGGATCTTTCAGTACGCCGCGACCAATAACGAGCCCCGCCACAACTCGTGCCCCTATCACAGCCAGAGCGATCCAAAAGTGCCCCGCCGCCGCCGCGATCACCGACCAGAATGCCGCCTGCGTGGCGAGGTATCCGTAGTATCCGGCCCTGCGGGAGACCCGAATCGTACGCGACCAGCGCAGTTGATGCCGCCACACTTCGCCCCAGCTTGCGCCCGAGAGATTCGTTGCCACCACCACCGTCGAAAGCACTACCCGATAGCCCAGCCGCGCCACGCGCGTTCCAAGCTGATAGTCATCGGCCAGATAGCTTTCCAGCGCCGCGAATCCGCCGATCGCCTCAAGCTGCGCCGCGCGGAAGACCATCGTCGATCCCAGTGCGAAGCCGTCCACTCCCACCAGCGGCGCCACCAGCACACTAGGCGCGAACTCGGTGGCGATCCCGATCGCTTCCCAGCGCCCCGGCCAGCTCTCGGCGAATGCCCGGTAGAGGCACGTGACCACCCCGATTTGCGGATCGCCGAGCGGCGCCACGACCCGGCGCAGGTAGTCCGGCTCGATCACAATGTCGCTGTCGTTCACCAGCAGGACCCGATGCCGGGCCAGCCGCGCCAGCTCGGTGAGCACCGCCACCTTGCCATTGGGCGCGTCGCGCGTAGTCAGCACGAGCTGAATGTCGTGCTGCGGAAATTCAGCTTGCAGACGCCGGATATCGGTGACAGCGGGGTCGGCGGGGTCCCTGACCCCGAACAGGATCTCGTAGCCAGGATAGTCGAGCGTGGCATGCGAGCGGATAGCCTCATAGAATCGTGGATCGCGCCCGCGCACCGGCTTCAGAATCGAGACGTGTGGCGTAGCCCCGACAGCCGGCTCGCGCAATCGCAAGCGCGCAATCCCAGCTACCAGCGCGATCAGGTAATAGACGCCCGCCGCAATCGCCGGCGCGGCCCAGATGTAGCTCACAACGAGAGCAGCGCCACTCCGCAGGCTACCAGGCAAGCGCCCGCCCAGCGCGCCGCGGTGATCCGCTCTTTTAAAACATACTTGGCCAGGATGGTTTCAAACACGTAGCTGGCGGCCGTAGCCGGCACCGCGAAGCTCAAATCGGCCGTCGAGACCAGCCGCAGAAACGCGAAGAAGGCGACACTCGAGCAGACCACCGACATGACGATGATCCGATTCCGCGCCAGCAGCCGCAAGAGTTTCCCCAGCGCCCCCGGCCGGAAATCGTGGATCTCGCCATGGCGCCTCATGGCGATGGCCTGCAGGATGTCTTTGGTGGTGGTAGCCGCCACGATGATCGCCACCAGCAGCCAGTTCATCGGCCAGGCTCACCCGTAGTGCTGTGCGCCGTGCGCCCCACCAGCACCACGCCGGACATGATCAGAAGAATGCCAGTCCACCGCCCCGTTGAGATCCGCTCCTGCAGGAACAGCCGTCCCGCAATCGCCGCCAGCACGTACCCGGCCGAGGTCACCGGCAGCACGTAGCTCAAATCCGCCCAACTAAGCAGCGCCATCTGTGAGAGCATCCAGACCAGCAGAAGGCAAACGCCCAGAGCCACCCAAGGATCGAACAGCGCCGTAATATATCCGAGTGGCGATTCGAACACGCCCGGCCCGGTCCTGCGCATGCCCCAGCTCAACGAGAAATTCCCGGCAACACTGGCGAAGATGACCACCAGCGTCAAGACGACAGTCTTCAGGTGTAGCACAGGCAGCCTGATTCTGACTCCTGACTCCTGACTCCTGACTCCTTCTTTTTTAGTGGCCTGCATTGGCGGAAACCGCCGACTGCCGATGCTCAGTCACGAACTTCTTGCGCTTGGCGCGCAGCGCCATGTACTCGCGCGCTTCCTTGGTCAGCCGCTTGCGATCGGCCGTATTGAAGATTGCCTTCCGAACCACGCGCCAGATAACGCGCGGCCGGAAGTAGTATTCGCCGTAAAAGCGCTCGACCCAATCCACAAGCTCCGCCCGGTCGAGCCCCGGATAGATAACGGTGGGAAGCTGATGCCCCACCTCGTCTGTCATAGCGTCGATAGTGATGAGGTCGTTCTTCTTGGCGTAGTCGTAAAACTCAGTGCCAGGATACGGATGCGCAATCGAAACCTGAATCGTCTCGTTATCCAGCCGCTTGGCGAAGTCGATAGTCTTGCGCAGGCTGGCGGGCGTCTCGCCCGGCAGCCCGACAATGAAGTCGCCGTGAATCACCAGCCCCAGCTTCTTGCAGTTAGCCGTGAACCGCTCCGCCATGTCCACGGTGGCGCCCTTCTTGATATTCTTCAGGATCTGCTGATCGCCCGACTCGTAGCCCACAATCAGTAGCCGGCAGCCCGCCTCTTTCATCGCCTTCAGCGTCTCGTAATCGGTGGTGACGCGCGAAGTGCAGGACCAGGTGAACTTCAGCGGCTTGAGCTTGGAGCAGAGCTCGATGGTGCGCGCCTTTTGATAATTGAACGTGTCGTCGTCGAAGAAGATCTCTTTGACCTGCGGGAACTGCTCGATGGCATAACGCACTTCATTGGCGACGTCGTCAGTCGACCGCAGCCGCCAGCGATGGCCGGAGTGCGTCTGTGGCCACAGGCAGAACGTGCACATAGCCGGGCAGCCGCGCGAAGTGTAGAACGAGATGAACGGATTCAGCAGGAACGGCACGTTGTAGCGCGTGACGTCCAGATCGCGCTTATAGACTTTCGAGACCCACGGCAGCTCGTCCAGGTTCTCGATCACGCCGCCCTCGGCATTGTTCACGATGCTCCCGTTCTTGCGGAAGCTCACGCCCGGCAGCTCCTCGAGCGGCTTGCCCTTAGCATAGTCGGCGATCTGGTAATCGAACTCGCGCCGTACCACGAAATCGATGGCGGTCGTCGCCCGCAAAGTCTTCTCCGGCTCGGTTGTCACCGGAGGCCCCACAAACGCCACCTTCAGCTTCGGGTTGACGTCCTTCATCATCTCAGCCATCTTCACGTCGACGTGAAATCCGGGCGTGGATGTGAACAGCACCAGCAACTCGAACTCGCGCGCCATCTCCACCGTGCGTTCGATCGAGATCCCGTGTGGAGGCGCATCCACTACCTTGCTGTCCGGCAGCAGGCCCGCCGGATAGCAGAGCCAGACCGGATACCAGTAGGATTCGATTTCACGTGACGCCGGCCAGCGGGAGCTTGCCCCACCATCGAATCCCTCGAATGAGGGCGGATTTAGAAACAGAGTTCTCATTGGCGTTCTCCTGAGCTTACCATGCTGAATCGCGGCTACAGGCTATCGCCGCCCGGTATGGGCAGCGAAACGGAGCTGAAAGCGACCGATAAATTGGTCTTCCCCACTAGCCTCGTATCCACTGAGTATTGTGCGTGGGCCGGTATCGAGACGCCGCCTTCGATCGCGTAATCCCTTACGAACTCGACTTTCCGCAGAAACACCGACGGGTTCTTCACCAACCGGCCCGATTCCCGGACTCGCAAGTGCGTTTCCGGGTCCAGCCAAAGCTCTCCCACAAACAGCCCCGCTCTCTTCTTGCGGGGGCTGACGTGGAATGCGTATACTTTGCGGCCGTCCCTCTCGAGCAGCCCTTTGTACTTGAACTTGTAATTGACGGGCGTCACCGCCATCTTGGCGGGCTCGGATTTCAGCGCCTCGGCCTCAGCCGTCAGATAGCGGGCAATCACCTCATTCTTGATGCTGTGGTCCCCTTCAAAGCGCAGTGCGTCATAGGTGATGCGGCGGCCCAGCACTGAAATGCGACGCAGCGCATGGAGGCGGCCGCTCTTGTGCAACTGCGGCACTTCAGCCGCAATATCAACCTCCATCGTGGCCCCCTCCAGCCGGCTCTCCTGCGCCTTGGAAACAGCCACGTAGTCGTCAATGATGGCCGATGCCTCAAAGTTGGCTTCATCGGCAAACAGACCGCTACAAACAGCTAAAAGTACAGCAAAGTAAGTACTGACCCGCAATAGGAATCCTCTCTAGATAGATACGATTTTAGCAGAAAAGTTCCTACAATATTTGGACCGCTGATTCGTCTACAAAGGTAGATGGAGGACGTACTGACCATCGAGCAGGACCAACGGATCTCCGAAGCGATCGCCAGGGAGCAGCCTCGGCTTCGGAATTTCATCCGCAAGCGCGTGCCGGTCGAGGTTGACGTCGAAGACATCCTCCAGGATGTCTTCTTCGAGCTGGTGGAAGCCTACCGGCTTATGAAGCCGGTCGAGCAGGTCGGCGCCTGGCTGTTCCGGGTGGCCCGGAACCGGATCGCGGACTTCTTCCGCAGGAAGAAACCGGAGTCGCTAGACGGCGCGCCCTCGGGCGGCGAGGACTTCGCGCTCGAAGACCTGCTCCCCTCGCCCGACGCCGGACCCGAGGCGGTCTACGCGCGCGGCGTTCTGCTCGAAGAGCTGGACGCCGCTTTGGACGAGCTTTCTGAGGAGCAGCGCGACGTTTTCATCGCCCACGAAATACAGGGCCGCAGCTTCAAGGATCTGGCGGCGGAAACCGGCCTGAGCGTCAATACGCTCCTCTCGCGCAAGCACTACGCGGTGCTTCATTTGCGCCGGCGCCTGCAGGCCATCTACGACGAGATGAGGACAAAAATATGAAAAGGAAACGTATCCTGAGAGGATTGAAATTCGCGCTAGTCGCGGCGCTGGCAATGGCCGTTGTCAGCTTCGCATTCATGAGCCTGTGGAACTGGCTGACCCCGGCTGTGTTCGGATGGCATGCAATCACCATCTGGCAAGCCCTGGGCCTGCTGGTCCTGAGCCGGTTCCTGTTCGGCGGTTTCCGCGGCCGGGGATGCGGTCCGAGCTGGAGGCGCCGCATGTCGGATCGCTGGGAACAAATGACACCGGAAGAGCGCGAGAAGTTCCGCCAGGGAATGCGCGGCCGCTGCGGCCCGTTCGGAGCGGCCGAAGTCTGATCTCGTGGCGTACGCACTCTTGCGTGCCGCGTCGGCACTCATGCCGACGCCTGGCCCGTGAGCTTTGAACGATCACTGAACAGGCGTCGAGAGGATTCTCATGAGCCAAAGGGAGAGGATTGGAAGAACACAAGCGAACAAGCTAAAGCATATTCCACACGTGTGGAACATGCTTTAGCTTGTTCGTAAAGGTTCCCATTCTTGCCCGATTTCGCTCATGCGGTTTCCATATCGATTCGGAAATACCCAGTGAAGCCATCTTCCGCGAAGCGCATCGCGACGAGATCGCTTACGTCGACAGGTTGGACGAAGCCGGGCTTTCGCGAGTTCAAGATCTGCCCTGGATCGGCAGCCGCGCGTCAACCGCCGAAGCGCTCATGCAGGTGGTAATGCACAGCCAGTCCCACCGCGGCCAATGCGCTACGCGGCTGCGCGCGATCGGAGGGAATCCGCCCATGACGGATTTCATCATTTGGATCAAAGACCGCCCGTCTCCCGTTTGGTCATAGCGCGGTAACCTGTTCGATCATCTTGCCGACGAGTATTCGCTCCGCCTGGCCGCCGCACGCCCCAATGCGATGGATCGCGCTCCCGTTCGAGTAGAGCAGCGATCCATCCCCGGCGATGTCGAAAGAGACAACGCCCTTGGCGAGCACTTCTTTGCGCCCACTCGAACACTGCCGAATCAGTTGCCACGAGGACGGCACCAAAGCCGGCGCCTCCGGATCGAGCCGGTCTTGGCGCGCGGCGCTGTCCACATCGACGAGATTTCCCCAAATCATCATCTGCTTCAGATCGGGCTGGCGCTGCGCGGCGCCTTTCGACGTGCTCAACGGCTTGCCCGTATAGCGCATCGAGAAGAAGTTGAAAAACTGGAAAACCGCGTACGCCATGCGGAAGGGGAACAGCAGCGCGTCGCGCAGCGCCTGCCACGGGTTCATTTTTTCCCTGCCGCTACGATAAGGCCGGCGAATGTAGTAGAGCGCTCCATCGGCTGTCTTCTGCGGTCCCAGAAGATCGCAATCGGCTTCTTCCGCCAGCAGCTCCATGACGCCCGAATCCAGGTCCAGTTCTTGCACTGCGAAAGGACCGAGCCCGCAGACGCGCCCGGCCCCGTCCCGGCCCACGCCCGCGCTCTGAAACACCAGCCGGCGGCCGGCGCCAGGAGCCCATCGGGGAGCCAGGTCGCAGGAGTCGCCATCGGTGGCCATGAGCAGGTTTGTGCCTTCGGCCTGCATCACTCCGATATTCGAGGTGAAGGCGTCCTGAAAAATCGATGCAGCCAGCGTCGAGCGGTCCGCGCTCAGCGCAATATGCCGCACGCGGAAATCGGCGGTATGGAACAGCCGCAACTCCACGCCGTCGGCGTCCACGGCGAAGATGCCGCTGACGTCATTGGTCTCGAGCGAATACAATAGCTCGCCCGGGCGCCGCCCCTGGGCGACGCTGGTGATCGCGATCCGGAATCCGCTGGGATCGCCCATCTGCTCCGGCCACAGCATCCCCGTCATGAATTGAGCGCCGCGACCCTGTGACTTCCAGGCGTGCCGGTGTTGGATCTGGGCAGCGCGCTCCCGCAGCGAGCGGCCAAACTCGCTTTCGACAGTCATCCCGGCGCCGCCGGCATGCAGCCGCAGCTTTCCCTGGTCAAGATAGGCGAACCGTCGTTCGGGCACATTCCATTCTAGAGATAGGCCTCCCGCATTCGGCTCGGCTATTTCGCTGAGAATGCTGAAGCAAATCGCCCGAGGCAGGTAATGGATCTACCAGCCCAGTTGCACCGTGCTATGCTTTTGATTGCAATGGCTGAGCAGACAGGCGGCGACTGGTTGGACCGCATGGAGAAGCTCCTCAGGGGCCACTTGCTCGATGCCCAGATCCTTCTTGAGCAGTCTCGGATGGTCCTCCTAAGATCGCAAATATTACTTCGGAATGCGCACCGCGGCGCAGGCCCCGGACGCAACTGAAGTCAGCGGTCTTCCTCCTCTCGCACGCCTTTGTGGAACATGCTTTAGCTTGTTCGTTAACAAACAAGCTGAAGCATGTTCCACAGTCATGGAGCTTTTGCGCCTTGCCACTATGCGGGGCAGGCTCCCGACCCGCCAACGCGCCGACGGGCATCTAACTTCGCACCAACCTTGATTGTTGAGCTGTAACTTCCGAATGCGCCATGATAAGGGCGGGCTGCTGTTACCGACCTACCTACTGATCCAGCGAAAAAGCACGGTCCAGAACCTCTATCAGCGCGGTCCGATCAGCCCCCGCAAGTTCACCCAGGCGGCGTACGATTTCATCCTTCGCCAGCACCGTCAGCTTATGAACTCGAATCGTCGAGGCCGTATTCAAGCCGGCCTCGCGCCATTGTTGAATAGGGACATCGAAGTCAGAAACTCGGAGACGAGAGGTAATGGGAGCCCCAACGAAATCATCGTCTCCCGAGTCGAGGAGGACGACAGCCGGACGCAATTTGCCCCCCGGCGTCTGGTGGAAGTCGATCCGAACCAGGACGACCTCACCGGCTCGAAGTGTCATGGATCAGCAGTTCGTAGATCGAGTCGTCAGTAGCGTATGCCGCCTCGAAGTGTCGCCGCCCCGCCGCGCGCCAGACGGTGTCTTCATCGGAGATGCCCCACTGGAGCACAATCTGAATCTGCTCCCCCGGCGGAACCTGCGATGCGATCTCAGGAGGAACCGCAATCTGGCCGTTCGGCGTGAGTTCACCTCTGAAGTCCGCAGTCTT
>Ga0210405_10006480_pt1 | contig 10435 bp, 11 predicted proteins | sample IncBWH11MmetaG_FD_155492 | JGI IMG/M metagenome (GOLD analysis project Ga0210405, IMG submission 155492) | Forest soil microbial communities from Barre Woods Harvard Forest LTER site, Petersham, Massachusetts, United States - Inc-BW-H-11-M | ecosystem: Environmental > Terrestrial > Soil >... | reverse complement strand
TCTCGATTGCCGCACAGCCGCCGAGAACGATCAAGTCAGCAAGCGAAACCTTTTTCCCGTTAGATGCAGACGCGTTGAACTCCTTCTGGATGACTTCGAGCGTCTGCAGCGCCTTCGCCAATTGAGCCGGCTGGTTGACGGCCCAGTCCTTTTGCGGCGCCAGGCGAATGCGCGCGCCGTTCGCTCCGCCGCGCTTATCAGAGCCGCGGAACGTCGACGCTGATGCCCACGCCGTCGACACCAGTTGGGAAATGGACAGCCCAGATGCAAGGATTTTCGCTTTCAGACCGGCAATTTCCTGCTCCCCGATCAACGGATGATTTACCGCGGGAATCGGGTCTTGCCAGGGCAGGGTCTCCTTCGGAACGAGCGGGCCGAGATAACGCACGATCGGGCCCATGTCGCGGTGCGTAAGTTTGAACCACGCCCGGGCAAACGCGTCGGCAAACTGATCCGGATGCTCGTAGAAGCGCCGTGAAATTTTTTCGTATGCAGGATCGAAGCGCAAGGAGAGATCCGTGGTCAGCATGGATGGCGCGTGACGCATGGACGGATTGTGCGCATCCGGCATCTTGCCGGCGCCTGCGCCATTCTTCGGTGTCCACTGGTGCGCGCCGGCCGGGCTCTTAGTGAGTTCCCATTCGTACCGGAACAGGTTCGCGAAGAAGTTGTTGCTCCACTTGGTCGGCGTCTCAGTCCAAATAACTTCCAGGCCGCTGCCGATAGCGTCGCCTCCCTTGCCGGAGCGGAATTTGCTCTTCCAGCCGAGGCCTTGTTCCTCGATGGCAGCCGCTTCGGGCACCGCGCCCACGTTTGTCGCGTCGCCTGCGCCGTGCGTTTTGCCAAATGTGTGGCCGCCGGCAATCAGCGCGACGGTTTCTTCGTCATTCATCGCCATTCGGCGGAACGTTTCGCGGATATCCCTGGCCGCCGCGACGGGATCCGGCTTGCCGTTCGGTCCTTCCGGATTTACGTAGATCAGGCCCATTTGCACGGCGCCGAGTGGTTTCTGAAGCTCGCGGTCGCCGGTGTAGCGCTCGTCGCCCAGCCACTTGCCTTCCGGGCCCCAGTTGACTTCCTCGGGCTCCCACACGTCCGCGCGGCCGCCGCCAAAGCCGAATGTCTTGAAGCCCATGGACTCCAGAGCGACGTTTCCCGCAAGAATCATCAGGTCGGCCCAGGAGATCTTGCGGCCGTACTTTTGCTTGATCGGCCACAGCAAGCGGCGAGCCTTGTCCAGGTTCACGTTGTCCGGCCAGCTATTCAGGGGAGCGAATCGTTGCTGGCCGGCGCCGGCGCCGCCCCGCCCGTCGTGGATGCGGTACGTGCCCGCGCTGTGCCACGCCATGCGGATGAACAGCCCGCCGTAGTGCCCGAAGTCGGCCGGCCACCAATCCTGCGAGTCGGTCATCAAGGCATTCAGGTCCTTGATCACCGCATTCAGGTCAAGAGTCTTGAACTCCTTGGCGTAATCGAACTCTTGGCCCATCGGATTGGACAGCGTGGAGTGCTGGTGGAGAATTTGAACGTCGAGCTGGTTCGGCCACCACTCCCGGTTTGTGTGCGCGGGAGTTCCCGCGAATGGGCACTTCGTTTCAGTTGCCATGTTTCTCTCCAATCGTCTTTCGCTTTTTCGCGTTTTGTAGACTAAGAATCATCCATCCTTGAAAACAAATACAACCGCTTGGCCAGCCTCACATCGCGGAGGGACCAGACCCAGCCAAGCCTTATAGTATGCTTCGCCCACCTATTGTTCCAATATCTACTTCGGATACAATGAATAGGCACAGCCTATGGCAGATTCCACGATTCCTGTTCGCTGTTTATCCCTGAGACGGGAAAATTGCATCAAGGCAGGGCATACTCCTACTGATTATCGATTATCGATAACTGATTACTGGTCCGCCTGATGGAACTCCACCAACTCCGCTACTTCTGCGCCGTGGCCGAAACCGGCTCCTTCAGCCGCGCCGCGGAACAATCTCACATTTCCCAACCGTCGCTTTCCCAGCAGATCCTCAAGCTGGAAGGCGAGCTCGGCGCGCGCCTCTTCGACCGCCTCGGCCGCTCCGTTCGGCTTACCGAGCTTGGCAAGACGTTTCTCCCGCGCGCCCGCGCCGTACTGCGCGAACTGGAAGCCGCCAGAGGCGACGTCGCCGAAGGCAAAGAGTTCGTCGGAGGTCCCATCACCGTCGGTGTCATTCCCACCGTTGCTCCTTACTTCCTCCCTCCGCGGCTTACCGCCTTCTCGCGCAAATTCCCGCAAGTTCGGCTCACGATCGTCGAGGAGATCACGCCTGTCCTTCTCGACCGTCTCCGAGCCGGCACCATCGACGTCGCCATCCTGGCGCTCCCCATCCGTGGCCACGAATTCGGTTCTTTTCCTTTATTGACCGAGCGGCTTTTCGCCGCACTCCCCAAAAAACACAAACTCAGCTCCCGCCCATCGCTTTCCATGAAAGATCTCCGCGCCGAACCATTCCTGCTCCTGCGCGACGGCCACTGTTTCCGCGATACCGCCGTTGCCGCCTGCGACCGCGCGCGTCTCCATCCGCAAATCGTTTTCGAAAGCGGCCAGTTCAGCAGCCTGCTCAGCATGGTTGGTGCGGGCATGGGCGTTTCCATCGTCCCCGAAATGGCCATCGACAAGAAATCTCAATGTCGCTACATCCGCATTGCCGACGACCAAGCCGCCCGCACCATCGGCGCCGTCATCCTCCGTGGCCGCTCTCTCACCCGCGCGCACAACGCTTTTCTTTCTCTCCTCCGCGCGTCTTCTCCGCTCATGCTCTCTTAGGGCGGAGTATTCCTTGCGGATTTGTCGAGACGATCGTTAGGAGAGGTGCCCGTTCAGAATGTTTGGTGACAGGAGATGGACGCCGTGAACCCCCTGAGGTAAAATGATCGAGGTAATTCACTCCGGTGGGGCCGTGGCGCAGTTGGGAGCGCGCCTCGATGGCATCGAGGAGGTCGTGGGTTCGAATCCCATCGGCTCCACCAAAATTCCGCACGTGTCTTACGTCTACATCCTTCAGAGTGAGGCCACTGCTCGTTACTAAGTCGAGAAAGGCTCTCGTGGCAGGCGCGTTTCTCCGCTTTTCGGCGTCTCGCGACCTAACCCCGGTCGAAAATCTCGGAAACCTTTTGGTGGTTCTTGACTCCTATTCAAAGTGCCGGATACCTTTTCGGGTGTCCAAGCCGCCTTGAAATCGCGGGACGAGCAAGTGTCTTCAAACCCGGCAGCAAGATTTGCGATCTCCTAAGCGGATGGGGCGTCCGGATGGCATTTGGCATTTCAATCTAATCGACAGGAGACTACCCATATGACGAAGACGACAAAGGCCTTATTGGCTGGTGCGGCGTTCGCGGGTTTATTCGCCGGGACCGCTTCGGCAATCAAGGCCTCGACTCTGCTTCCTTCGCTGAAGACTTCTTTCAGCGCGCAGGATAAGGACCAGAGCCAGGATCAGAAGTCGGAAAAGGCCAAGGACAAGAAGGACAGACACGCCTGTAAGGGCCAAAACTCATGCAAGGGCAAAGGTGCCTGCAAGTCCGGCGACAACGGCTGCAAGGGCCAAAACTCCTGCAAGGGCAAGGGTGGCTGCCGGACCGACGGCGGGAAAAAGCCGTCCTAACCGCCAATTCGGATCGAGGTTCTCTCCACGGAGGGGGCCGGTAATTCCGGCCCTCTCTCGTCTTAGTTCACTGGAGGCGTACATGCCTGAAAATAAGTTTAATGGATTCACAAATTATGGAATTGGGATTGGCCTGCGGTCTCCGCACTATGATCACATCCTCTCCCGCAAGCCGGTTGTCGACTGGTTTGAAATCATCTCCGAAAATTTCATGATCGACGGCGGACGGCCGCTGCACATTTTGGATCAGATCCTCGAGCAATACAAAGTAGTACAGCACGGCGTCTCAATGTATTTCGGTTCAGCGGAGAAGCCCAGCCGCGAGCACCTGCGGCGGCTGAAGGAGCTGGTAAAGCGCACGAAAACGCCTTGGCTCACAGACCATTTGTGTTGGGGCAGCGTAGACGGACGTTACACCCACGATCTCCTTCCCATGCCCTACACTTTCGAAGCGGCACGCGTTACGGCCCAGAAGGTCCGTGACGTGCGCGATTTCCTTGAAGTGCCCATCGCTGTCGAGAATGTCAGCAGTTACGCCGAATTTCATGTCTCGGAAATGACCGAATGGGAGTTCCTGAACGAGGTGGTGGAGCGCGCTGACTGCGGCATTCTGTTGGATGTCAACAATATTTATGTTTCCTCGCGAAATCATGGCTTCGATCCCTTCACCTATGTGAACAGCGTTCCCGCGGAGCGCGTGGCGCAGATCCACATCGCGGGGCACTCGAAATTTCAGAAATACATCCTCGATACTCACGACCATCCGGTGATCGATCCCGTTTGGAAACTCTATGAACGCGCCATTCAGCGCGCGGGCCACACCGCTACGTTGCTGGAGTGGGACGACAGTATCCCTTCCTTTCAGGAAGTTGACCGGGAGGCCCTGAAGGCCAACCGCTTCCTTGCCGATACGGCCTTGGCGGTGGCGGTATGAAGCTCGCCACGCTACAGCGGGCCGTTGCTCGCGCCGTGATGCAGCCCCTGACTCCATCTGAGCGTATGCAGCGTCGCGCGCCTGGCGGAGGGCGCATGAGCTCTTACGCAGCCCGTTTCATCAAGCCGAATGACCGTCTCACTTCGTTCGAACGCCTGGAAATCTACAATCGCCAATACTGGCTTCGCCTCTTGTCGAGCATGATGGAAGATTTTCCGGGTTTGCGCGCTGTTCTTGGCGGGCCGCGGTTCGAATCCATGTGCAAGGTCTATCTTACGGAATGTCCCTCGCGTTCTTTCACGCTGCGAAATCTGGGCGCGCGCTTGGAGAGTTGGTTGCGCCAGAATCCGAGCTGGATACGCGATAGGCGGGTGCTGGCCCTCGACATGGTTCGCCTCGAATGGGCGGACATTGAAGCCTTCGACGGTCAAGCCAAGCCTCCCCTTCGTTCCGAGGATCTCCGTGAGGTCGAGGCGCCGAATCTCCAGCTTGGCATTCAGCCTTATGTTCAGCTCCTCGAGTTGCACTATCCCGTGGACAATCTGCTCCTGGAAGTGCGGCGCGGCGACGACTCAGGTGATTTTGCCAGCAACGCGGTTCAGGAACGGAGAAAACGCAGCAAGATCCGGGCGGTTGCGAAGCTTAAACCTGCGCAAATCTTTCTAGCCGTTCATCGTTTGGATTTCTCCGTCTATTTTCGCCGCATCGAGCCGGAGGAGTTTGCGCTTCTCGGCGCGCTGCGAAGCAGGAAAACGATCGAGCGCGCCATCGAGTTGGCTTTCCGCAAGAGTGCAGTCCCTGCGGCCGGCCGCGCCGCATTTGTTCAACACTCATTTCAGACTTGGGCAACTCTGGGCTGGTTTTGCCGGCTAGGGGAAAACTTGCGCGGCGAAAAAATCCGAAAGAAAAGAGCATAGCTGAAAATCATGAGTAAACGAATCACCAAAGTTCGGCAGTGGCATGACCAGTTCTTCGGTTTGGTTTCTTACTTGCAATCTCCGTTCTTGCTGCTCGTGCGGCTTTATTGGGGATGGCAACTTGCGCAGAGCGGCTGGGGCAAACTCCATCATCTGTCCGGTGTCGCGGAGTATTTCGGCACCCTGGGCTTGCCGATGCCCGCGCAGATGGCCGTTTTCATTGCCTGTATAGAGTTTTTCGGCGGCATTTTCCTTGCCTTGGGCCTGCTCTCCAGAATCACCGCCCTGGTGCTCACCGTGAACATGATCATGGCCTACGTCATCGGAGATCACGAGGCGCTGTTCTCTTTCTTCTCCGATCCGGACAAGTTCATTGCTGCCGCTCCTTTTGCGTTTCTGCTAGTCTCTTTGATCGTGCTGGTTTTTGGCGCGGGTAAGATCTCTTTGGATACGGCGATAGCATTTTTCTTTGGTTCCCCGCGGGTGAAGCAAGCGAATTCAGTCCCAGCCTGATCGCCTGCTTCTTCAGCCGGGTTTTATGGTTATTCAATGCTCCGAACTTCTACCGTGGGCTTCTTCGCCCGGGCAGCATTGGCTGCGCTGTTTTTTCTGGCTACTTTCTCCTCTGTGCTTGCGAAGGATGAGATGACTTCAAGTCTGCTGATCGGGAACGCTCGGATCGACGTGCGGATCGAGGGCAGCGCGCTGCGAGTGCCCGAGAAGGACATCCTTCGCTGGGTCAGTTCGGCCGCTGAGTCTGTGACCGCCTATTATGGCCGCTTTCCCGTGCCTCTGGTCTTGATTCATATCACTCCTTTCGAAGGAAAAGGCATCCGCAACGGCAAGACATTTGGCGATCAAGGCGGAAGAATCACCATACGCGTCGGCAACGAGACTTCCCCTTCGGAGCTTGCCTCCGACTGGATGCTGACCCACGAAATGGTTCACCTGGCGTTTCCCTCCGTGGACGAGAGGCACCATTGGATCGAAGAGGGGATCGCGACCTATGTCGAACCGATCGCGCGGATTCAGGCAGGACATCTCAAAGCGGAGCAGATGTGGTTTGAGCTTGTTCGGGACATGCCCCAAGGACTCCCGCAGGCTGGAGATCGCGGACTAGATCACACACCTACCTGGGGGAGAACCTACTGGGGAGGGGCGCTGTTTTGCCTCCTGGCTGACGTTGAGATTCGCCGCCAGACAAACAATGCCAAGGGTTTGGAGCATGCTCTTCGTGGCATTCTCGGCGCCGGTGGCGATATCCGCAAGGAGTGGCGTCTTGAGGATGCTTTAAGAACCGGAGACCGGGCGGTCGGGGTGAATGTTCTTCAGCCGCTGTACACAAAGATGAAAGACAAGCCGGTGAGTGTGGATCTGGATAGCTTGTGGACGCAACTCGGTGTTCAATTGGATGCAGGCAGCGTCCGCTTCGTTGAGAACGCCACGCTGGCTGCGATCCGTCGAGCCATCACTACGAGAGAATCCGCGGCGGAGGAGGATCCCTCCTCTTCCAAGTCTCTAGCGGTATTCGCGGGCCGAGCCGTGGGCTCTCCGTGATTGGCGCAGTGAAGTGAGCCGCGACTCGGGGTAGCATATCTGCGTGACGGAGATAATCCCATCGGCGCCGCCAAATCTGTCTTGACCCTTGCATCCATTCTCGCAAAACGAATTCTGATTGGCGTCGCGCTGGTTCTAGCTCTTCTCTACGGCACTGACTATTCATACGTTCGCGTTCGCATGCTCCATCCGAAGCCCGCTGATCCCTTCGAAACCCTCAAGACGCTTCGCGTCCTGGCCATCCCGGAAAAGAATGGCAAGACCGAATATGAAGTGGACGCCGAGAATCCCGAGCAGACGGTCACCTGCGTCCACTCCCTCTTCCCGCATTCCGGCTATTCGCCCTGCTGGTACGTCAAGCCGAGAATCAACCGGCCGATCCCCATGTGATAGTTCGATTGGCGCTCATTCTCATTCAGAGAGGTACAGGCTGGAATAAAGTTACTTTGCGGCGGGAAATTTTGGAGGGATTTCGGCATAACCCGGCGCGGCTTGCTTCAGGTTCGCATCCAGTTGAGCGTCCGCATCTCCGATGCTCCAGCGAATCCCGCCTGCGAGCAAATTCAGGAAAAATTTATTCTTCCAATTCTCCGGCCGGTCGCCCATCGCGGTGTAAAACACGCGGCCTTCGCCGTGCATCCGCGCCCACGTCACCGGATATGGCGCGCGCTGGTAGCACTCACCTTTCATGCCCTGCGTGTCCAGCGTGAGGATCACGTGCATATCGGGCATGAAATCTTTCATCGAGTACCACTCTTCGTTGAACTTTACCGGAGACGTTACGCCTTCCAGCCCCGGAAATTTCGCGTCGTTCACAATCAGGTTCGCATCCTGCAGCCGCGGCTCCCGCCCGTGAGTGATGAACTCCGCGCCAAGCATCCGCAAGTAAGGGTCCTCCTGATCTCCGTGCGCGATATAGCGATTGGAGCGGTCTTCGGGATCCGGCGGCGTATGAAACGTGTCGCTCGCGGCGTGCACCCCCACGAATCCCATTCCACCGCGCACGGCGTCTAGCAGCGCCTGTTTGCCCTTGGCGGACATCGGAGGCTTGCCGTCTGTGCCGAGCGTCGTGAGATCGCCGGTGGTAAAAAATACGACGGCGGCGTAGGAGTGAAAGCCTTTCGAATCGAAAATGCGCCCATCCTTCGTCACTCCGGAGCTGAATCCATGCCGATTGCCCAGTTCGTTGACGGTGTGGTCGACCAGGCTCGGCTTTCCGCCGACTCTTTTCACCACGTCGTGTTCGAATCCCGACGATTTTGTGAACACCAAAACAGATTCATTCGACGGTGCGGGCAGAGCGTTCGATAGCGCCAGTCCCGCGCCCGCCAGCGCCGTGGCGCGCAGAAATTCTCTTCTATTGGAATTGGCCTTCATGGAATCCCTTCCTACGATGTAGTCCACGGAAGACTTCGAACGGTGATTTAGGTTGACGCTCAACGGCCGCGTTCGCGGCGCAAGGAGCGAACGGGTTTACCCGGACTGCCTCTGTTTTTCCTGCTCTGCCTCATCCAGCCAGCGCTCCAGCACCGCTTGCGAATCCGGCTTGATCTCCAGGAACCCTACGCCTGCGCCCATATTCGGCTGTGCGTAAATGACATTCGCCTTGGCCTCGAAGTATGCATCTCCCGCGACAATTTTCACCAGCACCAGCGTTCCCTTGGGGAAAGGATTCATCATGTCCAGGTAGCACCCGTGCAGGCTCAATTCGCTCACCCGCGAAGCGATGCGCACATCGGCCCTTTGTTCGATCAGCTCCGCGCTGGCTATGAACGAGTACCTCGGCGAACGTCGTTTCTCTTGGTATGCGATGGCTGCCTCCGGCTGGAAAACCTGCCAACATCATACGATGCTTTCGCCAGCCGCCCCCACATCCCAAAACTTTCGTAACCAACTTAAAACCTCCGGCGCCAGCACCTCGGACTGCCAACTCCCCTCACCATTTGGCATCCGCTCGGCGCCATCCGCCGTTTTCGCGTCCTCTACCAAGCTAAATCGGTGTAACATCTCCGCTTCGTGGAATCCCGTCCAATCTTCCAAGATAAGGAGGCACGCGCATGTTCCGCAAGCTCATCAATACCACTGATGATTCGGTCATCACCATCCTTCGCTTGACCCTTGGTGTAGTCTTTTTCGCCCACGGCGCGCAAAAAGCTCTCGGCTGGTTCGGCGGCTACGGATTCTCCGGCACCATGGGTTTTTTCACGGGCGCCATGCACATTCCCGCGCCCTTGGCTTTCCTGGCCATCTGCGCGGAATTCCTCGGCGGCATCGGCTTGCTTGTCGGCCTGCTTAGCCGCGTCGCCGCTTTCGGCATCGCCTGCAATATGCTGGTCGCTGTCGTCATGGTGCATCGGCACTTCGGCTTGTTCGCAAACTGGGCCGGCGATCAAAAGGGCGAAGGTATCGAGTATCATCTTCTCGCGCTCGCTATCGCCCTGGCCATTATGATCAAGGGCTCCGGCGCCTTCTCCATCGACCGCGCTCTTTCCAAATAGCCGCAAACCGGCACTTGCCACACGAAAATGAACAGCCTCGGTCGGCAGCCGGCGGCAAATCCCGCTGCAACACCGTTCAGTGCGCCGCTGCCGCTCCGCCCCCAAGAAAAGGCATTACCGCCGCGAGAAACTCCTCCGTCTTTTCCACCGCCGGCACATGCCCGCACTTCTCAAAGCTGACCATCTTCGCCCCCGCGATTCCCGCGGCGTAACGTTCCCCGGACGCGATGGGCAGCAATTTGTCCTGTTTTCCCCAAACCACCAGCGTCGGCGCCTTGATGCTCGCCAGCCGCTCGTCCAGCCTTTCCTTATCGCGCGTGGGATTTCCCAGAAAGCTCCGCACGGTGTAGCCATCATGTACCGCCAGCTTGTCCGTGAAAATCTTCCGCAGCGCGTCCTCATTCACCCAGCTGGTATCGTAGAAGACCGCTTCCATCACTCCCCGCATCGCCGCCAGCGAACTCGGATTCAAATCCGGAATCGGCTGCTCCTGCTTCAGCCCCGCCGCATCCACCAGCACTAGCTTCTCCACTGGAATCAAATGCGCGCCGCCACCTAACTCCGCCACGTATAGCGCCGCGATCCATCCGCCGAGCGATTCGCCCACCAGGCTCGCCTTTTCCACCTTCAACTGCCGCAAAAACTCATTCAGAAAATCCACCCAGGTCTGCACGCTGTAATCCAGCAGCGGCTTGTCCGATCGCCCGAACCCAATCTGGTCCGGCACCAGCAACCGGTATTTCTGCGCCATCGGCTCCAGCACCGGCAGCCAATCATCCTTGCGGCTACCCAATCCGTGCAGCAGCACGACTACTGGCCCCGAGCCCACATCGAAATAATGGATCGACTGTCCAAACACCGCGATCGTTTTGTCCGCCGGCTGCCCCTGCCCAA
>Ga0210405_10006479_pt1 | contig 10437 bp, 12 predicted proteins | sample IncBWH11MmetaG_FD_155492 | JGI IMG/M metagenome (GOLD analysis project Ga0210405, IMG submission 155492) | Forest soil microbial communities from Barre Woods Harvard Forest LTER site, Petersham, Massachusetts, United States - Inc-BW-H-11-M | ecosystem: Environmental > Terrestrial > Soil >... | reverse complement strand
CCTCGGCCAGCCACTGCGCCAGCTCTCGCAGTTGCTGCGTCATGGTCCCAAAGATGCGTTTCTGCCGGCTGCTGGTTCCGTCTTCACTCTCGCTGATCAGACACGCGGCGATGGTCTCTTTGTGTATGTCCAGGCCGCAACAATTGCGATGCACTCGCATGGCGATCCTCCTCTGCCACTGACGAAGATGCCTGCACTGGAAGAATCTCCCTTGCGAACTCTCCGGATGGAGGTATCACTTTGCGGTTCCTACGGCGTCCAGCTCAACCTGATTTGCGGGTTCAACGAACCACACCATTGCCATTATCCGAGCTTGATCGCACAGTGGCCAATCCATTGTGCGCTCGCTCCCCACTATTTTCATGCTTCGTTGTGACCGAGATACCGGTCATGCTGACCTGATTACAGAAGTTGACCTGCTAGCCTTCTTGTCCAACCGCGTGTAAGGTTCGTTATAGAAGATTTGCTCACCCGAGTTATAATTCCATGCGTCCGGCGGGAGGATTTATGAAGCCGCCTAGAATGCCTTCGAGTCTTTCAGACTCAATTTGTCACCACTTCAACATGTATGCGCTTGCCGCTAGCGCCGCCGTGGTGTTAGCGGCAGTGCTCGTCTGTGTTATCACCGCATCCGGGCAAACTCAGTCCGATTCCGCCGCAAGCCACAAGTACAAAGTTCTCTATGCATTCACTGGCAAAACCGATGGCGGAGGTCCAGAAGCAGGATTGATCCGCGACAGCGACGGCAATCTGTATGGTACGACCGTTAATGGTGGAGACTACACCTATTGCTCCTGCGGCGTCGTATTCCGGTTGAGCAAGACTGGCGAAGAGACCGTTCTCTTCACCTTCACCGGGGATCAAGACACTGGCGGTCCCGACGGAGCTTGGCCTGCAGGAACCCTAGCGCGGGATGCGGCCGGAAACCTCTACGGCACTACTGGCGGCGGCGGACTCTACCTGTTTTGGATGGGGGTTGCATTCAAGTTGGACCCGACTGGCAAGGAAACTGTGCTGCACAGTTTCAAGGGACCAGACGGCGCCGCTCCGCTCGGTCTGATCCGCGATGCCGCAGGAAACCTTTACGGGGTTACGCCATTCTCCACCGGAAATTGCGGAGGCTACGGCTGCGGCGTGGTCTATCGCCTCAATAGAACTGGTAGCGAAACCGTGCTGTACCGTTTTTCCGGGGCAACTGATGGAGCATTTCCTTACGGCGATTTGCTGCGGGACGCGAAGGGGAATCTCTACGGGACTGCCTCCATTGGCGGCGATTACAACCAGGGAGTGGTGTTCAAGCTTGATCAGACCGGAAGGGAAACCGTGATCCACAGTTTCAAGGGCGATGTGAAGGATGGCGCCGCTCCTTATGCTGGTTTGCTTTCCGACCGTTCCGGTAACCTCTATGGAACCACCCACGATGGCGGTCGCTTCGGCAACGGAACGGTGTTCAAGATAGACAAGGCCGGAAAAGAAGCAGTGCTGTACAGTTTCACCGGCGCTCTTGACGGCGGAAAGCCTTACGGGGGCTTGGTGAGCGACCCTGACGGCAATCTTTACGGTACCACTTCGATCGGCGGTTCCTCCGGCTACGGCGTTCTGTTCAAGCTCAACACTCAGGGAAATGAAGTTGTGCTGCACAATTTTAATCCGACGGACGGAGCAAGCCCAGGGTTTGAACGCTTGGTTAGAGATGATGAAGGCAATCTCTATGGAACCACTTCCGGCGGCGGACCCTCTGACTGGGGAGTTGTGTTTGAACTCATGCCCTAATCGACCCGGCTGTCACGAATTCTTGAGACGGTCAAGCATTGGGGAAAGGTACAACTAGTCGCTCATATGTCGCGAAATTGCCATTTCGCTCATTGAGGGGTTTGAGCGTTATGGCCTGTTCTCGACAGTTGACCTTCTGCTCGTTGTTCTAATCGCGGTCCGGGGCTAGCGTTGGGGAGAAAATAGGTAATTCCCGGTATTGACTTTCGCTTCGGAGCAATGGAAGATTGTGATCCGTGCGGAGGACTGCCCCATGCCAAAGAAGAAGAACCTACTTCTATTCGTGGTGACGTGCGTCGTGGTTTTCGGAGCCCTCGCTACAGCGTCTCCCGCCTCTGCAGCCTCGGAGAAAGTGTTGTACAGCTTCTGCTCGGCCAACAACTGCGTTGACGGCGCGAGCCCCGCTGCAGGCGTAATTTTTGACTCAGCAGGACACCTGTACGGCACAACCCAGGGCGGAGGCACAAACATGTTTTGCGGCGGGCCACCTCCCGTGGGTTGTGGGAACGTCTTCGAGTTGCTGCCAAGCAACGGCAAGTGGACAGAGAAGGTGCTCTACAGCTTCTGCCCTAGTGATAACTGCCCCGATGGAGTTAATCCCAACGGCCTGGTCTTCGACAATGCTGGGAATCTTTATGGCACAACCACAAACGGGGAGGCTCCCGGCAGTACAGGCAGCGTTTTCGAACTGGTCCATAGCAACAGCAAATGGACCGAGAAGGTCGTGCACGACTTCAAACCTTACGTCGGGGACGGCACCTTACCGTACGGCAGCCTGATCTTCGATGCTGCCGGGAATGCGTACGGCACAACCTATGCCGGTGGCACGGAATCTTCTTGCGGGTCTGGAGGTTGCGGAACCGTTTTCGAGTTGGTACGCAGCAATGGCAAGTGGACGGAGAAGGTGCTCCACAGCTTTAACCTCGACAGCGGCGGGTACTATCCCAGCCCGGGCCTGGTCTTGGACAAAGCTGGAAATCTATACGGCGCAACTATTTTGGGTGGTGATCTTCATAGCTGCAGTGGAGTTGGCTGTGGCGTGGTCTTCGAATTGATCAACAAAAACGGGGCATGGGCAGAGAAAGTCCTGCACACCTTCCAGCAGAACGGTAAGGACGGGATTTCCCCACAAAGCGGCGTTATTTTCGACGAGGCTGGAAATCTGTACGGCACAACCGGCGCGGGGGGAAGTGCAGATTGCGGCGGTCTGGGTTGCGGGACCGTCTTCGAGTTAACTCGCAGCAACGGCAAATGGACGGAGAAAATCCTGCACAGCTTCCACAAAAATGGCCAAGACGGGACCGATCCCCAAGCTCAGCTCGTGTTCGATAAGGCAGGTAATATTTACGGTACGACCTTCTTTGGCGGTGCGTATGGCTATTATGGCATCGTTTTCGAGTTGTCCCTGAAGAACGGCAAATGGACGGAGAAAGTGTTGCACAGCTTCAACCCTAACGGACACGATGGCAACTTTCCCACGAATAGTCCGCTGGTCCTGGACAAAGCGGGGAATCTGTATGGCACCACGTACTGGGGCGGCAACACCAACTGCGGCAACCCCAACGGTTGCGGCATGGTTTTCGAGATCACGCCATAAGCAATATCAATCCTGAGTAGACTAGCGCGACTTGCATCATTTGAGCTTTATCCGCTCAGTCACCCCGGTTGTTGGAACACTCCCTATTACACTCACGATGGTCCTATCTTGGATCCCAAGCCAGCTAATCCTGGTGAGCGACATCTTTGAGTTTCAAGACGGCACGCTGCACTTTTCACCAGCGATCCAAATTCCGACAGCCGACCGAGTAGGCCTGAGAGCGGGCGATCAGCTTGAATTGCGACGACCCGATGGCAGCATCATCAAGACTACGCTTTACGGCGTCGACCGGCTTTCCCCAAGCGATGGGATGGTCGGTCTTAGCCTGGGCAAGCCCCTCAGCAAGATGGACATTCCGGTCGGCACTGAAATTTGGAAAGTAGGCTAGGGTAGCCAACTGTTTCAAAATCGCCATTACGCTCAAAATCCCCTCAAAACGTGTAATGGCCTCCCTTGAAAAGAGCTGTAAGTCACTGCAAACAGGTGGCTGGCGTGGGACCTCTTTTCATGCCTTGCTGTGACCGGATTCCGGTCATGCTGACCTCCCTTGAAAAGAGCTGTAAGTCACTGCAAACAGGTGGCTGGCGTGGGACCTCTTTTCATGCCTTGCTGTGACCGGATTCCGGTCATGCTGACCTGTTAACAGCAGTCTGAACCCACAAACGCGGCGAGCAAGTTCTTGTTAGAAGGTGCGAATTTTACCATCGTAATTCTTGATGTATCCGCTGGCGGTCGTTTGACTATCCGCGCAAAGAACGATTCCTTCGTTACAGTAGAATCCGGCGGCTATGGTCACGGTTTGTTTCTCCGGGAGCTGCTTCGTTGGTCGTGGGATCGGGAGCGGCTCAAGCCGCAACAGTGCGCTTGTGCTATGGCCTGTTTGCATCAGTTGAGAAAACCTAATGACCGAATGGATGGGCTGTGAGACGCACATGGTTCTGGCGCGTCGCCATGTTTCTCTTAACGGTGCTTAATTGTTGGGAATCGTTCCGGCATGTGGCGGCTGGTCATTCGGGTCTTGCCGTCGTGTGAGGAGCAATCACATGGCGTTCGACTGGTCGACATCACGGCGTCGGCGGCTCACTTAAATTGTTCTCGGTGGGCTCGTGGGTCAGTAGGTTCTGCGCCAGCTTGCCTAGACCACCAGCAGCAGCCGTAATGTACGCGGGCGTGATGTCGACCCATCCCATTCTTGGCTTGCCTGTCAGGCCGCGAGCGATCTGAACTTGAAACGCTCCTGGCACACCGTGACAAAAACCCGCCATCTCCCTCTGAGGTTGATCTCCGCGCGAGCCGTGGCAACCTTGGTAAAGCGGCAGCGCATTCTGGATCTCCCTGGATACGACGGTGCGGTTGTCGATTGAGCCTGAAAAATGGCGAAAGCAGTCTTTTACACGGTGTTGACAAAAGGTTGACAACTCTCGATGCGCCGACACAAACAATAGATGGGTGCATCCAACTCCGCTAAAAGCCTAACACCGACACGAACCTGTCGCGGAGGGATGCCACAGACCAACGAAAAATCATCACATCACCACATCAAAAAAGGAGTAGAATATGACAAATCGAACCTCCCCTCTATTGCCTTCCTCCGAAGATTCAACTGTAAACGACAAACCTAATGTACCCGAGAAAAGCGGCGTCAACCGTCGTGCATTCCTGCGAAATAGCATGGTCGCAGGTGCAGCTGTGACGGTGGGCGCCGGAATATTAGGGGACTCACCATCCGCGTTTGGTCAGCAAGACGGCAAGAAAATATCCAAAGGCGACGCCGCCATTCTGCGTTTCCTGGCTGCCGCGGAAATCATCGAGAGTGACCTGTGGCTACAGTATCAAGAACTCGGGGGAACTCAGGACAACGAAGTTTCCACCCTGGCAAGCAAGCTGATTCCCGGCTACCCAGCACAGCCCACGGGGGGTAATCCGCAATACACGAAAGACTTGCAACACCTCGATGGGGACATGCCGCAGTATATTCACGACAACACTGAAGATGAGTTGACCCACGAAGCGTTCATCAATGCCTATCTGGCTTCGAAGGGCGCGGACACGGTCAACTTGGATAAGTTTCGCACTCTACCCAGTAGTCAGGCCACCGGGTCCAACAAGAACTTTGGTCGGCTCACTAACCTGACGCAGCTGACGGTGGACACCACCTGGTGGACTCGATACCGCAGCCGTACCAAGAATCCCGACTTCGGTGACAAGTTCCGTCCAGCCATCGCCACTTTGGCCGTGAACCAGCACACCGCAATTCCTAGAACCGATTCGGATGTGAGCCATACGACGTTCCTGAAGGCAGTCGCCAATACTGCGGGCTTCCACTTTGCTTTCATCGAGCAAGGTGGCACCAGCCTCTATCCCGAATTGGCGCAAAGAGTCCGTAATGTCGAGGTATTACGCATCCTGCTCTCCATCGGTGGAACTGAAATTTGTCACTTTCAAACCTGGCATGACAAGGCGGGAAACGCATTCATCTTGAAAAATGTTGTCGATCCCGTCACAGGCGTGTTGGTAACGTTCCCTGATCTGAACTCTCCACCTTTTGGTGGCGAGGATTTTCAGACCAACCTGATCATGCCCGAACCCACCGTGTTCCTCAGCCGGCAATTCCCGGCGTGTTCGATAATTCGTCCCACGGAGACGCAGGGTGCCGCTATGGGGGCTCTCAACGCGCTCACGGGTGACGGGCTCTTCATCGGCCAAAGTAAAGAGTTCTTCCAATTCCTAACGGAGTTGGCACAAGAGGCCGATGCCGCCAAGCACGGAAGCGAATAACCTTTGCCCATGGCTGTAGGTAGGCGCAGAAGTCGGCGGTTGGCTCCTTGCGCCCACCCACGCCGAAAGCAGATCAAGTGGGGCAAATGAAGAGCCCACGGCTGTTGAGCCGTGGGCTCGAGTTTTGCAGACGCGTCAGTACTCGTCCGGCAGAAGAAACGTCGTCACGCTGCGGTCAGCTTCCGTTGCTGCGCTCGTCAAAGAGTCAAAACGCCTATTAGCTGGCCGTTGATTGTTGAAACTCTGTTACACTCACAACCCCGGCGGTAAGATTGACGCGCCAGTCGCTCTGCTGCCCTGGGATTCGTCCGCCCCGCGCATCCAGGGAATCAGCATCAAGCTGACTTCTTTTGTGGCAAGCTGAACGGAATCACCTTCCCATATTCTTCCGGTGGTATCCACTTCATTGCCTTTTTTCTAAAGCTGCTGGGTACGAAGAATTCAATGATCTTCGCCATAAATCACCCCACTTGTAACAACAAAACTGAGGTGAAAAAGTTTCTCATTTTGACAAATCTCTACAAATGCCTTCGGGCTGATTCACCTGAACATATTAGAATTCTGAGTGTAATGGCCTGCAACTGTTGAAAAATCGCGATAGCACTCGTTGAGGGGTTTTGAGTGCTATGGCCTCCCTTGAAAAGAACCGTAACTCACTGCAAACAGGGGGTTAGCGTAGAGCCTCTTTTCATGCTTCGTTGTGACCGGAGTCCGGTCATGCTGACCTGATTTCGCCAATCGGAAGGAGAAATTGGTTGAACTATCAGCGTTCGGGTGTCATTGGAGCGAACTGGAACAGCTTAGGGGGTTGGCAAGACACGCTTGCCAACCCCCACTCTGCGCGGCCGCGGCACCACTCCTCTAGACCTCGTGGACTGAATGGCTAGCGCGAAGCAGACTCATGGTTGTGATGAATGAGCGCAGCTGGCCGTTGTTTGGGTTGCCCCACCTTGGGCAGTCTCGTGGCTGGCAGTCTCATCTTTTCGTATTGAGCACGATGTGCCACGATACGGTAATCGAAATCGACGCTGGACTGACCTCCTCCCATCTCCCGTACCTCAAAACCGGTTTGGGTTTCGTTGGTGACGTAAAGCCCTTTGCAGTCTCCCTTTGGGGTCAGAAAGACGTGGTAACCGCTCTTCAGGTTAACCGTCTGAGCGAAGGTGGGTTCCAGAGTGATCGTCGTGATCCCGCCCATCAGTTGACCTGAGCCGAAATCCTCGAACCAGACCTCAGGTGATTCCATGGAGAAAACTTTTACCATCGTTCCGTCGTGTAGCGGAACCGCAGCCGATTTTGTGCCTTTTGCTGTGGTGTCACCAGCGTTGTCAGTGAAAAAGGTAGCCGTGCCGTTCAGGTCGAACTGGGCCTCGATGAACCCGAACCCATTGACGAAGTTCTGCATCTGTACCGTCTGGGTTGGACCGTTGTTGTTCGCTACAACGACTCTGGCATCGCCGCCGCTGAGTTGGACGTCTGAGCCAAAGATATCCGTACCGGCGAACTGTCCGCAACAGGCCAGGACATTAAAAAAGATGCTGCCCTGGAAGTCTTGGTCAGGTCCAAAGGTATTAGTGACCGCCAACTGCGCGTACCGGCTATCGGTAAATCCGGTATCGAGGCTGAGCGTGACATTGCCGCTAGTTCCGCCCCCGAGGACGCCCGTCCCGGCATTTACGGCGGTGATGTCGCCGGTGCCCGGGAAAGTCTGCCCGGCGACGAAATGGACCTTTCCGGATGGATCAATGCTGAAGCTGGTCCCGTGGATTTTAAACGCTCCATTCACATCCAGTTTGGTTCCCGGGGTCGTAGTGCCAATGCCAACCTGGCCACCGACGGTTTGAAAGATTAGGGAATTACCGAGGTTGTGGGGTCCGGTCCATCGCGGAATAAAATCCGCAGTCCCGCCACCAGTAACGTTAACGGCCGCGATATCCTGTGCCGCTGCCGTTAGGCCGCAGAACAAGAACACCAGTAAAGACACTCTAACGCGCGAATTGATCTTCATGGAAATACCTCCCTTATTCAAAGTAGGGAATCAGCCAAGTTCATCAATGAATTGGCTGGTTGACATGGTTGAGCTGCGCCGGGACTCCGGCCTGAGCCTCAATACCTGAAGCTCATACGAAAAACGGCCAAATATCTTTGGGCCACGGTGCAAGCGCGGATGACCAAGGTGCGGATGATCTAGCAGAGCAGTTCGCAGAGGAGATTGAGGAGAGAATACGAGGCACGCATTCTCGGTTGCAGCGTTACCCCGTACATCGCTGTGCCCGGTGTCGACCAACCCCGCTGTTCTTTCGGGATGGCCACAGGATGCCCGATAGGCGCGACAAAGTTAGTCCGAGCGACGAAGGGAGTAGTGAGGTTAACGGGAGTGTCGGTTTCGTCGTACGCCGTCTCTTGAGCGTCCACTTTAGGCACGATCGATGCGAGGGAAACGAATGATACCCCCACGATGACAATCGCCCAACGCAAAAGCCTCATCAGAACTCCAAGTCGCCCACAAAACTACGCCGCTCGGGGTTACTTGTCAATGTGAAATAAATTGCGGTAATGAACTTTGGGGATGCAAGACGTTACACGCCGAACTCATGGGCAAGCACGCGCTGCGAAGGACGCGAGCCGCCGTCAAAGCGTGATTGCCAGATCAGGATCTTGATAACGCGGCTTTCCCAGTCAGAGCGTAGCCGTGATCTTGGCCTACGAGGCGGGTGTGGATAGTGGGTGCGTTTGAGAAACCTCATGCCCCATTCTGCTACATACACCAAGCTCTTCGTCCCACATTTCGTGGTGAGCGGTGGTTTGTCTCCAGTCGTCGCGAACTTGAATCTTGGCGTAACATCCCAATTACACTCAATGACCTGCCCGGCCAATTCGTCAAAACGTGTAGTGGCCCTATTGCATCAACTACAACACTACGGAGTGTGGAAGAGGCGCTTTGGCCCCGGAACCCCAATGGATCAACGGTGCGATCATCTCATCATTGACCCAATAGCTTTCGACCAGAATGGCGAACAGCGTTCCAACGATCCAAATGCCCCATCGCCAATGATGCCATTTGCTGACTGCTGAGTCCTTAAAGAACAGCTCGGCGAGGTAGGCGGCGCAGTATAGGACATTCGCAATCAGTGCGAGAACAGCCAATTGCACGAAATTAACAAGCGAGAACGCGCCTTTCAAGAACCGCCAACTAACTACCACCCACCCGACAAACACCATCGTTAGCAGCAAGTTGTAGGCTATCCGGCGCTGTTCCCAAAAGCGTACGGCGTTAGAAATTCGGGGATTCACATTTGGCCTCCTGAACTGCTTAACATCATAGCTTCCCTGACCAAACGCGGAGAACTGTTGAAACATCGCGATTACGCTCAAAACCCCTCAATGAGCGCTACGGCCTCCCTTGAAAAGAGCCGTAACTCGCTGCAAACAGGGGGTTGGCCTAAAGCGACTTTTCATGCTTCGTTGTGACCGGAGTCCGGTCATGCTGACCTGGTTTCGACAGTTATCATGTCGCAAGAGCGTTCTGGTCATGCGTTATAAGCATGGAACGCCGAATCTAATCGCACATGACATGGACAGAAGCGTTTCGCAAGGGGCGCGTACGTTGGCTGATGTGGATCGCCATATGCTCAGTTCTTGCTTGCGGCTTCCTCATTAAAGGAGGAGCACGATCTGAGCTTCTGTGGGCCATAGTGATCGGAGCCGCAAACCGCATGGCGGGGGGATTCGCAGTTGGCCCTGCTGCGGAAAAGGGTGCAATGATCCTCTCGGGACTCTTCGCAGGAACTCCGTTCTACTTCATCGGCGCTTCTATTTGCGGAGAGCGGGGTGCGACAGTCCTTCGACTTGACTGATTTCAGAAAAAGCACTTGCTCTTTGAGCTGAATTGATCGCGTTTTGCACTCTATTAAGTGCAAGAGTTACAGCGACGCTCGGTTTTCGAGCAGGAGGATCAAATCTGACATTCAGGTTCATTGTTTCGCTTATGCTGTTTAGCTTGTTAGGGCTGCGGTTACCACTGTGCTGGTCCCAGTCGCTTCCTGGTGCTGATGGCGACGTCGCAATCCACAATGCAGCCGTGGAGACAGTGTTGTATTCCTTCGCTGAAGACGTGAATGGAGCATATCCGCTCAGCCGTGTCCTGAGGGGGAGTAACGGGCGCCTGTACGGCACGACCAACCTTTCTGGCATTGCAGGAGGCACGGTCTTCGAGCTCACGCATTCACGATCCGGTGTTTGGACAATCACGGCAGTTCATGATTTCGATGTGAACACCGAAGGAGCTT
>Ga0210405_10006476_pt1 | contig 10438 bp, 17 predicted proteins | sample IncBWH11MmetaG_FD_155492 | JGI IMG/M metagenome (GOLD analysis project Ga0210405, IMG submission 155492) | Forest soil microbial communities from Barre Woods Harvard Forest LTER site, Petersham, Massachusetts, United States - Inc-BW-H-11-M | ecosystem: Environmental > Terrestrial > Soil >... | reverse complement strand
AACAAGGTCGAGCGTCCGAAGGGGATGAACATCACCATCGTTACCACCGCCGGCAACGACGAGCGCGCGCTGTATCTGCTGCGCGAGCTCGGCATGCCATTCGCCCGCCTTCTGGACAAGAACTAGGCTAGGAGACAACCGCAGTGGCCACCACCGCAAAGATCGCCAAGAACCAGAGGAAGCCCAAGTTCCAGGTCCGGCACCGGAACCGTTGTAGAGTATGTGGCCGCCCGCGCGGCTTCTACCGCAAGTTCGGACTCTGCCGCATCCATCTCCGGGACCTGGCGCTGCAGGGATACCTCCCGGGCGTGATCAAGGCCAGCTGGTAGACCCCGCGGACACCGGACGAGCCGCTAGGAGACTGATCGATGAGCATGACCGACCCCATCTCGGATTTGCTGACACGGATCCGGAATGCCCACCTGTCGAAGCACGACCGGCTCGACGTGCCCAGCTCGCGGCTCAAAGTCGAGGTCGTCCGGCTGCTCAAGGAGGAGGGCTTCATCAAGAACCTGCGGCAGATCGAGCCGGCGGAGGGCGAGCACGTCGGCGTCATCCGCATCTTCCTGCGCTACAGCCCCGAGGGTACGCCGGCGATCAGCCATCTCGCCCGCATCAGCCGGCCGGGGCGGCGCGTCTACCGCCGCGCCGACGAGATCCAGCCGGTGCGCAACGGCCTCGGGGTCGGGATCGTGTCGACGTCGCAGGGGCTGCTCACCGACCGGCAGGCGCGCGAGCGCCGCATCGGCGGCGAGCTGCTGTGCGAGCTCTGGTAGGAGACGAGCCATGTCGCGGATTGGAAAGATGCCGATCTCGGTCCCCAAGGGGACGAGCGTCGAGTTGAAGGACGGCCGGTTCATCGCCGAGGGACCGAAGGGCAAGGTCGAGCAGCAGCTCTTCGACGGCTTCCCGGTGGCGATGGACGACGGCGTGGTCACCATCACGAGGAGCGGCGACAGCGGTCAGGAGCGCTCGAAGCACGGCCTGCTGCGGGCGCTGCTCGCCAACGCGGTGCAGGGGGTTTCGGCGGGATTCACCCGGCAGCTGGACATCGTCGGAGTGGGTTATCGCGCCGAGGTCAAGGGCGACCACGTGCAGTTCGCGCTGGGCTACTCCCATCCGGTGCTGTTCGACATCCCGGCAGGGATCAAGATCGAGATCGAGGCCAAGATCAACCGGGTGACGGTGTCGGGGGCCGACCGCCAGCAGGTCGGCCAGGTGGCGGCGGAGATCCGGCGCCTGCGCAAACCCGATCCCTACAAGGGCAAGGGCATCAAGTACACCAACGAAGTGCTGCGCCGCAAGGTCGGCAAGGCAGGCGGCAAGTAGCGCGCCGTCAAGGAGCCGGTGATGAGCGACCATGTGACCAAGCGGATGAAGCAGAAGCGGGAGCGCCGCGAGCGCGCGCACCTGCGGGTGCGGATGCGGGTTCGCGGCACCGGCGAGCGGCCGCGGCTGGCGGTGTACAAGAGCCTGCGCTACATCTACGCCCAGGTGATCGACGACTCCCGCGGGGTGACCCTGGCGGCGGCCGCCTCGGCGGATCCGTCGGTGCGCTCCCAGCTCAGCAAGTCGACCGCCAGCCAGGAGGCGGCCAAGTTGGTGGGGGCGTTGGTGGCGGAGCGGGCGCGCGAGCGCGGCATCGACAAGGTGGTCTTCGACCGCGGCGGGTACATCTATCACGGCAACGTCAAGGCGTTGGCCGAGGCGGCGCGGGAGAAGGGGCTGCAATTCTAGGGAGAAGGAGTAAATCTTGGCCAGGGAATTCGAGCGCGAGAGCGAGTTTTTCGAGCAGGTCGTCCACATCAACCGCGTCACCAAGGTCGTCAAGGGAGGCAAGAACTTCTCCTTCTCGGCGCTGGTGGTGATCGGCGACGGCAATGGCCGTGTCGGCTACGGCGCCGGCAAGGCGAAGGAGGTCCCCATGGCCATCCGCAAGGGGATCGAGATCGCCAAGCGCAACATGGTGCAGGTGCCGCTCAAGGGGACCTCGATCCCGCACGAGGCGATCGGCGTCTTCGGCGCCGGACGGGTGCTGATCAAGCCCGCCTCGGAGGGCACCGGCGTCATCGCCGGCGGCCCGGTGCGGGCGGTGCTCGAAACCGCCGGCATCCAGGACATCCTGACCAAGTCGCTGGGTTCGACCAACCCGCACAACGTGGTCAAGGCGACCTTCGACGCCCTGCTCAGCCTGCGCCAGGAGGACGAGGTGCGGCGCCTGCGCGGCTTGCCGCCGCTCGAGGGAGCGGCGCAGGCGGCGCCGCCGCCGGCGCGGGTGCGCCGGCCGCCGGCGCCGACCCATGGCGCGCCACGACGGGGTGAGCGTGGCGACCGGGGAGGCGAGGGTGGGCGGGGAGGGGGCCGCGGGCGCGGCGCCTCCGGTGGCGCGGCCGCGACGGCGGCGCCCGCCGGTCCGGCGGACACGCCGAGCCCGGCCGCGACGGCTGGCGCCGGCGCTCCGGCGATATCCCAGGCAGTGTCGCCAGCGCCGCCAGTGCCGGCAGTGTCGCCAGCGCCGGCAGCACCGACAGCAGCTACCGAGCCGGCCGCCAAGCCGGCGCCGGCAGAGGGCGCCGAATAGCCGCGGACGCCTGCCCGTGGGGCGCTCCCGGAAGGGCGCGCCGGGTCCGCGCGAAGAGGCAAGAGGAAGCAGGAGCCCGCCGGCGCGGAGAGGCCGCGCGGGCTGACCAGGAGACGATGAGATGGCCAGCAACCAGGAGACCGAGCAGAAGACGATCCGCATCCGTCAGGTGCGCAGCGTGATCGGCACCCGGCGGACGCACCGCGAGGTGCTGCGGAGTTTGGGCCTGCGCCGCATCCGTCACGAGGTGGTGCGCGCCGATTCGCCGGCGGTCCGCGGCGCCTTGGCCAAGGTCGGGTACCTGCTCGAGATCGTCGAGGAGAAGTCATGAAGCTGCACGAGCTGTCGCCGGCCAGGGGGAGCAAGCACGCGAAGAAGCGGCTGGGGCGCGGACCGGGGTCCGGCACCGGCAAGACCGCCGGCCGCGGCGAGAAGGGACAGAAATCGCGCTCCGGCCATACCCATCGGGCAGGCTTCGAGGGCGGCCAGATGCCGCTCGTGCGGCGGGTGCCGAAGCGTGGCTTCACCAACATCTGGCGTACCGAATACACCGTGGTCAACGTGTCGCAGCTGGCGAAGCTGGATCCGGCGGCGCTGGCGGCGAACGAGGTGACTCCCGACGTCCTGGTCGCCCGCGGGCTGGCCCGCTCCGGCCGGCCGGTCAAGGTGCTGGGCGTGGGCGACGTCGAGAGCGCGTTCAAGGTCAAGGCCCATCGCTTCAGCAAATCCGCCCGCGCCAAGATCGAAGCGGCGGGCGGCAGCTGTGAGGAGCTTCCAGCGTGATCGAGAGCTTCCGCAACATCTTCGCCATCCCGGAGCTGCGCAAGCGCGTCCTGTTCACCTTTGGCCTGCTGGCGGTCTACCGCATCGGCTGCGCCATCCCGACGCCCGGCGTCGATCCGGCGGCGTTGCTGGCGTTCATGAACGCGCAGGCCGACTCGTTCCTCGGCTTCATCAACACCTTCACCGGCGGCAGCCTGCGGCGGATCGCCGTCTTCTCGCTCGGCATCATGCCCTACATCACCGCCTCCATCATCCTGCAGCTGCTGACGGTGGTGTGGCCGTACCTCGAGAAGCTGTCGAAAGAGGGTGAGCTGGGGCGCAAGAAGATCACCCAGTACACCCGCTACGGCACGGTGCTGATCTCGATCATCCAGGGGACGGGCATCGCCGTCTACCTCGAGAAGATGACCTCGCCCGGCGGCCTGGCGCTGGTGCCGCATCCCGGCTGGGCCTTCCGCGCCATGACCGTCATCACGCTGACCACCGGCACTGCCTTCGTCATGTGGCTGGGCGAGCAGATCAGCGAGCGCGGCATCGGCAACGGCATCTCGCTGATCATCTTCGCCGGTATCGTGGTGGGCTTCGTGCCGGCGATCGGCAACACCCTGAGCGGCCTGCAGCGCGGCAACCTCGACCTGCTGAAGATCATCCCGCTGGTGATCTTCATGGTGGCGGTGGTCGCCTTCATCGTCTACATGGAGCGGGCGCAGCGCCGCATCCCGATCCAGTACGCCAAGCGGGTGGTGGGCCGCAAGGTCTACGGCGGCCAGAGCACCTACCTGCCGCTGCGGGTCAACACCGGCGGCGTCATCCCGGTGATCTTCGCCGGCTCGGTGGTGACCATCCCGACGGTGCTGGCGAGCATGGCGCCCAACTCGCAGTGGGTGCAGGAGACCGCCAACTACATCAAGTACGGGCAGCCGATCTACTACCTGCTGCAGACGATCGCGATCGTCTTCTTCTCGTACTTCTACATCTCGATCATCTTCAACCCGGCCGACGTCGCCGACAACATGCGGAAGTACGGCGGGTTCATCCCGGGCATCCGGCCGGGCAAGCGCACCTCCGAGTACATCGACCGCATCCTGACCCGCATCACCCTGGTCGGCTCGCTCTACCTGGCCGCGGTCTGCCTGCTGCCGGAGTTCCTGCTCACCGGCTTCCACATCGCCGGCATCCCCTTCGGCATCGGGCGGGCCCTCGATCCCTACTTCCCCGATTGGTTCAAGGAAGGCATGGGGATCAACTTCTACTTCGGCGGCACCTCGCTGCTGATCGTGGTCGGCGTCGCCATGGACACCATCCAGCAGGTCGAGAGCCAGCTGGTGATGCGCAACTACGAAGGCTTCATGAAGAGGAGCCGGATTCGTGGGCGACGGGGCTGAGACCGCCCAGGCGGTCCCGGCGGCAATTCGCCCCATGCGGGTGGTGCTCCTCGGGCCGCCGAACGCCGGTAAGGGGACGCAGGCGGAGAGGATGAGCCGCCGGTTCGAGGTGCCGTGCATCTCGACCGGCGAGATGCTGCGGCGGGAGGCCGCGTCGGGGTCGCCGCTGGGGCTGCGGGTCAAGGGGATCATGAACGCGGGCGAGTTGGTGGACGACGACACCATGGCCGAGGTGGTCCGCGAGCGGCTGCATCAGGCCGATGCCGACCGGGGCTTCCTGCTCGACGGCTACCCGCGGACGCTGGCGCAGGCCGAGACGCTGGCCGGCATCCTGGCGGCGGCGGGCCGCTCCCTGGACGCGGTGCTGCTGATCACCGTGCCGGAGGACAGCCTGGTGCAGCGCGCCCTGGCGCGCGGCCGCGCCGACGACCGCGAAGAGGTGGTACGGGAGAGATTGCGGGTGTATCGGGAAAAAACCGAGCCCCTGATCGGTTATTATAGGCGGCTCGGCCTCTTGCGGGAGGTCGATGGCCAGCCTTCCATCGCAGACGTGGGCCGCCAGCTGCTGGCGGTCCTTGAGGCTCAGCATTCATGACAGTGCTCAAGACAAGGGGCGAGATCGACTTGATGGACGAGGCCAACAGGATCGTCCACCTGGTGCTTGCCGAGATGGAGCGGCTGATCGTTCCGGGGGTCACGCCGCGCGAGCTCAACCGGCATGCCGAGCAGGTGATCCGCGGCGCCGGCGCGGTGCCGGCGTTCCTGCACTACCGCGGCTATCCGGCGACGCTCTGCATCTCGGTCAACGACGTGATCGTCCACGGCATCCCCAACGACGTGCCGCTGCGCGAGGGGGACATCGCGGGGATCGACTGCGGCGTCGTCTACAAGGGCTACTACGGCGACGCGGCGCGGACCTTCGCGGTCGGGCGGATCGACGAGGCGTCGCGCCGGCTGCTGCAGGTGACGCGCGAGGCGCTGCTGCTGGCAGTCGAGCAGGTGCGGCCGGGGGCGCGGCTGTCGGACATCGGCCACGCGGTGCAGCAGCACGCCGAGAGTCACGGTTTCTCGGTGGTGCGGGAATTTTCGGGCCACGGTATCGGTACCGCGATGCACGAGGACCCGCAGGTGCCCAACTTCGGCGAGCCCGGCAAGGGACCGAAGCTGCGGCCGGGCCTGGTGCTGGCGATCGAGCCGATGGTCAACGCCGGCACCGCGGGGATCAAGATGGACCCGGACGGCTGGACGGCGCGCACCGAGGACGGCTCGCGCTCGGCGCATTTCGAGTTCTCGGTGGCGGTCACCGAGCAGGGGGCACGGGTGTTGGGGACTCGGGTATGAGACGAACCCTCCCCGAAGAGAGGGAGGGAGGGGGCGTCCCCTTCCCCCCCGGAGGGGTGGGAAGGGGATCGAGGGGTTGCGGGGGGAGATCCAATAGATGCTTCAAGTAGGCCTGAGCCGGTCCGGTACCGCGCGTTGGTCGGCGCTAGCCGGTGGAAACTAGGATGTCGAAGAAAGAAGAAGCCATCGAAGTCGAAGCGACGGTGGTCGAGCCGCTCCCGAACGCGATGTTCCGGGTCGAGCTCGACAACAACAAGCATCAGGTGCTGGCTCATATCTCGGGGAAGATGCGCAAGCACTTCATCCGTATCCTGCCCGGCGACCGGGTGCTGGTGGAGCTGTCGCCGTACGATCTCAGCCGGGGGCGGATCGTCTACCGGCTGAAGTAGCCGGAAAGGAAGTGGCGTCATGAAAGTTCGATCGTCGGTCAAAAGGATCTGCCCGAAATGCAAGGTCGTCCGCCGCCGCGGCGTGGTGCGGGTGATCTGCGAGAACCCGAAGCACAAACAGCGTCAGGGATAGGGGTCGTCTATGGCACGCATCGCAGGCGTCGACCTGCCTCAGAACAAGGCAGTCTGGATCGGTCTCACCTATATCTACGGCATCGGCCGCTCGCGCTCCCGGGACATCCTGGGCAAGGCGGACGTGCCGACGACCACTCGCGTCAAGGAGCTCACCGAGGACGAAGCCCGTCGCATCCGCAAGGTGATCACCGACGAGGGCCGGGTCGAGGGCGACCTGCGCAAGGAGAACAGCCAGAACATCAAGCGGCTGATGGAGATCGGCTGCTACCGCGGGGTGCGGCACCGCAAGGGGCTGCCGGTCCGGGGCCAGCGCACGCAGACCAACGCCCGCACGCGCAAGGGGCCGCGGCGCGGCGCCGTGGCGGGCAAGAAGAAGGCGGCGAAGAAGTAGCCGCACTACGCGAGAGGACAGGGAAGCCAGATGGCGAAAGCGGACGGCAAGAAGGAGCGCAAGGGCACCAAGAAGAAGGACCGGCGCGTGGTCCCGCACGGAGTGGCTCACATCCAGGCGACGTTCAACAACACCATCATCTCGATCGCCGACCCGGAGGGCAGCATCGTCTCCTGGTCGTCGGCCGGGCGGATCGGCTTCAAGGGCTCCCGCAAGGGCACGCCCTTTGCGGCCCAGGTGGCGGCGCAGGCCGCCGGCAACAATGCCAAGGACGTCGGGCTGCGGTCGGTCGACGTGATGGTGAAGGGCCCGGGCGCCGGCCGCGAGTCGGCGATCCGCGCGTTGCAGGCTGCGGGGATCGACGTCAAGTCGATCAAGGACGTGACCCCCATCCCGCACAACGGCTGCCGGCCGCGCAAGCGGCGGCGGGTCTAGCGACCCTGGCAGCCTCGAAGAACACCGGCTGAGTTTCTCGCCCCGGGTGTGCCGGGGCGCTCGCCGGGCGTCTTCCCCAAGTGAGCGAGCGCTGGCGCGCCTGAACCTGCACCCTGCACCCTGGGGAAATCGCAGGCGACGCGCCGGCACGAGCCCTTGAAATGGTGAAGTCCCCGTAGCGTCGGGGAGAGGACGTCAAGGAGAATACAGTGGCAAGATACACGGGACCCGTCTGCCGGCTCTGCCGCCGCGAACGGATGAAGCTGTTCCTGAAGGGCGACCGCTGCTTCAAGGAGAAGTGCGCGGTGGAGCGCCGCAACTTCCCCCCCGGCCAGCACGGCACCCGCCGCGGCCGCCGCACCCTGGGCTACGGCCTGCAGCTGCGCGAGAAGCAGAAGGTCAAGCGCATCTACGGCGTGCTCGAGGCGCAGTTCCGCACCTACTTCGCGGAGTCCGACCGGCGCAAGGGGATCACCGGCGAGAACCTGCTGGTGACGCTCGAGCGGCGCCTGGACAACGTCGCCTACAGCCTCGGCTTCGCGGCGTCGCGCGCGCAGGCCCGCCAGTTCGTGCGCCATGGCCACGTGCTGGTCGACGGCCGCAAGATCACCATCCCTTCCTACCAGGTGAAGGCCGGCCAGACCGTGGCGGTCAAAGAGGCCAGCCGCAAGAACGCCTTCATCCGGTCGAGCGTCGAGACGGCGCGCGGCCGCGGCGTTCCTGACTGGTTGGACCTGGACGCCGAGAACGTCACCGGCAAAGTCATCCGCCTGCCGACGCGGGAGGACATCAAGCTGCCGATCCAGGAGCAGCTGATCGTCGAGCTGTACAGCCGCTAACCGCGCCGGACGCGGAGCTAAGGAGTCTCTATGCTTTGGAAAGGTTTCCAGCGCCCCAAGCGCGTTGAAGTCGATAGCGAGTCGCTGACCGCCACCTACGGCCGTTTCACCGCTCAGCCGTTCGAGCGGGGCTTCGCCACCACCGTCGGCAACGCCCTGCGCCGCTGCCTGCTGTCGTCGATCGAGGGCGCGGCGATCACCGCGGTGCACATCGAGGGGGTGCTGCACGAGTTCTCCTCGATCCCCGGGGTGCAGGAGGACGTCACCGACATCATCCTCAACTTGAAGCAGATCCCGATCCGCCTGCACGCGGAAGACGCGAAGGTGCTGACCATCGACGTCAACGGTCCGGGCACGGTCGCCGCGGGGCAGATGACCGAGGACCCGCAGATCGAGATCATCGATCCCGCGGTGCACATCGCCACTCTCAACGAGGAGGGGCGGCTGAAGTTGCAGGCGCAGGTCAAGCGCGGCCGCGGCTACGTCGCCGCCGACCGCAACACCGACGAGGCGATGGGCATCGGCTGGGTGCCGGTGGATTCGGCCCACAGCCCGGTGCGGCGGGTCAACTACCGCGTCGAGGCGGCCCGTCTCGGCCAGACCACCGACTACGAGCGCCTGATCCTCGAGGTGTGGACCAACGGCACGGTGAGCCCCGAGCAGTCGCTGTCGCTCGCCGCGACGCTGCTCAAGGAGCACCTAGACATCTTCATCCAGAGCGAGGAGGGTCTGCGCCACGACGGCGGCGAGGTGAGCGAGGAGCTGGCCGGCCTCGACGCCCTGCTCGCCCGGCAGATCGACGAGCTGGACCTGTCGGTGCGCTCGGCCAACTCGCTGAAGAACGCCAACATCCACACCCTCCGCGACCTCGTGCGCCGCAGCGAGAAGGACATGCTGGAGACCAAGAACTTCGGCAAGAAATCGCTCGAAGAGGTGCAGGAGGTGCTCGACAAGCTGGGCCTCTCCCTCGGCATGGAAGTGCCGGAGAGGTCGGGCAGCGCGGCTTCGGCCTAGTGGCGTCGCGCTCGGGGGAGGGGGAGACCCCCTCCCTCCCGCGCGGACCCGTTGTGTCATAGGAGAGACGAGAGTATGCGCCACGCCGTCAAAGGCAGGAAGCTCGGCAGGACCACCTCGCACCGCGAGGCGCTGTTCCGCAACCAGTTGCAGTCGCTCATGGACCATGAGCGGATCATCACCACGCTGCCCAAGGCCAAGGAGCTGCGGCCGCTGGCCGAGCGGGTGATCACGCGCGGCAAGCAGGGCACGGTCCATGCGCGGCGCTGGGCGCTGCGCTGGCTGCTGCGCCGCGACCTGGTCAAGAAGCTGTTCGACGACATCGCGCCGCGCTTCAGCGAGCGGCCGGGCGGCTATCTGCGCATCGTCAAGCTCGGGCCGCGCCAGGGCGACGGCGCCGAGATGGCGGTCATCGAGATGGTGGACCGGGTGGCGCCGGCGGCCGGCGAGAAGGCGGACAAGGAGTCGGCGGCCAAGGGCGGCAAGCCAGCCAAGGGCGCCGCCAAGGGCACGCGGGGCGGCGCGGCCGGGAAGGCCGGGAAGGCCGGGAAGGGTGACTCGCCGGGTAAGCCGGAAAAGGCCGCGAAGGGTGACGACGAGGAGTCGGAGAAGAAGCCCGCGCGGGCCGCAAAGGCGGCAAAGGCGAAGGTCGCGAAGCCGGGGAGCAAGCCCGCGCCGGATGGCGGCAAGGGCGGCGCCCGGGGCAAGCAGAAGCCCGACACGAAGCGGCCAACCAGCCAGCAGAGGCCGGGCGGCGGCCGCAAGCCCTCCGGTCCGCAGAAGACCGGGTAGGGCGGGGTTTGCGCCGGGTATAGGGTCGTGCGGGTTTGGGCGACTCGGGGGCATGGTAGGCCGGTGGCTTGGAGAGCACCGGCCTGAACCACAACCCGGTTGAGTCGCGGCCTCGGGGGTCGGGCGCCCCAAGGCCTCCGTTTTTTCCCACCTCCGATCGAATCATTCCTCGAGGTCGCTGCCGGAGGGTGGTCGCAAGGCGACCTGTGGTGAATAATCCGGGCATGGCGGCAGGGGCGGAAGCGAACCGAGAGCGGCTGGGGCGCAACGTGGTCACGCTCGGCGGAGTGAGCCTGCTGACCGACGTCGCCACCGAGATGGCGTATCCGCTGCTGCCAATCTTCCTCACCACG
>Ga0210405_10006475_pt1 | contig 10439 bp, 7 predicted proteins | sample IncBWH11MmetaG_FD_155492 | JGI IMG/M metagenome (GOLD analysis project Ga0210405, IMG submission 155492) | Forest soil microbial communities from Barre Woods Harvard Forest LTER site, Petersham, Massachusetts, United States - Inc-BW-H-11-M | ecosystem: Environmental > Terrestrial > Soil >... | reverse complement strand
ACCAGGTATTCGGATAAGCGCGCCGCGCCTCCAATTTTGGTCCAATTTGAGAGCACTACACGCAAAATTTACCGCAATTCCCGCATCTTTTTGTTGGCTTCTGGTTAAACTTGGGTCGGGTTCTGGCGCTTTTTTTATAGTGCGGCCCCCCGAGTGGAGCCGAAGCGACCTTGGAGGAAAAAATGTCAGAGAAGGGCCGGAATGCCAATTCCGCGCTTTCCTGCAATCTGAATTACATGGTCGAGACCTACGGCCCCAAGCTTCGAATTCCAGTTGGTACAAAGGCCATCGCGCAGTGGTTCGAGGAGCAGTACGGGGAGGTCAGCGAAAGGACCGTCAGATTAATTCTGCACGGCACCGGAAGTCCGAATCCTCACCCCAAGACGCTGCAAGCGCTGACGAAGTGCTTTAGGCCTGCCGTCCCCGCCATCCAGGATAGCTGGTGGACCCTTAGCGATCATAGCGAGTTCCTTCGGTTGGCGCGGCCTTCCGGGAGCAAAGATTCCGTCCAACTTGTCGTACCGAATTATCATCGCGCTATTCTCGGTTTGGAGCACCGGTGGTGCGGTACGTACATTGCTTACCGCTATAGCTTCGAAGCCCGCACGGATGGATTGGTCGCGCGCGAGGTCATCCATATATGGCTCGACAATTCAGTGATGCGCTTCCGGATGTCCTACTGGGCGGAGGCAACAACTCACCCCGGCCAAAAAGCCCGATTTTTCGAGGGCACTGTTCTGCCTGTCGGTTTGTCTGTTTTCCTGGTTGGCCTCAGCAGTGATGGAGAACATGATCGGGGACGCAGTCTGTTCTTCCATGATGACCGCTCACCCGCCGAAATGAGGGACTGCAAATTCGGTCTTCTCACCAGCACGCGCTTGCATGGCGATTACGGGCCGTGCGTCGCTTGCATATTCCTGGTCCGTGTTGATTGGGCCCCGTCCGATCTTGACACATTCATGCAGGACGCCACCTGCATTTACGATACGGATCAAATGCTGCATGAGGATTTCGGATCAAATCACGACATATGGCTTAAAGGATTTCTTGACAATCGTCCGCGCGGCACGCCCAAAGAGCCTGAATACGCAGAAGTGGACGGTCACCCGAAATACCGGGACCCCGTTCTCCGGTTAGACCGCATTCGCTTTATTGAACGGATGCCGGAAGTTCTAGCCGAAGTTATGCAGGATGACAAAATACAGTCACCGTTCAAGGCGGGCTGGCCCGGCCGGTTTGCGCCGGCCCCGTTAGTGCCGGTGCCCACGCAGGAGCCGCTGAGCACTCCGGTAGACTCGGCCGTTCGTACCGCCCCGCCGCCGTCCGCTCGGCGGCCGGACGGCGAGCCTGCTTAAGCTCTAGCAGGATCAACCGCTTCGGTTGTGCAGCTTCCGGCGCTTCAAGCTGCTGGCGGCGCAATGAGGGCGTCGGCTTTCGCCATCGCACCCTCATTTCCGGCGAGAAGCGCACTTTCATTCGCGCGAGGTGATCGTCACCGACCGGCCGAGACCCGCTTCCCGCCTTTGCGGGATCTGCGGGGCTCGGGGAGCGCCGTCCTTACGGCGCGAGTAGAGCCCGACCGGCGCGCCGGGTGCGCCCTTGGTGTTCAAGAGGAATCTAATTCAATGAAGCTATGCGGCTGCGTTTAAAGCTTTTTCGTGCAATTCGCTTCTTACATTTGCAACGTGACTTCACTTGATCCATTTCAGTTTGAATTAAAGCCTTGCGAATCCACAAAGGCCATAGAAGCCTTGATTCCCGGATTGTTAATCATTGAGTCCGATCATTTCGCTCGATCGTACAAGGAGTGTGATCATGACCATCGAGCGGAGAGATAATAAAGTCTTTTGGCAGTCCCAGGACGGCGATCTGTGGGCCATCAATTTCACGACCGCCGAAATCCAATGCCTAATCTCAAACAAGGCGGTCAAGACGGTGTGCAGAACCGTCGCCTTCTTGGGGATCACCGCAGTCACGGTATTGGGCACCGAAGCGCCCGCGCAAGTGATCGGCGCCGTTTTCCGGTACGGCTTGCGCGGCTCCATCCTACCTTGATGGCCGCAACCTGCGAAATCTAACCTCGACCAGGCGCAGGACTAGCCAAGCCGGGAGTACCCCGCCAAAGCCGACAATCAGGAATTCGACACCCGTGCCGCCAAGGGTGCGGATTTTGACGGGCCTCATCGCGGAAACGACACAGGGTTCGGGGCCTTTGCGCATAACCTTCGTGATGTCACAGAAGCCCACCTCCGCGAAATACTCAAGACGCGCCGTTGCGGCGTCTTTTCCGGACTCATCGGTTGCATACAGATAGGCGAAAAACACCGCGGCGAGCGCCAAGGCTCCAACCGCGACCCGATCGGCCCAGATCATGGCTACACTCCTGCTGTCATAGGCGTGCTGAATCTGACCCGCCAAAACGGCAGAGAGATGTCGAGAGCCTGGCGCCGCACAAATCCGTTCGCGCGAACGGTTTGGAACCGAATGGCCGAGACCCGGCATCCCACCTAAGGGGATCTCCGAGGGCTTGGGGAGCGGCGCGTTTGCGGCGTGAGCAAGGCGCGGTCGGACACGCCTTCGGGATCAAGCAGTTCAGCAATGGGGATTCCCAGCTCGCTGCGCTTTATTTTTTTGCATCGCCTCACCACTTCGCGGCCGGCCTGCTGATGCCGGCCAAGGCATTCAAACGCGAGTTGGACCGGCACGAGGCGGGGCTGTCGGCGGTGTTGGCAGTGGCAAGAATTTGTCGGACCTCGCGTACCGCAACGGCGATCCGCTACGCGGAAACGACCGAAGATGCGGTCGCCGTGATCGTCAGCACGGGTGGAGTCATTGACTATTGTTTTCTGTCGGATGCAATGAAGTCATTGCCGGAATTGAAATGGCTGAGAAAAGGCACGCTATTGCCAAGCGGTACAGTGACCGCATCCCTTGCCGCGAATTCCAAACAGGTAATGAACGGTGAGCGCGTTGGCGACCAGATCGATGTGTTGGATTGGCTGGGCGGCAGGAAGTCGGCATTGGTCTCGGAAGAAGCGCTCGGTCTCGGCCGGTATGAGAAGGTTCTGACGATTCTTCATTCAAGCAGCATAGGTCCCGAAAACGAGTCCGAGGAAGAGCGCGAAGAAGAAGACCTGAGAGAGAGTTGGACGCCTCGCTTCCGGCGCTGACGTGCGCGATATGTACCAATTTTCGAAGAGACTTAGTGCTTCTCAGCCATCTGGCGCAGCCACTCGTGAAGTGCAGGACCATCAATGAAACGCAGGCGGTACGGCCTGTAAGGATTGATAAACGGGTCCTCTCCCACCAACGGCGGGAAGAAGGATGTTGTAATCAACACACCGCTCGTAGCGTCGCGCTCGCCGTTTACGACGGCGAGCAACGCACGGATTTCGTCATAATCTACGGGACGTGTCGGCGCGTACCGCTTGACCGATGCAACAATTTTCTCCGGGTGTCGCGGTCCGGGCCGAATCGCGACGAAATCGCGGCCGGCGTCTCCTGGCCCTGACGTCAAATAGACCTCAAAGCCGTCGCGATCGTAGCAATACGCCGCCAGTTCCTCCACCTTGCCAGGCGGTATTGTGTAAATTGTTGCCCAGTTCCGACCAACGGCTTTTGCGAGGTCTCGAATGTGTTGTGTGTTTAATTCGACCCGTCTACCTCTGAAGATCGTTCTTTCGGGAACGATTAGTGTTGACTGGGCAGTGGGTGTTTCGACCGATGTGGGAGCGGATGGAGTTTTTTTCTGACCAGCGATCCTCGCATCTTGTTCGAGGATGGGTCCGAAGAGATCCAGCGCAGCGGCATTCCCCTGGCGGTCAACAACCGAGATTCTGTTGCCCTTCTCGGCTTCGATGACCATCTTTTCATAGAATTTGAGGGCCTGCCTCACGATCTCCTGGGTGGACTGCCCACGGAAGTGAACACGCAATTCCTCGAGCTTTTTCACAGCGTGAGGGCTGAGTTCGAGGTCCAGGCGGCGGGAGGGCCGGGGGTACATCTCCATCTAGGCTGCCCCTACCATTGAGAGCTAGTTTAGATTCTCCGGATGAATCCTGAACTTGAGGCGCATAGTAGCGATTAAGTGGGCTGCTCGGAAGGTCCCTGCTGTTGTAGCCGCTCACCCGGCGAACCGCCTGGAGCGACGGCCTTCAGCGGAATCTGACCATACAATGATACCTTTACGGCCTCCCTGCCGCACATTCTTAGCGTTATCTGCCATTCTTGGCGTTATCCGTCGGCAGGCCGACGATTAGGCGCTTTTCAGGTACTGGAAAGCTTGTCGCGCGTGCGTTGCACAGGTTGAGCAATCCTTGACAGCAGGGTGGAGGGATTGCGACGCGATCGTCATAACCATGCGTCGCTCCGCCGCCCCGGATAATTGCACTTGACGGCGCTAGTCTGTCGGAGATTGCATAACCGGACTTCACCTCGATAGCCAAGCCACGATCTGTGTGCTGGCCGGTCGACGATTATGCCGCGACGGGATGCGATGCCCTCTTTGAGGCAAATGTCGGACAGGATGCACTCATCACTCGTGGTGAGATGAGTATTTAAGCCCACGGTTCCGTCCGGGGTACGGGCTTCGGGCGCCGTGCTTTCGCCCGCTCGACAACGCACTGATGCAATGGAGCGCCGTGTGCGTCTGCGCTACACGATATAGAACATGCCACGGTAGAACATGCCACGTCGCGCCGATCTGGAATATCAGATCGCAGAGAAACTGCGAAATATCAGTGCTGTCGACATGCAGCGGCTGGCCGAGGAATTTGCACGCGTCGAATGGCCCGCGCGATACAAGGCTTTGCGTATATTTGGTCGCACAGCGCAAGGTCAGACGCGATTGGGGTGGCCAGACGCCGGAGTAGAACTTCCTGATGGAAGAATCGATGGTGTAGAAGCCACTCGGGCGCAATACCAAGAGTGGCGTCAGCACCTAAAGCAAGACTTGGAAAAAGCGGCTGACGCGAAATATCCAAAACTCGCTGGTTTTCTTTTTGTCGCAGGTCATCCTGACGCCTCCTGCAGCGCGCGCGAACGTGCGGATTGGAGAGCACAATTTGGTGCACTCGGTATACCCGTTGAAAACGTGGAAATTCTCGTGGGAATGGACATCATTAGCCGCATATGTGATCCCGAATTTGCAAGACTGCGACTCAACTACCTCAACATACCATCCCATCCTACTCATTTTCGGCTTGTAACTTGGACCGAACAAAGCCTTTGGCCGGGACAATTGGAGCCAACCTCAGAAGAGTATCTAGGCGGCATAGTGCATCGGGCTGCTCTAATTGACCAAATTCTACCGCGACTTACCGAAGACGGCTCCGCTGTTGTGCTCGGAAGAGGTGCCGCCGGCAAAACCGTGCTCGCCCTTATGATTTCTTTGGAGCCGGCTTTCCGAAGCGTCCCTTGTTATTATCTAAGCACTAAAGACTGTCCTGGTGCAGGTGCGAAGGCTTTAAACGAAATTGCGACAGATTTGTTAGAGTTCGGAAATCACGGAACGCTCTTTATCCTTGATGATATTCATTTGGCCGACAAATTGGCCTCTGCAACTTGGAACGCATGGCAAGGCATTGCTGAGAATTCTCGTCCCAAGCTTCTGTTAATCGGACGAGAGACTAGAGAACATAACACTCCTACTTCTAAAGAACTATCGTCTGCTTTCGTGCTGACAGCGGCTGATGACGAAGTGCGCGGCGTATTTCGGCGCCTTGCAGCTCGTACAACTCATCAAACGAGACCTCAGATAGCAATACCGATTCCCCCAAATGAAGTTGTGCGCCTATGGGTCAATACGTTTGGCGGTAATCCAAACAAATACGATACGACCGTTGACCTGATGGCCTTGAGTGCCGCTATACAGAACCGGATTGATCAACTTCTCGATGGCAATTGGACTCTGACTGAAGAAGACGCTCGCACTGAGGTGAGAGACAATTATCTACGGAACTTGGGTGATAACGAGCGCCGAAATCTCATTCAACTGTCGCAGATGCCAGAGGATTTTCGATTGGCACACGACGCGCTATCGCATTCCTGGGAGGGGTTACGCGAGTCTAAACGTAGGGGCCTAGTATACGAAATTGCGCTCTCGCGGAGTCCGCGACGGTACTACTATTTCGCACATGCAGCACTTGGGCATCTAATTCGAACGGCTAGCGAACATCTCGCCCCTGTAGAGGAGGAGTACCGCGCTCTTGCTGTCCGTTGTCCGGTAGCCGGATTTCAACTTGCCGAGGCATTGTTAAAAGCGGGGAATCCAGGTCTGGCGAAAGATGTTCTTCAGAGCTTAATAGATGACCCTCACTGGCTCCATCAATTCGACGGTGATTTAGGCGATTTGCAGGACGGCATCCAGCTATTGCTTGATATTAGAACCGCAGATGAACTTACGGCAGAACTGCTGACTGACTCAACCATTTTGCACGCTATCGTGAGGCGATCATCCTTTGACTTTTTCTTGGACTTTATCGACTACGCAGACGGAAGACGTCTCAATTTTGTATCGCAAGCGATCATCGAACGTGCAGCGACCTCGCTTGACGACCTTGTTGCAACCGCACCGCAAATGCCGACGCAAGTGCTACTCAATTGCTTAGACCGAACCGAGCGGTCTGATCTAACGTTGGTTCGTCAAGCTTTAATCAATAACCTTCAAGAGCACACTGCTGCCGTGACTGAGTCATTGCTGCGATTGCCGTTACATGAAATTGTGTATTTTTTGTCTTACACCGAACGCGGATCCCTCAGAGCCTTGCGACAAGCCGTTATCCACATTCTTGTCCAACAACTTGATCGCTTTGTCGACACTGCTCTCCAAACACAGTTCCATTTCTTTTCTACGCTTAGATACTTGGAGCGCCCCGAGCTCGCGATTTTGCATCAAGCGGTCATTGAAGCATTCGAGACTCACTCCGAAGTACTTGCTGATCACGCATTTGAGACACCACCGAATGAGCTATCTGTCTTTCTTGCTCACACCGAACGACCGAACTACGGTGTTTTGCGTCGCTCAATAATTGAACGGTTTGAAAAAAGGCCGGACTTACTCGCAAGAAATATATGCCGATCTTCACTGACTGGGTTTAGAGGGCTCATGGGCAGTCTGGATCACGCGGACTTTGCCCAGGTCTTACCCCCTTTGATTGTCGAGTTAACTAAGCAATCGGAAGAGCTGGGTGATGCTCTCGTTAGAACCAATTTGGCCGATTTGTCAGCATTTTTTAGTTACCTTGAACGCCCCGACCTTAAGACGCTCAGAAGAGCAATAATAGAACAGCTCGAAAGCCGCGAAGATTACGTCCTGGCCGCCGCGCTGCGAACGCCACCTGATTTTGTCCTAAGCATATTGCGAAATTTCGAGCACAGAGTCGATCTTCATGGCCTGCGACGTCTTTTGGTGAGAGGATTGGAGCAACATGCGGGAGTGATGGTGACTACATCGCTGCAATCTTCTCTTAACCCGATTGCAAGCTTTCTAAGTTATGCTACTAAGGACGACCTAAGCCGTTTGCGCCACTCGATAATTGCAGCATTGCTTGCTCAACCGGACAAGGTCGCTCAAGCCGCTCTCGTATCCGAGTTGCGATTGCTTACGCTTCTTTTGCGGCCATCACCTGATCTCCTGCCACTGCAAACTGTCATAATTAAAGCGTTCGAGGCAAAAATAGAAGGATTGACCGCAATTGCTCTCGATACACCTCTAGCCGAGTTGTCCGCGTTTCTCAAACTCACAGAAAACGAAGAACTTGAACCCCTTCGACGAATTTTGATCCGGGGATTGTTACTGCATTTTGAGCTTCTCGCGGAAAAGATGCTGCACTCGCCCGCGGTGCAATTCGCAAGCTTTCTCAACGCCGTTCTGCATGCTGAGCTCAGTGAGCTCAGGCGCGTGCTAGTTGCGCACCTTGAGGGCCAGATAGATCGAATCATAGAGTTACCGCTACGGGCGCAGCTTCATACGTTCTCTGCTTTCTTCAATAGTTTGCAACACGTCGACTATCGAAAAATCAGAGTTGAGGTCATTCGCGGTATCGAGAACCAGGTTGATCGACTGATCGATTTGGGATTGGAAAATCTTTTAGGTGATTTGGTTCCTTTTTTTCGTTGCACCGAACACCCTGACTTGGTCAAAGTACGACTACTGTTCGTGCGAGGGGTTGAACAGCAGATGCAGCGCTTTGCACAAAAAGCGCTAGAGTCGCGATTTGATCATCTGAGCGCTTTTATTCAATATGCAATGGCTCCAGATTTAGTTGCTATTCGCGAAAAGCTAATGGCTTCGCTACTCGCGCCCGCTGCCATCTCTCTTTTAGTTAGTCGAGCGTATCGAGAGCCTCCAAACTCACTAATGTCTTTGCTTGATGTCCCGGACCTCGGTCAGGCAATCGTGTTGTCCATAGATAGAAAACAATGGGATCAAGCCCGTCTCAATTACGTAGTCGAAAATCCGATGTATTTTTCCTCATTGCATGTACAATTTACATCTCGAGGGCGCCCGGAATTAGCTGAAGCACTAGCCTCTGCTCACGTGCTGCAAGCTAGGAAGGAAGTTTGGAATCCATCTGTTGTCGACATCGAACAGGTGACCCAGATCCTAAGGCTTGCCAGGAACGTCTCAAGGGACCAAGTCGCCCATTTTTTGACGCAAGTCGTAACGCCAGATCGGCTCCGGACTCAATATAGGAACGCCGAGCCCCTTAAGCTTGCGCGGTCTCTATTTGCCATTGCTTTGCACTTGGATGCGACACATTGGTCCAGGTTTCGAACGCCTTCTCTTGTAGCGCGAATGAGAATGCATTTGGAGCGGTGCGGGCCTGAGGACTCTGAGCGTTGGGTTCGCGCACTTTCGTTGTTAGGAGCTTTTGCGTCAATTGGTGGAGATGTGTCGGAAATCGAATTCCACGCATGGCCGAACGATCCGGGCCTTGCGAGTATCGTAGGAAAACGGGAAGCCCGGTCTGATCAAAGACGACTAACGCTTGACCAAATGCAGCTTTGGTTGGGATTGCGCGAGATGGCGCGCATTCGAGTCATTCCTGCGCGTGTGCGCCCTAGTGTCGGCGATTGGATACTGGCGCTTGCCCGAGCAAATGTATCAAGCAATGAGAACATGGCTCGATTAAATCGAGGCTTGATTGAGTGGCTTGATAATTGCGCACGACAAAGTTGGTTATTGACGCGACCACTAGAATTGAACCGTGAGAGGATAGTTTCCGGCAAAGATGATCGACGGGAAATTGATTGAGTCGTGAGGGAGGAGGTAAGTAGTGCTACTCGCCAATCTATCGCACGGCGGTCCGAGGCGCTGCTGTCGTCCCCCTCCCGCTTCCCTCACGTCCCGCACGCGCTCGCGGTGCCCCGCCGCGGGCCGAACCGACTTCCCTCGCTCGGCGCAATACAGATGGTCCATACGCTCCCCGATGGGGGGCGCTCACGACCGATTACCCACGGTTACCAATTTTTTCGCCGTGCGTTAAGATAGGATAGCGGCATGCTCAAAAGTGTGTCGGAAATCGCTAGGACGACGGAGTTGCACCTCCAAGCTCACTGTGCTTGCCGTTGGGGCGGGTACATTCGAGCCAGTCAGCTGCCCTAACCTCTTCGAAGATCGTTCGAATCTCTTGCGGCGGGTCTATGCAAAGAGTTCGATACGTATCCAGGAACCCCAGCCACAATTTTATGTTTTGAATCAAAGCTTTACAGACGACGGGGGACCAGGATTCGAACTCCCACTCCCGCCGGCATGCTTCTTCGCTAGCCGCGATGAGCTGGCCTATGTGCGTACTTCCAAATCGAGTCAATGACACGATACGAGTGAGATCGACTCCTACCCTGCAGCCGAGAACATCATACAGGCGTTTCATTGAGATTAGGCAGATACGCAGCCCAATAAGACGCCATCGTAGTCAGCGGATATGCTGATCGGGACTCGGACACAGTCGGCTCGGATGTATCGGGTGGAGTTCCGCCTGTCACCAGTCGCCGGACGCCTATAGCCCGAATGAGCGAAATCCGGGTCTCACAGATCGGCGTGATGCGGTATTGCCAGCGCGCCGCAAGCCGCAGTACCAAACCATCCCGGAAGAGCCTCACCGACGTAGGTATATCGGCGAAGTGTCTGTCCTTGGTTCGCCCTGCAATTGTGATAAGGTTTCCCGTAGTAGAAGCATGGCCGGATCTCCTGGAGCGGATCGATGGTGGCTAGAGCTCGTTCGTTAGCGGCGTGGGCGGCGCTTTCTTGCTTCGTGTCACTGCACCCCGCGCGCGCACAGTGCGATTTCGATTTTGGCGATAAATTGAAGGCATGGGCTGGCGGTCGCGCGGCGCTTCAGTCCCGATCGCTCGCGGCGGAGGATTATAAGTCGCGTATCCTCAATAGCTTCATTCTCGCTTTTCAGGACATCGATCATCGGGTCCAGGACATAAAT
>Ga0210405_10006474_pt1 | contig 10439 bp, 10 predicted proteins | sample IncBWH11MmetaG_FD_155492 | JGI IMG/M metagenome (GOLD analysis project Ga0210405, IMG submission 155492) | Forest soil microbial communities from Barre Woods Harvard Forest LTER site, Petersham, Massachusetts, United States - Inc-BW-H-11-M | ecosystem: Environmental > Terrestrial > Soil >... | reverse complement strand
GAATCCAAAAGTCGACCGGCTCGTAATGAGCGCGATCATGGAAATCGACGCGAGCGGAAACACGGTGCGCGCAGATTTCACACCGGGCGTGATTCGTTCTGTGGAGCGCATGACGTATACCAACGTACACAGGATTCTCGAGGGAGATGCGGAGATGAACGAGCGCTATGCGCCGCTCGTCGGGAATTTTAGGCGCATGAAGGAGCTGGCGCTCCTGCTGAACAAGAAACGCGTCGCACGCGGATCAATCGATTTCGATCTCCCTGAACCGATCATTGAGTTCGACGACCAGGGAAGGATGCTAAGCATCGTCCGCAGCGTGCGGAACATCGCGCACCGGATAATCGAGGAGTTCATGCTGGCCGCGAACGAGGCGGTAGCGCAGTATCTCGAGCGGCGCGGTATTGCGTCGCTGCATCGCGTTCACGAAAAGCCCGATCCGAAAAAGGTGATCGAGTTCGAAGAGTTGGCGCATGCGTTCGGCTACTCGCTGGGAGTGGAAGATCTTACGGAGCGCCGCATTGCGGTGCGCCATGGGCGGATGCAACCGCCTGCGCGAGGGCGAGGAGGACGGGACGCGAGTCGAGGGCGGGCGCGCCCGATGAGCGTGACCGTGCCGGGGACCGAGGAAGTGGATATTCGTCCGCAGCACTATCAGCGCCTGACGGAACAAATTGCGGGTAAGCCCGAAGAGCGAATCCTTTCCTATCTGATGCTGCGTTCCTTGAAGCAGGCGCGCTACGCTGTGGAAGTGCTCGGGCATTTCGCGCTGGCGACGAAGGAGTACACGCACTTTACGTCGCCAATCCGCCGCTATCCGGACTTGATCGTTCATCGTGCGCTGAAGTGGGCGCTTGCGAATCCGGATGTGAAACCGTTGCGTGCGACGCTCGTGGATCCGAAACCAGGAAGGGACGCGGAGACCGTTGCAATGCTCGGCCCGTATCGCCGTGTTGAATTGGAGGAGATTGCCTCGGAAAGCTCGGAAGCCGAGCGCCGCGCAGAAGCGGCCGAGCGCGAACTGATGGAATGGAAGACGGCTCAGTTCATGGAGGGCCATCTCGGCGAGGAGTATGAGGCGCTGATTATTTCGGTGCAGAAGTTCGGGTTTTTCGTTGAGCTTGTTGAAATTTTCGTCGAGGGGCTCGTGAGTATTGACCGGCTGGAAGAAGTTACCGGGATGCGCTACACGTTTCGCGAGCGCGACCACGTCATTGTCGCCGAGCCTTACCGCGGCGGTTCGCGAGGCGGCAAAGTGCAGAGAATTTTCCGGCTGGGCGATCGCGTGCGCGTGAGGGCTGAGCGAATCGATCCGATGCGTCACCGCGTGGAATTTTCTCTGATTTAGATTGGGTTTTTTTGTGCGACGAGGGTAGTGTATCTTGCACTGAATCCTGGAGGCGCTCGTGGCGGCTCGCGTTTGTCCTGATTGCTTGCATGTAGTTTCCGTTGGCAGAGTTCTTGCCTATTCGAACGACCTAGCCTGCCCGAACTGCGCCAAGCCGCTCGAGATTTCGTTGCTTAGCCGGTATCTCGCTGCATTTGCAGGGTTAATTGCCGCCGTGGTGGTGTGGTGGGCCGCTTCGAAACACTACGCGAATGATTCCTGGGCGCTCGCCTGGGTGCTACCGATTGTTTTCAGTTATTTCGCCCTCAGCATTGTTGCCCCGATCGTGCTGGCGCTCGCCGCCGACTTACAGCTCCGAAGCATCGAAGCACCATCTGTCCAACATGAGGTTGCTGCTCCTTCGCATCACCCCACTCACTAACCGGCCAAGGCTCCCCAGTTTATCTTCGGTACAGTTGAAGTGCACTTATAGTAAACTGCGGTACCATTGACCCTTCGCACAAGCAAAGGGTGAAATGGTTCAATGAGTCGCTATGCTTCATTGATGGGAAAGCGTGTGGAAGCCCGATATCGCGTCGCGGACATTCATCAGAAATCCGTCGGGACTCTTGTGTCTGACACCGGTCGGTGCATCGTGATTGAAGAACATCTTCTGCAAGGAGAAAGAAAGAAAACAATGCGCGTGGAGATTCCCTACGAGTACGTAATACGTCTTGCGGAGGTGCCACGAAGTCCTGATGAGCCAATCACTGTTCACTCCGTGCCGCCTCAAGTCCGCCGTTAAATTCTCCTGACTCTTATTCTGGCCAGCCCCCATCGTCGAAACTTTCTTGACGATTCTGCGTCGAGCCACGCATATATTGCATCTGTTGCAAAAGGGGGGACTGATGAAACCGACGGTCGGATTTATCGGATTGGGGTTGATGGGAATGCCGATGGCAGGCAACCTGCTGAAGGCGGGTTTTCCCTTGGTCGTCTGGAACCGAACGAAGAATCGAGCGGACGAACTAGTGAAAGAAGGCGCGAAATTTGGCGCGAGTCCTCGCGAAACGGCGGCACAGGTGGATGTGCTGATCACGATTGTGAGCGATCCACCCGCGGTCGAGGAGATTTTATGGGGCGCGGATGGCGCGCTGGCAGGGCTGCGTCGCGGCAGCACGTATGTAGATTCAAGCACCGTTTCCCCCGAACTCGCGCGACGTGCCGCTGCCGCTTGCGCCGAAAAGGGTACCGATTATATGGACGCGCCGGTGACGGGTGGGGACTGGGGAGCGAAGAAGGGCGAGTTGGTTTTTATGATTGGTGGAAAGCCTGAGGTGTTCGACCGCGTGAAACCCGTTTTCGAAGTGATGGGCAAGAAATTCTTTCTGCTCGGCCCGAACGGCGCTGGGCAGACGGTGAAGCTCGCGATGAATCTGATTCTCGCACTCGAAGTAGAGGCGCTCGCGGAAGCGCTTGCGCTGGTTATGAAAGCCGGTATTGCGGGTGAGAAGCTGGTGGAAGTGATGCAGTCGAGCATGGCGCGCGCGGGAGTGTTGGACGTGAAGGCGCCGACAATGCTGAAGAACGAATTTCCGGCAAGCTTTCCGCTACGGCTCATGCACAAGGACATTCGTCTCGCGCTCGAGCTGGCGAAGAAAGAAGGGCTCGACTTGCCAGCTGCCACAGCGGCGTTTGCGACGTATAGCGCCGTAAAAGATGCGTCGAAGGACGATCCGGACTATGCGGCGGTAGCGCGCTTCTGGAGCAATTAGCAAGAGCCTGCCATCTTTTGACTCAGCCGCATAGCTTGGAATTCGTGAAGAGCTTCCGCGGAGTACTTAAACGCGAAGCTGCTCTAAAGATTCCGTTTTGACGAGCAGGCGAAATCACGGCAGGGATATCGCCGAGAAAAAGCTGAGTGGCAGATCGCGAGCGGTGCGCAGACCGGATTGCGCGGCGAGAATGGAAGGAATCGCGTTGACGACGACCGCGGCGGTGGCCACGTCGCCATGCGTACCCCCGGGAATTGTCAGGGCGAGATTCGGTTCGCCTCTTAACTCGATCGAATCGGCTGGGTCTTTCGCACCCACAAACATCTTCAGCTCCATGTAAATTTTCTCTTTGCCGCCATCCGTTCCGCGCGCGATTTGATGCACGCCGGCCACTTGGCCGGGCGCGACTTCCAGGAACTCGGTTTTCACCGATTCTTCTGCGATCATCGGCTCAATCGTTTCTGAAATATCGTCGAGCTCAAAGCCCAGGCCATCGGCGACCATAGCGATGGATTCCGGCAGGCCGTGATGCTTGATAACGCCGGCGCTTATCTGAGCACGAAATTCTTCGGGGGTCATTCCGGCGCCAATTTTCTTTTGCAACGGCAAGCGGCGCTTCGATGCGTCAACCACACGCACTGCTTTAGCCCATTCGACGCTCTGCGAAACGGAGCTCAACGTAAGAACGAGCTTGTCCATCACGAATCCGGGGTTCACGCCTGTGCCCACCAAAGCAACGCCTTCTTCTTTTGCAGCGGCGTCAAGTTGTGCGGAAAGATCGGGATGCTTGCGATACGGATAGGCGAGTTCCTCGCATGTGGAAACAACGCAGCAGCCTGCACCGAGGCATTCGAGCAGTTGCTCCATCACACTCGGTAAATACGAAGAAGTCGAGTGGATCACTACGTCTACCGGTTTTGCAAGTAGCCGGGCCGAGTCGGCGGCAACGGTCACGCCCCAGGGAGCATCCGTAGCGCCTGCGACTTCGCCCAGATCGCGCCCTGCTTTGGCGGGATCCTTATCGATTGCGCCAACAATTTCGAGCGCAGCTTTCTGGCGCATCAGGCGAGCGATTGAAGCACCAATTGGTCCGACACCGTATTGCAACACACGAATTTTCTTCTTCAACTTGGCCTCGAATCGGGATGAACGACTTCAGGACAGCTCCGAAGTTCTCCCAGTCAGATCGCGCAATACAAAAACGAGTGGACTACGTTAATGGGTTATTTCCTCGACTGCAACCGCATTTCCAGAGCTTGTGGCATGAACCGCCGCACCGCATAATGTGCCGACCACTTTCCGTGAATTCTCCGTCCGAAACGCGAACCTCTGGAAACAATTGGCCGCGCGCCGCGCTTCAGGCGCTCTTGCATTATGGGGGCAGCACCCTGGTCCTCTTCCTGCTGTTTCGCTTTCTTTCGGGCCGCAAGATTTGGCAAACGCTTGAAACGCTTCCGGCTCACTTGTGGATTTTTGTGCTGGCCGGTTATCTGGCGACGCATTGCATTGGGGTGACGAAGTGGCGGCTCATGGTGAGCGTGGCCGGTTCAGGCATGAAGTGGATACAGGCGGCGCGCTGCTATTTTGCGGGGCTTTTTGGCTCACTGTTTCTGCCATCACTCATCGGCGGGGACCTGGTTCGCGCGGGGATGGCGATGCGAATCGGCCGCAGCAAAGCAGGAGTTCTGCTTGGAAGCCTGGTTGACCGGAGCGTTGATCTGGTGGCGCTGGGAATTTTAGCGGGCGCCGGTGCCTTGCTTGTACCTGGCTCGCCGGATCCGAAGGACCGGAGGATTTTTCTCGCGCTCGCCGGGATTGGGCTCGTTGGAATCGCGATGGCGGCGGCCATCGCTGCGTTTCTTCCAGCGCGCCGATTTTCCTATCGTATGCGGCGAAGATTCGTGCAGGTGAGAATCGCAGCTCGTTCCATGACGCGACGCCCGGGCGCGGTACTCACCGCGCTCGTCCTCGCTCTATCGGCGCAGATCGTATTCATTGTTTTGAATACGGTTCTGGCGGAGGGATGCGGATTGCACTTGGCATTTCGAATATGGTTGTTCGCCTGGCCCCTGGCGAAGCTTTCGGCGGCAATTCCGCTCACCCAGGGGGGGATCGGTTTACGTGAAGCGGCACTTGCTGCTCTGCTATTGCCATTTGGAGCGTCTGCGGTTCTATCGGTTGCGGCTGGAATTGCTTGGGAGGCCATCGTTATCGGCGGTGGCCTCCTTGCAGGGTTTACCTCATTCCTGATGACTCGATTCAGTTACCGGCAGAACTAAACGACAATTGGGCCAAAAAGAGAAATCCCCGAAACTGTATCGCAGATCCGGGGACTATGAATCCTAGTATGGCTTAGTGCTTTAGATGCGTGAACGAGTAGCGCGAAGGAACTCGCGCAACGACGATACGTTCGGTCCGTAAGAACCCACGCGGCCGGCGTCAACTGGTAGTCCCAGCACTTCGGCCTGCTCGATGCTCATGCCGGCATCGTCAAGCTCAGCAAGGCTATATCCTTCTGCCGGCGTCAATCGACGGCCCGAACGATCCAGCGGCCGCGGTGGCCGGTGGGTGTGCCAGCGCTTTCTCACGATGTCGAAGAAGTCGTCCCAATCTCTACGATTCCACATGAAGTTCCTCCCGAACGCCCCGGGTTCAGAGATATGGATGCATTACCTGTGCCTTCGGTCGCTTCCCATTTTCAACAGGCCCGAGTATTCGCTCCGGGGACAGGAGCGCTGCCGATGTTACCCCGCGCTTGTAGTGGAAAGTCTTGCCAATACGAATTGTATCCAGGAAGTTATCGCTTTTTAGGCGGATGTCCGCCATCGGGGATTCCCCGTAGGTCTCCGGCCTACCTCCTTGAATTGGCGGGATACTACACCGTATGGAAATCGCTGCTATACTTCGTGGATCGCCTAAATGCAGCCGAAATGTGGGCCGGAGATGTCAATCGCACGTTGCGGCAGCGCAAAAGTATAAAGAATGAACAATCCAGTTATCGTCGTTCATTACCACGAATTATGGCTCAAAGGCCGCAACCGCCGATTCTTTCTGGGCAAGCTGTTCACGGCGCTTCGCAAGGCGCTCGAGGGGATACCCGTCCGGAGGATCGAGCAACCGGGCGATCGCTTTATCGTGCGTTTAAGTAACGACGCTTCGCTCGAAGAAGCGACGGCTCGCGTGAGCCGGGTTCTCGGAATCGCATTCTACGCAGTGGCAAAACCCGTCGAACGTAGTATGGAAGCGCTATGTCGAGCAGCTTGGGACGAGGTTGAGCCTTTGCAATTTGCGAATTTCGCGGTGCGGGCCAAGCGCAGCGACAAGTCATTCCCCTACACTTCGATGGAAATCGATGCGACGATTGGCCGCTACCTGCTCGATCGGTTTCGCGAGCGCGTGCGCGGCGTGCGCGTCAAGCTTACTGATCCGGAGTTGACCTGCTACGTGGAAATCACGCCTGGACCTGCGCTCGTTTACGCGCGAAGGATTCCGGGAACAGGCGGACTGCCTGCCAATACAGCTGGCCGGATGATGTGCTTGCTCTCGGGCGGTTACGATTCCGCCGTTGCGGCGTATCACATGATGAAGCGTGGCGCGCACTTGAGCTTCGCGCACTTCTACGGTACCGGCGCACGTCCGGGCGAATCGTCCCTTCATATTGCGGGTGAACTCGTTCGCCGGCTCGTTCCTTACCAGTTTCACGCGAAACTTTATCGCGTGCCTTTCGAAGCAATTCAGCGAGAGATCGTTCGATACGCGCCTGAAGATTACCGTGTTCTGCTTTATCGGCGAATGATGCTGCGGATTGCGCAGGCTCTGGCCAAGGGCGCTCGTTCGCTGGCGCTGGTTACGGGTGATAGCCTTGGCCAGGTAGCGTCGCAAACGCTTCGAAATCTAATCGCGGTCGAAGCAGCCGCGCGGATGCCAGTGTTCCGTCCTCTGATCGGTACCGATAAGATGGAAATTCTCGCCACGGCGCGCAAGATCGGCACGTACGAGACTTCCTCCGAGCCGTTTCACGATTGTTGCCCGGTCTTCATGCCGCGAACTCCGGCGCTCTACGCCAGCGCGGAGGAACTCGATGAAGCGGAATCGAAGCTGGACGTTCGCGCATTGGTTGCGCAAGGCGTGCACGAAACTACCGTGGAGCGTTTCTACTACCGCGGCGGGAAGGTTCAAGTGGCTCCGCCCAAGCCTCGTACCCCGAAGGCAGAACGGGGACGCACTGCGATTGCTTGAGCTAGGGCCGCCGCATCTGCGCATACATATTCTTCTGCGCCTGTTCGATGCACGCGAATTTTCTGCGCTCGCAAATTTTAAAGCGAATCAACTTGGAAAATCTAGCGGTCGCGTCCGCCGTAACCGCCGCGATCGCCGCCGCGTCCGCCACCCCCGTGGCCACCGCGGCCGCCGCCACCGCCTCGTCCACCGCCACCACCACCGTGTCCGCCGCGATCACCGCCTCGTCCGCCACCCCCTCCGCCACCACCGCCTTCTCTTTGCGGACGAGCTTCATTAACTACCAGCGCGCGGCCAAGGAAGTCTTTGCCGTTGAGAGCTGCAATCGCCTTTTCCGCTGCGCCGTCGTCGTGAATCTCAGCGAAACCGAAGCCGCGCGGCTGTCCTGTAAAACGATCGCGGAGCAGCGTCAGCGAATCCGGTTGAATGCCGATTTCAGCGAACAGCGCCTGCACCTGCTCTTCTGTTGCTTTGAACGAGAGGTTCCCAACGTACAATTTCTTCACGGCCGTTCTCCCGGTCCCTGCAAGCATGGGACACATCAGCGCAACTGAGGAATGCAAACCTTGCTCGTGTCCAGGCCGCAAAAGCCGCCTTCTACAGACCGGCCAGGATGTCCCCCGGAACGCACGAGCATCTTGCGGCAACTACCCCCCGCAGTCAACAACACCGTCATCCGAAAAGGGCGTTAAGCCGAGCGCGGGCAGAACGAGCCCGAAGTCTGGACAGACCGAGCCTCGGCATCGGTGGTACGATGCGCCCAAGCGCTGCGGAGATTTCCATGCTCGGAACAATGATGGATTTTCCACTCACGCTCGTGCCTATTCTCGAGCGTGCCGGAAAGCTTTATGGACAGGTGGAAATCGTTTCGCGCCGGCCCGACCGAACGATCGCGCGCACGAACTATGGCGCGATCTATCGACGAGCGCGGCGGCTGGCTCGCGCGCTGGAGTTGGCCGGACTTGCTCGAGGCGACCGCGTCGCCACGCTGATGTGGAATCATTCGTCGCATCTCGAAGCATACTTCGGCATACCGGCTTCCGGTGGCGTGCTCCATACGCTGAATCTTCGGCTCCACGCCAACGAACTTGCTTATATCGCTAACCACGCTCGCGATCGCTATCTGATTGTTGACGATGTCCTGCTTCCCGTTTACGAATCGATCCGCTCTCAGGTTCATTTTGAGCGCGTGTTTGTTGTGCCGTTCGGCGGGCAGCCGGTTCCGCGAGAGTATGAAAGCTATGAGGACTTGCTCAGTGCGGCCGACGATGAATTTGAATATCCGGTGCTTGAGGAGAATGAAGCGGCGGCGATGTGTTTCACGTCCGGTACGACGGGCAAATCGAAGGGGGTGGTCTATTCTCATCGCGCGCTTGTGCTTCACAGTTTCGCGCAGTGTCTGGGAGACGCGTTCGCGATAAACCACAACGAAGTAGTGCTGCCCGGGTCTTCAATGTTTCACGCGAACGCCTGGGGCGTCCCTTTTACCGCGACGATGGTCGGCGCGAAACTTGTCTTTTCTGGGCCTCACCTCGACGCCGAGAGCCTGCTCGACTTGATTGAAGAGGAAAAAGTCACCATCGCGACGGCTGTGCCCACCGTGTGGTTCGGTGTGCTTTTGGCGCTTGAAAAGCAGCCGGGGCGCTGGAAGATCAATCATCCCGTCCGCATTACGTGCGGCGGATCGGCCGTGCCGGAAACGCTCCTCCGCCGCATGGACAAGTTCGGGTTCCGCATCACGCATCTCTGGGGCATGACGGAAACGACTCCGTTCGCGACCACTGGCACGCTTAAGTCCACACTCGCCCATGGCTCCGAGGACGAAAAATACAAGATTCGCGTGAAACAGGGATTGCCGGCGCCGTTTGTCGAGGTTCGCGTGATGCGGCTGGAAGGCGAAGCGCCTCGCGATGGCGTTACATTCGGAGAACTTGAAATTCGCGGGCCGTGGGTTGCTGCGAGCTATTTCGAAGCGCCGGAGACTGCGGATCGCTGGTCCCGCGATGGGTGGTTCAAGACGGGAGACATCGCGACAATTGATTCGGAAGGCTACGTCAAAATTGTGGATCGCAGCAAGGATCTCATCAAATCGGGCGGCGAGTGGATTAGCTCGGTGGATTTGGAAAACGAATTGATGGGACATCCCAGCGTGCGCGAGGCAGCCGTGATTAGCGTCGCGCACCCGAAATGGCAGGAACGGCCGCTTGCGGTGGTCGTGGTGAAGGAGGACGCGCGGGTAACGCCTGACGAATTACGTGACTTCCTCGCAGCGAAATTTGCGAAGTGGCAGCTTCCAGATGCTTTCGTATTTACTGACGAGCTTCCGCGCACATCGGTCGGCAAACTGTTGAAGCTGAAACTCCGCGAGAGGTATGCGGACTGGAATTGGGAATCGTAGCTTAACGGGCTATGTGCGGTAGCTCGCGTTGATGTTGACATACTCGCCGGTAAAATCGCAGGTCCACATGCGCGCGGTGCCCTTGCCGGAATGCATCTCCACAACGATCGGGACGTATTTCGCGAGCATCTTCTTGTGCGCCACGTGCTCGGAAAATGGATATTCACCACCTCGCCGGCAGACGAGAATTCCCGCGAGCTTGATGTCTACGAGTTCGAAGTCGAACGGTACGCCAGCCCGTCCTGCTGCCGCGAGGATACGGCCCCAGTTGGGATCAGCGCCGGCTAAGGCCGTTTTTACGAGGGGCGAGTTCGCGATGGTGCGCGCGATGTGAGTGGCAGCGCGATCCGATGGTGCTCCTCGAACTTCAATTTCGATCACGCGTTGCGCGCCTTCGCCATCTTCGACAATTTTCAATGCGAGTGTGCGACACACCTTTTCGAGCGCGGCGCAGAAGGTCTTGAAATCGGGGTTCTCGCTTGCGATCCTTCGCGCGCCGCTCTCGCCGTTGGCGAGAATTGCTACGGTGTCGTTTGTCGAAGTATCTCCATCGACGGTGATCGCATTGAACGTGCCCGTAACAGCGCTACGTAACGCGCGCGAAAGAGACGCCGGTGAAATTGCCGCATCAGTTGCAAGGAACGCAAGCATGGTCGCCATGTTGGGCTGAATCATTCCCGCTCCCTTGCAGCAACCGAGA
>Ga0210405_10006473_pt1 | contig 10441 bp, 12 predicted proteins | sample IncBWH11MmetaG_FD_155492 | JGI IMG/M metagenome (GOLD analysis project Ga0210405, IMG submission 155492) | Forest soil microbial communities from Barre Woods Harvard Forest LTER site, Petersham, Massachusetts, United States - Inc-BW-H-11-M | ecosystem: Environmental > Terrestrial > Soil >... | reverse complement strand
ATCCAGTCCTGCGAGGCCAGCCTGCGCCGCCTCAACACCGACTACATCGACGTCTACCACATGCACGGATTCGACGCGCAAACGCCAGTCGAAGAAACCATCAAGACTCTGGACACGCTGGTGCAAAGCGGCAAAGTCCGCTACATCGCCTGCTCCAATTTCTCGGGATGGCATTTGATGAAGTCCCTCGCCGTCTCCGAACGGTACGGTTGGGCCCGTTACGTAGCCAATCAAGCCTACTATTCGCTGGTAGGCCGCGACTTCGAGTGGGAACTGATGCCGCTGGGGCTGGACCAAAAAGTTGCAACCATCGTCTGGAGTCCCTTAGGGTGGGGCAGGCTTACAGGGAAAATCCGTCGCGGCCAACCACTCCCAGAAGTAAGCAGGCTGCACAGCACCGCCGAGCAAGGCCCGCCGGTTGCGAACGAATATCTCTACAAAGTAGTGGACGCGCTCGACGAAGTCTCCCGCGAAACCGGAAAAACCATTCCGCAAATCGCCCTGAACTGGCTCCTGCAAAGGCCGACGATAGCAAGCGTGATCATCGGCGCCCGCAACGAAGAACAATTGCGCCAAAATTTGGCAGCGGCAGGATGGAACCTAACCCCCGAACAAGTAGCAAAACTGGACGCCGCCAGCGAAACAACCCCAGCTTACCCCTATTGGCACCAACGCCAATTCACCAGAAACCCAAAACCCGTGTAGAGCGAAAGTTCCTGTCCGCCGCCTTTGACTTTGCTGCCGTATTCCGCCCTCGCCCTCGCGCTCGAAGCCATCCCCAGCGCGGCTATTTCTTCGTGATAAAAACGTGAGTCGCATTTTCTCCAGCGACAGTCCGGACAAGCCTGAATCCGAGTTGGTGGAGATTGATGCCGTAAAATAAATGTTCCCCCTCGCCGAGGAGTACCGGTGTTACCGCCAAGTGCATTTCGTCGATACGTCCTGCGATCAGATACTGACGAATTACGGACACGCCGCCGCCGATTCGCACTTCCTTGCCTTGCGCCGCCTCTTTCGCTTTCTTCAAAGCCGGCTGCAATCCATCAGTGACGAAGTGGAACGTGGTACCGCCTTCCATCGCGAGGGGAGACCGCGCGTGATGCGTGAGCACAAACACGGGCGTATGGTACGGAGGATTGTCGCCCCACCACCCTTTCCAGGAATCGTCTTTCCACGGACCCCGAACCGGCCCGAACATATTCCGGCCCAGGATCCAGGCGCCGACATTCTCGAAAGACAGAGCGGCAAAATCGTTGTCGATGCCCGTAGTCCCGCCGCTTTGACCGTGCACCTTCTTAAATATCTCGGTGTGAAAAAACCAGTTGTGGAGCTCAGTCCCGCGGACTCCGAGCGGATTCTGCAAGTCTTGCCGGGGCCCAGCCCCAAACCCATCGATCGAAACCGAAAACGCACCGACTTTAACCTTGCTCACCGGAACCCTTCCGCGAGGTTGCAATTCTGTTTCAATTCATTCCGCTCGATTCAGTTCCCCCAAAAGGGAAAGGGCACGCTCATTTCTGAACGTGGCCTTTATTTAACCCGGCAAACGACTGGCAAGACATTTGTGGCTATCCGAGAATCGCGTGCGTGATCCCCTGCCACCACGAAGGATTGCTCCGCCACATATATAGCGCGAGGCTTTGGCCAACGATTAGCAACGGCAGCGCATAGAGATACACCTTGTGGACGCGCCGGTCTACCAACAGGTCGCGCCCAACCCCGAGAAGGATCAGCAGGTCCAGGCAAGCAAAGAAGAGATTGTGATCGAACAAGTAGTCAAAGCGGCCAAAGGCCGCGTCCGTGAGCCCGCAGGTTGCGATGAAGATCAGGCGGCGATGCAGTTCTGGTTTCGTGCGCCAATAGATGGCAAGCGCAATGAGCACGCCAAAAGCGATCATGTCATAGAACGGGACGCTCAGAAAAGCGTCCGCGTCGCTCATATGGAGTTGAACCAGGTCAAAGCGGGCCATGACGATAGCGGTAGCAACGCCCAGCGGAACCATCACCGTCGCCAAACCGGCGCCAAACCATCCGATGGAGCGATGCCAACTGACTTTGCGTATACGGACCAGAGTGGACTGACAAATGAAGAAGATCACCCACCCGGCGAAAGCTGCGCCATGAATCCAGAGAATGAAGGGCCGCGGCACCGCGGGATGGAACAGGTGGTCGTTGACGGTACGCTTGAAGCCGGCGACCACAATCGCCGCCACCAGCAGCGACATCGAGAAATAGAAATATCGCTGCGAAATCCCGTTACGACCGGTCACGGTCGTCGTGCCCAGTTTTTTCTCCGGGCTCAGTGCTGGCCCGACGCGTTCTACGTTCACAGTGGACATTGAAGGGTGAGCCGGGACTTCCATTCTTTTGCCCCGGCCCACGAGAGCATACACCTCGAGTGCCCGGCTCGCCATCTTTTTCGGATTCGGTGAGTCCTGGCGTGCACCAGAATCGGCGCTTAGAAACCTCGGACCACGCTCCGTGAAGCCGGTGGCCTCAGACGTAGTGGCGCGATTCGCTCGCGGCTGCAGAACCTTAAACTACCAGGCCCTAGCCGACATGCTCTCGCTATCACGGGCACTTGGTACCTTCGTAATCCTCCCCTCGCGAATTCGCTAGGGTACGCTCATGGGACCAGCCAATACTTCTAGGATGAGGAACTTTTTCATTTTCGCCACGCTGCTGTTCTGCGCCTTGGCCGCGAACTCGTATCCGCAAGATCGCACTATCTGGACTGCTGCCGACAGCGAGACCATCCCTTTGGAGCCCGCCAGCCTCCACGCTGCCCGCGTATACCGTGCCGCTGTCGGGGGCGGCGGCATGCACGTGCACATCGACTCCAGATACCCGGTCACCGTGGCCATGGCTTGGGCCGACGAATGGAATGCCGCCATGCAACCCGGAGCCCCGGGGAATTTCAGCTTCCTCTGCGTGCAGGAGCATGTCACCAGCGCGATTTACGAGTGTCATCTTCCCTCCGAACGCCCCATGATCATCACCTTCCGCGATGAGCGCCGGCCCGAGAAGCCCGCCCTCGCCACGGTTGGCGCCATCCTCGGCCCCGGAGCGCGGCAATTCATGTCCCCCAACGATCTCCACATCCAGTACTACAATTGCATTCAGCCTGAGTTTCATTGGCAACGCATCCTCGACGAAAAATACCAGATCACGCCGATACCTAAGGTCTACAGTCTGATGACTCCAGACCACGACGGCCAGGAACTCAGCGTGAAGATCAAGTCACCCATCCCGCTGACGGTCGCCCTGCTGCCATCGCATCTTGCCGACCAGGTCTACGACAAGACCGTGACCCTCACCGACGCTCTCGACAAGACCGGCTGCAAGGAACGTGGCGTCCAGTCGATCAACTTCAACTGCACTTTTAACGTCGCCAATGGCTCGCAAACCCTGCTGATCCTCCCCGACATCGATTTTTCCGGCCACAAGAAAGCCAATGTCGAAGTCGACACGGTGAAGTGCGTCGAGCATTGTGAGCTGTTGAGCCCGCCTCCGAATCCGTAGAAACTCTCTCATCCCGAGCGAACTCAAGAGGGACCTTGCGTTTCCCCCCTCTCATCCACCGCCTACGACGTCGTTGTCCACCCCCCCGCTGTCATCTTGAGGGCTGATCCCATAAATATGGTAATATGGGAACGTGAAGACGACCCTCGAAATCCCGGATTTCCTGTTCCGCCGCGCAAAATCCGCCGCCGCCCAACGCGGTATTCCTTTGCGCCAGCTAGTCACCGAGGCGGTCCAGGAAAAATTGAAAACTACATCCCAGGAAAAGCCTTGGATGAAACATCTCGGGAAGCTCAAACACCTGCACAAGGAGCGCAAGCAAATCGAAAAGCGGGTGGAAGAAGCGTTCGAGCAGATCGATCGGGAAGTCTGGCACTGATCCTCTGGAAATGATTCTTGATACCAATGCCCTGTCGGCCGCGGCTGACGACGATCCCGGCCTGGCGGCCGTTCTAGCGCGCGCCGAACAAATCGCGCTCCCAGTAATTGTGCTCGGCGAGTACCGCCACGGCATCGCCCAGTCGCGCAATCGCGCCAGCTACGAAAACTGGCTGGCAGGACTGCTCCATGACTGCATGGTGCTGGACATTCAGGAGCCGACCACACATCACTACGCCGAGATGACCCTCGAACTAAAGCGCAAGGGCAAGCCAATTCCAACCAACGACATCTGGATTGCCGCACTGTGCCGGCAGCATTCTCTTCCCCTCCTGAGCCGCGATCGCCATTTCGATTTGGTGGCCGGGATCAAGCGGATCGGTTGGTGATCAGCTGTTCGTCACCAGCAGACTGCTCTCGATGGCACTTATCTATCTCGGCAACGACCTAACGCTTCCCGGCTCTAGAACGGGACCACCCGCTTGTCCGGGCCTTCGATTTCGTTTTTGGCCTCCAGGAACTCTTCGGTCCATGGCTTGCCCGCGCACTCGGGACATTCGTCGATCATGTTGCCAATAGCGAAACAGTGATAGCAGGTTCCTTCGGTGCTCGCGCCAGGGAACTTCTTACATGTCTTGCAGGGTTTGAAGAACTCGCGTTCAAGCGCTCGGTGCTCGCCCCATAGTTCGCGCTCACACACGACGCACATAATCTCCTCCTGACTGCCCCTCTCCCCGAATATAACTCCGTCGGCCTCTTTCCACTTCCTCCGAATGAGAATCGATACCGTTTGATTGCGGACGTCCATCCCAAGAAAGGAAAAAGCCACGCTCATTTCTAAAGTGGCCTTTATTTATGCCTGGCAACGACCTACTCTCCCATGCCGCACATTACAGGATGCGGCTAGAAGGGGACGGTCACAGTTGTGTCGACCTTTACCAGATGGCCGCCAGCCTGAAATGGCTTGTAGCGCCAAAGAGAAACTGCATTGATGGCGGATTGCCTCAGCTCGGGCGGTCCGCTGAGCGCACTTATCGATTCAATGTTGCCTCGCCTGCTGATGAAAATCCGGACCAGCACGTCCCCTTTCACTCTTACCTTTCCCGCCGGCCCATCAACATTCGGGTACACAGGCTTAACCTTATAAATCAGGTGTGCGCGGGCTTGCTCTTCGGTGACCTTCTCGCGCTGACGGCGCCGGATCGCTTGTGGTATCCATCCTCGAACTTCCCGCAGGTTTACTTCCGTATCGGCAATGGGGCTCTGGCAATACATGGGACCGTTTTCCGGCCACCCCGTAAAAACGGCGCAAAAGGCGATGACCTTCTCGTGCAGTGTCGGCTTCAAAGATCCGCATGGCGAGGGGAACTGGACAGCTGCACGGATTACTGTCCTATCCCCGAGCGCCCAGAGCGTTTCATTCACCGTATAGTCAACGTGCGTCTGCGGAGTGGGCGCGTTCTTGCCAAGGTCCGGAAGCGCACACTGGACGGAAATGCAGTCGGCGCCTGTGCAACATCCCGCCTCAAGCGGCGAATCTTGCTGGATTGTGGCCACCTCTCCCCGAAAGAGCACAAAAGGCTCCATGTATTTCTCGGCCGCGGTCATCACATGATCGTGAAGCGCTTCCACCCCGCAGCGCTGAGATGCGTGAGCCCAAACGCAGCAAAACAACATCGCCAGCAAAATGTTCTTGGCCTCTGAGAGCATCAGGGACATAGACACTGCAAGCCTCCGAATTGATCCCCGAAGCAACTTGCACCGGTTCAACTACCGGGACCACGGTATCACGGCGCTGAGCACCAACCAGCATCGAAACGGCCCTGCGGGGCTTAACTTGAGGCGATTATAAGGCGTGAGCGCGCGGTTTTATGCGCGCGGGAGCCTTCAGCCGAAATCCTGAGCGTCCTTTGCGAAGGATCTTAACTTCCGTCTTCGGGGATGGGCACGGGCGGATCCCCCGCGGTACGCTCACCGGCAACTTGATGCATCCAGCAGCGTCGTCGTCACTGCGCCAAGTCGGGGTAATCTCCTGCCGCAACGACGCGTCCGTGGTCGCCCGAGATTCGCACCCAATGTCCACCATGGCAGTAAAAAGTTTGGGCGGGCAGCATCTCCTGGCACCATTGAGGAGTATTTACCGTCCAGATCCCGTTCTCCAGCTTGGCGCTAATTGGCTGCTCGCTATTTATGACTTGGCGTCCGTAACGTCGAATGAGCTCGGCTTTCCCAATTCGTATTGCTGTCTTCGCATCGCCCACGTGAAGTTTCGAGGTCCCCTCCTGGCCGAAACTGCAGCAGGCCAGCAGCGCAATGCTGAGAACGTTTTGGAATACCTTCACTGCAGACTCCTCTGTCGTCTTCTGCGCGGATTTGGATTAACTCTGAGACTGCCACAGGCGCAGCAGACGTGCGAGTGTCGAAAGTAATCACGTGCCAGTATTTTGCCGGGCGCCCCACCCTAGCCGCGTTCTGTGCGGCTAGAGTGGGGATTTTGACCTTCAAAGGCAAAGGCAGACGCCCCGATTCGTCGCCTTTGATTTTGACGTGCTACCGCTCACCACCAACCTCACCCCCGCAAATATCCCCAAGCCTCGCGATACTTCTCATACTTCGACCGCCGCTTCCGGCTTCCAGGAAACAACTTCAAGAACCGCATCCGCCGCAGCGCCCGCACCGGAAACACATACCAGACATTCTCCGGGACCACGTAAGCCACCAGCACATCAATCTGATCCGCCCGATACGCCTTCATGTCATGCCCATGCGCCCGAATACTGTAAGTGCCGTCCTCGCCCACACAATGCGCCGACTTCACCTGCACCTTCGACAGCTTCCCACCCGCCTGCACAATAAAGTCAAACGGATCGCTATCGCCCCAAGGCTTAGCCACCCCAAATCCCAGGCTGACCGCCTTAGCCACAAACGCCGCCTCCGCCATCTCCCCCGCCGCTTCCCGGTAAACCGAGCCATCCCCCCTTTATCTCGACGATCCGCCGAGGCCAACAAATCCCCAACCTCCACCGAAGCCAACAAATCCCCAACCACCACACCCAAGCTCATAACGATTCACTCTCCTTAATTTTCTGACTCCATCACTAAATACAATTTGTCATCCCGAGCGCAGCATCAGATTCGCGAAGCGAAGCTGATGCGGAGTCGAGGGACCTTGCGTTTCCCTCCAAATCGCCCAAGACACAAAAAGCCCCCTCGGACGATTCCCGTCCGAAGAGGCTCCATAAAGCCATTAAGGTTATAAAGTAAGGATACAAAATATCGCAAGGCTAAGTCAACCAAAAAAAGTAGGACGGACACTCCTGTCCGCCGCCGTCGGACGCCGGGCACCTCAGCGTAAATAGGGGGAGTAAACTCTACTTATGCCTACAGGAACTTTATTTATTCGTGACCCGCGTGAAGTTCCGTTTCTGCATGATCAAGTCAAAAAGGTACTTGCGCTCGCCGAGGAAGCATCTCGAAGTATATCCATTGAAGAAAACGACGATTTTGGCTTTATGGCGGCTCAGTTTCTCTATAAGCAGATGCAGCACGGTGAATCGGTTCTTTTCTTGGTGCCGCGACGCGACGCTGGCTTAATTGCCCGCACGATGATTGACGGCCTGTACCAACTTCTGTGGGCGTGTCAGGCACCCGAACAGCGCGCGAAGCTCTGGCGTTCATTTTCGATCATTCATGATTGGCGTTTGATCCAACGACGCCTAAGAGAGGGCATTCCCGTTGATGAGAAAGATATTCGTCGCAATGAAGCAGGGCTCCAGGAACTCGGTGCCTTGCATCGGCTGAAGAGGCCAACGGCAAATTCCACAGACCCTTATAACAAGCGTTGGCATGGAGGCATGACGCTTTCGGCTATGGCGGATTCCGTCTCTCGGGAGCTCTACGATGGACCTTATGCGGAGCTTTCAGATTGGGAACACTGGGGAGTGAGCGGGATCGGGGAATCCATCGCGCGCGAAAATGACCGCGCTATCGCGAACACAGACTCTGATCGTATCGCAGGGGTAGCTCTCCTCGCAGCCTTCCAGTGTTTGCTCCAGACACTGGAAGTCGCAGACGTTCATCTCTCCCTGAAGATCACAAATGCAATTCAGACTCTTGGGGGGGATTTCAGGAAAACGCTCGCTTCGTTTTATCAGCAGTGAATTGCGCTGCGCGATTGCCGCAATTCAAAAGAATGAAACAGGAAAGGGGGGCGTGGCGCCCATGCCAAAGCACCAGAAGTCGCGGAGCCGACAATACGACGTCTGCTTGTCTTTTGCCGGAGAGGACCGCGCATATGTCGCGAAGGTAGCATCCCATCTTCAATCAAAGGGGATGCGGACGTTTTATGATGAGTATGAGAGGGTCTCCCTCTGGGGAAAAGATTTATACGAGCACCTCGACGATGTTTACCGGAACGCGGCCAGATACTGCGTCCTCTTCATCTCAAAGTATTACGCCAGGAGGCTCTGGACGAGCCATGAGCGCAAGTCTGCTCAAGCCAGGGCCTTTAGCGAAAATCGCGAGTATATCTTGCCGGCTCGATTTGATGCAACGCCCCTGCCGGGATTGCTTCCTACAGTTGGATATGTAGATATCAAGAACTTGTCTCCGAAGAAACTTGGCGACCTGATCGTCGACAAGGTTGGATTTCCGAGGCGGCAGTACTACGTACCACCAATTCCAGACCGGCTGTTTGCGCGGCTGAACCTGAAAGGGGCGCGCTCCCAAAGCTATGCCATCGAGCAGGCCGAGGAATTTGTGGGGGCGCTCCAGCGTATGTCTGAAATTGAGAAGAAGCTGGTGGCGCACATATTCGTTCATGGCTGCCCAACGGACTTGCCAGCCAACATACATATCACTGGCGATTTTCTGCGCCGAATAACGGGCGTGCCTGTGTCGAAATGTGTTCGAGAGCTAAGAAAATTGGGTTCGCTCGGTTTTTTTACAAAACTATCTGGGCGAAAACACAACCGAGACGAAGTCACGATTGAGCTGTCGTTCGAAATGCGCAGGATTGGCTACGAGGGACCCGAGGATACTACGGGCACCGTTGACGCGATGATTAGGTGCCTGGCCGACGACTACTGTCCCGACTGTGCGATAGAAGCAATTATGAAAGGTGACTTCTCGGCGTTGGCAAGCGTGACCAAGAGGCCGGAGAAGCACATCAAAGCGACAACGCGGAGCCGACGCGCGGACAATCAGAAGTAGGGTTTCCACACTCACTTCAAAAAAGGGCAAAAGGCCACGCTCATCTCTGAACGTGGCACGGGTGCCCCAGTCTTTGCCGCGTCTTTTGCGGCAGGGGTGGGGACGACCTTGACTCCCGCGGCCAATATGGGAACTGCCGCTCTCAGCTGTCCAGCCCGCTGCTTTGGTGGCTCCTAGTCCTGCCGCACGAACTACCTTCCCAAGCGCAGTCGGCTAATGGCACCATGTAACCGCACGTCCGCGATAATCAACGCAGCTGTCACGAGTATGAGCGCAATCTCCACAGCAGTCCGGTTGGCTTCTAGCCCATCACGGACCCTTTGCCACGCGGTTCGCCGACCGGTCCCAGAGATTCTTTTCGGCTCCCCTTCGTACAGACGAGCGCCATCTGCGACATCATGAATAACCAAAGAACAAAACCGCTCTAGTCTCGGAATGTCGACCTTGTTTCGCCCCAAATTGAAGAGGGTGATGAGCAACCGGCCATTGTAGCCAGGATCAATTTTCGAGAGAGTGTTGGAGATGCCCTGTTGCAACCATCTTACCCTGGGAACGATGTATCCGAACATTGCGGCGGGCATATGCACGCTCTCTTCGGTCTCAATAATTACAGCATCGCCAGGATGAAGGGTGATGTGTTCAGTCTCTGCATCACCCGGACGAAGAGGGATGTCCTCAGTCGCCGTCATCCGTCCTATCCATCCATCCCTATGATCTTTATACTCCGCACCAACCCTGAGATCGTAACTTAGGTTAGCCGCATCGCCGGCGAGTTGCGCAGTATCAAAGCTGCGTATCAGCAGCCGACTTCCTTGTCTCCCCCCGGCAGCCTCAAATGCTTGCTCCGTCGTCGCGACGGTTTGCCCCACAACTAGCGGGATTACACTCATCCTGCCTCCTTTAACTGGGCATCCTTCGACGGAAGTGTACTCCACAGGACCTGACAACGGAAAAGGCCACGCTCATTTCTGAACGTGGCCTTTACTTATGCTGGCAACGACCTACTCTCCCACACACTTTCGCGTGCAGTACAATCGGCCCTGCGGGGCTTAACTTCCGTGTTCGGGATGGGAACGGGTGGAGCCCCCGCGGTAAGATCACCGACAACTTGAGGCGTTTAGCAGGCGTGAGCGAAGCGGGCGTTCTCCGTGGCTCGACTCAGGAAGCTGACGGCGCGCTCAACGGTCGATATCGCGCGTCGCGGTATTTCACGCTGAATACGATTGCCACGATGGCCAAGACGATCGGGCAAAAGATGCTGGCTTCAGGCCCGACCGTTCCGCCGGTCAGCCAGCGCGGCCCACTCAACGATGCGTTGAGAAGATTCTGC
>Ga0210405_10006472_pt1 | contig 10441 bp, 10 predicted proteins | sample IncBWH11MmetaG_FD_155492 | JGI IMG/M metagenome (GOLD analysis project Ga0210405, IMG submission 155492) | Forest soil microbial communities from Barre Woods Harvard Forest LTER site, Petersham, Massachusetts, United States - Inc-BW-H-11-M | ecosystem: Environmental > Terrestrial > Soil >... | reverse complement strand
TTTATACCTGGCTCGTGCGCATTGCGGTGAACGAGGCGCTCATGCGGTTGCGCCGCCGTCGCCCCGAGCGCATGGTTTCGCTCGACGAAGAAGTTAAGACCGAGGAAGACTCGCTGCCGCGCGAAGTTGCGGACTGGAGTCCGAATCCCGAGCAGCAGTACAACCAGGCGGAGTTGCGGGAGATTCTGACCCGCACCATCCAGGGGCTGCCCGCAAGTTTTAGAACGGTCTTCGTCCTGCGTGACGTAGAAGGATTGTCGACGGAAGAAACCGCCGAGGCGCTGGATCTCAGCATCCCGGCAGTGAAGTCACGACTGTTGCGGGCTCGCTTGCAATTACGCGAGCGCCTCAGCCGTTTCTTCCAGCGACGCGAAAACGGCAAAGAAAAACCCGAAAGCAGCAAAGAAAAACCCGAAACCGGAGACACCAACCAGTGAAGTGTGCGGATTTCTTGAGTGAGCTGACGAACTACCTTGATGGCGTGATTGATGCGCGCACAAAAGCTGAATTGGAAGATCATCTGGCGTGGTGCCACAACTGCTACGTGGTCTGCGATACGACCAAGAAGACGATCGAGATTTATCGCGACTCTCAACTCTACGAACTTCCGGAAGACCTTCGCACCCGCCTTCGCACTGCCATCGTCTCCAAGTGTCATGCCCGCAAGAAGGCCGGTCCGGAGCGGGTTTGAACCCTGCGCTCCTGCCTGATTTCTTATCTCCGCGCGCCTTTTCGCATCCGCAACTGTAACGTTCTTATCGGGTTCGTCACTATTGACAGTATGGCGAAACCTTTTCCTTGCGGTTGGAATCTAAGGGGATAGCTGCAGAAGACAATTTGACGGACCCTATAACTTCTGGTTTCTCAGGTAAGGGCTAAGTGAAGCAGTTGGCTGTGGAGGTCAGAGATGATCGCAAAATTAGTCGATGCTGTCTTCGGTTGTTGGCACAATCGTTATAGTTTTCCTATCACGATGAAGGCCGCATCCCGCAAGGGTTCGCGGCCCTCCACAGCGGCAGCGCTGACGGGGATGTACGTTGTGTGCCTGGATTGCGGCAAGGAGTTGCCCTATGACTGGAAAGAGATGAGGGTCATCGGTTCACAGTCCGAAGCGCGGCACTATGCGCAGGAACTGGCCACCCGGCAGGCTGCGTAGTCGCAGAAGGAACAATTCACAGGCAGCAAGAAGCCGCGATTAAAGATCGCGGCTTTCGAATTTTCTATCAGTCATACGGTGTTTTGCAGCGACGGAATACGGTGTTCACAGTATTGGCTGGGCTCCATCGATCAGCTAGAGTGGGTGTGTTCGACGGCGTACATCGGGCGATCATGGGTTAGTGTTCAGCGAAGCTGACGTTCCGACCCTCACGATCGTCCCCCCAAGTTCACCTTCCTCCAGTCCCCTTTTGATGCTGCGTCTTTCGTCATGAGGTCATCCTCGGGCGGCGGGCGCAGCTGCCTTTTTGGGCAGAATCTCGCCGATGCGGCGGATTTGGGCTCCCACCCCGCGCAGTTTTTCTTCGATGTGTTCGTATCCGCGATCGATGTGATAGACGCGGTCGATAATGGTTTCTCCATCCGCGACCAGGGCGGCCAGCACCAACGACGCCGAGGCTCGCAAATCGGAGGCCAGGACTGCGGCGGCGCTCAACGGAGTTTTGCCGCGAACCACCGCACGGCGTCCTTCAATCTTGATGTTCGCACCCATGCGGACCAGTTCCTGGGCGTGCATGAAACGGTTCTCGAAAATGTTTTCGGTGATGATCGAGGTGCCGTCCGCCTGGGTTGCCAGGGCCATGTACTGCGCCTGCACGTCGGTGGGAAAGCCGGGATATTCCTCGGTAACCATGTCGGCGGCTTTCGGAGGATTGTCGCCCATCACCCGAACCGAGTCGCCAGTGCGTGCTGTTTTTACTCCTACCTCGTTCAATTTCTCAAGCAACGCATCCAGATGATTTGGATCGCATCCGGCAACGTTGAGGTCTCCACCCGTCAGCGCGCCAGCGATGATGAACGTCGCGGCTTCGATGCGGTCGGAAATGATGCGGTGCCGGGCCCCATGCAATTTAGCGACGCCCTTCACTCGGATGGTCGACGTGCCCGCACCTTCGATGCGAGCGCCCATCTTGTTCAGCAAGTCAGCGAGGTCGGCAACTTCCGGCTCGCGGGCGCAGTTCAGCATCACAGTTTCACCATCGGCGAGAGTCGCTGCCATCAGCAGATCTTCGGTGCCGGTGACGGTGATCTTGTCGAAAAGAATTTCGCCACCATGCAGCCGTTTTGCAGTGGCTTCCACGTATCCGTGATCCTGCGTGATGGTTGCGCCGAGAAGCTCGAGTCCCTTGATATGAAGATCAATCGGCCTTCCCCCAATGGCGCAGCCACCTGGAAGCGAAACGCGGGCGCGGCCACAACGAGCTACGAGTGGGCCGAGGACGAGCGTCGATGCGCGCATGGTCTTCACCAATTCGTAGGAGGCTTCGGGCGAAGTCAGATTGCGGCAGGAGATCGTGGTGCGATGCTGGGCGCGGCCGTATCCGAGTTCGACTTCGGCGCCCATGGCAGCGAGGAGCTTGCGCGTGGTCTCGATGTCGCGAACCTGGGGAATGTTTTCGAGGATCACCGGTTCGTCGGTTAGCAGGGCCGCGGCCATGGCCGGGAGCGCGGCGTTCTTGGCGCCGCTGACGCGAATTGTTCCTAGCAGCGGGTTGCCGCCTCGGATTACGAATTTATCCATATGAATATCGTACTCTGGTAGACCGTGAGCAAGCGCGAGGCTCATGAGGTCCCGTCCAATCTGTGGCGCTGAGATATTGTAAAGGCGAAACGGGTTTGTGGTAGGTGGGAATTGATTAATCGGAAGGGCACGGCCTGCAGGGAAAAGCGCGAGACCTGGGGCCCCCCGTGGCGAAGTCGGATGGATCTTTGCCATGGGGAGCAAAAAGTCGAGCCTTGCTCGACTGGACAGCCGAGGGGCAGCTGTCCCCATGTGAGTTGTCGCGCTACAAAGCTCGGGCCGCGTTAATGGCTTCTCGGACGTGCCCGTGGCTTGATTTCAGGGCCGTGGTTGCCTGCCGCCGGGTTACATTCGCTTGCAACATTACCAGCGCTATCGGGACATCGTTTCCTGCCGCTTGCAGGGCTTGCTCGGCGGCTTCGCGATCGATTCCCGCAGCTTGTTGCAGGATGGTCAGACCACGTTCGCGTAGTTTGTAATTCTTGACGTGGACGTTGATCATCAGGTTGCCGTAGACGTAGCCCAGGCGAGTCATGGCGCCGCTCGAGAGCATATTCAAAATCATTTTTTGAGCGGAGCCGGCTTTCATGCGGCTGGATCCGGCGATGACTTCGGGGCCGACTTCGGCAACGATGGCGAAGTGAGCGGCCTTTTCAAGGGGAGAGCCTGCGTTGCAGGTAACCACGATGGTTTTGGCGCCGCGGCGGCGTGCGTATTCGACGGCGGCTATGGTGAAGGGAGTGCGTCCGCTGGCGGCGATTCCAACTACGACATCGTTTTTGCCAGGTTTTTTCTTGGCCATCTCACGCTGGCCGAGTTTGCGGGAGTCCTCGCTGGCTTCGGTGGCGCTGTGCAGCGCTTTAATGCCGCCGGCGATGATGAACTGCACGGCCTTTGGATCAGTATTGAAGGTGGGTGGACACTCGGAAGCGTCGAGTGCGCCGAGACGGCCGCTGGTTCCGGCGCCGACGTAGATGAGGCGGCCTCCTCGTTGAAGGGCTTTTGCGATCTGGTCAATTCCGCGAGCGATCTGGGGTAAGGCGGGCTTCACGGCGGCGGCAATTTTGGCGTCCTGGGCGTTGATGATGCTGGCAATTTCCAGGGAGGACTTCAGGTCGAGATTCCCAGCGGCCGCGTTGGGTTGTTCGGTGGGGAGATGGCTGAGTCGCGCGGCGGCCTTGCTGGGTTGTGTCAACGGTTTGTCTCCATGGGACGAACACTCCACTTTAGTGGCTAAAGAGGTTCGGTCACAAGTGATCTTTGCGATTGGGGCCCCAGCCAATTAAAACCCCAGCTTCGCGAGGGCAATCGACTTCCTTTCGGAAGTCTGCGGGAATTGGTTGGCTCGCACTCGAGATTCTTAGCGGTTGTCGTTTGCGCACCAGATCATAAAGCGCTGTGAAACGACTGGTACAGTGGTCGTACCAATTGTGATATAACGGAAGGGTTAGAGTTGAAAGTCCGTGGACTCGGCTAGCCACATGTCATCCGTCCGTGTTCTCGTTGTAGAGGATTTCGAACCCTTCCGTCGATTTGTCTGCTCGACGGTGGGAGACGGTTCGGAATTGCAAGTGATCTGCGAAGTGTCCGATGGATTAGAAGCTGTCCAGAAGGCAGAGGAACTGCAGCCGGATTTGATCCTCCTGGACATTGGCCTTCCAAACCTGAACGGCATCGAGGCCGCTCGCCAAATTCGCAGGCTCTCACCTCAATCCAAGATACTGTTCGTCAGCCAGGAGTCCTCTCCTGATGTAATCGAAGAAGCTCTGAGCTTTGGGGCGATGGGCTACGTCATAAAGGCGCATGCAGGAAGGGAACTGCTACTTGCTATGGACGCGGCGCGAGAGGGCAGGCAGTTTATCAGTAGTGGCGTGGAGCTCGGGCCGCCGGCTGTGTTCGCCAGGAGTGAACGAGCAATTACGCAGCAGTAGATGCCGCGCCACGTTTCCCCAGTTGGCGCAACTCAGCCTCAGGAACAGTGAACTCTGCAACCCCACAATCCAAGCAGACAAGGAGTTTCGGAAATACCAACACGGCGGCCTTATCCCCATCTCTGGGAAGGTGAATGTTGATCTCGGTGCCATATTCTGCCGGGCTGTTCGATCCGCACAATCTACAAGTCATGACGCACTGCACCCCATTCCGGCCAGAAGTGGATTGATTCTAACAGGAAACGTAGCGAACAATACGAGTTTATGCTGTTTATGGCCGTGCGACTTCTGAGTCAGGAACCTCGTAATGACTCAATGACTGCATCGTGAAATTTGGGGCGCAGTTGCTTGATGGCTTGATTGCTGCAGTCGGGCCAGGTGCGATTGGTGAGCAGGGTTACGGACAGCTGGCGGTCTGGGTCGATCCACAGCGAGGTTCCGGTGTAGCCGAGATGACCGAACGAATTGCTCGAGAAGTATTGTCCGGATTGTGATGGGGATGACGGCGTGTCCCACCCTAATGCGCGCGATGTGCTTGGCGGAGAAGACTCCCGGCGGGTGAACACCGCCAAGGTTTCCGGGCGAAGGATGGGGCGTCCGCCCGAGAGCATGGCGTGGGCAAAGGTGGCGAGATCTTCGGCGTTGGCAAACACGCCGGCGTGGCCTGCGACTCCGCCCATCACGCTGGCATTTTCGTCTTGCACTTCTCCCTGAATGATCCGGTGGCGAAGCGACTGATCGTTCGCAGTCGGCGCGATCGAAGCTTGCCAAGCTGCTGGGGGATTGAACGCGGTGTGCGTCATTGCCAAGGGGCCGAAGACTTCATGTTGGCAGAAGCGGTCGAGAGATTCTTCGGCGATGCGCTCGAGAGCCGCCCCCAGGATGATGAAACCGATATCGCTGTATTCGGTTTTGGCGCCAGGATTGGCGGTGAGCGGAGTTGCCAAGGCGGCGGAAAGAAGTTCGTCTCGCGTTTCGACTCGCATGAACATCTTCTCGTACGCTGGCAATCCGGAGGAGTGCGCGAGCAACATCCGCAACGTGACTGCGTCCCGCCGGGGATCTTCTGCGGCGAACTCTGCTACGACGGCCACAACCGGCAGGTCGAGGTCGAGGAGTCCGCGTTCATAGAGCATCATGGCCATGCTGGTTGTGGCGACGACTTTGGTCACGGAAGCGAGATCAAAAATGGTGGCGGTGGTTGTCGCGGGCGAATCGGATTCGTAGGTGAAGTGGCCGAAGGCCTTGAGTCCGACAAGGTTCCCCTGGTGCGTGATAGCGATCGAAGCCGCGGGAAATACGCGATCCGCAATGGCTTGTTGGACTATTTCAAAAGCGGGCGCGAAGACGGCGTCTTGTTGCTCATGGGCCGGAGCGGGGAAGGGAGTTCCGCTCCCAGCGGCGGAGTTCGTTCCAGGGAAACGTCTCGGGGACAAGGCTGTGGGTTCGATGTTCGGTTTATAACAAAGTTCCGCATTCGGGTAAAGATGACTAACCATCCTGTACTCAGAATTCGCCTTTTTTCTGACGAACAATCAATCAAAGTAACCGATCGGGTGACCATCTGGCTGTTGACCGGTTTTATGGGTTGCCTTAGATTTTATCGGTGACGCATATGAAGAAAAAGGGGATCAGCAAGTCGGGGGGCACGGTTCGGATTGACGCCGAGCAGATGGAGTACCCGCGGTATTACCACCAACTGACCGGCCAACGGATTGCGGACATCCTGCGGGATATGATCGCGCAGTGGGTTGCGGTCGAGTACGCGACACGTATCCCGACGCTTGAAAAGAAAGGTGCGCAGAAGTCCGGTAAAAAGCGTGTGAACAGCTAGAAATCCTAGTCGGATGTCCTCTGAGTATTTTCCTAACTGTGATTGTTTCGACTCGATGGGTGGGGACGCCGTCCTCCATTTGCCAAAGATGGCACCTGCTTACTTCGGTTTGTTGAGCGGGCTGCTGGGCTTGTGTAGAGTCAGAGTATCCCCATGATTAAGCTGAATTTGGGCCTCGGACGAAGTGTCTCAGGCTTTCTGTCGATTATGTTTTTCCTCGGTGCGCTGTCCCCACCTGCGCTCGCTGCGACGCAGAAGACCGCTATTTCAACCGGCCGTCTCGGCGTGCTCGACGATATTGTGCAAGAGGCCATTCGCGATGAGCAGATTCCAGGGGTGGTGGTCCTGGTTGGGCACGACGGCCAGGTTATCTACCGCAAGGCGTTCGGCGAGCGCTCGCTCGAACCGCACCGCGAGCCGATGACGGTAGACACAATTTTTGATATAGCTTCGCTGACCAAGGTGGTCGCGACCACCACGGCGGTGATGCAATTGGTACAGCAGGGCCAGGTTCGCGTCAACGAGCCGGTGGCGAAGTACATTCCGGAGTTCGCAGAGAATGGCAAAGAGGAAATCACGGTTCGCGAATTGCTCACGCATTTCTCGGGTCTGCCGAAAGATTTGGATTTGTCGCAACCGTGGGAGGGACGCGAAACGGCGTTGCGCATGGCTTATGCGGAGAAGCCCATCTATCCGCCCGGATCGCAATTCCTGTACAGCGACGTCAATTTCATTGTGCTGGGTGCGCTGCTGGAGCGGGTATCAGAAATGTCGCTGGAAGAATACGGCCAGAAGAATATTTTTGCACCGTTGAAGATGGCGCACACGCGCTTTCTGCCGCCGGCATCGTGGGCGGCAAAGATTGCGCCTACGCAGTATGACGAACACGACAAGATGCTTCGCGGAATTGTGCACGATCCCACGGCTCGACGAATGGGTGGAATGGCTGGACACGCGGGTTTGTTCTCGACGGCGGACGACCTTGCGACGTTTGCCGAAGCCTTGCTGGACGGAAGTTCGATTCTTTCTCCGTTGATGATCGAGAAAATGACAACGCCGCAGCAGCCGCCGACATCGCAAGTACTGCGCGGATTTGGCTGGGACATCGATTCGCCTTTCTCCAGCCCGCGCGGCGATCTGCTGCCGGTTGGTTCATTTGGCCATACCGGATTCACCGGGACTTCATTGTGGATCGATCCCACAACGCGGACGTACATCATCATATTGACCAATGCAGTTCATCCTCGGGGGAAGGGAAGTGCGATCGCTTTGCGATCGAAGATCGCAACCGCCGTAGCGGCGGCTTTGCCGCTCACGGTGACTGAACGTGACGAACTGCGATGGAAGAGCATCACCGGTTACAACGAAGCAGAAACGGCGACGCGTCGATTGGCGGTTCGCAACGGTTTGGTGCAGACGGGAATCGATGTGCTCGAGGCTCATGACTTTGATCTGCTTCGTGGAGCAACAGGGAAGAAAAAGATTGGCCTGCTGACCAACCAGACCGGGATGGACTCACAGGGCCACCGCACCATTGACGAATTATCGCAGGCACCCGGAGTTTCGCTTGATGCGATCTTCAGCCCCGAGCATGGAGTAACAGGATCTCTGGACACGACTGAGATCGGCGATTCGAAGGATGCGGCCACCGGTGTTCCGGTTTACAGCGTCTACGGTGCGACCGACGCGGCGCGACGGCCGTCGCTCGACGTATTAAAGACGCTGGATGCGGTGGTCATCGATATTCAGGATGCCGGGGCGCGCTTCTACACCTATGAAACCACGCTGGGATATTTTCTGGAAGGCGCGGCTAAGGCGGGAATTGAAATCATTGTGCTCGACCGGCCCAATCCGATTACCGGGTCGTTTGTGCAGGGACCGATTTCCGATCCCGGCCATGAGAGTTTTACCAACTATGATTCGGTGCCGGTGCGTCATGGCATGACCATGGGTGAGTTGGCGAAAATGTTTAATGTCGAACACGGCATTAATGCGCGGTTGCAGGTTGTCCCCCTGGAGGGATGGATGCGGGGTGACTGGTACGATTCAACTGGACTGGAGTGGATCAATCCGTCGCCAAATCTTCACAGCCTTACCGAAGCGACGCTCTACCCTGGCGTGGCGCTGGTCGAAGGGACGAATGTTTCCGTCGGGCGAGGTACGGATACGCCGTTTGAATTGCTGGGCGCGCCGTGGATCAATGCCGGAGCCCTGGCTCAATATCTGAATGCACGGAACATTTCCGGGGTGCGCTTCGTGCCTGTCAGTTTTACTCCAAATGCAAGCACGTACGCTGGGCAGAAGTGCCAGGGCATCAACATTATCCTTATCGAGCGCAACGCCTTCGATGCGCCGGAACTGGGAGTGGAGCTGGCATCTGCTTTGCACAAACTTTATCCTGAGCAGTTCCACATGGAACGGATGATCGAACTGCTGGTGAACCAGTCGACGTACGATGCCATCGCTAAAGGCGAAGATCCGAGGCGCATAGCGGAGGACTGGCGCGAGCCGCTGGAGAAGTTTCAGCAGGTTCGGCAAAAATACCTGATCTACAAATAAATCAGATTTGCCGAGCGAAGCTCGGCTGCCCGGGCGAGGCATCCGGGCCTCCGTGAGTTTGGCTACGGGATGCTTGCAGAAGCATCGTGCTTCTGGCTTGGAGATTGGCTAGAATGGGTGCGCCTTATTTGAGCCTACTCGGCCAGGAGACGCGATCCCGTCATGCAAGCCGCCAGCCCCAACTTTCCGATCCCCAATAATTTCTACCGTTGTGCCGGTCCTAACTGCGGTTTACTGAAAAGTTCGACCGATCGCTGGTGGCTCATGTGGACTTCATTCGGCGAGTACAACCGGCCGCTGCTTTATCTGTGTCCATGGGATGAAGAGGTCGCCGCCCGCGAGGGTACCTTGCACGTATGTGGGGAACTTTGTGCGCAAAAGCTGCAATCACAATACATGGGGAACGTCAGGGAGAACGAGTTCAAGCGGTCGGGACGGTGAAGGCCTATCTTGAACAGCGACTAACTTTCTTTATGTTTCGTGCATCGTACTTTCATCGAGGCTTGATATGCAGGGCGGTCGCGGCAGGCAGTCCCTCCGCGGAGTAATGTATTCGGAGAGGTGTTTCATGCGCGTTATTTTGGGCGTTTTATTTTTGGCTGCTTTTGCCTCAGCTCAATCCACTTCGGCCACGAAGCCGGATCCCGTTGCCGTTACTCCCACGTCTCCAACCACCACCAGCGAGCTCACCATTCCCGCGGGAACCAAATTCCCGGTCGAACTGAAACATGCGGTCTCGAGCAAAGGGACGCACGAGGGGGACGGAGTTTATGCGGAGACCACATTTCCGGTCGTGATCAACGGGCGAGTGATGATACCGGCTGGTACCTATGTGCAAGGGAGGATCAGCCACATCCAGCGTGGGGGACGGGTCAAAGGGCGCGCCGAAGTGCAGATGCATTTCACCACGCTGATCTATCCCAGCGGGTACACCGTTCTTCTGCCGGGCGCGGTAGAAAATGCGCCGGGAGTGGATAAGACATCGGTAAACGATGAGGAGGGCACGATTCGCGCCGACAGCCAGACCGGCCAGAAAGCCGGGACCGTGGCCACAACCGCGGGCACAGGCGCTGTGGTCGGCGGGCTGAGCAACGGCGGCAAAGGCGCATTGGTCGGCGCGGGAGTTGGCGGTGCGGTCGGAACTGCGATCGCTTTATTGACACGCGGGAACGACGTGAAGATGGATGCCGGCACGACCATGGAGATCGTCATCCAACGCGACGTTCCTCTCGATGCCAGCCGCGTGCCCGCAACCACGCGGGCGTACTCGTCGCAGCCGTGAGGCGGCCACAAGGTACGTCTCGACGAGTGTAAATGCCCTGATAGCGTCAACAATTCTTATTGACATCGCCTATACCCAACACTACCCTCTCGATGGTG
>Ga0210405_10006471_pt1 | contig 10442 bp, 12 predicted proteins | sample IncBWH11MmetaG_FD_155492 | JGI IMG/M metagenome (GOLD analysis project Ga0210405, IMG submission 155492) | Forest soil microbial communities from Barre Woods Harvard Forest LTER site, Petersham, Massachusetts, United States - Inc-BW-H-11-M | ecosystem: Environmental > Terrestrial > Soil >... | reverse complement strand
GACAGCCTCATGGTATGGAGAGAACTTTGAAGGCCGTACCACTGCCAGCGGTGAACCCTATAAGATGCACGATCTGACTGCGGCTCACCCGACTCTGCCTCTCGGCAGCTGGGTACGAGTGACCAATCTCCGCAACGGGCGAGTTGTCTATGTCCGGATCAACGACCGTGGACCGATTGTTCCCGGTCGGATTATCGACCTCTCCTACGGCGCCGCCGAAGTGCTGCACTTCCAGAATAAGGGCCTTCAGCGCGTTCGCCTTGACCTGGCCTCGCCGCGGGAAGCCGCGCCCGAGCAGCTAGCCATGCTCCAGTCACTAGCGTATTAACCAGGTTCGTTTTAAACTCCAAACGGGATGTACAATCCGCGCCAGCGTCTGATTGTTGCATTGGATGTATCGTCCGCGGCTGCCGCCCAGAAGATCGTGGCAGCCGTGGGCGACTCCGCCTCTTGCTATAAGGTGGGGATGCAGCTCTACACGGCGGAAGGCCCACAAATCGTGCGCGATCTGGTGGCGTCTGGACGCCGGGTATTTCTCGATCTCAAGTACCACGACATTCCCAACACCGTCGCCGCTGCCGTGCGGGAAGCCGCCGGCCTCGGCGTGAGTATGCTGACGATACACGCCTCCGGTGGAGGCAAAATGATGCGTGCAGCTACGGAAGCCGCGCGCGACCGAAGCGCCGCGCTCATGGTTTTGGCCGTTACAGTCTTGACCAGCCTCGATGACAACGATCTCGACAAGTTAGGCTTACACGGGCGGGTAAAGGATCAAGTGTTGCGATTAGCAGCGCTCGCCCTCGCCGCTGGATGCCAGGGCGTAGTCGCTTCCGCACAGGAAGCGTCCGCATTGCGCAGTGAACTGGAGGGCGACTTTGTTATTGTCACGCCAGGCGTGCGCCCGCTGGGCACGAATCCCGATGATCAAGCTAGAGTGGTGACGCCCGCCGAGGCTATTGCCGCGGGCGCGACTCACATCGTGGTGGGACGCCCGATTACAGGCGCCGTCGACCCCGCCGGCGAAGCCCGAGCTATCCTCGGGCAGATCAGCTTCTGATGGGGAACAACAAAACGTCGCTCAAAAAACGCAACGAGCGATCAACTTTCGCGCGTTGCGTCCGTTCGAAAGGCTTTTAGCAAGAAGCTAGGAGCTAGAAGCTAAAAGCGGTTTCGTTACAGCTTCTCGAAAAATTCGCACACCGAGCATGAAATAAACACTCCGCCTGGAACTCCGCGCTCGCGGTCCTTCACCCGCTTGACGATCCTCGTCGGCTTGCCGCACTTCGGACAATCCGTGCTCTTGGCGGTATCCATCACTTTTTTACTATCTGCCGTCTTTGCAATCTTGGCCATCATTTATCTCCTGGCAAAATTCTCCCGCAGGCCACCGGCCCGGACGAATGAGAATCCTAAGTAAGAATTCGGGAGTCGCGTTTAGGCTGGAAATCTATACTCGCCGCAATCAATTTTACATTAACGACGCAGCAACTGTCTTGGCAGACGGAAAGTCCCGGTCTAACCACGAAGGACACGAAGTTACACGAAGGAACTGCCTTCGAGATTAGCTCCTTCGTGTTACTTAGTGTCCTTCGTGGTTTATGCTTTTGGGCCACTACTTCGAAACCGCCGCAAACAGATCCGAGTGCATCAGCCCCTGGAACTGTTTGTCATCGGCTTTAAAGTGCATCTGCAAATTGGAGCTGTCCGAGTTCACCGAAACATTTTCCAGCGCGACCTTCTCAACCGGAGTAGCCGTCATCTTTCGATAGAGCACACCCGCCTTCACCAGCGACGAAAGCGTAGCGGCCGTCACCGAGTCTGAAGTGACCACGTCCATATCAAAGTTCACTCCGTTGGTGAAGTTCATGGCGTAGCGCGAGCCCAGCACGTGCTTCTTGACCGTATCGAAATCAGCCAGCTTGCCAGCGTCGCCCAGTGCCGAGAGCAGCATGTTCTGCGTTCCCTGCTGATCGAGCACGCTCCATACGGTGCCGGACTCGACTGAGCCGATCATATCTGTGACCTGGCTGTTGGCGTCGAGCGCCGAGGTATAACCGTCGCGGGCGTCCAGCGCACCCTTTACCGCAGTTCCATCTCCAAACAGCATCGAGTTCTCTTCGAGGAAAGTCATCTGCATGCCGGCGGACATGGGATAAATATCGCTGTCGCGATACTTGATTGGCTTCACCTTGTTCAGTTTCGCCTTCTTGAGGAACGCCTTGCTCGAAAACGAACCTTGCGCGACTCCGATCACCTTCACTCCCTCCTTACCATGACGAAACGAAGCGAACGTGAGTTGGTCGACATCCTTCTCGGGATCGATTCCGACACCCTTCAGCGAGGTTTCGAATTCCTTCAGACTCGGCGGGAGCACCTGGTCCTTCAGCGCCATCGCGGTGCTGGAGTTCTTCAGCATCCGGTAGTCCACGGTGATGACCTGCTGCACTTCTGAAGGAATCACACCTCTCGCGGAACTGCTCATTGCGGCCGCCCAGGCAGCCGCTGTCGAAAGTAGCAGAAGCCACAAAACCCCTTGCAATCGTCTCATAAGTAAAGCGCCTCTTAAATATATGCCCATTATATATGCCAGTCTGGATACGGTACTTAGATGCGGAACGAACCGCATCCGCAAACTTGCACCAATGAACATATTGTATGTCAATGGGACCAATAAGATACGAAACGAAAGTACGATCTGTACCTGGTCCGCCAGCCACACAGGAAGCGCCACAATTGAAAACACTACCCGGCCGACAGAGTTGCGACCTTCCCGCGAACTTCCGCAACAAAGGCCGCGTCTTTCAGCGATTCCAGATTAATCTCGACATTGGCCAGCGCTCCCTCGATCGCGGCTTTTGCCAACGCGATCGCCGTCGTCAAATCGGATTTCATGTTCGGATTGGTGATGGGCTTAAGCTTCTCCGCGATCCCCGCCACTTCCCTAGCTCGCTCCGCCACGCTCAAGGGCACGCTGGTGGCTTGTTTCAAAGCAGTATCAATGATGCCATCCGCATTCGCCGATTCCTTCGCCTGCTTGTAAGCCTTCATTACCGCATTGTAAGACTCCGAGTCCGCGTCGATCGCCGCCTTTAACTCTTCGCGCAACTGCGAAAGCCGCGCAATGACCTCACTCAACTCGCGCTCATACTGCACATAAGCCTTCTTACCCCGCGACATGGAAGCCACCATCGAAGCCAATCCCGCCGCCATGGCCGCGCTGGCCGCAGCCGCGCTTCCCCCTCCGGGAGTAGCCGCGGGCGCGGCCAACTGCTCGACGAATGGCTCAACCCCGGCCCTCAATCCACCGACCGCGGCCTTGCCTCCCATCACCGCGCTCAGACGATTTTCCAGAATCAAGGACGAATCGAAATTCTCCACCTGCAAGAACCACTCCGCTGCCGACTCCAAAGCCTTCTTCGGAATCAGCCCGACAATTTCGCTGCTCAGCGGCGCAACCCCGTAACGCTCAGCCTCACGCTTCACCAGTTCAAATGCGCGATGAATCGGCGTCTGCTCAAAATCCGTCAGGTTCATCGACACTTGCGCGAGCCCGCGCACCAGGAATCCCGCGCCCTTCACAAACCGCAGCCCGCCGCTGGAGAAGCGCACTGCTTTGGCAATCTTCTTCGCAATTTCCACATCCGTTGTGTTCAGAAAAACGTTGTAGGCGATCAAAAACTTGCGCGCCCCCACGACCGTAGCCCCAGCCGTCGGATGCACCCGCGCTTCACCAAAATCTGGCTTGCGCGCCGGATTGGTCGCAATGTCCGCTCGTATGCCCTCGAATTGTCCCCGCCGAATGTTCTCCAGATTCTGCCGCTCGGGCGTGGTCGCAGCCGCTTCGTACAGGTAAACCGGAATCTGGTGTCGCTTCCAGATTTCCGCTCCCACATGTCGGGCCATGGCCACGCAATCCTCGATGGTCACGCCATCAATCGGAATAAACGGCACCACATCCGCCGCACCCATCCGCGGATGCGCTCCCTGGTGCTGATTCAGATCGATCACCTCAGCAGCCTTGCCGACGCCGCGAATCGCCGCCTCCTGAATCGCCTCGCGCTCCCCAACCAACGTGATCACGCACCGATTGTGGTCGGCATCCATTTCGCGGTCGAGCAGGTACACGCCATCCATCTTCATGGCCGCGACAATGGCATCGACCTTCGCCTGGTCACGCCCCTCGGAAAAGTTAGGAACACACTCCACTAGAGTTGACATAGGCGAGAAGAATATCTGGCGCGGCCACAGACCCGCAACCTTTCGATCGATGAGCTCGTGGCCTGCTTTGAAAATTAGGTTGAAGGTCGCGCCGATTTCCTTTGTGGACCTTCGTGTCCGGAGCCTGCCCTGAGCAGAGTCGAAGGGTGGTAAAGGCCTTGTGTCTGTCAGCGCGTCAGTGACCGAAAAACTTCCCAATCCCCAACCGCACCTGCACCGTATTGATCCCGGGGTTGGGCGAACTCAATCCCGCATTCGAAATGTGCATATACCGGACTTCCAAGCTAAAAGCATGTTTGTCGCCCAGGATATGCATGCCGAGCGCAGCCGCATCAGTAAAATTCACAGCGGAGGTTCCCGTAGGCACTTGGTGGTTGGTAAATAGAGTCCCGCCATTCAACTCAAGGTAAGGCTCAATCCGTCCACGAGCCGCGAAGTCCCACTTCAAGCCCAGGGGACTGAAGCCCCCTCCGTAGGCCGTGTTGTAGCGCTGGAAGACCATAAAAACGGGCACGGCATCCAGTACATATTCGAACCTTCCGTTGAGGAAACCCGGACCATGAGGCCGGGTCAGGATGAAGCCATAACGCACGCCCACATTCCAGACGCCGGTATCGGATGTGCCTCCTGGCACAGAGTGTCCGCCGCCCGTCCATACCTGGAATTCCCGACCGCCATCTTCTGGACGCGTCTGCGCCCATGCCACCGAACTCAAGAACAGCAGCGCGACTGCGATGAGACGCTTCTTCATAGAAATCAATACCGAAGTTTGCAACATACAGGAAAGTTCGGTGCGCGACAAACCAGCCAACGCTTGATTAAAGCATACGGATCGGGCAAACTGATGCGGCTATCGAAACTTTCTCACTCCACAAGCAGGAGACGTCATGCCAAAATACGTAATCGAACGTGAACTGCCCGGCGCCGGACAACTCAGCTCGCAGCAACTGCAAGCCGTCTCGCAAACCTCCTGCGGCGTCCTCCGCAAGCTAGGCCCCGAGATTCAGTGGGTTCACAGCTACGTGACCCAGGACAAAATCTACTGCATCTACATCGCTCCCAACGAGGCCCTGATCCGGGAACACGCCAGCCAGGGCGGATTCCCCGCGAATCGAATCTCCGAGATCAAGTCGACGATCGATCCCACAACCGCCGAGCCGTAATCACGTAGCCCCGGACGCCGCGTCCGGGGGGCGCTACAAACCCAACCCACCATCCACAGCCATAATCTGTCCTGTAATAAAATGAGGCGCGGTAGCAAAGAATAACACCGCCGCCGCAATCTCTTCTCCGGTCCCATTCCGCCGCATTGGAGTCTGTTTTGCCATTCGCTTCATAAACGCAGCCGCCGACTTTTCCCCCAGATCGATCATTCCCGGAGCGACGCAATTCACCGCGATCGTCGGAGCCAGCGCCTTCGCCATCACCTTGGTCAACATGTGCACCGCCGCCTTCGACGAACAATAATGAGCATGATCAGCCCAGGGCCGCAACCCACCCAGCGAACCCATGTTGATGATCTTCCCTCGCCGTTCGCGAAGCATCTTCAAAGCCTCGCGCGACACCAGAAACGGCCCCCGTGTATTCGAAGCGAAAATCGCGTCCCACTGTTTCACGCTCAGTTTTTCGAATTCCACCGTTTCGTAGTTCGCGGCATTGTTAACCAGAATGTCCAGCCCGCCCAGTTCCCTGCCGGTTTCCTTGATCGCAGCCCGGACGCTCTTCTCCTCGGTGATATCGCAGCGCAGCGCCACCGCCCGCACTCCAAAGCTACTCAGATCGATCACCGTATGCTGCGCTTCGCGCTCCGAGTGCAAAAACGTGATGGCCACATCCGCCCCGGCCTTCGCCATAGCCAGAGCCGAAGCCCGCCCCAGGCGCCGCGCCCCGCCAGTTATCAAAACCGTCTTCCCCTTCAAAGGCTTGTCTGATGTCACACGCATAAACGGATTGTACCTCTTACCCCGCCGTCATCTTGAGCGGACGAAAGTCCGCGACGGATCTCGCGCGTGGTACGTCAACTCTCCCCATCGCCTCGCGCGACCATCCCCAATCTCACTGGCAGAAACCCGCCCACCCTTGCTACACTCAGCCCAATGTCGAGTCTCCGCCAGGTCGTGGTCTACTCCCGCAAAGGATGCCACCTCTGCGAAATCGTCAAAGAGACCCTCACCAAACTCCATCGCCGCGGCGGCTTCACCTGGCAAGACATCGACGTGGACGCCGACGAACAACTGCGCCGCCAGTTCACCGACGAGGTCCCCGTCGTCTTCATCGACGGTCGCAAAGCCTTCAAGTACCGCATGGACGAGTCCGACTTCCTCCGCAAACTCGCCAGCTGAAAAATGTTCCGCGTAGAACCCGTTGTAGGTTCGCGCTAGAATCACATGCGCATGCTCCGCACCCGTCTCTACGCCGACCCCCAGGGTCGTTTTGTCCACAACGTCATCCTCGAATCATGCCTTCGCTTCCCGCGTAAGACTGCGATCATCGATTCATCCTGCGACGATTCATCCTGTGACGATTCGTCCGGTGACGAAAGCTCTTGCAAGCGCCGCATCACCTACTCCGAGTATGCAGAACTGATTCAGAAGCTGGCCCGTGGACTCGCCGCGGCCGGCCTAATGCCGGGCGAAGTCATTGCGATTTACCTGCCCAACTGTTGGGAGTTCTGCGCGGTCTACCACGCCGCAACCCTCGCCGGAGCAGTGCCCACTTTGCTCAACCCGAGCTATCGCGAGCGGGAGGTGCGCTACCAGTTGGAGAATTCAGGTGCGGCACTTCTCATCACCGACGGCCCTTTGCTCCAGGGAATCAATCTCGCTGGCCTTCCCAATCTGCGCCGCGTATATACCACGCGCCACGCCGCGACCGGAGCAGAACCATTCACCAACTTGCTAAAGCACGTCACCGCCGCGATCCCTACGCCCGCCGAACCCTCCGATCAAATTGTCGCCGCGCTGCCCTACTCGAGCGGCACCACCGGTCTTCCCAAGGGCGTGATGCTTTCCCACTTCAATCTGGTCGCAAATGTTTTTCAGTTCATCGGACCACGTGCCAGCGAGATGTCGACCAACGATGTGGCTCTCTGCTTCCTCCCGCTCTATCACATCTACGGCCTCAACGTAGTCCTGAACCCGCTGCTAACGCTGGGAGCAACGCTCGTACTGATGCCGCGCTTCAACCCGGTCCAGTTACTTTCCCTGATGGTGGATGAGGGTGTCACGATGATGCCAGCCGTGCCGCCCGCTCTCAACGCGCTGTGCCAGGCAGCCGAGGCTGGACAGTTTCCCAGGAATCACCATCTGCGCTGGGTGAAGTCCGGCGCCGCTCCGCTCGCTCCCGAACTCGGCCGCCGCTTCACCGAACTCACCGGAGTTCTGGTGTGCCAGGGCTATGGCATGACCGAGGCCTCGCCGGTTACGCATGTCGGATACCTTGAGCCCGAACTCTACAAGCCTGAGTCCATTGGACAACCTCTGGTGCAGACCGAATGTCGCGTCGTGAATGCGATCGACATCGACGCAAGCGAAAACGAAGTTGCTCCCGGCCAGCCCGGCGAACTGGTCATGCGCGGTCCGCAATTCATGATGGGCTACTGGAAAGACCCGCAAGCCACTGCGGCAGTGCTTCGCGACGGATGGTTCTGGTCGGGCGACATCGTCAGCCGTGACGCCGACGACTTTTTTTACGTCGTCGATCGCCGCAAGGAGATGATCAAATACAAGGGCTTCCCCGTCGCTCCTGCCGAGGTCGAAGCTCTGCTGCTCGAACATCCCGCCGTCCGAGATTGTGGCGTGGTCGGACGCTCGGACCAGGCCGCGGGCGAGATTCCAGTCGCCTTTGTCGTCCTTCGCGAAGGTTCTGTTGCATCCAGGAAGCTGGAAGAAGAGCTCTGCGGATTCGTAGCCGAACGCCTCACCACCTACAAGCAGCCGCGGCAAATCCATTTTGTCGACGCGCTGCCGCGGACCCCCTCCGGCAAGATCCTACGCCGAGAGTTGCGTAAGATCCTTTCCGCTTAGGTCTGTTGGAGGACGGGCGTCCCCGGCCGTCCGGCCCAGACAATACTCCACGTTCTGTCTCCCCCGTTGATCTCCCAAATCTGCGAGGAACTTTTTCTACTTTCCTCCCGTATCTCAGATTGACGGCAGCCGCTTAAGCCGCAACAAGGAGCACACCATGGACGGAAATTTGGTAGGTCTGGTAGCAGTGATTATGGTCTTCGGGATTCCCATGGCCGCGATGTACACCTTCTATCACGTGCGCAAACTGCGCACCGACGAACGCTTGGCGGCGTTGGCACGCGGAGTGAACGTGCCCATGCAGCCCGAGCTTCCTGAGGGCGCTCGTTCGCGCCGCTCCGGCATCCTGCTAGTGACGGGAGCGCTCGGCTACATGCTCACATTCGCGCTCATCGCAAGGGTAGAGTCGGATGCCTGGATGGCCGCAGCGTTCGGGATCATCCCGCTCAGCATAGGCCTCGGCTTCTTCGTCGACTCAGCCCTAATCCGCCGCGACCAGCACGCCTGATCGTCAGCTGTCATCCCGTGATCGTCAGCTGTGATCGCGATCATCTGCTGTGATCGCGATCATCTGCTGTCATCCCGTGATCCTCTGCTGTCATCCCGAGCGAAGCTAGGGATCTCGGTTCTTTGATCCGGCGCCTGACGACGACGCCTTTTTAGCCGCGGAGCGGCGTAAGAATGCAGCCCACGGCGCAAAGCCGTGGGCATAAGGGTGGAGAACCCCTGAGCCCCAGCGGGGCGAAAGAAACAGTTCTCACCACCCAGAGAATCGGCGTGCACCCTTACTCGCTGACCAAAAACTTATACTGCTCTTTGCTCAGCGGCACCACGCTGAGCCTTCCCTGCCGAACCAGCGGCGAATCGGCGAACAGCTTGTGGGCCTTTACTTCGGCCAGCGTAACCGGCTTGCCCAGCCGCTTCCCTGCCGTGATCTTCACCAGCGGAGTTTTGGGATCAGTCGCATCGACCGACACCACAGTCGCGGTTCCCACCGCGCTCTTATGATCGCCGGTTTCGTAGATGACCAACCGGTCTCCAGCTTTCATCTCGCGCAGATGTTTCACCGCCACGGGATTGGTCACACCGTCCCAAACAGTATTCTGTTCGCGTTCGAGATCGGCAAAAGAATAAACCGTCGGCTCAGTCTTCAATAAGTAGTCCATGGCTGTCCTTGTGCACAGGAATATTGTCATTCCGAGCGAAGCGAGGAATCCCTACTCCCAGCCGAATTCTGGCGGGTGATCGGGATGCTTCGCTGTGCTCAGCATGACAATCTCATTCTACGAAATAGGGTCGGCTCGGGGGCATTCCTGAATGCCTTACCCAAGCGAAACGGACACTCGGGAAAAGTGTCCGCTGCCCAATCAGATTTAGAATTTGACGTCATCCTGAGCGGCCAGCACTTGGCCGCGAAGGATCCAGGTTCGTCACCGCGCGCAATCGCGCTTAGCGATTGCAATAAAGCGCGAGACGAACATCCATATCGCTTTGCCCGCGAACCCGCCAACATTCCTAAGGTTGCGGCTTGGCATTTGGATCGGGCGGAGTCGCGGGTTTCTTGTCGTTCTGCTGATTCTCGTAGATCGAGTACTGCCCTCCGGGACGCTTCAGCTTGATCGTAATCTCCATCGTCGGTTGATTCACTTCGTAGTCTTCGCCGTAGGTTTGGAATCCCGGAGCCAGCACCTGCACTCGCAACTTCCCATAGGGGACGCCTTCAAAGCTGGCCTTGCCCTCCGCGTCGGTTTTGAGTTCAAGGCCGCCACGATCCTGCTTACCATTCTTGCCCACCGAATGCATCACCACGCCCGCGTTGCGCACTGGCTTCCCGTTGTCATCCTTCAGCACCACAAAGCTAAGCGCCGATACCGGAACGTCGTACTGCGACCTCTTGTCGCTGGCGCTGGCCCCGACGGCGGAGCTTCCCGCAAACCACATCGTCAACGTCATTGCTACGGCTAACGAAAGATTCTTCATGGCCAGCACCTCAATTCAAGGGACCTCTGTGCTTCAACATATGATTGTAACTAACTGTAAAATAATATAGATATAGCCATCACTTGACAATGCAACACGCGCTCACCTATACTTAGCACTCGCCAATCATGAGTGCTAACAAACATCCGAAATACATTGGCGACTGGTACCTCTTGAGCACTTCAACCCTAAATCCTAACTGAATACGAACGAAAGGAG
>Ga0210405_10006470_pt1 | contig 10443 bp, 5 predicted proteins | sample IncBWH11MmetaG_FD_155492 | JGI IMG/M metagenome (GOLD analysis project Ga0210405, IMG submission 155492) | Forest soil microbial communities from Barre Woods Harvard Forest LTER site, Petersham, Massachusetts, United States - Inc-BW-H-11-M | ecosystem: Environmental > Terrestrial > Soil >... | reverse complement strand
ACCCCACGACGAAACGTGAGTGGATGGTAGGCCGGGAATGAGGGCTCAGCCGGACGCTGAAGCAGGAACGTGCCTACGCCGAGACCGACGAGGAGAGCGACGGCTGCTACAACCAGTAACGGAAAGACGTTGCGCCTATGCGGAGCGACGGCGGCACTTGGCGCTGCGGGGAACGCGGCACGAGATATCCCGGATTCTGTAACGACAGGAATGCTGCCAGAGCTGGCTCGGGCGCGTGAAGTGTCTAGATCGCGCTTGATGCGTTTCAGGTCGCCGCGTAACTCTGCGGCGGTCTGATAACGCAGATCGCGTTCCTTCTCGAGCGACTTGGTGATGAGCTCATCGAGCTTCGCCGGGATCGAGGGGTTCAGAGAGGAAACTGATGGCGGCATGCGATTCAGAATCGCTTCAAAGATTACTCCGCTGCTGTTGCCGGCGAACGCCATCTTGCCGGTCGCCATTTCGTACAGGACCACGCCGAAGGCAAAGAGATCCGTGCGAGCGTCGAGCTCTTCGGCGCGGACCTGCTCGGGCGACATGTAGGCGATTGTGCCGATGGTCGATCCAGGGCTGGTGACCAGAGTTTGCGGCGTTGCCTCGGTTGCGGTGTGCTCGGTGGCGGCCGGCGCGACTTTGGCGAGGCCGAAGTCGAGCAGCTTGGCTTGTCCGCGCTTGGTGACGAAAATATTTGCAGGCTTAATGTCGCGATGAACGATGCCCTTGGTGTGTGCTGCGTCGAGTGCGTCGGCGATGTCGATGCTTAGAGCGATTAGAGTTTCGGTGTCGAGCGGGTGTCCCTCGATACGGTGCTTTAGGGTTTGGCCCTCGAGGAATTCCATGGCGATAAAAGCCATGCCGTTGTGCTCGTCAATCTCATAAATCGTGCAAATGTTGGGATGATTCAGGGCGGAAGCTGCCTGGGCCTCACGCTGAAAACGGCTGAGCGCCTGATGATCTTTGGCGACGTCGTCGGGCAGGAATTTAAGCGCGACGAACCGGCGGAGCTTGAGGTCTTCGGCCTTGTAGACGACTCCCATGCCGCCGCCGCCCAACTTTTCAAGGATTCGATAGTGGGAGATGGTTTGGCCGATCATGTAGGGCGGACGTTGACGATATCTTATGGGGGTGGGGCGGGTAAGTCAAAAGGGTTGCCTCAGCGAGCGGGATGTGCGTTCCTTATTTTTGGCGAACGGACCCGATTTCCGGCCGAATCTCAACCCTGTTTCTCGCGACCATCAAACTCCGTTAATCCAATGTTCTCAGCACTTTGGTAACTCGAAGCCGATTCCCGTCGGCGATATTCTATGCCTTACTCTCCCCCTGATTTAACTGCGCGACGTGCACCTGCAACTGCGCGGGTTTTTGCGTAATCGAGGCAAGGGAACAATGTCCACGAAAATCGGCCACTTCGAAATTCTGAGTGAACTGGCGAAGTCCGCCACTGGAACTGTCCATAAAGCGAATGATCCGAAAAGCGGCCAGACCGTCGCGTTGAAAGCGATCCAGTTGTCCGCCTTCGGCTCGCACGGTTCAGAGCTGGGTAAATGCCTGCTAGAAGAGTCTGAGGCCACGAAGGTTCTGAGTCACCCGAATCTCACAACGGTTTTTGACGCACAAGAAATCGACGGGCAATTCTGCGCCGCCATGGAATACATCCAGGGCAACAGCGTCGCTACCATGCTGGCGCGAAAAGAGGGGTTTTCCATCTGGGACCTGCTCGACATTGGAAGGCAAGTGTGCAGCGGGCTCGATCACGCGCACTCGCACAATATTTTTCACCACAGCCTGGAACCCTCCAAAATCATGTGTGGGTGGGATGGCATGGTCAGAGTTCTGGGATACGGAATGTCCAGCGTGGGCAAGTTCACCCTGCAAATGGAAGGGGTTCCATCGATCCTCCATTACTTTTCTCCGGAGCAAGTCAGGGGCGAAGAAATTGATGCGCGTTCGAACATCTTCAGCCTGGGCGCGATGTTCTATGAAATGGTGACCGATCGCAAAGCATTCGATCGTGAAGATTCGGAATCGTTGCGCGAAAGCATCGCCGAGAGCACGCCTGTTCCGCCGATGCACTTGAATCCCAAACTTCACCCCCAGCTGAGCGACCTTATCATGAAAGCGCTCGCCAAGGATCCCAGCGAACGCTACCAGAACGGCAAGGAACTGCTCGAAGACCTGGAGAAATGCAAGGAATCGAAGCCGCAGGCCGCGAAGCAGCCAGCCGCGGTCGCTCCTGTCGCAGCCGCCCCAAAACCTAGTAAGCCGGAACCAGTCAAAGCTGTCGCTCCAACGAAAGTTGCCGCGCCACCGGCCGCGCCAAAGCAGCCGGCAGTCACAGCGGTGGCGCCGAGCCGTCCTGCTTCTGCGAAGCCTCCGGTTGCTCCTCTGGTCCAGAAGAAGATCGCAGCTGCTCCGGTCTCTGCCCCCGCGCAAACCGCTAAGCCGCAAGTCGCGCCTGTTGCCCGTAAGGCCGCGGCAGCAGCCGCTGGAGCCGAGTCTGCTTTCTCCATGCCCCACACGCCTCAGCTCGATTCCTCAAGTCAGTTCATCACTTCGTGCGTGAAGGCGACCATCGATTCTGCAAGCCATCCGTCGGCCTCCATGTCATCGGCTGTTCTCGATGAGCCCGAGGTCGAGGCTCCGCAAGTTCAAGCTCCGAAGATCAATGTGGATCCCATGATGGCGGAAGGCGGCCCATCGCAAGGCGGCCGCACCAGCTTCTCAGAAATGACCGAACTGCCTCCGCTGAAAGAGGCCTATGTTGCGCCGCCCGCTCCAGCGGCCGAAACCTACGAGCCGGAATTTGACGATCCCGCATTCGCCGGTCCTGAGCAGGAGAAGCCCAAGGCTCAGCCTCGCGAGGTCGCCGAGAAGGCAATCAAGGAGATCAAGAATGTTCCGCCGCGGCTGATGATTTACTCCATCGCCGGCGCCGCTGTACTTATTCTGATTATCGCCGTTGTTCTGGTTCTCCACGTTAATACTTTGAATAGTGACGGCGACACTCGCCCCACTCCAACGGAATCGACCGCCCCGGCGCGAACACAGCCAGCTCAGGCTCAGCCGGCGCAACCTGCAGCTGTAGCCCCGGTTCAGCCCCCTGCACAGCAGGAAGAAGAAGAGGCTCAGCCGACGACCACTCATGCTGCTGTCGCGGCTTCAAGAGGCAGGAATGCTAAGAAGAAGCTGGCACAATCGGTAGCACCCATCGTCGTGCCCGGTCAGATGGCGATCGATTCCACTCCGCAGGGCGCACAAGTTCAGATCGACGGAAAAACCGATTCCTCGTGGGTGACGCCTTTCACGTTGTCCGGTCTGCTCGCCGGCCAGCATACAGTTATGGTGAGCAAAGTGGGGTATTCAACCGATACTCGAAATGTTGACGTAGTTTCCGGCAGCAAGTCGTTTATCGTGTCTCACCTCAGCCAGCTTATGGCCACGCTCGCGGTAGGCAGCTCGCCGGCAGGCGCCGCCATCTTTGTCGATGGTAAAGATTCCGGAAAGATCACCCCCGCGCAAGTATCGGTCGATAAGGGCCAGCACGAAGTGCTGCTGCGCAAGTCTGGCTTCATTGACGAGACCACGAATGCACAATTCGTCCTTGGGCAGACCTTCAATTTCTCGCCGACGCTGCGAGCGCTGGGCAATGTCGACGACATCAAGACCGTTGGGAAAATGAAGAAGTTGTTTGGCGGCAAGGAGGCTCAGGGCATGGGCACGGTCAGCATCAAGACCCAGCCTAAAGGCGCTCAGATCGCCATCAATCAGCACATGCTGGAAAAGAGCACGCCGGTTGACCTCATGCTCGACCCCGGCAACTACATCGTCGACATTAGTTTGACCGGCTACGCTCCGGTCCACAAAGTTATCACTGTGGATAAAGGTGGCAAGGCTGTGATAGATGAGACTCTGCAGCGTCAGTAGGGAACTGCTTCCGTCCTAGAAGTGTCGAGTGGTCGCACAACAGATTTTAAGACGATCCGCTTTTAAGACGATCTGCCTCGCCTAAGAATCGCGCCTTGCCGATTCACTTTTTTTTAACAGGCGCGTAACCTCGCTGAAACATTCTCCAACTACATTCGTCTTCGTCCCGGTTCAGCCACAGCTCTCGCGAATACCCTTGCGCCCGCCGTGGCTGGAACTTTGCTCGCCCGGGCGGAGGAGAATCATGTTTGACATGCTGAAGATGTCTAAAGCGTCGATGTCCGAAGTGCCACGGCGAACGGTGGCTCTGCTTCTGGCATTGATTACCGCCGTTGGACCAACCGCCATGCCCGCCTTTGCGGCCTCGAAACCGGCGCCGAAAGTAACGAAGCCTGCGCCCCCCACCGCTACTCCTATTCAACATCTGGTTGTCATTTTCAACGAGAACATTTCCTTCGACCACTACTTCGGAACCTATCCGAACGCCACCAATCCTGCCGGTGAGCCTAAGTTCAAGGCTTCGCCGAGCACGCCCACGGTGAATGGTCTTAGCAACGCTTTGCTGAACGCGAACCCCAATCTGAACCCGGCCAACGGCACCGGCGCTGCAAATCCGTTTCGGCTAGATCGCTCGCAGGCGGTCACGAATGATCAAGACCATGCGTATACGCCGGAGCAAATAGCTTTCGATGCCGGACTCATGGATCTGTTCCCTCTGAACACGGGCACTGCCGGACCTCCCCCATCAGGCTCAGGCGTGACTCAGACCAACGGCCTCGTTATGGGCTATTACGATGGAAATACCGTGACGGCGATGTGGAATTACGCTCAGGGGTTTGCTTTGAATGACAATTCTTTCGGCACCACGTTCGGTCCATCGACCCCCGGCGTGGTTAACCTGGTCTCCGGCCAAACCAACGGAGTGATCGCTACGCTGAATGGCACTGGAGACGAAGTGAGCGGCGGCAGCGACGGCTCGTTGACCATGATCGGCGATGCCGATCCGATCGGTGACGTTTGCTCTTCTTCGACGCGAGCGCAAGGTACCATGGGCAGCAAGAACATCGGCGACCTTCTTACCGCAGCGGGAGTGTCCTGGGGCGGATTCATGGGCGGATTCAACCTGTCACTCGTGAACTCCAATGGAACTACGGGCTGCAACAGAAGCTCAACTGGACTTGCCGGCACCACCGCCGACTATGTTGCGCATCACTCGCTGTTTGCGTATTGGACCTCGACGGCAAATCCGATGCACACCCGGCCGGCTTCGCTGTCGGAAATCGGAAATGCCGGCCCCGCCAATCATCAGTACGACATTGAAGACTTCTACGCTGCGGCCGCCGGCGGTTATCTTCCAGCCGTGAGCTTTCTCAAGGCCCCGGCTTATCAGGACGGTCACGCTGGATACTCCGACCCTCTGGATGAGCAGACGTTCGTGGTGAACACCATCAACCTGTTGGAATCCTTGCCGACCTGGAGCAGCACTGCGGTGGTCATCATGTACGACGACTCCGACGGGTGGTACGACCATCAGATGCCGCCGATCGTCAACACTTCGACCGGCCCCTCCGATGCTCTTACCGGGACAGGCGCATGCGGCACTGCCGCCACGGCACTGCCGGGTCTCAATCCTGCGAACCTCCACGCCCTGGGCCGCTGCGGTTACGGTCCAAGACTCCCGTTGTTGGTTGTCTCCCCGTGGGCGAGGCAGAACTTTGTCGACCACACTGTGACTGACCAAAGCTCCGTCATCCACTTCATCGAAGATAACTGGCTCAGCGGACAGCGCATTGGCCAGGGATCTTTCGATGGCATCGCGAATTCGATCGCGCAGATGTTCAGCTTCACTGCGATTCGAAACAATGGTGTACTTTTCTTAAATCCGAACACCGGCGAGCGAGAACCATAAGGTTCGCTGGGCTGGGAATCACCTGGAAACGCGCGGGCATGCGAAACTAATACTTCGCATGCCCGTTCATTATTCTTGCGTGCTCACCACATCAAGTTAAAAGGAGACAGACACAATTGCCCCTAACCCGGCGAGACTTTCTACAGCATGGAGGAATCTTTACTGCCACTCTCGCTTTGCCGCAGGTCGCGCCGCCAGCTCAGCAGCCTGCGTCGAGGTTTCGGACGAATCTCAATGCGTATTCCCTGGCGCAATTCGTGGACCCGCTTCCGATTCCTGAGATCGCGCAACCCATTGATCACCGCCCGAGTCCTGAAAATGCGTCCATCAAGCTTCCTTACTATCGCGTGGCCATGCGCCAGATCGAAGCCAAACTGCATCGCGACCTGAAGCCCACGCGGCTCTGGGCTTACGGTTCAAGCTCACCTGGGCCAACCTTCGAGGCGAGAAGTGGTCAGGGAATCCTTGTGGAATGGGCCAATGAGCTTCCCGCGCAGCATTTCCTGCCCATCGACCACGGCATTCATGGAGCGGAAGCCGACAAGCCTGAAGTGCGAACTGTTGTCCACCTGCACGGCGCGAAAGCTCCCGCTGAGAGCGATGGTTATCCAGAGACCTGGTACGTGCCCGGCAAATCCGCGGTGTATCACTATCCCAACCGTCAGGACGCCGCGATGTTGTGGTATCACGATCATGCCCTGGGAATTAACCGGTTGAATATTTTCGCGGGACTATTCGGCACGTATCTGCTGCGCGATGACTTCGAAGACTCGCTGAAACTCCCGAGCGGCAAATACGAGATTCCTCTGGTCGTTTACGATCGCATTTTCGATTTAGAAGGGCAGCTGAACTATCCCGTGTCCGGCAATCCCAAGTCGCCATGGACGCCTGAAGTCTTCGGCGACGCTCTCCTGGTCAACGGCAAACTCTTTCCTTACCTTGAAGTCGAACCACGCCCGTATCGCTTCCGCACGCTTAACGGCGCGAATGCACGCTTCTTTCATCTGTCGCTGGCGAACGGCCAGACGTTCCACCAGATCGGCACCGACCAGGGGCTGCTGCCCGCTCCGGTCGAAACGAAGCGTGTGATTCTCGCTCCCGCGGAACGCGCCGATCTTGTCGTCGACTTCTCTTCTTCCGCCGGCGAACAAATCATCCTGAAGAACGATAGCGTCAACGTGATGCAATTCCGCGTGGCAAAGGCACAGAGTATCGGCGGAAACAGTTCACAGGATCGCAACGCGCTTCCGTCAGCTCTGCGTCCGGTCGCAAAGATGCAGGAATCTGCCGCGGTGAAGACTCGAATGCTTACCCTGGTGGAAGTCGACGACCTGGCTCAGCGTCCAGTCGCCATGCTGCTGAACAACACCCACTGGAATATGCCGGTCACGGAAAATCCCGTGCTCGACTCCACCGAAATCTGGAACCTCATCAACACCACCGATGATTCGCATCCCGTTCACCTTCATCTGGTGCGTTTCCAAATTCTCGACCGCCGCAGCTTCGACGTCGCCGCCTATTGGACCACTGGTAAGATGAATTATTTTGGGCCGGCAATTCCTCCCGACCCGAGTGAGGCTGGATGGAAAGACACTGTGCGCGCGGATCCAGCGATGGTGACCCGCATCATTATTCGCTTCGAAGGATTCACCGGCCGCTACGTCTGGCATTGCCACATCCTCGAGCACGAAGACAACGAAATGATGCGCCCCTACGACGTGATCGCGGCACCGTGAGCGCGACGCTGGCATCTAGCGCGGCAGCTTAAAGTTCACAGTGATCTGTGTCTGAATTTCGACCGGTTCGCCGTTCAGCAAGTACGGTTTGTATTTCCATTGCTTCACTGCTTCCAGCGCAGCCCGCGCCAGTTGCGGGTCGCCGTGGAGAATCTTCACCGCGGTAATGCTGCCCGTCTTAGAGATCGTTGCCAGAAGGTCAACAGGGCCTTCGATCCGCATCTGAAAGGCGATCGAGGGATAAGTGGGTTGCGTTTTCTTCAGGATCAGTCCTTGGGACAATCCTTGGGAAACGTTCATCGTCTGCAGCACAGGAGTGGGCGTGGTTCCACCACCCATGAGATTGGGGAGCGTTCCACCGTTATCAGCGCTAATTCCAGCCAGGCTCGGGGCGGGCGCGTCACTCGATGTTGCTGCGGGCGTTGCTGCCGTTTTCTTGATTACTGGCGGCGTAACTGCTTTCGCTGCGGATGCCTTGGTCGGCGTCACAGTTGAAGCCGAAGGCTTGGACGAATCGGACGAGGCTTCCGTCTTTCCCGATCGAGATCCTGTGTCCTCAGTGCTCGGAGTCGATGCGGTTTTAGGAGTTGGGGAATTCTCTGCACTCGCTGGATGTGTGGTTGCTGCCGACGCTGGAACTGTAGAGTCGGGTGCCGCGGAAAGCGGAGACACGGGTTTCGCAGTCAAAGCTGTGCTCGGAGCCGGTCGAGGAGCAACGGCAGCTACAGTCACGGGTTGCGGGGCCACTCCACTAATCCATGGCATCTTCCCACCCATCTGTGTCCATGCCATGTATGCGCCTGCCACAATTAATAAAACGATAACCGCTGCCAGAAGTGTCTTTTTGCTGTCGCCACTGGCCACAGGCTGGGCGTCGGCGCCCACAGTGCCACCGAATGTGAGGGTCGGCGCATTTGCGGCACTCTCAGGTGGCGCAACATCTTGGATCTGAATCTGCAGTTCTGCACTGATGGCGGACGGCTTGTCCTCTGCCACAACGCTCGGTTTCACTTCGCGAGCTGGCGCCGGAGCACTGGCCGAACCAAAGCCAGTCCCGCTAGAACTCTTCGCAAGCAGCGCCACACTCGGCGCAGGCGTCACGGCTTCCGGCTGGCTCGCCGATGCGCTTTCTGTCTTATCAATCCTGTCTGTCTTCGTTTTATCTATCCCAGTTTTATCTGTCCCAGGCTCGGCGCCCACAGCCGACGGAGTTGCAGAACTAATGTTCGGCGTGGATGCCTTCGCCGCGGATTTCGCCGCTGCGAGTGACGCGGCCTCCACGCGCTCTGCATCAATTGACTCCGCGCCGCTTCCAGCCGCCGCGGACATCGCTGCCGCAGCCTTTGGTCGCGGTGCCGGACTCTGAACTGGAGTGCCTGGGGTTACAGCCGGCGGCGCTGGCGAACTCGGCCACGAAGTTGCCGCCGCAGTGGTCGGCTTCTGCGTCGGCAGACTGGGATTTGCAGGTTTGACGGTCGCGGAAGCCGCTGCCGACGCCGGTTTCGCGGCTTCGCCTTTGCGCAACAACCCGCGAGCAACCCTCAGCGTGCCTTTCGCCTGCTCTATATTGATGGGCTTGGTGAGAACCAGGTTCGCCCCGATGCGGAAGGCCTTCGCGACTCCGGCTTGTCCTTCAACCACGGCAACAGCCAAGGATGTCTGATTATTCGGCGCGTTGCGCGCGCTCTTGAACAGCAGAGTGGCGTTTTGCTCGTTATCGCAATCTACCACCACTGCGTCGAAGTGTTCACCCATCAACTTCTTAACCGCGGCAAAGGGTTCGGTACAGGGAGCGACGGCAAAGTCCAGGTCGGCAAGAACCTGGGTCACGGTACGAGCCGTTTTCTCATCAGGACAGAATAAGAGTGCTTGGTAGCCCATGGTTAAAGTCATCGTAGGTACACTCGTAAGGCGCATCAAGTTACGGTAGTAATTCCGGGTAAGGCGCTTTGGCCCTGGCAAAATGGGCTTTTGGGCCTTCGCTCTTTCAGACTTTCGTGCGGATACAATACCGGTTCATGCGCATCCCGCTCTGGCTGAAGGTGTTATGGACGGCGTGGGTGTTGGTCTGGGCGCCGCTCTACTGGAGACAGTATGGCTTACAGAATTTTCTCTTCTTCTGCGATCTGGGCAATCTCTTCATTGCTGCCGCGCTCTGGCTCGAGAATCCGCTCCTGTTTTCCTGGCAGGCAAGCGGGCTGCTCCTCTTTCAGACTCTATTCACCATCGATCTGGCCGGTGCCCTGCCGATCGGGCGGCACCTGATCGGCGGCACGGAATATATGTTCGACCCGCATATTTCGCTGGCGATTCGTCTGCTGAGCTTGTTTCATGTCGCGACGCCGCCACTGCTGTTATGGGGAATTAGGCGCCTGGGCTATGACCGGCGCGGTTGGAAATATCAGACACTAACAGCCTGGATAGTGGTTCCGATCAATTACTTCTGGCGTCCGCAATTCGATGTGAACTGGGCCCGAGGCCCATTCTTTCACCAACAGCACTCAGTGCCGGGGTTGGTATATTTGTTTGGATACTTATTGATTGTGCCCGCCGCAGTTTACTTTCCTACGCACAGATTTTTAGTCTGGTTGACGCAACGATGGCAAGCGAAACATTAGCCTTCTTTGCTTGCGTTCTTTCCGTCACCAGCGTTTTTTTCATCCCGCTTCTGGTCCAGAATTGCGTTAACTGCGGCATCCGTTTTTTCTTTCGTCGCTTTCGCGTCCTGACCTAGATAAAGCGTTTGCGACGGAGACGCGAAATTCGCTGGAGAGTCCTCGACAAATTTCATAATCCGCAAGAGCAATTCTTCGCGGACTTCGGCGAATTTGTCGAACTCCGTGGTCATCACGTAACAGAGAAGTTCCACATTGA
>Ga0210405_10006469_pt1 | contig 10444 bp, 4 predicted proteins | sample IncBWH11MmetaG_FD_155492 | JGI IMG/M metagenome (GOLD analysis project Ga0210405, IMG submission 155492) | Forest soil microbial communities from Barre Woods Harvard Forest LTER site, Petersham, Massachusetts, United States - Inc-BW-H-11-M | ecosystem: Environmental > Terrestrial > Soil >... | reverse complement strand
CCTGCCCACACTTCGCCGGCTTGCGTCCGAGTTGGAAGTCAGCTTGACGACCGTGACGGCTGCGTTCAAGTCGCTGGCCGAGAGTGGATGGACGCGCGGCGAGATCGGCCGCGGAACCTTCGTGGCAGAACGAGGGGGATATGAGTCCGCCTCCTTCCCATCCGCCGTGTCAGTATTTACGAACACGCGCCGCTGGCCGGGTGTCAAGAGTCCCTGGCGCCGGCGGGCGCTCGTGAGCTTGAGCGGGAGGCTGCGTTCGACTTTTCCCGATGCGACCAACTGCAGCTTCGGCGGCCCCGGCCCGTCTCTACTGCCTCTGAAACTCATCAAACGGCATTGGATGTCCGCCTTCGACGAGGTCACCAATCGCGACTTGCAATACAAAACCGTGGACCCGATCGAATTGTTGACAGAGATTTTGCCGGCTCGACTAACTACGCAAGGCATTCCCGTCAAAGCTTGCGACCTCGTTGTCGGCACGTCGGCGCAGCAATTCATAGGTCTGGCCACGGATGTCGTCAACCGCCTGGGAGGCCAGCGAGAAGCTGTCTTCGCCGTGGAGCAGCCAGGGTATTACACGATCTTCGACGCCTGGGACCATGCGGGCGTTCGCATGATTGGAATCGAGACAGACGAAGACGGAGCCCGGCCTGAGTCGCTGGAATCCGCCATCCGGGCTGGCGCGAACGCCGTCCTCCTCACTCCCCGCGCCCACAATCCTACCGGAGCCTCCTGGACGCCCGAGCGGCTTCGGGCGCTGGGAGATGTGCTTAGCCAATACCCGCATGTGCTCGCCATCGAGGACGATCATTTCGGCGACATCGCCGGTGAGCAAGCTGGATCGTTGCTGGCCGACGCACGGGTAGAAGACCGTATCATCTACATACGGTCGTTTTCCAAGTCCATTGCGCCCGATCTGAGGTTGTCGGTGGCTGCCGCACGGCCACGCTTGAAGACGCTGCTTCAGGAAGCAAAGAGCCATACCGACGGCTGGAGCTCGCGTCTGCTCCAACGTGTCCTGGCGGGAGTCCTCCAAGACGAAGGATTGGCTTCGTGGCTAGCCCGCGTCCGGCATACTTATCGGACTCGACGCGAGCGTGTTGTCGAGGTCTTGGGAAACTCCCGGATACCGGGCGTTGTAGTGTGGCCCGCACGAGACGGAGTCAACCTTTGGATCCATCTTCCATCCGGCTTTGACGCCACCGAAGTGATCGAACGCGCCGCCACGCTCGGCGTACTGGTTGCTCCGGGTGAAGTGTTCTATCTCTCGCCGGGCCACAGCGACGTCGTGAGGTTCAACGTCGGTTCCGTCGAGACCGAACAGGTTTCGGTCTGCGCTGAGCTGCTTGTCAAAGCGATTCAACAATCCGGGGGCGCCCGTTCGACCGCAATTCACGTCTGACGGCCTCCGGTCTTACTTTAGAGAGACCCAGGGTTCCTGCCCGGCGACATCGACCAGTTCATAGCCTTCCGATCCGACACAGGGACCCAAAATGGCCAGCAGCTTGGCGTTCCGGTCGCTGACATTGAAGGACGCGTGCACTACATCGGCGCCGATGAAAGCCGAATCTCCCGGCCGGAGCACTCGCTTTTCGTGATCAACCCACTGCTCGATCTCTCCTTCGATCACGTAGATCAGTTCCTCCTGATTGGGATGTCTATGGAAGTTGTGCCCGCCCGCGGGCCTGAGTTTCACTTCCAGGACCACCAGGTCCTTCGAGCTCGAAGCGGCCGGACTGCTGAACCAGGCCAGTGATCCCCACTCCAATTCTTCTCGTTTAACTTCTGTTGAGCTGATGAATTTACCGATCATTTTCGCCCCTCTGCTTTAAGTCTTCGAATTACCGGCCTGATGAACCAGCCATAAGAACAACTTGAGTTCGGTTCAGTTGCGTCGAAGTCAGAACATTGTAGTTCGATCCAGGCGCGCATACAATAGTGCGAACCGTTACAGGACGGCTAATCCGTCCGCAATCGCGGCGCACCGGGTGAAAACAGCTTGCTCACGCAGGGCGGTTCTGCATCACTCAGTCCAGACGGCTTATTCGTGGGTGTAAACTGAGAATCGGCTATGACGCCCCAGAACCTACTGGAGATTTCGGCCGAGGACGCACGTCGCGAACTCGAATCGGTGCTCCGCAGTCCGACGTTTGAACGATCCGAACGACTGCAGAAGTTTCTACAGTATGTCTGCGATTTGACGCTCAAGGGTGAAGCGTCGAAGATTAACGAGTACCTCATCGGCAACGAGGTGTTCCGGAGAGGCGCCGACTATGCTCCCAACGAAGATTCTGTGGTCCGGCGCCAGGCCCACGCTCTTCGACGGAAGCTACATGAGCATTATGAGAAGGAGGGGCGGCAAAGCCCGTTCCGCATCGAACTGCCCGTCGGCCGATACGTTCCCGTCTTCCGGCGGCATGAGGAACCGGTAGCGCCGGTCGAGCCGTTGGTTGAAGCGGTTGTCGCTCCACCGGCTCCGAGTACGCGGATTAATTCCTCTGCTCTGGCAAAACAGCGGCTAATCTTCGCTTTGGCTGGCGCGATCGGACTGTTTGCGGCGGGGTGGCTGACTGGCCGCGCCACACCAGGCGACCGGCTTCAGAAGCTCGACCCCGCGACGCGCGAGATCTGGGGTGACTGGCTGCGTGATCAGGCCGGCGTGGTCATCTGCTTTAGCAATCCGGTCAGCTTGGCGATCAAGACCCTGGCGGCTCCGATTCCGCTCGACACAATACCCAAGCATCTGCCGCTAACACCCGACCAGGTGCAATACGCGCGAGAGGCCTTCAATCTCCCTGCCGGCTATCTCTATATCGGACCTGGCAGCTCTCAGGCGAAGATGGGAGAAGCGATCAGCGCCTTAGGTCTGGCGACCTTATTCGCCAGAGCGGAGGTCCCGTTACGCGCCACCCAGAGCCGCTTCGTGACCTGGCAAGACCTGCCCAAGCAGAATCTCATTGTTCTTGGAAGCGATGATATCAACCGGTGGGGGTGGGTGGACCCTCTGCTGGAACATCAGCCGTTTCGCACTGAAGTCAAGAGTCTCGGCAGACCGCGAGCGATCTTAAACCCCCATCCGGAGCCTGGCGAACAATCCGAATACAGTATCAAGTACGCGGCTGTTCGAACGGGGTTGGTTCAGGGATACGTCCTGATCTCGATGATTCCCGGAGTGGATGGACGCCGAAAGCTCCTGCTCGTCTGCGGGCTGGACACGCAAGCCACGCAAAGTGCTGTCGAGTTCTTAACTGAGGGTCCACGGTTACAGGAGCTTCTAGCTGCTCTCAGGAAGCGTGCGCCGAGTCACCGCGGAGCCTGGCACTTCCAGGCCATCCTCAATACAGAGTCCCACGATCTGGTACCGACTAAGACTTCACTGATAGCGCTGCGAGTCCTACCGGACTGACTCGCGAACAGTTCTGTAACGGTTCTCACCCCAACGGCATGGGCGTAAGGATTTACAATATGATACGTCCACATCGAATAAGGCTAAGTTCAATGTCGATCAAAATACCTTTACTCCTGTTAGGAGCCGCAATTGTGGGACAAGCACAGGAAGATCCCACAGAATTTTTCGAGGCACGGGTTCGTCCGGTGTTGGCGAGCAATTGTTACTCCTGCCATACAACCTCCAAGCTCGGTGGACTGGCGCTCGACTCGCGCGCCAGCTTGCTAAAGGGCGGGAAGTCCGGCCCAGGATTCGTGGCTGGCAAACCGGCCGAGAGTCTGTTGATCAAGGCCGTCAGCCAAACCGATGCGCGCCTCAAGATGCCGATGGGAAGCCCCAAGCTGAAGGACGGAGAGATCGCCGATTTAGCGCATTGGATCGCGATGGGAGCGCCTTGGCCCGAAAGCAAACAAGCGGTGCAAAAAGGATTTGTCCTTACCCCGGAAAAGCGCGCTCTCTGGTCGCTCCAGCCGCTGCACAAGCCCATAGCGCCTCTTGTTAAAGAAACGGGTTGGGCGAAAACGCCGATCGACCGTTTCGTGTTGGCCAAACTCGAGGAGCAGGGGATGAAGCCCTTGGCCCCTGCTAACCGGCGAGTATTGCTGCGCCGCGCCACCTACGACCTGATCGGTCTGCCGCCGACTCCGGAGGAAATCGAAACGTTTGAAAAGGATACGTCTCCCGATGCCTTCGCGAAGATGGTCGATCGCCTGCTAGCCTCGCCCCATTATGGCGAGCGTTGGGGTCGGCACTGGCTCGATGTCGCTCGCTACACGGACGGAGATGGGCCGGAAGACAAACCAAAGCCAAAGGCGCGCGGCGCCAGGGGTATGACGTTCGTCGGCTATGGGATGACGCGCGATGGCTACGCCAATACCTGGCGGTATCGGGATTGGGTTATCGACGCTTTCAACCAAGACATGCCTTACGACCTGTTCGTGAAGGCGCAGATCGCCGCAGACCTGCTTCCCGATCAGCCGGACCCGAAAAAGCTGCTCCCGGGCCTCGGGCTATTCGGTCTCGGTCCGTGGTATACGGGCGATTGTGTGGTTTATAGCGACTCTCGAGCGGATGAGCGGGATGCCAGGATCGATGTTCTGACAAAGGGTTTCCTGGGGCTAACGGTCACTTGCGCGCGCTGCCACGATCACAAGTACGATCCCATTTCGCAGAAGGACTACTACGCCCTGGGCGGAATCTTCTTCGCGTCGGGCTACAAGGAGTACAATCTGGCGCCGGCCGATCAGGTGGCGCAGGGTCAGAAGTACCAGGCCGCACTCAGGGCGAAGCAGAGCGAACTGGGCGAATTTATGGAAAAGGGCGCAGTCGACGTGGCGGAAACGCTTGCACGGCAAACTTCCCGCTACATGATGGCTGGCCGGAGAATCCTGCTAAGCAAGCCTAAGCTGGACGTAGCGGCGGTCGCCTCGGAAGAGAAGCTGGACCCGGCGACGTTTCAGCGATGGATCAAGTACCTTGGCGCGAAGGAAAGGCAGCATCCTTTCTTGCGGGAATGGGATGGGCTGATGGCGAAGGGCGGCAGTGACGAGGAAGCCCAGCGTCTTGCCGATCGATTCCAGAAGCTGGTGCTCGAGATTATCGCTGAGAAGAGAGACGTCGACTCCGCGAACCTGGAAATGAAGAAGCATTATAAGCCCGACCCGAATGAGGCCAGTGTCCTGCTGCCGGGTGACCTGATGCAGTTCGAGCTGTTTCAGTTCAAGCATAATCTGATCGAGAAGGCCATCGATCCGAACCGGTATTATGTCTGGCTGGATGTCGTACAGGGGCCGCCAGCCAGCCGGGTCGACGATTTCGGCAGGAGGAAAGGCATATTCGAGTACAGCGAGGAAGACCTACTGCGCTTTTTCACCGCGGCCCAGAAAGCGAGGCTGGAGTCGCTCGAAGCGGATCTGGAGGCGCTCCGGAAGGGCGCTCCCGCGGATTATCCCTACGTGATGGGTCTTGGCGATAATCCCAAGCTGGTTAACATGAAGATCAACGTCAGGGGCAATCCGAACAATCTCGGCGAAGAGGTGCCCCGAGGTTTTCCAGCAGTGCTGGCGGGCGCCGATCGCGATCCGCTGCCTTTCACCAAGGGAAGCGGAAGGCTGGAATTGGCGGAAGCCATCGTGAGTCAGCCCCTAACGGCCCGCGTGATTGCAAATCGAATCTGGATGGAACACTTCGGCCGCGGCATCGTGGCTACAACCACCAACTTCGGAGTGATGGGCGATCGGCCTTCCCATCCGCAACTGCTCGAGTACCTGGCCAGCCGGCTCCGGGAGACCAACTGGTCGATGAAAGCGCTGCACCGGGAGATCATGCTGTCGTCGACCTATCAGTTGGGCTACGGAACCGCGGAACCAAATGCGACAGCCGATCCGGACAATCGCCTTCTGTGGCGAGCCAATCTGCGGCGGCTTGACTCCGAAGAGTTGCGCGATTCGCTCCTGTTCGTCGCCGGGACGCTCGACGAGCGGCTGGGAGGACCTGGCCAGAGCTTGAATCAGGCAGGTAATAAGAAGCGGACGGTGTATGGCAGGATCTCCCGCAGCGCACCCAACCGTGTGCTCGCGCTGTTCGACTTCCCGGATCCTAACGTCAGCCTGGATCAGAGAAGCGCCACCAACGTTCCGCAGCAGGGGCTGTTCTTCATGAATAGCGATCTGATGTGGCAGGAAGCGGGACTCGTCGCCGCCCGTTTGGGCGCCGACGAGGATGCCGCCCGGATCCAGAAGGCCTATCGTCTTCTCTTCGGAAGACCACCGAGCACGGAAGAGGTACAGGATGGGCTGCAATTCCTGTCGGCCGCCGGCAAGGATTCCAGTGGCGAGAAGCCGGCTTGGCAGCAGTTCACGCAGGCTCTGCTCAGTTCCGGAGAATTCAACTATATTAATTGACGAGTACGCGAGGGAACAATGGACAAAATGAATTCTCACTTTCTGCCCCGCCCGCTCACCCGCCGCCAAGCCCTGAGTTTGGTAGGCGCTGGCTTCGGGATGACCGGCTTAGGCGGTGCTCTCGGTACTCCGGCGCTGGGCGCCACCGGCGGCGCCGCTATGTCTCCGCTCGCCCCTAAACCGCCGCAGTTCCCGGCTAAGGCGAAGCGCGTCATCTACCTGTTTCTCAGCGGTGGCCTCTCCCATATAGACTCATTCGACCGCAAACCGCTGCTCGACAAGTACGATCGAAAACCCCTTCCTTATGCCACCCCGGCAACGCAATTCGCGACCGGGAACCTGATGCGTTCGCCGTTCGAGTGGAAGCAATATGGACACAACGGAACGTGGGTCAGTGAATTATTTCCGAACGTCGGACCGATGATCGACGACTTCTGCCTCATCCGTTCGATGTATACCGATATCCCCAATCACCCACCTTCCCAGTTGATGATGACCACCGGATTTAGCCGGCCTGGCCGTCCATCCATGGGTTCGTGGGTGACCTACGGCCTCGGCACGGAGAACCAGAACCTGCCGGCTTTCATCGTGCTCGCGCCGGGCGGCGACAATACCCGCTGGAGCGCTGGCTTCCTGCCCGCCATCTACCAGGGGACCCTTGTTTCCGATGTCGAAATCGATCCGCAGAAGCAGGTTCAGTATCTGTCCAATCCGCGTCTCAGCCAGGAACAGCAGCGGCGGGAACTCAATCTCATTCGGCGCATGAACGAGAGATATATAGGGGATCTCCAGAAAGCTCCCGAGCTTGAAGCGACCATACAGTCGATGGAAGTTGCTTTTCGAATGCAAACCGAGGCGCCGGAGGTGTTCGATATCCGGAAGGAGAGCAAAGCGACACTGGAGCGCTATGGCGAAGGAGATTTCGCCCGAGGCTGCCTGATGGCTCGCAGGCTGATCGAGAAGGGCGTACGTATGGTGCAGGTCTATTACGGGGTGAAGCAGGAATGGGACCAGCACGAAGACATCATGGGCCACAAGGTGCACGCGCGGAAATCAGACCCGGCCATCGCCGCCTTGATCCAGGATCTGAAAGAGCGGGGACTGCTCGACGACACGCTGGTCATCATCGGCACCGAATTTGGCCGCACGCCGGTGGTCAATCTGGGCGGATTCCAGTCCATTCACAACGGTAGGGATCACAACCACTATGGCTTTTCCGTGCTGCTGGCAGGCGGCGGAATCAAGCCCGGTTTGATTTATGGCGCTACTGACGAATTCGGCTTCAAGGCGACGGAGAATCCGGTTCACGTGCACGACCTGCACGCTACTTGTCTGCATTTGCTGGGTCTCGATCATGAGAAGCTGACCTATCGCTATAGTGGTCGCGATTTTCGATTGACGGATGTAGAAGGTCACGTAGTAAAGGATATCTTGGCATAAGGGATTTGCCTGCGGTACACTACCGCATAAGTTAACTACGAGGTTAACGATGAAAAACAGGGTCTCGCTTCTGGTTCTGATTTTTTCGGCCGGGTCCTTGACGATTCGAGCCCAAAATACAGGCGAATTATTGGGGGCCGTCACCGACGCCACCGGCGCCGTCGTCACAGGCGCTAAGGTCACTGTGACGGAAACGGCGACGGGGTTGACCCGCTCGGTGAATACCGGGTCCGACGGATTCTACACGGTTTCCTCCCTGCGTCCGACGGTCTATAAGATCACCGTCGAGGCCCCGGGCTTTCGAACCATTACGCAAGAGGAGCTCACGCTGCAGGCCGACCAAAGGGCCACCGTCAATTTCAAACTCGAATTGGGGGCTGTGACGGAAAAGGTCGAAGTCCGCGCGTCGACCGTGCAAGTCGACACGGTTACGGGGACGATCCGCCAGGTCGTCGATACGGCCAGAATCCTGGAATTGCCTCTGAATGGCCGTAATCCGGCCACGCTAGCTTTGACCGTGGCCGGAACGACGCTGGCGCCTACTTCGGGCGCCGATCAGGGATCGGGCAAAACCTTTCCGGAAGCGGTTACCATTTCGGCCAATGGCACGCGGCAGAACGAAATGAGTTTCCTGTTCGATGGCGGCAACAATATGGACTCGTTTTCCTATATCAATGCCCCATTCCCATTCCCGGACGCCGTCCAGGAGTTCAGCGTCCAGACCAGTAACTATGGCGCCGAATACGGCATGAGCGCCGGAGGAGTGGTGAGCGTCACGACCAAGTCCGGAACCAACCAGTTCCATGGTGACGCGTTCGAATTTGTTCGAAACGGCGTGAGCAATGCGCGAAACTACTTCGCCGCCAGCGTGGACCCGCTCAAGCGGAATCAGTACGGTGGGACCATCGGTGGACCGGTCGTCCTGCCGCATTACAATGGGCGCGACAAGACGTTCTTCTTCTTTGGCTATCAAGGCACCCAGATTCGAGACATCACGGGCGGGCTGCACACCTTCGTGCCCACTGCGGCGAACCTGCAAGGTGATTTCTCCAACGCGCTGACCGTCAATCCGAATAATCCGCTCGGCAAGGCCACCGTGGCTAAAGACCCGCTCACCGGCCAGCCGTTCCCGGGCAACATCATCCCGGTCAGCCGCTTTGACCCGGCCTCCCTCGCCTTCACCAAATACTTTCCCGTCGGGGTCGGCAATGGCCTCGTCACTTACTCCAAGCCGGTGAATGAATCCTTCAACGAAGAAATCGTGCGAGTCGACCATTCCTTCAGCGAGAAAGATCGCTTGATGGGCCATTATTACGCCAATAAATACTACCAGGCATCGACCTGGTCCCCGACCCTGGCGTCGGAATATGGGGACGGTGTGAACTTCCTGGTGCAAAACGCTCTGCTCGGCGAAACCCACATCTTCAGCTCCACCCTCATTAACGATCTCCGGTTCGGCTTTCATCGTGAGGTGAACAACCGCTTTGTGCCCCCGGGATCTCCGAATGTGGCTGATTTTGGCGTGAATGTTTGGCAGCCTACGCAGTACAAAGCGATCGAGAGCGTCTCTGTCAGCGGATTCTTCGGCACGGGTGACAATGACGCCGCCACCTGGCCGCGCGACTCCTGGACACTCGCCGACACGATGCGATGGACCAAGGGCCGTCACAACATAGCCTTCGGCTTCCGTGGTGACTTGATGCGGATGGATGAGGTAAACGATTTCAACGAATTCGGAACCTACACCTTCACGTCATTCTTCACTGGCTACGCCATGTCCGACTTTTTCTTAGGCCGGTTGAGCACCTATCTGCAGGGATCCGGCGAGAACCGGAATCTTCGCGGTAAATGGATTGGACTTTTCGCGCAGGATGACATACGAATCAACAAGCGCCTCACCCTCAATCTCGGAATCCGTTGGGACCCCTATTTCCCCTGGCACGATAAGTACGGGCGCATCGACCAGTTCCGTCCGTCGGGTTACTCTGCGGGCGTGGTCTCGCAAGTCTTCCCCAATTCCCCCCCGGGTTTGTACTTCCCGGGTGATCCCGGCGTTCCTACCAACGGCGTAAACCCCGTCTACAGCAACTTTGCGCCGCGCTTCGGATTTGCCTACGACCTGTTCGGCGACAGCAAGACGGTCCTGCGCGGAGGAGGAGGCGTTTTCTATGACTCGGCTCAAAGCGCCTTTTTCAACTCCCGCATGGTCGACCAAACTCCGTGGAGCCCGGCGCTCAGCCTCACCGATCCGGTTGGACCTTTCAGTAACCCCCTCCAAGGCGTGACCCAGGGCATCCCGGTACCACCCGTGTTTCCACCGCCGAGTAATACCGGATTCCCGCGACCCGTCCTGGCTATCACGGAGGATCCGTATGGACAGTACCGAACGCCAACCGTCTTCAACTGGAACCTCACCGTCGAGCGCCAACTGGCGAAGGATTGGCTGGGGCGCGTCGCCTATGTGGGTTCACGCGCCAACCATGTCTTCATCGGGGAAGAGTTGAACCCGGCGGCCTACACTCCGGGCAGCACGCTGGGCACCGATCAGCGCCGGATCTTCCAAGGCTTCTCGAACGTCTCGCTCGCCAACCAATCGGGGCTCGCGCGCTTCAACGCGCTGGAGTTGAGCCTGGAGAAGGCTTTCTCGCCCGGA
>Ga0210405_10006468_pt1 | contig 10444 bp, 10 predicted proteins | sample IncBWH11MmetaG_FD_155492 | JGI IMG/M metagenome (GOLD analysis project Ga0210405, IMG submission 155492) | Forest soil microbial communities from Barre Woods Harvard Forest LTER site, Petersham, Massachusetts, United States - Inc-BW-H-11-M | ecosystem: Environmental > Terrestrial > Soil >... | reverse complement strand
CCGGTATGCTCGCAATCAAGGCCGCTCGGGAAACGCCGCAGCGGTCCAATTCCCGGGCCCAGATTCCAGCCAAGGCTTGGGGCTCAGGCGGCGGAGCGTCCCAATGCAGGATGCGAGCCACGGCCTCGGCCGGATCCCGGCCGCCGGCGCTCAGGGGCGGATCGTTTTTCTGCGCGGCAATCGAGCAATAGAAACTGTGCGAGAAGAAATGAATATGCGCATCGCACACATCCACTTCTCCCCAAGAAGTGTTCATGGTAAGTCTATGACTTTTGCTCGGTTTTGCCCCAGCCGGTGAGCCCAGCCCCCAGCGCCACCTGCGTCAAGCTGGCGACGTTGGTCACACCGATCTTTTTCATCAGCGTCTTGCGATACGTGCGGACTGTCTGAAGCCCCAGGTCAAGCATCACGGCGATGTCCTTGCTAGTCTTGCCTTCCGCCACCAGGCGCAGAACCTGCCGCTCGCGCGGAGACAGTCCATCGAGCGGCCCGGGGCTTCCCTTCTCTTCCAGGTCGCCGCGCTGGATGCGTGTAAGGAGATGGTCGGAAACCTCGGGACTCAGATAAGATCCGCCCTTTGACACGGTGCGCAGCGCATCCAGCAGATCGGATGACGACGCCTTCTTCAGCAAGAAGGCCCGCGCGCCGGAGCGGAAAGCGGCCACCACGGAGTTCTCGTCATCGTACATCGACAGCATCATTACCTTTGTCCCTGGGCAGTGGCGCAGCACTTCGCTGGTCGCGTCAATGCCATTCATGCCTGGTAATCCGATGTCCATGAGAATCAGATCGGGATGCAATTTTCTGGACTGGCTGACCGCATCCGAACCTGAATCGGCTTCTCCCACCACGTGGAAGTCGGGAGTTCGCTCCAGGATCGTTCTAATTCCGTCCCGAAGAATTTTGTGATCGTCTACAAGAAGAATGCTGTATGGCATAGCACTCCTTCACGGGGAGAGCCCCCCGCCTTGGGTTCCCGGGTCTTGCCTGTTGCCGGCCAGGACGGCGCTCACCATGGAGCCTACACCCTCTTGGACATGGAAGTTCAAACCAAGACCTGCCTTCCTTGCGCAATGGTCCATCATCAGCAGCCCAAGCCCTCGGGGAACGCGCAGTTCCCGCTCATAGTCGAATCCGATCCCGTTGTCGCGCACCTGTAAGGCCGCGCCATCTCCGGTGGGCTTGACGATAATCCTGATCTCGTCGCAATTGGCATGGCGTACCGCGTTCGACACCGCTTCTTCCGCGATCTTTTCCATCGCCACTCCCACCTCAACAGGGATGCGGATGCTGGGAGCATAATCCAACCGCAAGCCCCCTGGAAACACTCTCCGGAACCGGCCCACAAGCAGGTCGAGCGCGGGCTGCAATCCGGCGCGCTTTGCGATGTCCGGGCTCAATTCGTAACTCAGATGCCGTATGTGCCGGACCACGCGTTCGAGCAAACTCTGAATCTCGGCGGTGCGGGAGACGATCTCGGGAACTCTCTCCTGCAGGTCCATCCTCAAGATATCGAGTTGTAGGCCCGCGCCACTGAGTATCTGTGCGACTTCATCGTGCAGCACGCGCGCCAGCATTCCACGCTCGGATTGCTCGTGCTCGATAGCCGCCAAGGCCAAGGTCCGGAAACGCTTCTCGGATTCGGGAGCCTCGTCCAACCCCAACTTGGCTCCTTCGGCGCAGACCTTGAATTTCGAGATAACACCCGAAAATTTCAGCGGATTTTCCCCCCTTTCAATTTAAATCATACCGCTAAGAGACACTAATTGTAGGAGGGTAATTGCATGGCTTTACTTAAACAAACCTGGTCCATCCCAGCCAACACTGGTGACTTCCCTAGGGCCTTTAGCCCTTTCGAGCTAGCGCCCGCCGGACGGCTGCGACTACGTTGCGCGCCACCAGGCCGTATTTATCCAGCAACTGCTCCGGCGTGCCGGACTCGGCATAGGTATTCTCAATACCCACGAACTCCATAATGCAGGGGTTGGTTTCCGCAACCACCTGCGCCACGCGCACCCCCAATCCGCCGTCCACCAGATGCTCTTCGGCTACGACGATGGCACCGGTTTCCAAAGCCGCCCGGGCGATCGCATCGCGGTCTAGCGGCTTGATGGTGTGCATGTCGATAACCCGAATTCCCAGCCCTTCGTTCTCCAGCGTCTCCTGCGCGCGGATGGCTTCTGCGACCATGAGCCCGGTGGCGATGACGGTCGCGTCGGAGCCTTCGGTCAGCTCGATCGCCTTACCCACCGCGAAAGCTTGATCGGGCTGGTAGATAATCGACGCCTTCAGACGTCCTGTTCGCATAAAAACAGGCCCGTCCATCTCAGCCATGGCGCGCACCAGAGCAGCCGTAGCCACTTCATCGGCGGGACACAGAACCGTGAACCCGGGAAGCGAGCAGGCCAGGCCCATGTCCTCGATGCTCATCTGGGACGGGCCGTCCTCTCCAATAGAAATGCCGCTATGAGTCCCGACCACTTTAACATTCACGTTGGGGTAGGCTACGCACACCCGTAGCTGCTCGAAACCCTTGTTCATCGCGAAAACGGAGAAACTGGAAACGAACGGGACCTTCCCGGCGAGCGCCAGCCCCGCTCCGATCGACACCATGTCGGCCTCGGCGATTCCGCATTCGAAGAAACGATCGGGAAAGTCCTTGGCGAAATACGAGGTGTAGGTAGACTTGGAAAGATCGGCGTCGCACACCACGATATTGGGATTTTCCGCTCCCAGCTTCGCCAGGGCCTTGCCGAAGGCTTCCCGCGTGGCCATGCCTGGCTTGAGATCGTACTTTGTCTTGGTCGGCATTTACTGTAGCTCCTGAAGCGCCGCCTGCACTTCGGCGGGCGTGGGCGCGGTCCCGTGGAATTTCGGATTGTTCTCCATAAATGAGACGCCTTTGCCTTTGATCGTATTAGCGACGATCGCTGTGGGCTTGCCCTTGGTGGCCGCTGCTTCGGCGAACGCCGCCTGCAGGGCGGGGAAATCGTGGCCATCGATTTCGAGCGTGTGCCACCCAAAGGCCCGCCACTTGTCTGCCAGCGGCGCCACGTCCATGATGTCCTTGACGAACCCGTCCAGTTGGATCTTATTGTAATCCTCGATTACCACGATGTTGTCCACTTTGTGGAATGCGCCGAACATAGCCGCCTCCCAGATTTGACCTTCCTGACTTTCGCCATCGCCAATGAGCACGTATGTGCGCGAGGGGCTGCGATTGAGACGCGCGGCTAGAGCCATCCCCAGACCCATCGAAGGCCCAACTCCAAGCGAGCCGGTGGACGCTTCGAGCGCCGGGATGAAGCGCCTGTCGGGATGGCCTTGGTAAATAGATCCCAACTTTCGCAGCGTATTCAGTTGGTCGAGCGGTGTGTAGCCGGTTTCGGCCATCAGGCAGTAAAGCACGGGACAGGCATGGCCTTTGGAAAGGATGAACCGATCGCGATCCGGCCACTTGGGGTTGGACGGATCATGACGCATCACGTCGAAATAGAGAGTAGTGAGGATCTCCACCGCCGACAGCGACCCGCCGGGATGGCCGGACTTCGCTTCACCAATCATCTGGACAATCTCGCGTCGGACCCGCTTGGCGATCACTTGCAAGTCGGCTACGTTATTAGTCTGTTTCATGCCGTAAATAATAAATTTAGCACGCTGCGGGACAAATGGTTGGACGGTACTTCGGCGCGCGGATGGGGAGCAGCGCTTCCGAGGTTGGTGCGACATTGTTAGCAGACCTGCTGTGTTTTCCGCTAGAGTCAACCTAATTCCTCCTTCAACTCACCGCATGGAACTGCTGGCGGCGCATCCTCGATATGACAAAATTCTATGTTTGCAGCAGCGGTAGGTTCGTTTCGTAAATTCGGCGAACTGGCTGTGGGGCCGCTCGCTGACGCGCGCGGTTCTGTAGGAATTGTCGCGGCGGTGGGTTCGTTTGGTAGTTCGGGCGGACCGCTCGCTGACGCGCGCGGCTCTGTTTCGCTGGTGGGTTCGTTTGGTAGTTGTGGTTCGGGGGCGGGCTGGTTGGCTGCGGCACGCCTATCCAGCTCCTCTTGGGAGTCGACCCAACGGACTTCGATGGTATGGGGCTGGGCGGGTGGTTCTGACTTGCGGGCTTGCTGCAATTCGCGGAGTGTTTTGTAGGCGCGGTCATAAAGGCCCTGGAGACGGGCCTCGTAACGGGAAGCCAGAGCCAGAGAGCGGGAATCGTCGGCTAGCGTGCGGAAGGCCGACGCTAGATGGATGTTGAGATCGGCCCCCTCGCTAACGCTTGGGTTGGATTGCTGGGTGACGATTTCGGCGTTGAGCAGGCCGGTTTCGATGGTCCACATGCGGCGGATGCGCCAACGGGCTGCGACCATCTCTTCGACGATATCGATTTCGGCGGCGGTGACGGGCTCATGGATGGTGTGAAGTTTGTTAAGGATTTCGTCGAATTGATCAGGGTCCTCGCAATCGAGGAGGATGTTGCCGCTGCCGGCGGTAAGGCCATGTTTGAGGGAATTGCGAGACGATTTTTCTTTGCCTTCAGCGGTGGTGGGGCCGCGCGACTTGGCGCCGTTGGCGCGGGCGGTGTCGGATTTGAGCTGCGATACCATTCTGGTTCTCCTAATCTCATTTTACCGTGAGGAAAAAAATATTCTGAGGTTGAGAAAGGGATTTACCTTTTAATTTCAATGGCTTAAATTATTTTCATGGGCTGTGACCGATGAGTCGGCGGGGAGTGGGTGGTGGGCTTATCCCGTCGTGAGGGCGGCAACGGGCTTAGTCAAGCTTGGCAGAATGAGGAGCTTACAGAGGATGCCGAACCGGAATGGCAAACAAGGATTTTTGAGGGGCGCGTGGCGGGGCGTGGGTTGCGTCCTTGGCTTCAGGAGTTGTGGCTCTATTGTGGTTCTATATGTTCACGTTGCAAATTATTTTGCGCACAACTTTGCACCTATTTAGCGGATGGGCCATGCGGGGAGCGGCCATTGCGTAACTTGTCGCCTTGCCAAAACCAGCGCAATACATTTTCGCAACGCGCAAACCACCGCCAAATCGGGAGACTACTGGGTCATTGCAGAGCTGAACGTTTCAGCAACGCCAACGCCAGGAGACGAGTTGCCGGTCATCGAGAACTCTTTCCGATCCTGCTAGTACCGGGAAGGCGTCCACTTCAACGGGTAGGGCGTTTTCGTCAACTTGACGTGACCTCACGGGAGTAACCATGAGTCACAGTCTGAAAACATGCTGCGGTGATAGTGGTCATTTTCAATCTGTGCCCGCCCATTCAACGCCGCCTATCCGCACTTGCGCCCTCCAGGCGGTTCAAGTCTTCCGCTCGCCAGCGCAATTTGGTGTCGTTAAGACCTAGACCTCGAACGAAGTCGGCCGCTTCGTGGATCAGCCGCACGCCATCCCTTGCGATTAGCCTCTCCCCGGATTCGACTAGGCACGGCGTCTGTATCGTGCAGCAAAACACGAACTCCTTCGTAGCGCCGGTACTATATTCCCACCCGTTCATGAACCAACACTCTTTCGCGTACCTCCGGATCACCTCCAGGAAGAACGTGCTGTAGTCTCGTCCTGACCAGCCGGAAACCTTCAGTAGCCCTGAATCGAAAACCGGGTACTTGAGCCGCTGTCGCAGGTTCAGGACGAAAGCGTTTAGCCGACTCTCATTCTCGGCGCGAACTGCAGGAGTGTGATCTCCTGAGGCGACCCGTTCATAGTACGCCTTCCCGGAGTCAAGTGGGCCGGCGACGTAGGCACAAGACTTCGGCTCCAGGACTGAATCGAGAATCTGGAATAGTGCACCCCCTGGTACGGGAGGGGGATGTTCAGTCGGCAAGGATGACATTGAAATCCAAATTCTCAATCAAGTGCGCTACGGTTTTCACGGCGCGACGCCTCCATTCAGTATCTGATTTGGACGGATCGGCCAAATCAGAAACACCGCGTATCACTGCTGCCTTAATTCCGAACGATTCGGCGGCCGCGCAGACGCCCCCAGCTTCCATCTCGATGCCGAGGAGCTTCGGCCATGCCTGAAAAAGCGCATCGACAAAACCCGCATCGGCTACGACCTCATCGAGCGACGCCACGGGGCCGTACTGGATAGCGGGTCTCCGGTCATCCGGCCATTCTGCATCCTTCATCACCTTCGTTTCCCATGCTCCTTTGTCAAAGCTTGCTTTGAGGTACCTCGAAAGTCGGGCGTCGGTCTGGAACTCACGAGGCCTGAATTCGGGTATTGTGCGGTTGTCACTGTGAAGCTTTCGGCTAGCCAGATCAACGATACTTACTGGAATAAGTATGTTGCCTATCGACACGTTTTCCCGCTCGAAGCCGCCCGCGATACCCGCAATTAGCAGGAAATCCGGCATGTTCTTGTATAGGAACTCCATCGTCGCGATGGCTGCAGGGACACGGCCCATCTCGTCGCGGCCGAATACTGAGACCTGCACCTCACCAAGACCTCCGCGCCAGACTTGCTCCCGGCCTGTTCCTTTCAGCCTCCATCGCTCGATTAAAATTCTTCGCTCCATCTCCAGGGCTACGAAGATGGCAACTTGCTTCAGTTTCGCGTTATACAATAGCTTGCTTCTCCCGCTGCCTTCCGCCATTACCTCACCCAATTTTAACGTCTGTGCAATTTCCAAAGCAGTACCGGCAAGCACGTTCAATCGCTCCGCAATCTCCTCGATCTCCTGTTCGGGCAAAACTGCGCCATGAGCAGGAATTACGCGGTACGAGTTCTTCCGAACAACCGATAAGAATCTCGCATTTGGCTTGCGTGTCTCCGCCGCAAACGTAAAAACTTTTCGGACGTCCGCAAGTCGTTCTGCCTTCTTTGCGATCGCATCGAATGCCTCGCGAAAATTGAGATAGCCTCCCCGCGTCCTCAGATGAACCATACTCGGCGCCGAAAGTATAAGGACGATCTCCCAGATCTCGGCCGCGGTCAGGGCTGCCCGTAAGGCCTCGTAGTCATAAGCAAAATCCGTTCCGGTCACGACAAAAGGATGCGTTGTATACGGCAGATTAGTGATCACTTTCAGGTCGTACTCTCTTATATAGGCAGAAAAATACACGTTCTGGAGCACAGGCCGGAATTTAGCAACTTCCAGGCCATCGGTGATTCGCTCCTGAATCGCTGGCCAAGTAATCGCGGTTCCTTCTTCAAGGATCTGTCTCGGGATTCCACGGATTCGCTCCACTGCGGCAGGACTTAGCCCACGAATCCGCTCATGCCAGATCGGATTCGTGTCGGGGGCTTCCTGCCAACCAGTAAAGATTGAATCCGCTATGTTCGAGGTTCTCCGAATAATGGCCTGCGAGACGCTACGGAGCGACCGGTGGCTTCTCGGATCGAACAGCCCCTTATACTTCTTCCGAAAGGGTTCATATTGGCGTTCCTTTTTGTCCCAAAAATCGTCGAGGCTGTATTCCTTCATCGGCAGGCGCACCAGCCGTTCGTCAAAATACTCCTGTCGGCATTCGATCAGCGCTTCGCGGCATAGCCTCGATTCGGCCAGGAATCCCGGCGGCAAGATGCAGTGGTCGCGGCACAGAAAAATCGCTACGGACAGAGCCTCTGTGAGGATGCCGAGGTGCGTCTCTCTGGGCAACTTATCAAAGCCGTATATCTCCCAGCTATCTCGGTTAAGGAAATCGAGGAAGACATCGTGAATCATGGAAACGAAGTCTCTCCCCGCGAGAGGTCAGCCTAATGCTTTCTCAATCTCGCGATAGAGCAACTCCACGCCCTCCCCGGAGTTATCCACGGATCGGTCGAAGTGGTGCCTATCGAGCTCGGTCTCGGCCCGGTGTTCATCATCCTCTGGCCTTACCAGCTGGCCTCTCCTTTTCATTCGAACGAGCCGAATCGACAGAGGCGCCTCGACTCGCCACATCTCGAACCTGTGATTCTGGAGGAACGCGTAATCAGTGGCGAACCGCATACTGTCAAACACAACTGGCTTGTCCTCGCCGATTGAGGATAGCGCAGCTCGGAGCCAAACATCTTCAGCAATGGTCTTTAGCGCATCAGTGACCTTGTTCAGGATGGCCTTCGACTCATCACCGAACAGTTTCTTACAGAGTTCCCGACAGGCAGCACCCGTACTACAGCGGGCATATCCATGTTTGCTAACAAGGTATTCGGCAATGGTCGTCTTGCCGCTTCCGGACCTGCCAGAAAGTGCGATTTTGTGGACCACCCAGTCATCCTGGAAATAACGACAGCGATAACTGGGAATTATACAACAACTGCTCTAATTCGGGAATCGACACCTTTCTCTTGTGCGCCACCTTAGCTATCAAGCGGGATTTTAGCTCTTCGTAGTGCGCCCGCAAATCCGGGAAATAGATCACTGCCTTCTCGGAATACTTCAGCGTGAAGCTTAGGTGCTTGTCAACCATCACGCCACGCTTCTTGACCGTTACAAAGGCTAACGCCTGCAGCTTATCGATCGCTTTTACGAACCGGGCCTCCGTCGTTCTTCCCTCCAAAACTTCAATCAGCAGGTCTCTTTGATCAGCGGCCGCGGAGGAGCGGATCCTGGATATGTAACGCTCGATTGCCGCACGCTCCGACGCTTCTTTCGCGGCCTGGCTGTTAAAATTGAAGGCGTGTGTCGATTCTCCCGTCCCGCTCTTCCCCACGGGATTCTTGTCGCCAATAGAGATCTCCATCTTGTCGTGGAGTATGGCTAGTCTAAGGCAACGGTCCTGGTTCAGCGGTTGAAAATGCCCGCCCAAAAGGAGAACCGTGTCGGCCACGTGCCAGCTGTGGTCCGCCACGGTCTCAAGGCGCGGAAAGGGTTCCAGCCGGGAAGCGTATTCAGCCTCCATAGTCTCGGTCTCCCAAAAACGCTGATGAAAGTATCTGCGGATGGAACATAGTTTCATCGACCAAAGCATGGCGTCGATGTCCCGCTTGACATCCGCAGGGTCTATCGGTGACGCGCTGGGCAGCAGGGTCAGTGGAGAGGACGGCATGGATATGGCTACGTCGCTTATGATCGCAAGAGGTAAAAGGCTTTTGTACCAGATTTCCATCGTCCGCCGCGAGCACAAATACACCACTGGCAGCCGATTTCCTATGGTTTGGTCGCACTGAAATGATACAGTTGCAACGCATTCCTGTTGCAAACCTGTTGATAAAACAGGATGGCACTATTATGTGAACGTGTCGGCCGTCCGCCCGAACTTAGCAAAGGTACTTTCGGCATAGATTACTCCCGTGACACGCCGTCCACGGAAACCACATGGACGGAAACGCTATCTCGTACATGTTTTTCCCGCTGAGGGTCACTAATTGTGCCTGGATCACGGAGCACTCGGAAAGAATCCCGATGGACCTTGGCCGTCATTCCGGCCGATTTGCGCGATCGATACTCCTTCACGAATTGTTAGTTGTAGTCTACTTTCCGTATTTCTTTGCAGCCTCGCCAATCGATGGACCGGCCTTGGCAAGATCTTGCGGGTTCATGATCGGGCGCAACGAAACTTTTGCGCTGAACGCGAGAAACCAGGGCTCAGCCACAGCCGGAATTTGCGATGCGTCTTTCATGTCGAACACGATGGAGCCCGACCGTTGGCCCTCGTCGTCCGCGTAGAAATAGGCCGCTTCCGGCTTGAGATCGGCCAGAATTCGCTCGACCGTAGAACCCAGGGTTCCATTCTTGGCGGCAGCATTTCCTGCCTCCACGGGAATCGATACTCTCAGCAACATTCGCATATCAATTTTCCTCCTTTAAGGAAAAGGCTCGAACGATCATATCCGACCGGTTTGGGGAAAGGCCTTTCCGGGCGGTTGACGGCGTTCAGGTTTTGCACCAAGTAATTCGCAAGGTGACATTCTAGACCAGGCGTCAAGATTAGGAGGTTAAGCACCCCCCGGCCTGCCCTGGGCCGCACGCACGCTATGATGGTGTTCTCGTCACATGCTGCGTCGCCATATCTTCCCACTTTGCCTCCTGATCGTTCTCGCAGGCTGTAAAGCCAACGAAGAATCCAAAGTAAAAGCCATCATCGGGGCCGTTCTGATCGACGGCAATGGCGGACCACCCATCACCGATTCCGTGGTCGTAATCTCCGGATCGAGAATCCGTGCGGCGGGAACTCGTGCCAATGTGCCCATACCAGCCGAGGCGGACAAGATCAACGGCTCGGGAAAGTTTCTAACCCCCGGATTGATCGACCTGCACGTTCACCTCGGCACACGCGGTGGACCAGGATTTCAAGCCGCTGACTACACCCGTGAACGCATCGAAAAAAATCTCAGCGCCTACCTGTACTTCGGCGTCACCACCGTTCGCAGCATGGGTACCGATCGCGACGCCGGGTTCGCCGTCCGCAAAGCCGAGCGCGATGGTACTCTGCTCATCGCGCGGCTCTTCACCGCCGGCCGCGGATTCACCGCTCCGGGCGGGCATCCCTCGCAGGAGATCGG
>Ga0210405_10006466_pt1 | contig 10446 bp, 8 predicted proteins | sample IncBWH11MmetaG_FD_155492 | JGI IMG/M metagenome (GOLD analysis project Ga0210405, IMG submission 155492) | Forest soil microbial communities from Barre Woods Harvard Forest LTER site, Petersham, Massachusetts, United States - Inc-BW-H-11-M | ecosystem: Environmental > Terrestrial > Soil >... | reverse complement strand
CCTGCCGCTCGAAATCATAACCGAAGACCAATGACCCGCTGTTCTGCGCCCACGTGCCCTGATAATTGAAATCACCGCGCGACACGATACTCGCCGACGGGGCCGACCCGAACAAGGTGATAGTCTTGCTGACGACGTCCTCTCCGGCGGGGATTTGTCCCGGAGCCGGCAGCCGGTTGGGATCGAGCAGTGTCACCAGGTACACGCGTTGCACGGGCAAGAACACATCGCGCACCAAAGCCGCCACCGAATAAGGACCGTCCGTCTGCGGATTGATGTCAATCCCGCGCTCCCAGTTGTAGCCGCCGGAAACCTTCTGCAGGAAATTGTGGCCGCGCATGTCGCTCAGGCTCAGACCCACGGTATAGTCGCGATCCGTGAAATGTTCGCCGAAATCAAAGAGGCCGTATCCCACGCGGCCGGGAAGCCCCACAGTGGTATCGAATCCCCGGAAAATGCCGCGCAACTCCGTGGACGGAGAAAAGCGATAGCCGAGATTCGCCATCCCCGTGGTGTTCCTGTAGAAGTCGTTTTGATATTCGCCCACAGTATGGAACTGCTCGCCGGATAGTGAATAGTCAAAGCGCTCGCCAAGTCCGCCACTCAGATTCCCAGCCCAGCGATCGGTCTGAAAACTCCCGCGCTCGTACGACACCGACCCATGCGGAACATTCGACTCCGGATCGCCGCGCTTGCTGAAAAGTTGAATGACGCCCGCCGAGGCCTGTGCGCCGAACAGCGCGCTTTCCGGCCCGCGCACGAACTCGATGCGATCGATGCCGGTCGACATCAGGTTCGCCAGATTGAAGAAATCGCCCGGCTGATTGAGCGGCACGCCGTCCAGCAGCACAAGCGTCCCATTATTCGGAGCGCCGCGCGTGAATACGCTGGTTGTCCCGCCGTAGCGCCCCGTCTTCACGATCTGCGTACCCGGCATCTCGCGCAGGATATCCAGTACGAACGGAAACTGACGCTGCTTCAAATCGTCGGCGGTGACAATGTTGGCGGCCACACCAGCCTGCTCCACACTGGTTTCTCCGCGCGTGGCGGAGACCACCACACTTTGCGCCAGCCCCGCCAATGTTAACGCAATGCGGTTATTACTGCCCGAGAGCGACGCCGTCTGCGGGCTGAATCCCTCGCGAGTGATGCTCGCCTCGCACGCGCTAAAGCCGGACAGATGAAAGCTGCCGTCGGTTTGAGTTTGCGCGCTGGCGTTTCCGCAAGCTACCGCGGCGCCGGAAACCGGACGCCCCGAAGGATCGAAAATGTAACCGGAGATGTCGGCCGACTGGCCCTTAAGTAGCCCCGCCAACAAAATAGCGAAGCGGAATCGTTTGTAAAGACGCATGGTTCGTTCCCCCTCGGAACTGAACTGACATTGAAGATGAACCGGTGTCCTGGCTTACGACTTGGCTGATTCCGTTTCTTCCCACTTGCGCAGTGATGACGGGCCGTACAACGTGTCGCTTACAGTTGCGGGGCAGTGGCGGATTTTCACCGCCTTCCCGGTGGAACATGCTTTCGCTTGTTCGTAAAAATTATAACACTACCATGCGCGCGACCATCGCGGACCGCCCGCATCTTTTGTGCGCAATGAAGAATCCACCTTGGCCCTCACTTCCAGCAACCGCCCAAACAGCCAAAGAACATCCGATAGCCGATTCAAATACACAAGAATCTGCGGATTCGAGATCTCGCCGGTTTCCGACAGTCCCACAGCCAGCCGCTCAGCCCGCCGGCAAACTGTCCGCGCGACATCGATGGCGGACGCGTCGGGAAGCTCGCCAGGTAAAGACCAGTCGCCAAGTATCCCTTCGACGGCTTCAATCCGCGCCACGTGATCGTCCAAGACGCCTATCATGGCCGCTGTGATCTCCGGCGCCGGTTTGCGCGATTCCGGAACTGTCCCGATCGCCGATCCCACCTTGAACAACTCCCGCTGAATCGCCTTCAGCGCGGCGGCTACTTCCGCGTCGGCGCAAATAGACCGCGCGAATCCGATCTGGGAGATCAGCTCATCGATCGTACCGTAGCACTCCACGCGGCGGTCGGCTTTGGAAACCCTGACACCACCCGGCAGGCCGGTTTGTCCGCTATCTCCACGCTTAGTTGCGATGCTCATGGTTATTCATGATAGGGCATTTGCCTCCCTGCTATAGTGAAATTACATGCGAGGCGCCCGGTGGTTGTTATTGCTGGCTATTTTTGCGATCCTCGGCTGGCTCGGCTTCACCTACAGGACCCAACGGCGCGAGATCGAAAAGCAGGCTCCTGCCAAACCCGACATGCTTCCTGTGGACGTCGCCGGTAAGGCTGCGGACTGGCACGTAGTTAAGAGCGACCCGGAGGGCAAGAAAATCGTCGAGATCTGGGCCAGGAATTTCAAGCAGGAAAAAGACAGCTCGCGCATGGAATTGGAGGGCGTACGCCTCAATCTCTTTCATCAAAAGACTAATCAGTTCGACCGCGTGGAAAGCCCGTTCGCCACCTACCAGCCCAACGAAGATAAACTCTACTCCGATGGCAAAGTCTTGATCACGCTGGCTGTTCCCACCGTGGGTGAGCCGCAACATCGACTGGTTTCCATCAGCACCTCAGGAGTCACGTTTGACACCAAGACCGCCAAGACCTCTACTGATCGCGCAGCCGATTTCACCTTCCAGAACGGAACCGGGAAATGCGTCGGCGCCGTCTACGATCCCAATACCAGGGAACTACAAATGAACGCGAGTGTCGCGCTGCATCTTGACGCTCGCGGACCAAAGGGCAAGCCGATGAAGCTCGAATCGGGCCAGCTCATTTACAAGGAGGCAAGCTCGCAAATTCTCTTGTTTCCCTGGGCGCGTTTGACGCGCGACACCTCCGTTACCGAAGGCGCCGATACTATCGTGACTCTGAAAGAGGGCGCCATCCAGTTAGTGGAAACGCAAAAGGCCAAGGGCGTCGATATGGATCCCAAACGGCACGTCGAGTACTCGGCCGATCGTTTGATCGTTCATTACTCGGAAACCGGCGATGTCGACAAAGTGACCGGTGAGCGGAACGCGCGCCTGGTCTCCTCCACCGAGTACGCGCGCACCACCACCACTACCGATCGCGTCGACCTGGATTTTGAAAGTAAGAATCACGAGACAACCTTGAAGACCGCACTCGCCCACGGGCATGCGGTCGTCGAGTCGAAGCCTATTGCCGCCCCGGCCGGTGAGCAACTCCCGGACACGCGCGTCCTGCGCAGCGAGGCGATAGAAATGAAGATGCGTCCGGGCGGCCGTGAAATCGACGCAGTCGAAACGCAGGCGCCGGGACATCTGGAATTCCTGCCCAATCACCCCGGTCCGCGCCGCCGCCAGATGGATGGCGAGAGGCTCTACATTACTTATGGACAGCGCAACATGGTCCGGAGTTTTCGCTCGGTGAATGTCGAGACGCATAGCGACCCGGCTAAACCGGCAGATTCGCCCTCGCAGACCTGGAGCAAGAACCTGGAAGCCGATTTCGATCCGAAGACCGGCCAGATGGTCCAGATGCGGCAGTGGGACGATTTCCGCTATGTCGAGGGCGCGCGCAAAGCCGTCGCCAAGAAGGCTACGCTCGAGCAAGATAACAACCGCATCACGCTGGAAACGGCCGCCCGTGTTTGGGACCTTGCCGGATCCACGTCGGCCGACGTCATCCACCTGGATCAACAAAGTGGTAACTTCACCGCCGAGGGCCATGTCAGCACCAGCCGTCAAGAGAAGCAGAAAACCAAATCGGACCTCCTGTCCGGCGACGAACCCGTCCAGGCCACCGCCCAGCGCATGGTATCCACCGATCACAATTCGTTCATCCGCTACGAAGGCAAGGCCGACATGTGGCAAGGGGCGAGTCGCATCCGAGCCGACCGAATCGAGATCGATCGCACTGCCCAGCGCCTGGTGGCCGTGGGCGGCGTGGAGACACAACTGCGCGAGAAAGAGAAAGACAAAAAAGATGGCGCCTTGAAGCCGAATGGGCCGCCCATATTCACGATCGTGAAGGCCGGGAATCTTATTTATACCGATAACGACAGGCTGGCCTACTACACCGGCGGCGCGATCCTGACGCGTCCAAACCTGCGCGTGAAATCGCTCGAGCTTCGCTCCTACCTTTCTGAAGCCGGCTCCGACAACAGCCTGGAACGCTCCTACGCCGACGGAAAAGTGGAGATACAGCAGACCTCCCCCACCCGCACCCGCACCGGAACCAGCGAGCACGCCGAGTACTACACGGCCGAAGACAAGATCATTCTCCGCGGTGGCGCGCCCGGGCTTGTCGACAGCTTGAAGGGAAACACCCACGGCGCCGAATTGACCTATTTCGCCGGCGATGATAGGTTGTTTGTGAACGGCGCCCCGGAGCAACCCGCCCAAAGCCGCATTCGTAAAAAGAAATAATAATGACGAAACTCGAGACCCAGGAACTCTGCAAAGCCTATCGTGGCCGGAAAGTCGTGGACGACGTTTCGGTATTCGTCGAGCAGGGGGAAGTCGTGGGCGTGCTGGGTCCCAACGGCGCCGGCAAGACCACCTCGTTTTACATGATCGTCGGACTCATCAGCCCCGATTCCGGCTCGGTCCTTCTGGATGGCAAGGACATCACGCCGCTCCCCATGTACCAGCGGGCGCGGCGCGGCATCAGCTATCTGCCGCAGGAGCCTTCGGTGTTCCGTAAGCTTTCGGTGGAAGACAATCTTCTTGCCATTCTCGAAACCCTGCCGATTGAGGGACGCGAGCGGCGTGAGCGCCTGGCGATGTTACTCGATCAACTCGGCCTGCAGCAGGTGCGCCACAATAAAGGCTACATGCTCTCCGGCGGCGAGCGGCGCCGCGTGGAGATCGCGCGGTCGCTGGCCATCAATCCAAAATTCCTCCTCCTCGACGAGCCTTTCTCCGGCATCGACCCCATCCAGGTGCTGGAGCTGCAGCGCATCATCTTCGAGCTGAAGCGCTCCGGAATCGGCATCCTCATGACGGACCACAATGTGCGCGAAACCCTCATGGTCACCGATCGCGCCTACATTATTAATAACGGCAAAATCTTCCGCGCCGGAAGGCCCGACGTTCTCAGTCGCGACCCGGAGGTCAAGCGTGTTTACCTCGGCGAGAATTTTAACTTCGGTCTCGAGCGCGCCATCTAGTCTCAAGCGCATTCGCATCGAATCGGTCGACGTCGTTCGCGGCGTCATCATGATAATCATGGCGCTCGATCATGTCCGGGACTTCTTCGGCTTTTCCGGCTTCAATCCCACCGATCCCGCGCGCACCACTATCGCCCTGTTTTTCACGCGTTGGATCACTCATTTTTGCGCGCCCGTTTTCTTCCTGCTCACCGGGACCGGCGCTTATCTTTCACTCCGCAAAAGATCCAAAGGCCAGTTGTCGCGATTCCTGTTCACGCGCGGGCTCTGGCTGATCTTCCTGGAAATCGTGGTGGTGCGCTGTTTTGGTATGCAGTTTAATTTCGACTACCGCGTGACCACGCTCACGGTTCTATGGGCGCTAGGCTGGGCGATGATCGTGCTGTCGGCGCTGGTTCATCTGCCCGCTTCCGTGGTGACGACCTTCGGCGTCGCGATGATCGCCAGTCACAATCTTCTCGACTCCGTCCGGTCTAACAATCCGTTTTGGTCCATCCTGCACTCTCCCAATGTCATCTTGCCAAATCCCCAGCACCTCGTTTTCGCCGCCTATCCCCTCATCCCCTGGGTTGGTGTTACAGCGGCAGGCTATGGCCTGGGGCAGATCTACAGTTGGACCGCCGATCGCCGGAGGCCTTTCCTATTTCGCCTGGGTATTGCACTGACGGCGGCCTTCATTGTTCTTCGCGCCATCAATATCTATGGCGATCCAATCCGTTGGACAGCAGCTCAGAGAGCCGTGCTCTCGTTTCTGAACACCAATAAATATCCGCCGTCGTTGTTGTTTCTTCTGATGACGCTCGGCCCGGCGATGCTCTTCCTGTGGGCGGCCGACAGCAGGACGCCGCAATTCCTAAGACCCGCACTCATCATCGGCAAGGTGCCGATGTTTTATTTCCTGCTGCACCTGCCGCTAATCCATCTGCTAGCGGTCATAGTGTGTTACGCCCGCTACGGCGACGCGCATTGGATGTTCGAGTCACCGAGCCTCCGCCAGTATCCGTTCACTCCGCCGCCGGGATGGGGATTCTCTTTGCCAATTGTCTATCTAGTCTGGGCATTCGTCGTACTAGCGCTCTATCCGCTCTGCCGCTGGTTTGCAGCCTTGAAACAGCGCCGCAGCGATCCCTGGCTCAGTTATTTCTGAGCATATTTTGTGGAACATGCTTTAGCTTGTTCGTTAACAAATAAGCTAAAGCATGCCGCAGTGGTGGGACAGGCGGTTTTGCCTGTCATCGCCGGCTCTAGCCGGCGCTTTGGTTGCGGCTGCTGTTCCGTGGGGCAGCCAATCTTGGCTGCAAGCCGCCTTTTAGGCGGCTTTTCCCGTGCACACCACACTCCGCGGCCTACCGCGTTCGAAACCGACTCGCGAGTTGCGACAGTTTTTCCTCGACCGCCGGCTTGGCCTCTTCCGCCTTCTTCACACGCTTCGGCTCCTCACCCGTCTCCAGCGCCTTGACCGATAGTGCGATCCGCTTCGCTTTCGGATCCGCCGACAGCACTTTCACCCGCACAATCTGCCCCACCTTCACCGCCTCTTTCGGATCTTTGATGAAGCGCGCCGAGAGTTCGCTCACGTGAACCAGCCCATCCTGATGCACGCCCACATCGACGAACGCGCCAAAATTAGTGACATTGGTAACCGTGCCTTCGAGAATCATTCCCGGCGTCAGATCGGAAATCTCCCTCACGTCCTCCCGCCATTGGGGAGCGCTGAATTTTTCACGCTGATCCCTGCCAGGTTTGCGAAGCTCTTCGCGGATATCGTTCAACGTAAACAAGCCCACCTGCTCAGTCTGGAAAGTCTCGATCTGCACTCTCTCCATCAGCTCTGGCTGAGCGATCAGATCTTCCACTCGGGCCCCAAGCGATTCGGCGATTCGCGCCACCACCGGATAAGATTCCGGATGCACCGCGGTCATGTCCAACGGATTGACGCCGCCGCGAATTCGCAGAAACCCCGCCGCTTGTTCGAAGGTCTTGGGCCCGAAGCCGCTCACCGCGTTCAACTCGACCCGCGAGCGGAACTTGCCGTGTACGTTGCGATACTCGACGATCTTCTGCGCCGTCCGCTCGGTGATGCCCGCCACGTACCGCAGCAATGAGTGCGAGGCCGTGTTGAGGTCGACACCAACGCGGTTGACGCACGATTCCACCGTCCCTTCCAGGCTCTGCATCAATTTCTTCTGATCCACGTCGTGCTGATACTGGCCCACGCCGATTGATTTCGGATCGATCTTCACCAGCTCGGCCAGCGGGTCCTGCAGACGCCGGGCGATCGAGATAGCGCCGCGAACCGTAACGTCCAGGTCGGGAAACTCGCCGCGCGCCACGTCGGACGCCGAGTAAACAGAAGCCCCCGCTTCGCTCACCATCACGCTGAAGATCTTCTCCAGCCCCGCCTGCCGCAGGAAATCCCGCACAAACGCGCTGGCCTCGCGCGACCCGGTCCCGTTGCCGATCGCAATAGCCTGCACATGATGTCGCGCAATCAATTCGGAAAGCGTCTTCATCGCTCCGGCCAGATCCTGGCGAGGCTCTATCGGGTAGATCACCGCGGATTCGAGAAATTTACCCGTTTCGTCGACCACCGCGATCTTGCATCCGGTCCGAATCCCCGGATCGACGGCCAGTACGGAAAGCACTCCGGCCGGCGGCGCTAGCAGCAGGTTCTCCAGATTTTCACGGAATACATGAATCGCTTCCACGTCAGAACGATCTTTCAGCTCCAGCCGGACCTCTGTCTGTATCGAAGGATTGAGCAGCCTTTCATAGGAGTCTTCCACGGCCTTCTCGAGCTGCGGGACCCAGTCGCCTTTTTCGCGGATGACTTTATTCTTCAGATAAGTGAGCGGCTTCGCCGGCGCCAGATCGATCTCGAAGTGTAGTATTTCTTCTTTCGCGCCGCGGCGGATGGCCAGCATGCGATGCGACGGAATCTTGGCCGCGGGCTCGCTATACTGCGCGTACATTTTGTACTTGCCCTCGGGATCGGCGGCGCCTGGAATGGCCCGGCTCACCACCATCCCGTAATTCATCATCAGTTGACGGACATTCTTGCGGAACTCCGCATTCTCGCTGATCCACTCCGCGACAATGTGCCGCGCTCCTTCCAGCGCCTCTTCGGCGCCCATGGAGAAGGTCGCCGCCAGTTTAGCGAGCGGCGTCGCGCCCGCCTTCTGGTCCCAAAGATATTGCGCCAGCGGCTCCAGCCCTTTCTCCCGTGCTATCGAAGCCTTGGTCCGCCGCTTCGGCTTGTACGGCAGATACAAATCCTCCAGCTCATTTTTCTCGATAGCAGCTTCAATCTTCGCGCGGAGCTCGGCCGTCAGTTTGCCCTGTTCCTGAATCGTGGAGAGCACCGTCTCGCGCCGGTCCTCCAATTCGCGGAAGTAATCGAGCTTCTCCTGGATAGCCCTGATCTGCACCTCGTCCAGATTTCCGGTCGCCTCCTTCCGGTAGCGGGAAATGAACGGGACGGTTCCGCCCTCATCGAGCAGCCCGATAGTTGCCGCCAGACTCTTCAGAGGAACGCTGAGAATTTGTGCGATATGCAGCAGGACGGGAGTCGGAAGCGCCTTGGGTTCAGACATAAGTTGCGAGCCGGTAAGACTCCATCATAGTCCGCCTGCAAGCAGCCGTCTCGCTTGCCAGCTCAGTTGCAAACCGTGGAGCGGCCTTTCAAGGCGGCTATGCCGGCATTCGTGCCGGCATTTCGGAAGAATCTAGCGAACCAGAAAGTTGGTGTCAATGGCGCGCATGACGCTTCCGAACGCGTCGCCGGATCCCCGCTTTCATGTCATCGGTAGTTCGTGATTTCGGCGCCCCTTCAGGAAACAACGCCCGTTGGACGACCTCGGACGAAACCGAGCCGCACGCCGCACGACGATCTGATCGCCGTCCTGGTCCCATTCCAAGATGGACCCCGGGCCGATGCCAAGCTTTCGCCGAACATCGATGGGAACTGAAATCTGCCCCTGCGACGTGACCTTGGAATGAGCGATTGCCATATCTTACATTAACGGAGTAATGCAGCGGTTCCCGACTGCCCAGCCGTCCAGTCTCAATTGGAAATCGCGCACTATCGGGCTGCTGGATGAGGGCGGAACCGAGGACCGTCGTGAGACGATGCTCTCCACGATTCACGAACAGGGCAAGCTTACTCCCGAGCTGCGCGCGAAGATCGGAGGCGCCCTGGCCACCTCCTTCCGGTAACGAGAAATGAACGGAGTAGGACTCCATCCTATCCGTGCAATCCGCGCCTCAGCGCCGATCCACCCATGGATTCAGCAGAAGAACCCCCGTCGGTTCAAAATCGGCAGTATTTCTGGTCATAACGTGCAGGCCATGCCGCCGGGCCGTGGCGGCGATCAGGCCATCAGTGGCTGGCACGGTTCGTCCGGCTCTCTGGGCGGCGGCTGTAAGCTCGCCCCAGATGCGGCTTGTTTCCAAATCGACAGGAAGCAGCCGGTCTCCATAGTGGCGCTCCAGCGTTTGCAGCCAGATCTGTAGTGCGCGCTTATGCTGGCTTTCCTTGAGAAGCGCTGTTCCCTTGGCGATTTCGCCGATCGAGAGGACGCTCACAAACAGGTTCTCGCTATCGAACCCGTCAACAGCCCGCCGCACGCCGTCATTACCCTTTGGGTGGCGTAACTCCGACAACACGCACGTATCGAGCAACACTCTCACGGTTTGGCTTCCCGCATGGGAGAGCGGTCGCGCGCCAGGTCCAGACCTTCCAGGCTAGGGCCGTCACCGAGCAGGAATTTCTTAAAAGTCGGGCGTGTCCCGGTCAACTTTTCGTAGTCGCGCTCGGCAACCACAAACACCGCGTCATCCCGCCGAAGTACTCGTTGCGGCCCCTCAGCGAGGGCGCGATTGACCAGCTCGCTGAATCGATTCTTTGCGTCGGCAAGCCGCCATTCCTTGGGCTTTCTCATAGCTAGACAATCTAGCTATATCGTAGCATCGTTGGCGGGCCGATATCGTTCACTCCGATAACTTCCCATTCAGAGCCCGACTTTAGAACGCTGACTTTCCCGTCCGCGTTTGCCAGGTAGATCTTTCCGTCGGCCCCGACAGGAGATGCGAAGTATTCGCCCATCGCATCCATCGAACGTCCCTCTTTTAGCACTTGGCCGCTTTGAAGATCGATTGCTGTAATAATCCCGCCGGTACGCACACTGAATACGACCCCTTGATACAAAACCGGCGAAGGCACGTAAGGCATGCCTCGTTTGTACCGCCACAATATCCGTCTGTCCTTCAGGGAGATGCCGGTGATA
>Ga0210405_10006463_pt1 | contig 10447 bp, 8 predicted proteins | sample IncBWH11MmetaG_FD_155492 | JGI IMG/M metagenome (GOLD analysis project Ga0210405, IMG submission 155492) | Forest soil microbial communities from Barre Woods Harvard Forest LTER site, Petersham, Massachusetts, United States - Inc-BW-H-11-M | ecosystem: Environmental > Terrestrial > Soil >... | reverse complement strand
CAGCGCGCTACCCGTACCGACGAGGTACTGGCTCGCGCCTCCGCCCGCCGCAATAATTGTCGGGAGACTCTGCCCCTGCGCGAGGCCTTGTACGGTCAGTTGATATGCAGCGATTCCCGTGATATTAGGGCATGTTTGCGGCGTGCTGTTCGGAGGGCAATTCGGATTTTGCCGCGTTCCGAACGTGAACGTCCCGTTGAAATTGGATTGCGCTTCATTTGCATCCCTGTTGATTCGCAGCCTGCCGCCAAATTTCAAGAAGTGCTTGCCCTCGGCCATCGAGGTGAAATTCTGGAGCTCATAGCGATCGAGGATGTCGCTATACCTGCCGTTGGAATTGCCGCCGCTTACGAACGCGCCTTGCACGGAAATCATCGGTGTGATGCTCAACGGCGTTTGATCGCTGGTTTCACGGATGAATTGGAAGCGCGTCTCGTTGATGATCTTTGCACTTATGATTTGAGTGTCCGTGACTTGAAGCTGATTTTCCGTGTTCAGCTGATTGAATCCAAGCGAGGCCAGATTGAATTGCCCGATGCCATTGTTGGACTCATTCTCGCGCTCGTATTGGTAACGTACGGTGAGCGTATTGTTCGTCGACACCTGATAATCGAATCTGGGGCCAAGATTTGTGCGCGTGCGAGGATTCGGCACGGCGTCGCTGAATGGAACAATCTGAAACGTGGTGGGATCGAGGACCGTCGCGCTTACGACGTTGAGATCATTGATGTTGCGCCTGTCGAAATTAAAGAATATGGACGCTTTCTTTCCAAGTGGTCCGCCAACATTACCGTTGAACTGCGTGGTTTCATAGCCGGGCGGCTGGGTGCCTGCGGGTAGGTGCTCGAACGGGTTGCGCGAATTGAATCCGGCTGTGTTTCCACTCAAGAAAAGCTGGCCGTGCCACTGATCGGTGCCCGGCTTGGTGAGAATTTCGATTCTTCCAAAGCCGAGCCGGTCGTATTCCGCCGAAAATGGATTTTGGTTGATGCGAATCTCGCGAATCGAAGCCTTCGGCGGAAGTTGTCCCGCAGTGAAGCCGTCAATGTAAATCTGGCCGCCGTTTGGGCCAGCCGACGGCCCCGCTAGCGCCTGCAGCTCCGACTGCAATTCATCGGGATCGTCCGAAAGCGCTTCCAAGTCTTTGCCTTGCATCACTACCATGCCCGCATTGTTCGCCGGATTGACGTCCACCTGGGTGGTGCTATCGGCGACTTCCACCTTCTGTTCCTGCACCTCGATGGTGAGGGCGACATTCAACTTTTGCGTTTCGCCGGCGGCAATCTCAATGTCGGGCTTCTCAAACGGCGTAAACCCGGTGGCAATCACCTTCACGCTATATTTTCCCGGAGCAAGGCCGGTCACTTCGAATATGCCGTCGCGGTTCGTAGTAGCTGTAGCCACGCCGCTCGGCGTGGTGACTAGGACGGTCGCGCCAGTCACCGCTGCGCCGGATGGATCCGTTATCTGCCCACGTAAGGTTCCCTTAGTCGTCGTCTGTGCCTGCCATGCGTTCCCCCCAGTGGCCGCCAACAAGAGCGCACCTATGAAACAAATGCACCGGCAAATAAACCCAAAGCTCATTCCTTCTCCTGACTTAAAACCATTTTTCTCGTACCTGACGCGCTTCAAGGTGCCGTATCTCCGCCCGGCGCTCCGCTCATGGTCCACGGCGTAAGAATCGTGGACGCGCCAGAAGCCTGTAGAAGCGGCTCAACTCCGGCGAGCAGCGTGATCGCGGTTACACCGCTTTCCTGCGTGCCTTCCGTTGTGACGATCATCACGGCATCACCCTTTTGCAAATCGGCAAGCGTAGAGGCGGGCACTCGGCTAAGGGCCTGCTGCAAGTCGCCGTTTCGTCCAGCACCGCCGGCTCCGCCCACGGCTGCTCCCTGCCCCCCTGCTGCTCCGTCCGCGGGTTTTGCCGCGCCTGGCGCTCCGTTCGCTCCTCCAGCGGCTTCTGTTCCTCCGCCTTTCAGCCGCATCGCGATCATCTGCGCCATCTGAGGGGCCAGCTTGCGAAGTTGCGTATCTGAAGTAATTTTCACTATCGTCGGTTTTTTCGCCACTAGGTCCATGACAGTAATCGTCCCCGCCGATACATCAATCGCGCTGATGGTGCCCGCAATATTGCGAAAGGTGCCGGAAACCGCTTCATCCGCCGCCAACTCCGTGCCATCTGCGTTGCGCGTTCCCCGAGCCCGCAACTGGTCACCAACTTTGATTTGCTCGATCCCCGCAGGCTTCGCATCATCGAACTTTACCGAGTTCGGCGCATATCGCCGGAGGATGGTCTGTTTCGAAACTTGGACTATCACTTCCTTGGCCGCGCCCTGCGCGTTCGTCGAAATATTGATCGTGCCATTCGGCGCATCCACGGCCTTCACCAGCCCGCCAACTCCATGCTTCTGCCACTCGTCGCGCTCATGCGCCTGCTTCGTGGCGATATCGGTCTGTTTCATCGCGATGACTGAAGCCGCTATCACCGTCTTCCCATCGTCCGCCATCTTCCCGCGAACCAAAATGCGGTCTCCTGGCAGCAAGTCCTGCAGTTGGATGGGAGCCGCGTCCTTCAAATCTGTTTGCCCAGGCGCTATTCGCACCAACCTGGCATCATCTTGCACCTGAATCGTGACATCCGCCTTCGCATCCGTGGTCAACACTATCGTTCTTCCGTTAATGGTTTTGATCGTGCCCACGGGACGCGTCGCAGGATTCGACGCGGGCGCTCCCTGTTGCGCCCCTTGTTGCAGAGATCCTGCCGTCCGCGCGTCCACGCCGCAGGCCAGACCAAGCATCATGCAAACAAATACAACAATTGGTCGCAAGCGCCTCACGCGCCTTTTCCCCCACATTTCCATCTATGACTCCTGCAATCCAGCGAACCGCAAATCTCGACAGTCTTCACCTGGGTGGGTAATGGGTAGACGAGGCCTACCCTTTGCGTCACAGGTTAGACGTATCCGAGTACCTCAAATGTTTCACAATTCTTGATCTGGACGCCCGCGCCCAGCATTAAGGAGGCATTCGCACCTCGACGATCATTTGAGAAGTCTAACTGGACAGTCTTTGGCTAACAGACACCGCTTGGGCGGGTCGCGGTCCCGGATTCCCGAGTAGGCATGGTTTGCGGGCTTGGCACTGTATAGGGCGTTGTCCCAGCCAGGTTCGCGACGCATTGCTGGATCTCTTGCGGAAGTCCGGGAAGGGTGGAGGGTAAATTCGGAATCGACTGGTCAGGCTTCTTAAAATTAAGTGCGCTGGTTAGATCCCCGACCGTGGCGCGGCGCCAGGCGCTCAGATTGGGTACCTCCGCACCAAAGCGGGTCTCCAGGAAACGCAACACGGAGGTATGGTCGAAGAGGTCCGAGGACACAAAGCCGCCACGGCTGAAAGGCGAGATGAGCAGCGTGGGTATTCGAAAGCCCAGCCCAATTGGGCCGGTTATCGCTGGACTGCCGATTACAGTTGGGTCTGGCACTGCGGGGGCAGTTACGAATTCGCCTGGAGTGCCGGCTGGGGCCGTCACCGGCGGAACGTGATCAAAGAATCCGCCATTTTCGTCATACGTGACAATTAGCAGTGTCTTGGCCCACAGGGCTGGGTTCGCTGTTAATGCGCCGATGATGAGCGAAAGAATGTTCTCTCCAAAGATGGAAGGCGAAGGCGGGTGGTCCGAGGTTAGGACCGAACCGACTAGCCAGGAAACTTGCGGCAAGGTCCCAGATAATATGTCGGCCAGGAAATCCACGGGGAATTGCGGCCCGAAGGCATTCTGATGCAGCACCGATGTAGGATCCTGATAGTTTTTGAAGTACGAGAGAACATTGTCCGAGAGAATTCCGCCGAGAATGGTCTCATCCGGCGAAGAGTATATTTTCCAAGAAATCCCGCGAGCCTGGAGCTGCTCGGGCATCGTTGTATAGGTGAGGCGGCCGTAAACGGAGGTGCGATTTGTGATGATCGTCTGCAAAATTGGTCCGCCGTTTTTCCCATCCGGGTCAATCGAGGCAGCCATGGTGTAGAGGCGGTTCGGATCGGTCGGGCCCATCACCGAACAAAAAAAGTTGTCGCAAATCGTGAAACCATCCGCTAGAGCGTAATAGTAGGGGATATCTGCACGGGTGTAGTAGCCCATGCTCAACACCGCGTCGTTGGGATTGGTCTGAAGACGCGAGGTTACGAAACCATCCATTGCGCCATTGTTCCAGCTCTGATGCTGCGGGACCCAGTCATGACTAATGTCGTGCGTGCACGCCGCATTCGTTGTGGTGGTATCCAGATGGAATGGCAGCAGCACGCCGACGGGGGCGTTCGTTGTATTCGCGGGATCCGGTTGCCGGAACGCCATGCTCTGATCCGAATACCCACGGACGCCGCGGTAGCTTCCAAAGTAATGGTCGAAAGAGCGGTTTTCCTGAATCAGGATCACCACGTGCTCGATGTCCGTTAGTTTCGAGCAGGCGGAAGAAACCACCGGCGGAACGATAGCGCTTCCACCACCGCACCCATGCAAACCCAGAGCTGCTAGTTCTGTAACCGCAGTTGCTGCACCAAGTTTCAGTATTTCTCGGCGATTAAAATTGCGCATAGGCCCTAAATCTTAGATGCGTCTGAGGAACTAAAAGTCGAGCCAACTCTGAGATTGCAGACACGTACGAGAGCAGCTATTTCAGCAATTCGTCGGCGTACTCAGCAGGATCTACGTTGCTCGTTAGCTAACCTGCGACTGCTGCAAGCACAAGCCAGCCGCCCTCTATTCCTCCCCTCGCAAATAGGCCAACCGGGTGTACAATGCCGCCCGTTGGGGTCCCTAGGCCGCCACCTTATCTCGGGCGCCGGCCGCGAGCCTCCCCACTCAAAGAAACGCAAGCGAAGCCAAATAAAAGGATGGCTTCGATCAAGGCATTCAACTCATACCCCGGGGGTAAGGTATCGATTCCACGGCGCACCGGGCGAAGCAGAAAGCTGCTCCTCCCGGTCGTTTTATGAAAAGACCCATTTAGAAATTTGGCGATGGAGGATTACGAGCATTGGCTCTGCCGACGGACAAGCATCTCACGGCCCGCATTATCGAGCGGAAGGATTTGTCGGAAGACTTGTGGTTGATCCGCGTTGATCCCGGCGGCCCATTTTCTTTTAAAGCCGGACAATACGCCACTCTCGGCGTGGAGCACGAGAATAAGCGCATCGAGCGAGCTTATTCCATTGTCTCTTCCCCGTATGAAGAAGGCCTCGAGTTTTTCATCGAGTTGGTTCCGCAAGGCGCTCTCACGCCACATCTTTACAAACTCAAAGTCGGCGACACCATGCTATGCCGCAAAATCTCGAAAGGCCGCTTTACGCTCGACCTGAAGAGCGGCCGCACCAATCATCTTCTCCTCGCAACGGTCACGGGCATCGCTCCGTTCGTGAGCTACGTTCGAACCCTCTATAAAGACTGGAAAGCCGGCAACAGCCCCATGCCCGGCGAGCACAAATTCTTTTGCCTGCAGGGCGGCAGCCGTTCGTGGGAGTTCGGCTATCGCGAAGAGCTCGAGCGCATCGCCGCGGAAGTTCCCTGGTTTAGATATGTCGCAACCATTAGCCGTCCGTGGGAGGACGCTTCGTGGAAAGGACAAACTGGCCGCGTCGATGATCTCGTGCGCATGTACGTCGACGAGTGGAATTTGCGCCCAGAAAGCACCACCGGCTATCTCTGCGGCCATCCCAGCATGTGCGAAAACGGCCAAGGAATTCTCACCCGCGCCGGCTGGCAAAAGGGTTCCATATTCGAAGAAGTTTATTTCATCCCTGGCAGAGCGGCCGGAGCCGAATAAACCAAGACTCATTCCACAGCAATTTGTTTATGGGCCTCGCGGTTCGAATCCGTTGTAGAATGCCGCGCGGACGTGCCAAAACTGGATTCGTGGGCGAGTTCTGAAGTGACGGGGAAAGCAGCGGAGAAAATACCGGAGGAAGTTTCATGATTGTCGGAGTGCCACAAGAAACCTTTCCTGGAGAGCGCCGCGTAGCGATGGTGCCCGCCGTGATTCCGAGCCTCACGAAAGCCGGCCTGGAAGTGGTCGTCGAAGCTGGCGCAGGAAAAGAAGCCGGCTATTTGGACGCAGACTACGCCGCCAAAGGCGCGAAAATTCTCCCCACGCGCGCCGAAGTTTTCGGCGCCGCCGATATTGTTGTTCAAGTCCTCTGCTACGGTTCGAACGACCAGACCGGCAAAGCCGACGTTCCCCTCTATCGCCCGAATCAGGCGCTCATAGGCTTCCTGCGCCCCCTCGGCTCTCTCGAAACCATCCAAGAAATCGCCTCAAAAGGTGTCACCGCTTTTTCCATCGAACTGATGCCGCGCACCACTCGCGCGCAAAGCATGGATGCGCTCTCCTCGATGGCCACCATCAGCGGCTACAAAGCCGTCCTGATCGCTGCGGACACTCTCCCCAAGCTTTTTCCGATGATGACTACCGCGGCGGGAACGATCACGCCTGCCCGCGTGTTCATCATCGGATGCGGCGTTGCCGGACTCCAGGCCATCGCCACCGCGCGCAGACTCGGCGCGGTTGTCTCCGCATATGATTTGCGCCCTGCCGTCAAAGAGCAGGTCCAGAGCCTCGGCGGACGCTTCATCGAAATCGCCATCGAAGCAAAAGACGCCCAAGACGCGCGCGGCTACGCGACCGCGCAGGGCGAAGAGTTCTACAAAAAGCAGCGCGAACTTCTCGGCAAAGTAGTCGCGGAGAGCGATGTCGTTATCACTGCGGCGGTGATCCCCGGTAAGAAATCGCCAATTCTAGTGACGAAGGAAATGGTCGCGGGAATGGCGCCCGGCTCGGTTCTGGTGGATCTCGCGGCCGAGCGCGGCGGAAATTTTGAGCTGACTCGCCCCGGTGAAAAAATCGAGGAGCACGGCGTAACCATCATCGGCTCCATCAATCTGGCCAGCACGGTTCCCTATCACGCCAGCCAGATGTACGCGAAAAACGTGGCCACGTTTCTCTTGTACATGATCAAGGACGGCAAACTCCAAATTAATCCGCAGGACGAAATCGTCCGCGAAACTTTGCTGACCCAGGGTGGAGAAATTGTAAGCGCCAGGCTTCGCGAAATTTATAAGCTGCCGGCGCTGGCTGCGAAATCTTAAGGAGGCGTGGATGCCCGCGGATTTTATTTCGAGTCTGTTTGTGTTCATTCTGTCGGCGTTTTTAGGCATCGAGCTCATTAAACGGGTTTCGCCGCTGCTGCACACTCCGCTAATGTCCCTGACCAACGCCCTCGACGCCATCGTCGTGGTCGCCGCCATCATCATTGCCGGGCGCCACGAGACGCGTCTCGCCACCATTCTCGGCTTGATCGCTGTCGCGGCCTCCTTCAGCAACATGGTAGGCGGCTTCGTGATCACCGACCGCATGCTCAGCATGTTCAAGACCGGCAAGGCGGCGAAAAAGCCATGACCCCGGCCGACACGCAGCAGCTCATCGATTTCACATACATCGCCGCAGCTATCGGCTTCATTCTGGCGATTAAGTGGCTCGGCTCGCCAGTAACGGCCAAGCGCGGCGTTGTCATTGGGGAACTCGCTTCGGCCATCGCCGTCATCGCCACGTTGTGCGACCCGCAGGTCAGCCAGCTCAAGTGGATCATCATCACGCTCATCATCGGCGCTGCTGTCGGCGTACCCCTCGGCATGGTGAAGATGACCGCGGTTCCTCAGCGAACCGCTCTGAGCCACGCGTTTGGCGCGCTTTCCGCCGCGCTCATTGGCATCGCCGAATATTACATCGCCGCTCCCGCTGTTCCCAGATTCCAGATGGCTGAAATCGGCCTTGAGGTCATCATCGGTTCGCTCACGTTCACCGGCAGCTTGATCGCGGCCGGTAAGTTGCAGGAAATCCTGCCCCAGCGCCCCATCACGTATAAAGGACAGAATTACGTCAGCCTTACTGTCCTCGCTGCCGCGCTTGGACTCGTCGTAGCTCTCGTGATTCATCCCGAGATGACGTTTCTCTTCCCCATCATGATCGGAGTAGCCCTAATCTTCGGAATCATGCTCGTGACGCCCATCGGCGGCGCCGACATGCCCACGGTCATTTCCCTTTTGAACTCCTATGCCGGTTTCTCCGCCTCCCTCCTCGGTTTCGTCCTCAATAACAAAGTTCTGATCGTTGCTGGCGCTCTCGATGGAGCCTCCGGCTTCATCCTCTCGGTCATCATGTGCAAGGCCATGAACCGCTCTTTCACCAATGTCCTCTTTGGCGCTTTTGGCCAGGTCCAAGTCTCCGCCGCTGGCGCCAAAGAAGAGCGCGCCGTCAAGAGCGCCTCCCCGGAGGACGCCGCATCAATTCTCGGCGCGGCCAACACTGTGGTCATCGTTCCCGGCTATGGAATGGCCGTAGCCCAGGCTCAACACAAAGTCCGCGAGCTCTACGACATCCTCACCAAAAAAGGCATTGACGTTCGCTTCGGCATTCACCCCGTTGCTGGCCGCATGCCCGGCCACATGAACGTCCTGCTAGCGGAAGCCGACATTCCCTATGACCGCTTGATGGAAATGGATGCCATCAACGGTGACCTCCCGCAAACCGACGTCGCGCTAGTCATCGGCGCCAACGACGTCACCAATCCCGCTGCCCGCACCGACCAAAGCAGCCCCATCTTCGGCATGCCCATTATCGACGTCGACAAAGCCCGCACGGTGATGGTCATCAAACGCAGCATGGCCGCAGGCTTCGCCGGCATCGATAATCCGCTCTATTACCTCGACAACACCTTGATGCTCTTCGGCGACGCCAAAAAATTCGTCAGCGACATCGTCCGTGAACTAAGCGGCGGCGGCCACTGAAGCCAAGTCTCCACGTGCGGCTACCTAATCAGCCCGCCAAATCTCTGCCAAACGGACCACTCGACAGCGCGAGCTTGGAATTGCACTCCGATGCTATAGCTGTCGTCAGGCATCTTCTGACAGTAAACCACCTTCCCGCAGATCGATTCATCGCTCAACGGAGTCACCTGTACCGTGTCGCCAGGTCGCCAGAGCTGTTTAGAGAACAAGCGAGCGCCGTGCGGACTGATATTATCCGTATACGTTTTCTCCTCTGCGACGGCGGGCGCAGGCTCACAGTGTACGAGCCGCACCACCAGGATGATCGGGAGCCGCTTTTCCGTTCTGCCGCTTGGCCCGTAGTCCAAAGGGTCCTCGTCGAGACCTTGACTTAGTGAGCTTGAGGTGTGGCGGCGAGCTGATTCGGCCTGAAAGCCTTCGTCTAGGTCTTCGAAGCTAAACGCCTTACCTTGGCGCGGCTATGGTTCCCTGCGCGGCTCGGTGCTGGGTCACTCGATCCGGCGCTGGTAGACGCGTCAGCCACCTCATATCTCAATTGAGTAGCATTTGATTTCGGAGGTAACAATCCAGTGAAGACCTTAGTACTCGCCCAGGGATTATTCTGGTTACTAAATGGCGTATAAATCGCTGCCAAACGCCGTATTCCCCTTTCCGACGCCAATCATCTCCCCAGTCTGAAGTGCCGGCGGCGGAGAAAATTGATGAACCCTTGCCCGTTTATTCTCTCGCTCCGGACGACTGATCCAGCACGCCCGGCAGCAAAATGATGATGGGTTTTTTACTGCGGCCAAGGAAAGAAAGCTCCAAATCGCCTGAATTTTTGACCTCACAGTAAAACTCGCCAAACTGATTTGTCACCGTGTTGACGATAAATTCCCGGCCATCCGAGAGAATGACAGACACGTCGCGGCCAACCAGCTCCGAATGGCCAAGGTCCACCAACTGTCCAGTAACGACGATGCGATCGCTCTCCGGCTGGATTTCGATCTGTAGATCTATCTGATAAGGATCAGCCCGGTAGAGCAACTGTCTGGTTCTCGTGGCAGCCGAGCGTGTTCCTGCCGCGGCCGGGTGCAAAAAGCTGTCGAATAGCAGCTGGATCGGGCCACCCGTTTTCCGCGGCTTTGCGGACTTGGCCGCCAAACTACCCGCTGCGAACGCTGCTTTGGCCGCGCGAACACTTTCCGCGTCAGGTTGGTACTTGTCCTCGACCCCCGCCGCATTGGCTAATTTCTGCCATAGCCTTGTTCTCTCCACGCCCCGTTTGCAGTGCATTTGCCAATGCCTCTGCATCGTCAATTGCAGATAGTCAGAAGCAAAGCGTTTCAAACCCTCATTCCATTCCTCAGCAGTAAATTGCTTCATCTCCGGTTCCCCATTACCCTTTCATTTTATTGTTTCTCATTGCGTCGTACTTTCCGCTCCCCAGTGGGCCGATCATTTCCACATTACCCATGGCAAAAGGAGTGTAAATCCGAAGAAAAATATACATCAGCCAGGGATCACCCGAGCGCTTCATCAGGTGAACGCTGTACTTACGTTGGAGCAGCTACGCCACTCTTGGCGTGCGGGCCGTCTTGGGGTCGTTCCTTCGCGGCGATGGAACGACCC
>Ga0210405_10006462_pt1 | contig 10447 bp, 8 predicted proteins | sample IncBWH11MmetaG_FD_155492 | JGI IMG/M metagenome (GOLD analysis project Ga0210405, IMG submission 155492) | Forest soil microbial communities from Barre Woods Harvard Forest LTER site, Petersham, Massachusetts, United States - Inc-BW-H-11-M | ecosystem: Environmental > Terrestrial > Soil >... | reverse complement strand
CGCAAGCATCACGCCGGCCTTTACCAACTCCTCGTTGAACTTCCCCATGGCGTCAAACGTTTCCTTGCCTTCCTTAGTTAGAATCCCTGCTTCCGAGTTCTTGTCCGTTTTGACTATCACCATGACGCGCATCGCCGTTTCTCCTTGTGGTTTCGACCCCGGCGCAAGCCTTCCAGACGGTCCCGAGGGCCTGAACCTGGGCTCTACATATACGTCGAACGAGTGCTTCCGAAATCGACCGCTGCGGTTTCTTTTTTTGGACTCATTTGTTATGTGCCTGGTAGCTTTGACTTTATCCGGGGAACTATCCCGAAACTACACCGCCCCGGCCGCCGCGTGCATCAGCGGCCACAAGGATACCAACATCTGTACCGGGCACGGAGCGGACGGCTGGCCATCAAACGCCAAGGCCTGCAAAACCCGCCACGCTACCGGGAGCAGATAGGGCAGTAGTCCCAGCGCCTTGCAAGCGGCTGTCCCGAAGAGATTACCCAACCACGCCGCCGGCCCATCCAGCCGAACCATCAAAATAACCATCCCCAGCCCCGCGATGCCCACCCACCCGATGGATTTGAGATTCCGAAATGCTCTGCGCTGCCGTGCCATATCCGCCTCCCAAAGAACCTTTCCTTGGCTCTACCTATATGTCGACCGACCCCAGCCGAAATCGACACGTTCCGAGCGCTTTTTTGGGAGGTACCAGTCGACTGCCGCCGAGGCTGGATCTCGACCCCCCACTTGCCAACAAGCACGTTAGGCCGTTCCACCACCCAGTTCGGCCAGAGCTAAGACCTGAAAGTGTTATTATCGTGTTTTACAGCTTGGAATTGTGAGCAGGTGCAGGCCATGAACGGAAGAAAAGTGGAAGAACTCCAGCGCACCATTGGAACCCTGACCCAAGAGGAGCTGGAGGAACTGTGGCTGTGGCTCGATGAGTACACAGGCCCGAGCCCGCTCGATCGCCGCATCGAGTCGGACTTGGCTGCGGGCCGCCTGGGCGAAGCCGTCCAAAGCGCGCTGGACGATGAGAAGCGCGGAAGAGTCCGCCCGCTATAGTCGAATGGAACACCGCGCCACGGAAGGCTTCTGGCGAGCCTATCAAGCTCTCCCCCCTGAGATACGAAGTCGCGCCGACAAGCAGTTCGCCCTGCTCAAGAGCAATCCGCAGTATCCTTCGCTACATTATCAAGAAAGTGGGAGAATCCCGCGGACAGGAAGTCTGGTCCGCGCGCGTCACTCTGAACTATCGCGCTCTCGCTCTGAAACGAGCTGACGGATTTCTGTGGTTCTGGATCGGCGATCACAAGAGTTACGAAGCGTTGATTTGACGCAGGCTATTTTCCAATTTCTGTCGTTACCAATTTCGATTTTCTATTTTCGAATTTCCGCCTTCTAGTTTCTGCTTTCTAGTTTCTAGTTCTTACTTTCCCCCGCCCCAGCCGCCGCCGCCCGCGAGGCGACATTCTTCTCCGCCTGCTCCGCCACCGCCACGCTTCGGTCGATTTCGATCGTACCTTTGAAGCCCGCGCCGTCTTCGATCATGATCTGCGCCGTCGTCAGATTCCCGATGATCGCCCCGTCCTTCTTGATCTCCACCCGTCCCTTCGCGCGCACGTTTCCTTTCAGGTAGCCGTACACCACCACATCGCCCGCGTCGACGTCCGCCGTGACCTTCGCCGTCGTTCCCACCGTCAGCTTCCGCTCATCCAGATGAATCAGTCCTTCGACCTCCCCGTCGATCAGCAGGTCCTCGGTGCCGGTGATTTCGCCCTCCACCCGCAGGCTCGACCCGAGCCACCCCGTCTCCTGCTCCGCCGTCGTATCCAATGGACTCATCGCATCCGTGTTCTTCTTACCCCACATAGAAACCTCCTAAACGGTGTGTCTCGGGGACGAGCTGGGCAGGTTCCGGCGAGATGCAGCGTTGCCCTGAAATCCTACTCCTGCGATGCGCACGCATCAAGCCGCCGCGCGTCCGCTACAATCGCGGCAGCGGTACCGGCTCCCTACTTCATCGCGCGGGTGCCCCATCCTTGCGGGGTTGGGTTGTGCAAGGGTGGGGTAGTTGACGTTTCTTTTTGTTGCTTTCCGTGCTTCCATTCTCCCGAACCGGTGCCCCCCCATCGAACATTTTTCGAGTTGAGTGCCCCACGTGTCGGTCTTGAACGTGAGGCATTTAACTTTTCCACAAATTTCCACAATTCTTTCGAATCCGCGCTTTTTGCGTCCCGGATGTATGTGCGGGATGCGCCTCCCGCATTCCGGTGGTTTCCGGGACCACCCCTCCCGCAAATGCGGTTTTTGCATCCCGGTGGTTTTGACCGGGACCCTTTCCCTCCCCCAACTTGCACCCCGCCGACTCAATTCCGCCACTCAGGACTGTCAACCCCCATCTCTCTTCACAATTTCTCCGGCCACTTCCGCGCCGCGTGAAACACCCGCAGGATTTCCACCGCCTCACCTCGCACCCGGTAGGGCACGATGTACGGAGTTCCCGTAACCACCAACTCTCGCGTCCCCGCAACTCGTCCTGCACGGCCCAGGGCCGGATTCCTTTTCAGAAGATCCACGGCGCGTAAAATATTCTGCACTACGCGCCCAGCCGCCGCTGGGTCATCCTCCGCGATGTACCCTGCCTCTGCGTCCAGGTTGGCCAGCGCTCTCCGCAGCCATCTAACGCGCACGGCGAACCCACTTCGTCGCCACGCGCTTTACTTCACTCTCGCTTGCTAAGTCTCCTCGGTCCGCCTCCGCCAGTCCTTTGTGAATCTCTTCGATTTGCCAACTGTTCAACGCCACATACTCCCGGATCGCCTCCGCAGCCAGGAACGACCGTGACCGTCGCGTCGCCGCCGCGAGTTTGTCTAACTTCCCCCTCAGCCCTCCATCAAGTCGTAGCGTAAGGATTTTCTCGCCCGCCATCGCAGCCTCCTGACTACATCTGCATACATTGTACTCATTTCGAAGCATTTGTGAAATCCTGACCGTGGATGGCTCATCTTTCGCGTCTCGCAAGGGGGCTCTTGAACATTTCCACAGATTTCCACAATTCTTTCGAATCCCACCCCTCCCGCAAACCCTTTCCCTCCGCGAGCTTGCACCCCACTGTGTCAACCCTGCCACGCCCATTCGAATAGCTAACAAGTTACTCTTGACAAGCATTAACCGTCTTGGTACCATGTTCTTTGATAGTTCGAGCCCATCTTCGACCTGCTTCCGCTCCTCCCCATCTCCGTGGACGGCGTTTACCCCGACCCGGTCGGGGTGTTCTCCGTGTTGAATTACCCTTGCCCCGCAGATCCATGTGTCAATCCGCTCCCCCCTCCGCTCCCTGCGCACTACGCGTCGCGGCGTCAGATAGTCGTTTCTCCTTTGTTTTCTTCAACCTTCAACATTCCAACCTTCAGACGTTCAAACGCTCCCAAGTTAAGTCCTTTCCCTTCAATCTTTTTGCCGACCCCCACCCCCTAAACCTTTACCCTACTATCTTTTATGAAAAAGGTGGGGGGAGGGGCCTCCGGCCTTCCAAATTCCTACACCCTATTTCCTGCCACCTATCCCCTTTCATTTCATGTCCTTGCGCACTCTTTTGCGCTCTTTTGCGCAAGAGCAAAAATCAACTCTTTTGTTTTCAATGATTTCCGCACTCTTTCACAAAAACAGGGGGGTGGGGGTATTCTTCCCATTTTGGAACGCGCCCGGTGGGGTACGCCTGCCCTCGCTCACCGGTCCGAGATCTTCAACTTACAATGCTTGTCACAATCCCATTCCCTGCCGCGTACTGCTGCAACAGTGCTCCGAGTCTCTGCGTCCAGCGATCGAGGTTCTCGGCTCCGCCGAAAGAAACAATCACTGCGAGCACCTCTTTCGTGGTTGCCGTCACCATCGTGCGCTCCGAATCGCTGGTCGCGCTGCCGTGCGGCCCGGCAGTATCGGCGAACAGCGGCAAACCTTCCAGGTTCAAATCGTACTTGCCGATGCCTTTGTACGTTTCGCCGGCAACGCCCGCGCGAAAAACAATTTCACCCACTACGTGCCCCAGGTCGTACAGTCCCACCGGCAACCGGCTTTCCACGGAGACAAGATTGATCGCGTCCACCACCGCGTTGATTTGCGGCAAGCCTTTTCCCGCCACCACCCGCCGCAACAGCGCCTCCGCCGAGCCCCGGTACCTCGCCGGATCTTTTCCCAGCGCCTTGTACGCTTTGCGCGTGGCTTCCACTTGCGGCGACTCCAGCACGCCTCGCGGGAAAGGCAGTTTCTGGATTTCCATCTCCCGCGATTTCATTTCCTGGAGCAGGCCGCCGGGCGTCGCTCCCGCTTCCACGCGCGCCGTCACGCAGCCCAGCGCCGTCCGCGGGCACTTCGCTTTCAATCTTGCTTCGATGGTTACTTTAATCATGTCCTCAGCGCGCCGCCGGCTTCAGCCGCGCCGAAAAGTGCCGCAGGAATTTTGCCTGCTCGGTTATTTCGTAGCCGCGGATCTGTTCGCGCTTTCGCCAAACGTCCAGAATCACTTCCACGACGTATTCGATGTGGCTCTGCGTGTACGCGCGCCGCGGAATCGCCAGCCGCACCAGGTCCATTTTTGCGTGCTCGCCGAACATCAGCGTTCCGATCTCCACCGAGCGGATTCCGCCTTCCAGGTAAAGCTCGTTCGCCAGCGCCACGCCCGGAAACTGCGCCGGCGGAACATGCGGCAGGAAGGCGCGCGCATCAATATATATCGCATGTCCGCCCGGCGGCTGCACGATGGGCACGCCTTCGCTTGCGATGTGATTACCGAGAAACGCCGTGGAAGCAATGCGGTATTCCAGATACTCCTCCTCCAGCGCCTCGTTCAATCCCACGGCAATCGCTTCCAGGTCGCGTCCCGCGAGTCCGCCGTACGTTGGAAAACCTTCGGTCAAAATCAGCAGGTCTTTCTCCTGTTGCGCCAGCGTATCGTCGTTGGTGCAGAGGAATCCGCCGATGTTGGCCATGCCGTCTTTTTTCGCGGACATGGTGCAGCCATCGGCGTGTGAAAACATTTCGCGCGCAATCTCGCGCGGAGATTTATTGGCGTAGCCCGGCTCGCGCAGTTTGATGAAGTAGGCATTTTCCGCGAAGCGGCAGGCGTCAATGTACAGCGGAGTTCCATACTTTGCGCAGACGGATTTTACGGCGCGGATATTTTCCATCGAAACCGGCTGGCCGCCTCCGGAATTATTGGTCACCGTCAGCATCACCAGCGGAATTTTCTTTGCGCCTTCGTGCTCGATGGTCTCCGCCAGCCGCGCCACGTCCATGTTCCCTTTGAATGGATGCACGCGTGCGGGCTCCTGCGCTTCCGGGATGGGGAGGTCCAGCGCTCGCGCGCCGACAAATTCGCAATTCGCGCGCGTGGTGTCGAAATGCGTGTTGTTCGGGACCACGTCGCCTTTTTTGCACATGACGCTGAACAAAATGCGCTCCGCGGCTCGGCCCTGGTGGGTGGGAATGACGTGGCGGAAACCGAAAATATTTTTCACCGAATCGCGAAACCGCGCGAAGCTCGGCGAACCTGCGTACGATTCGTCGCCGCGCATCATCGCCGCCCACTGCTCGGTGGACATCGCCGCGGTCCCCGAATCCGTGAGCAAGTCAATCAGGATGGCGTCGGAAGGCACAAGAAAAAGATTGTAGCCCGCGGCCTCCATAAGTTCCCGGCGCTCTTCGCGCGTAGTGCGGCGGATCGCCTCGATGCTTTTGATCCGAAACGGTTCGATGATGGTCTTGACCGCCATACTTTCCTCACACTTATGCCGCAGACACTAACACATGCTTTGCGACCGCGCACTCCCACGAGTTCGATCCTCTCCGTCCAGTGAGAGGTACCTGCCCGGTAAAGAAAGACCAGAAACTATTGCGCGGAAGAAGGCGGGCTGCTGAAAGGGAGTTTCGGCACTTCCGTATTGGGCTTGGTCAGCGTCAGGTCATCAAAAAGCAGCGACGGAACGACGTAGGAAACAAGAGGCTCAGACATCTCCCTTCCTCCAAAACTCGCCATCATGCCGAGATCGAAATGCGGCGTTTGCCCGGCGGTGTATACGACTGCCGATTTGGACGCACCCACAATCTCCTTGAAAGAATCCGCGCTCATCCCGGATAAACGAGCGCCACGCACGAGTTCTTCGCGTCCGTCGAGGTATACTTTGTAAGCGAACAACACGTTTCTGCCTTTTTCTCCCCGGCCGGTCATCGCGGACAGCATGCTCATGGCTTGTTCCTGCATGCCTCCGCCGGAGCTCCCGATTTTACGAATAACGATTCCATAGCCGAGCCCGCGCTTCTTCACGAGTTCGAGAAATTGCTGTTTGAGTCCAGCTTCCGTTAGACCGTTTTCCGCGACTAGAATCAAGTTGCTTGGCGCCGGTCCAAGCCCGCGGTTATTGCCGGAGCTGTGGGCCACTCCTTCCACTGGCGTGCGGGAGGTGAGGAAAGTCTTCAGGACGCCATTTTCGATGACCCGGGTTTCGCGGGCGCGCACGCCCTCCTGATCCACTTTGTAGCTGGCGAAGAGCGTTTCATTGCCATAATTGGAAATCGTGGGATTGTCCAGCACAGTCAAAAATTGTGGCAAGACGCGCCCGCCGAGCTTATCGGCGAAGGAAGCGGACCCGATCCCTGAAAAACGTCCGAAAATGGAATCCATCTCCGGGTTACCGGTGAGGGTCTTGCGTCGTCCGCTCAGAGCCGGTGCAAATTCGGCGCTGAAAATCTCGCCCGCAGCGCGCCCTTCAAACAGCACGGGGCCATTGTAACGATCGAGCAAAGGGGCCTTTCGAAGATTTTCGAGGCGAACAGTCATGTCCCGGATTCGCGAGGCAAGCTCATCGGGGGCCGGCAACGAGGCCAAGGAACGCGCGTAAAAATTTACTGAATCATCGAGCGACATTCCATCGACCGCCTGGGTCGAAGCAGCGGCCGCAAGGGCGATGAGAGGCTCCTTTTTCTCGTAAGAAGTGCCTTCGCTATTCAGGTAAAGCGTTGAAGAATAGGCGGCGCTGAGAGTCACCGAAGAATCGTAAAGGTCCGAGACGTTGCCCGTGATTTTGGACAGGTCGCGCACGAGCGATTCCGCAGCCGAGCGTTCGAACTTTCCGGCGGGCAAGCCGTCCGTAGTCTGCGTGGGATCTTCCTTGCTGAAGTCCGGCAGGTTTTCCGAGCGCGTGCGGTTCTGGAGGGCGGCGCGCTTTCCCGCCAGGCTTTCGAGCGCTTGCTTGTAGGCGGAGTCAGTGGCAAGCCAGATGAGACGGCGAAACTCGAGATAGTTGTCATCGAGCGGCAGCTCATTGAACCCAAAGAAACTGCGGTTGCGCGTGAAGGCAAATTCCGGACCCGCGAAAAAATTTGTATTGTCGAATGCATAGTCGCCGACGCGCAACTCAACGGTCAGCATGCGAGAGCGGTTTTCGTCACTGGCCAGCAGGCTGCCGCCGCTGGCCGAAACGCCGACATCCTGGGATTCACGGACTTGGTAGGAGATAAAGTAGGGTCGTTCAAGCTGCGCCAGACGCAAATCTTTCATGGAGCGTGAGAGTTCGTCGCGCATGGCGCGCAAAAGAGAGGTTTCCTGAACAGCGTGTTGCTGCCCTGGTTGCACGAAAGGATGTCCGGCGAATTGAGCGCGCACCCCGGCCTGCGTCTGAGAGGCGAGCAATGCGCCCAGAATGAGTCCCCGCCAAAGCCATCGTCTTGTTGGCACACGATTCATTACTTTTCAGTTCCAGGAGGCGGCAAGATCGGAGGCCGCTCCTGCGACTTTTCCTTTTTCTGCGCTTCAATCTGAGAAATGAGGATATCCGGCGAAGATGCTGAAACCGGCACCCAGCCGGACTCCGCTCCGCAGACCCCGTTGAACACCTGGACATCATCGTCGGCTGCGATGATCTTGCTGAAGACGGTAAGCGGAGTGCCAATGAGGTCCACGCCGCGCACCAATTCCTCCCGGCCATCGGGGTAAATGCGATAAACCATGACCGGAAGGACGTTGAAGGCGTTAGGGACGAATCGCTGAGTCATGGTAAAGCCGCCTTCGATGTCCTCGAAGAGCAGGCCGAAAGGCTTATTCTGCTGCTGGATTTGCTGAACGAGCATCTTTTTCAGCGCGTCGCGGGAGACTGGCTGCGAGGTTGTCACCACCAGATTAGATTGGCGGGCCACGACGGCAAGTCCCGGCTGGCTGCGGCCGTGGCCGTTGGAGTGCTCAAAGCCGGTGATCGGCGAACGCGACATTAGAAAGTTTTCGAACACACCGTTCTTCACGACGTCAACGCGCCGAGCCTTCACTCCCTCATTGTCGTAGGGGTAGTAGCCGGCGAGTTGGGTCTTGCCCAACTGGCGCTGCGTGGGATCAAAATAGACGGAGAAGGAATCGGGGAGAATCTTCTCGCCGATCTTCTTCTTGAAGGTTTGCGCTTCCTCTTCGTCCTTCTGCCTGTGGCCTTCGATCCGGTGGCCAAAAACTTCGTGGAAGAAGACGCCGCTGGAGCGACCGGAGAGTATGGCGGGCCCCGTGTAGGGATCGGCTACGGGCGCGGTCTTCAGCGCCTGCAGGTCCGCGATTATTTTGCCGACGGATTTCAGCACGGTTGCGTCGTCGGGCAAACCATCGGGCGAAAAGGCGATGAAGGATTCATAACGCGGGAGTTCCATGCCGTCGTCGGCCTTGGTGTAGGCAGAAAGGATCAAACGATAGTAGGCCGCGGAGGTCTGCAATTCCGAGCCGTCGCTATTCACATACCAGCGCGTGTCGCCCGAGACGCTCAGCGTGGCTTCGCCATCGTAGATGCCCTGTATGGCGGCAAACGGAGCGGTGTATTTTCTAATTTTCTGTTCCCACACGGAGCGATCCACCGCGATCTCGACCGGCGGTTCGGAAAATTTCTCGGGTGGCTCCTTGGAAAAATCGGCGGAAGAATCTTCGGGCGCGACTTTTACCTGGGAGTTGGCTTTGGCGCGGGTGTAACGCTCGAGGGCCTGCTTGTACTTCTTATCCGTTTGATACCACAGGATCCGCCGAATTGCGGCGGGATTGTCTTCCAAGACGACAGGCGCGAACGAGAAGCGGTCGGAAAAGTCAAGAAACGGGGAGCCGCCGCGAATCGGGTGCGTGTTGTCAAATGCAGGGCCGCCGATGCGCAAGTCCAGATTCAACAGGCGGCCACGGTTTTCTGTGCTGGAGAGAATCGTGCCGAAGGCTCCATGGACGGAAACAGAGCGGGATTCGCTGATTTCATAGCTCAGGAAATAAGGCGGCATGGGCTGCGACTTCAGATTTTCCATGGAACGAAGCAGTTCCTGCCGCATAGCCAAGAGCAGAGGAGAACCGGCCGGCTGCGGCAGGGCGCCCGAAGACAAGATGGCGAATAGCAAGAGAAGCCAAACGCCGAAGATGGTCTTGCCATGAATCATCGAATTGTCCTGAAAGGCACAACGCTGCCAGTTCGTGAGAGAGAACTTTACCAGCCGATGAAGTATACAGAGATTTCGCTACCAAAGAAAAGATGGCGCCCCTGAACGAATGGCAAAGTTTACGATCGCTCGCCCGGCAGCGCATGTGGCGCTCCGCATCGTCGCGGAGTCATGCTAAACTTGATGAACTTTAGGCCCGTAGCTCAGTTGGTTAGAGCGCTACCTTGACACGGTAGAGGTCTGGGGTTCGAGTCCCCACGGGCCTACCATTCCAGTGTTTCCTGCAATGGCTTTTGTTTACATTCTGCAAAGCGAGACGACCGGGCGCTTCTACATCGGCTCGACGGACGATCTGGAGAGACGCCTCAGTGAACATCTCCGCGGGCACAGCCCAGCTACACGCAGGCGTGGTCCTTGGACACTTGTTTACAAAGAGCAATTCGACACTGTTGTCGAGGCTCGCCGCCGTGAGTCCAAAATCAAGCAATGGAAATCGGCCAAACTAATACAAGCACTGACCCGTAGCTCAGTTGGTTAGAGCGGGCCGACCGGGTCGGCCAGGTCTGGGGTTCGAGCCCCCACGGGCCTACCATTCCCTCAGTTTGGCGCTGCGTCGAGCCCGAACTCACGGTGGGCCGTATTCAGCGCGGTTTTCACGGATTTCTCGTCGATCACGAAGGAAATGTTGCTTTCCGACGAGCCCTGGGCAATGGCGATCAGGTTCACGTTTTCGCGGCCCAGCGCGTTGAAGGTTCGGCCGGCGATTCCCGGGGTGCCGCGCATGTTCTCTCCGACGACGGCCACGATGGCGATAGTTGAATCCACGGTGATGTGCTCCACCTTGTGGTGCGCCAGGTCTTGGGCAAACTCCTTGCGCAGCGCTGCCACGGTGCGCTGAGCGTCCACAGTGGAAACGATGAAGCAGATATCGTTTTGCGAGGACGACTGCGAAATGAGCAGGACATTCGCGCGCACTTCGGCGGTCGTCGAAAACGTCCGCCCCACCACGTCG
>Ga0210405_10006461_pt1 | contig 10448 bp, 10 predicted proteins | sample IncBWH11MmetaG_FD_155492 | JGI IMG/M metagenome (GOLD analysis project Ga0210405, IMG submission 155492) | Forest soil microbial communities from Barre Woods Harvard Forest LTER site, Petersham, Massachusetts, United States - Inc-BW-H-11-M | ecosystem: Environmental > Terrestrial > Soil >... | reverse complement strand
AGTGGCTAGTGGCTAGTGCGGGCACGGTATCGGCGTATCGGCGCGCGTGGCGCGGTAGGGTTGCGCTCCTGCGCGACCGGCGTTGCACGTTCATAGAACGTAAACAAACAAAAGGAGTGAATGGAAGATAAAGGGCTCCGGCCAGCGCAATCAGCGAAAGCGAAGTGTCCAGACGGTGCAACGCCGGTCGCGCAGGAGCGCAACCCTACCGCGCCACGCGCGCCGATGGTGTCACAGTAGCCACTAGTCACCAGCCACTAGAGAGCTCCACGTGCAACGCGCAGGCTAAGCTACGGCCTTCTTACCACGGCATAGTCCATGCCGGCCGATATTGCGGCTTCAAAACCGGCCGGGCTATCCTCCAGCACCAGACAGTCGGATGGCGGCACGCCCATCCGACCGGCTGCCTCGAGGAACATGTCTGGGAACGGCTTACCTCGTTTGACCTGTTCACTAGTCACAATAACCGAAAAAAAGTCCTTAAATCCAATCGCTTCCAGTGTTCTGGTGACAACGGGCAGAATTCCTCCGGAGGCCACCGATACCTTCGCAAAAGCAGCGACTTGGCGCGCGAAATCCGCGACTTCCGAAATCGGCCGAATCGTGTCGATTCGTTGAACGTAGAGCTGCTCCTTTTCGTTGGCAATCGTTTCCGGATCGAGTGAGGAACGAAACCGCTCGTTCAAAAGTTCAACCATCTTGCGGCTTGGCCATCCGCCGAGACTGTAAAATAGATCCTCCGGGATTTGTCCCCCATATTTCCGTACCGTGTCGGCCCATGCTCCGTAATGAACCGGCATGGAGTCGGCCAGGGTGCCGTCGCAATCGAAGATATAGCCTGCGTATCGCTTTTGGGGCGGAGTAAAGAGTGTCATAGGAGAGCCGGGGAAGGTTGCATGTATTCAAAAACATCACAACTCGTGCCGGGAAAAGCGCGTCGTTGCAGGATTTTTATTGATTTTAGGCGCTTTCCCGGGATGATTCCTCTCCCTTATTATGCGTCATACGATTTCCGTTCTGGTTGAAAACAAGTTTGGCGTTCTGGCTCGGATTGCTGGCATGTTCAGCGGGCGCGGGTTTAACATCGATAGTCTGAACGTGGCGCCGACCAATGACCCTTCTGCTTCCAGAATGACGATCGTTGTTCGAGGAGATGACACGGTTCTCGAGCAGGTCACGAAACAGTTGAACAAGCTCGTTGACGTGATCGAAATCCAGGATTTTAGAGACGGAGACTACGTTGACCGTGAGTTGGTAATGCTTCGGGTTAACGCCGATTCCGATAATCGGTCGGAAGTCATGCAAATTTGCGACATTTTTCGGGCTAAAATTGTCGACGTTCAACCGAAGCGTCTCGCGATCGAAATTACTGGGAACGAAAGCAAAATCAGTAAGTTCCTGAAACTAATGGAGAACTTTGGCGTCAGCGACTTGACGCGTACCGGCAAGGTCGCGATGGCCAGAGTAGAATAATTCCCCCGGCTTAAATCAAAATATGGCAGCAAAAGTCTACACGGATAAAGACGCCGACCTCGCTAACCTCAATGGAAAAGTGTGTGCGGTAATCGGATTCGGATCTCAAGGTCATGCGCACGCGCTCAACCTCAAAGACAGTGGCGTGGAGGTCGTGGTCGGCCTGTACAAAGGCAGTAAATCTATCCCGGTCGCCCAAGAACACGGCTTTCAGGTGCTGGATGTGAGCGAAGCGGTGCAAAAGGCCGATATCATCTTTTTCGCGACCCCCGATCTCAAGAGCGCGTCAATCTATGATACCGAGGTGGCCCCTCATCTAAAGAAAGGAAAAGCGCTCCTTTTCAGCCATGGTTTTGCGATCCATTTCAAGACCATCGTACCGCCGCAGGATGTCGACGTGATCATGGTGGCACCGAAAGGTCCAGGACACATCGTCCGCCGGCAATACGTCGAAGGAAAGGGTGTCCCCGCGCTGATTGCGGTTTTCCAAAATCCGTCCAAACAAGCGAAAAAGCTGGCGTTGGCGTGGGCGAAAGGAATTGGCGCTACGCGAGCGGGCGTGCTGGAAACAACGTTCAAAGAGGAGACCGAGACTGATCTTTTTGGGGAGCAGACTGTTCTTTGCGGGGGTTTAACCTCGCTTGTCCAAAACGGGTTCGAAACTCTCGTGGAGGCCGGTTACCAGCCGGATATGGCCTATTTCGAGTGTTTGCACGAGCTGAAGTTAATCGTGGATCTTATGTACGAGTCAGGGATCGCCGGCATGCGCTTTTCTGTATCCGAGACCGCGAAGTGGGGCGACGTCTCGGTAGGGCCGACTGTAATCGATAGTTCGGTCAAAAAGAAGATGCAGAAGGCTCTTAAAGAAATCCAAAGCGGGAAATTCGCTAAAGGCTGGATCGCCGAATACGCAGCCGGTTTGCGAACTACAAGAAGCTTCTAAAGGACGGCGAGAAGCACTCAATCGAGAAGACTGGTGAACGTCTGCGCGGATTGATGCCCTGGATACCGAAGAAGAATATCAAGGGCGCTCAAGCTGCTTATTAGTGGTCGCGGAGGAAAGCGCGAACGGTGTTATTCCACGTAGTGAGTGAGATTCGCCGAGGCCGCAACCCGTTTATTTCGAGATCTTCGCTTGGTCAGGAGCTCTTGTAATTCTGCCGCGATACGAAACAACCTTTTGCTGCTGAGTCGCTCTTCTGACGCCTTGAACTTGGCGCCCTGGATCTGCTCGGCATAATTTATGGAATTAATCCTCTTCTCCTCGCTCATTTTAGCTCCGCCTCGTCTTGAATTCGACAACCACACCACACAAGCCCTGAGAAGTCAGCGATGTTCCGGCCGTGTTTAGAATGTCGCTGCCCATATCTATATTGCAGCTGAATGCATTTGTAAATTGGTAACTCGTGATCGAGTGAAATTAAAGTGCAGGCGAAGGCTCCAGCCTTTGCGCCATGGCGCCGCCACGAACAGGTAACCAAGGGCAACCCCGAAGTTGAGGACTCGTCCTGGTGCTCGTCGTCGTCCTCGTCCTCGAGAATCCGGATCGTTTCGCAATCAGACTAACAGAACAAATTAGTTGCAGGACATCGGTCTTTTTCCGGTTACGGAATCCTAATGCCACCGAGGACGAGCACGACGACGAGGACGAGTCCAAATTTCGGAATTTGGGTTAAAGGGGACAGTGCAAAAGCTGGAGCTTTCACTTACGGGGTGCAAAAGCTGGAGCTTGCGCTTACGGGGTGCAAAAGCTGGAGCTTTCGCTTACGAGGTGCAAAAGCTGGAGCTTTCGCTTACGGGGTGCAAAGCCGGAGATTGCGTCTCGCTTAGAAGTCCAGGTGATTCCAGTAAGTCACCTTGTCCTGATAGTTTGCGACGAATTTGACCGCACCATCCTGAGAGATCACAACTGCAAGGCATTCCGCGTACTCGCGGCAGAGGCGATACGCCGTACGATGTCGGGTTCCGGCGCTCTCCATGGACTCAAGGACACAATGCTGCGCTTCGATATCGAGGGCACGGTAAACCATTTCGTCTTCAAAGCTGGGGACCTGAATTTCAACGCCAAATCCCAGGACAGTGAATTTGTGATCCAGCAAAAGGCAACCGTCGACTGACGTGAGATCCGAAAGCCAGAGAGCGAGCTCCACAAACCGTTGACTGAACGTATAAGGAAACTCTTCATACCACTCCAGGTACTCTTGCCAACCTACCGACGATTTTCCCTTGGCCAGCGCAAATTGACCTAGTCGCCATGTAACTTCTGCAAGAATGACTGCAAAGGGAGAGGCCGTGCAGGCCTCGTCGATTCGATACTTTGCGCGCAAAGGACCTTTCACCTCGAGAAGCTTCCCGATCATGAATCTGGGCGCGAACACGATGGTGCCACCGTGCCGTGAATTGCGAATCTCCCGAATAACTCTTCTCATGAACCCGACGCCGATTTTCTCGGCGAGATCTTCCCGTACGTTGACCGAATCCGGCGGATGAGGCGCCTTTTCATCGGAAAATCCCTCGCCTATGGTTCGATAACGCTCGAGTAACCAAGAGGACGCGAATAGATCGAATCCATGACCTTCGACCCGACCGTTCAGTAACGTAACGAGACGTTCCGAGCCGCGGTGAATCACCAAATTCCCTGGACCTCTGACGTGGATGATCAGCCAATCGGGCATTGGGTGGTTGATGGAGTCGACGGCGACGGTCAGATCTCTGGACCACGCACCGGTGTGTACCATCCCTGAAATTTCGAATCCGCGAGAGATGGACCATTCGACTGCGATCATGGCTCGATAAAATCCGGTAGCAGGTCCCAATCGCCGGATCTCCTGCTCGGCAAATGATCGGCGCTTAGCGAAACGCACCAGATGAAATCCGATAGCAGCCAAGCCGGTAGGCTCAAGATTTTTCAATTCCGACAGCGTGATCCGGCATTCAACCGGTCGGCCCTCCTCCCGAAGGAGGCTGGCCTGGTACGCAATGCTCAGAAAGCTGTTTAGTGTCTCAACGGAATCGAGGGTAGTATTGCTCCCGTCTGGTCTACGCCATAGCGACCAAATCTGTTCCGCAAGCTCACGAGGATAGGAATGCGCATTTGCTTCGATGGTTGACACTTCAGGAACTGTTCGGCTAAAGGGGCGTTGTTTGCATCCGGTTTCTTCCCCCTGAATATTGGGTACAATCCAAAGTCAAAGCTTCGGAAACCAACAGCTCACGCAATTGCGCGATCAGGGATCTCGGAACGGAGCGGGATCTGCGGAGTGGGCGTCATAAGGCTAGAGCTGACGAAAGTCAAGCGAACAGCGGTGAAGGTCAAATGTTCATTCACGCTCGCGGATGCGCTTCGTTGTAGGCCTTTTTCAGGCGCTCCGTTGTAACGTGGGTATAAATCTGGGTGGTCGACAGGTTGGCGTGACCGAGGAGCGTCTGCACACTTCGCAGGTCGGCGCCATTGTCTAAGAGGTGGGTAGCAAAGCTATGGCGAAGCTTGTGCGGACTCACGCGAAGCTGAATTGATGTCTGAGAAAGATGCTTCTTTAGCATTGCCCAAATGGACCGTGAGGACAATCGCTTCCGCAATTTGCTGATGAACAGCGGGCCGGATTGCACGCTCGCTTCAAACCGGTATTGCTGTATTGCCTTCAGCGCGATTTGTCCCACCGGCACGATCCGTTCCTTCCGGCCTTTTCCAATCACTCGTACGGTTTCGCTGAACGTATCCAGATCTGCGACGTTCAGGGCGGCTAACTCACTTAAGCGGAGACCGCTGCTGTAGAAAAGCTCCATCATCGCCGCGTCGCGCGCCGCGGACCAGGTTGGAGCCTGAGTCCGACGCTCGACCTTCCTTGGTGCCGTTAACAGCTCATCTACCTGCCCGACCGAAAGTACGATCGGAAGTTTCTTCTCCATCTTCGGCAGTTGCACTTCCTTTAACGGGTTGTCGCGCAATCCTTCTCTTTCGACCCGGTATTTATAGAAACTGCGTAGCGCGGCAAAGGTGAGCCGGACGTACGATCTGGCCATGCTCGCTTTCATGCAGTCGAGCAAAAAGGCCCGGAACTGTTGGGCCGTACAGGTCTGCCATGACGCCTTGTCCCCGGCGAAGCGCTTAAACTTTTCCAGGGCGTGCCGATAGGCGATAATAGTCCGGGGAGAAGCGTTGCGCTCGACCTCAAGATACTGAATGTAGCGTTCGAGAAGCCGGTCTTTCAGATGCGACATGCCTGGGAAGAGTACAGAAACGGAAAGCCGAAGTCCATAGCCTGGAAGTCTGCGAGCCAAAGAACCTGCCAATTGTGAAATGACGGGTCTTTGAACTTAGGCGTTATCACCTGCAAGAATGCATCCCGAACAAAATGTATTTGGCAGAGACCGTCTGCCCTTCTCATCAAATCTGCGAAATCTGCGGAATCTGCGGTTCAAATTCCGAATTTAGGGTTAATTGAACGTGCAACGCCGGATCGCGCGGGAGCACGTCCCTACCTGCGCCGATGCGGATCACGATGCGAAACCGTGGCAAAGGCTGGAGCCTTCGCTTACGCTTTCGTGTGCTGAGCCAGAAAGCCCAGAAACAACCGGCGATGTTCTTGTTCGTCGGATAGGAGATCGATCACCAGGTCCTGGGTCACATAGTCGAGTCCGTCAGTGAGGTTGATGATCTTTTGGTATTGGCCGATTGCCGCTTCCTTCATTCCAATGACACCTCGGATCACTGCCATCACATCTGTGTTGTCCATAGGTGGTTGCAACAAGTTCTGATCCCGAGGCAACTCCAGGGAGCCTGGGACGCGACCGCCCAAAACCTTGATTCTTTTCGCAAGCCGACGGCCATGCTTTAGCTTAAGGGCGATTTCTTCCTCCAGCGATTTCTTTACTTCCTCAGCGCCCGCCCCATCCAGATCGACCGAGTTGGCAAGATAATTCTGTATCGTCTCCAACTCTATCGCGTAGGATTTTTTCAACTCGGCGATGATATCCTTCGTCTTATCCACACGAAAGAAACCGAGTTACCGAAAGCTGTTGCACGTGAAGCGCTGTGAGTTAGGAGCTCTGAGGTTAGTGCCTCTCTCCCATAGGAACCCCTAAATGCTCCGGCTGTGCGGTAGCGCCGACGTCTCCATACCGAGATGTGTCTCTCTGCAAGAAGAGAGTCGCCGACCTCGTTTCTACGCCGTCCGGCGAGACGGCGACGATCGGAATTTCGAACTCATTGTCCGGGAATTTGAAATGGTACCGGAACGTCCCATCTGGTTGCAGCTGAACGGGTCTGCCAGCAATAGTGACCTTTGCCTGTGGATCCGTGCCGCCGTAGAAAATCACCTCCGCATTCACATGCATGAAGAAGTTGCGTTCAGGCTGGCTAAAAGGCTGGCCGCTCCAGCTTGCTCCGATTCCGCTGAAAAGACTGCTCTCGGAAACTAACTCGTTCCAACTTGAAAGACCGAACTCTAAACCGCTCCAGCTGGATAGACTCAGTGAAGATACTTGCTCAGACCCGAAAGAGAACGAGCTGACGCCCAGCGAACCGAATGCGGTCTCCCAACTGGAAGCAATTGCGCCCAGACCCGCTTGCCAGCTTGCCAGCGTTTCGCTGCTCAGAGTGTAGGAGCTCAGAGCGGTTTCCCAGCTCGAGGTGATCTCGCTGAAACCAGCCTGCCAACTAGCCAAGACTTCGCTGCTTAGGCCATACGAGCTCAACGCGGATTCCCATTTTGCGAAACTCTCGCCAATCCCAGCTTGCCAGCTGGCTATTGTTTCACTGCTTAGGCCGTACGAAGTGACCGCCTGTCCAAAGCTGCCGGTGATCTCGCTAAGACCGGCCTGCCAACTTGCCAGTACTTCGCTGCTGAGGCCGAGCGAACCAATAGCCTTTGCGAAACTACTGGTGATCTCGCTGAGTCCAGCCTGCCAACTAGCCAACACTTCGCTGCTGAGACCGAGCGAACTGACTGCCTGTTCCCATTTCGAAATGATCTCGCGAACACCCGCCTGCCAACTTGCCAGCGTTTCACTTCCCCCAACCAGAACTTCGGACGAAACGCCTCCAACTTCTGAAGACACGCCTACGAGTTGCGAAGAGACACCGCCGACTTCGGCGCCACCGAAACTGCTTACCCCGCCGCTCGAAAGTTCCTGCTGGACAAATTCCCGGATCGAGCCGCTGAATAAGCTTGATTCTCCCGGCGCCAGTAAAGAGGCCAAACGACCCTTGGCAAGGAGTTCACTCGCGGATTCGGAGTCGAGCTTGCCACTTAATTCGCCATGGAGAAATTCTAGCATTTCTTCCGAGCTCATCGAGAAAAGACGATCGAGAAAATTTTTGCCAAGCAGTGTTTCCAAGACCTTGACCTGTCCAGTTCCCCAGCTGGAAGCATCTCCGGGCCCGCTACTGGCCTCCTGCTGCAAACGGGCTAACGCTTCCGTCAGTGGTTGGCCATGGGCTCGCGCCGCTGATATGACGTCGAGAAGGAAATTGAAGCTCAGGTGGAACGGCACCGTCGCGAATTGGGTGTCCCAATTGGAGCTGACTGATTCAGCAGGTGTTCGAGTCGGTCCCGACTTGCCCAATCTTGTCCAAGCATCCGTCCCGTCCCGGTAGCCGAAAACGACGGTGTACGCTGTCGCAGCAGATTGGACCGGAATATACCAATTTCGCGCCACCTCGTTGATCTCAATGGTGGATTCGAGCTCTTCGTTTCTATAGACCTCGAGAAACAGCTTGCGCGGGGTTGGAAACTTAGCGTAATCGAAGTCCCAATAGGTGAAAAGCCAATGAGGATCGCGCGCGATGAGGAACATCTCGCCATATCCGGTTGGTAATGCACCTAAATCCTCAAACTTCAGCTTATCGGTCGGTCCAATAGGAGCCTGACCTTCCCCTGCTTGGACCTTGCCTTCTTCGGACAAGGCCGGATCGGGCTCTGTCCGGAAACCATTCTGCTTTTCGGCCGATTCTTTGCTCATTTTGAAACCTTCCAGGCGCGTTGGGGGCCTCGCACCCGCAAAGGGTGGGCGAATTCTGGCGAAATGCAAATTCTATTTCGGTAAGATCATGCACTTGCGCAACCGGCGTGGCTTAACCACTAGCACTAGCGTTGCGTTCCCGATTCGCCAAGTGCTTCGCTGATTGAAGACTCCGTTGCCAGCAATCCTGCTAGATAGCGATTTCGGCCTGGTAGTGTGACGAATCGTTCTATGTTACCAGGTACCTCGAGCCGCGAAAAAATCGCATAAGCGATTCGGGTCCGCGGCACGCTCTTTTCGCCGTAACCCAGAGGCTTGTTGCTCGACCAGAATCGAATCATTTCGACGCCATTTTTTTGTTCTGTGCCCAGATAAATCACGGAGTGGCCGTGCTCTCGCCTACCGACTGCGTCCGTCCAAAAGATCTTCATGAAATCACCCGGTCTGGCCGCTTCGAAGGAGACGAAATTATGGCCGAGACCTAACTCATGAAATAGACAAGCTGTGCCCGGGCCATTCGCATTCCAGCGACCCCAGACTCCAACTCCGTCCGGTTGCCCGTTTACGGCAAGTGCCTCCGCCAGGCTGCCGGCGAATACCGATGAAGGCAGCAATGACTGAATTGCCCGGACGAACACCATATAGGTAGCCCCGGAGCAATAAGTTGTTCGGGCGACGGATGGGTTCACTCGAAGTATTCCTTCTCGTACCTGAACGGCCGATTGGAGATCGCGTGTGGCGGAAACGGTCGCTGAGTAGCCACCCCCAATTGGCATTGAATTGAGAAGCGCGAGAATGACGCGATTCGGATCGCTGCCGGTAAGTGGGAGGCTCTGTGCGCAGACCGGCGAAATGAATAAGAGGAGGAGGCCGACGGAAAGCAGACGAATCATAGAAACGGGTTCAGACACTTGTGGCGATCGACCTCTTTTCGGAGTTTTGGATTCCAGCGGCATAGCTTCTCTATCTTGGATCAGTAAACGTTGCTGGCAACAATCATCTGATATGTGTTGCACGCGAAAAGGGACGTAATCCGCGGTAGCACTTGGTAGGAGGACACGATCCTGCTTGCGACTTTTGCTGAACTGATGCAGTGTTCGGTTGAACATCTATGGCCCAACTCACTGCACGCCAGCAGGAAGTCTTTGATTTCATCCGTCGACAACAACGCAAAACGGGTTTTCCACCGTCCAGCCGTGAAATTCAGGCTCACTTCGGATTCCATAGTCAGACTGCTGCGATGAATCACCTTCGAGCCCTGGAACGAAAGGGCGTCATTATTCGGACGCCGGGCAAAGCTCGTTCGGCCGTTGACAGTAATTTTCGGTTTCTGTCGGGTTTCCACCCGATTCCGGTTCTAGGCCAAATTCCGGCCGGGATGCCCAGCGAGACCTCGGAATGGCCTGAAGCAAGCCTGGGTGTCGATTTGGTGGCCTTCGGGATCCAGGATCGAGCGGAAGTTTTCGCCCTCAAGGTTCGGGGTGATTCGATGATCGACGCGCAAATTGCCGATGGCGACACGGTGATTCTTCAGAAGCGTCTGCCGAAGAATGGTGACATCGTTGCGGCACTAATTGACGGCGAATCGACTTTGAAGCGCTATCTACTCGATCGCGGGGAGCCATTCCTTAAAGCGGAAAATCCGGCCTATGCAGATCTTCTCCCGGCTGTAGAACTCACGATCCAGGGGGTCATGATAGGCCTGCTTCGCAGGGTCCCCTAAGAATTCTCAATCGTCCTCGAACTCGTCCTCGTCCTCGATCTTGGGAGTGGCGAACGTGGCTGGTTGAGGTTCTATCTATGTCCGGTTTCTCAGATCAAAACCTTTTTCTAGCTGCGGTTCAAAAGATCGAGGACGAGGACGAGGACGAGGACGATTTTAGGCGAAGCGAGTCGCTTCGCCTTGCCGCGAGCAAGGCGAGTCTGAAAAAAAACCGACAACCTAAGCTTGAGCCCCGGAAATGTTCCGTTGACCGAATCCGAGCCGCCGGCCGAGTGCAGCGTCCAACTTC
>Ga0210405_10006460_pt1 | contig 10450 bp, 15 predicted proteins | sample IncBWH11MmetaG_FD_155492 | JGI IMG/M metagenome (GOLD analysis project Ga0210405, IMG submission 155492) | Forest soil microbial communities from Barre Woods Harvard Forest LTER site, Petersham, Massachusetts, United States - Inc-BW-H-11-M | ecosystem: Environmental > Terrestrial > Soil >... | reverse complement strand
CAGAATTTCATATGCCGTCCTGATGCCATTCATATCAGGCATATTAATGTCCAGCAGGACGATATCGGGCCTGAGCTCCCGAACTTTTGCGACAGCCTCTTTGCCACATCGGGCCTCACCGCAGATTTGGAAGGAGTGCCACCCGAGAAAAGACCGAATCGTTTTTCGGGTGACAGAATTGTCGTCGGCGATAAGTATTTTGGCTGGCATTTTGCTATTCCGTTAGCTGCCAGCTACCTGGATGGCCGGGGAACCTCCCGGTGCGGACCATCATATATTTGCTGTATGTTCTTGTCCGTGCAATAAGGGAAAGACCGTAGACAAAATCACTCAAGCCTTACGAAAACGGCTCTCGTCATAGCTGGATCGTCCACTGCGACCCATCAACGGCGAATCGTTCTGAGCTTCTCGGAACACAGTGGTACATCCTCTTCAACGTTATTACGGGAGCGATCGCGTTGCCGACGGATTTAAAAGTGGTCTGCGGCGTCTTTCACTTCGGTTACCGGCGCTGGCGGAGACAAACGGTCTGATCGAAGAGATGGCGTACGCACTCGATACGCTGAAGCTTGACGGCGTCGCGACTTCAACAAGCATCGACGACATCTACCTTGGCGACACCCGGTACGACTCATTGTGCTACGCAAAAATTCCATCGTTGCCTCAAATCCTTCCCAGCCGCTAGACCGCTTGCTCCGACGCTGTCTGACAGAAACCGGCCGTAATCGTGGGACTCCAGCCAGTGGTAGAGATGAACCTGATAGCATAGAAGGCTAGCTGCTTTCGAAGGAACAGAATCTCACCGCCGAGAGCTGAATGGGAGCGGACGGTCAGACGGAGGAAACGAAGTCCGTCGACAACCAAGTCGAAAGCAAAGCCGAAGAACGAAGTGAATGAGCACACCGCGTTGGGGAAGAAGCGTGACATGGGCGTTAGGATGGCACAGAGGCACCCGTGGATGGTTTGATGAACTACGGCGTTCAATACCACTGATCTTTGCCGCCAAATTCTATCCGCATAGTCAGCGCAATTGTATTTGCGAAGCGGCACGTACGGGGCACGATCACCAGCGGATTAGCCTGGTCACAAAAATGGTAAGCACGCAAAGTCACTCCTGAGTGGTATTTTCAGCTACGCCAAAAACCTTGGAGTACTCGACGGAGTTAACCCCGTACAGGGAACGATCATTCCAAGGAAAGCAGCCACACCCGTTGAAACGCACGCCAGTACACCCGATGAAGTTCGACGTGCTTAGGCGAGCCAAGGACGTAGAAGAACGTCAAAAGCTCCAAGCTCAAACGGCGATTGCTTTGATGTTCTTCGCTGGCCTACAGCCCGGTGAGGCTCGCGGCGCAAGGTGGGAGGATTACAACGGCAAAACCCTCAGCGTAAAACAAGCGTTTGGCGCAAGCACACAACCGATCCGAAAACGGCGAGTGCCGCGAAGCCCGTCCTCGTGATTGAGCCGCTCAGAGAGCTTCTCGCGGAGTTGCGAGAGGTAGAAGGCAATCCAGCGAACGGCCCGATTCTGCGAGGCATAAAGGGCAAACCGGTCAACCTAGATATGCTGGCGAAGCGAGTCATCCGGCCAGCACTCCGCAATCGCGAAAATTATCGCGATCCCCAAGCGAAGAACTGGAAGCCGCTTGAATGGCGTGGCTTCTATTCGTTCCGTCGAGGCATCGCAACCAGCTAACCGCGATAACCCGCGATCCGATGGCCGCGAAAGGACTGTTGCGGCATTCCAGCGTCAACACAACTCTCGCGCACTACATCAAAGACGTGCCCGAAGTCACAGCAAACGGAATGGCACACGTCGAACAGTTGCTCAGCGAGCTAGATGTAGCAGGGCAGGCAGTACAGTAAAAGCAATCGGGATAAAACTGTGATAAAGAGCCGCGCAATCACCCGCCTCAATCGAAAGGGCAATCCTTCCAACTCCAAAGCTACGTTGTGTTTAGTGGCGGAGGAGGAGGGATTCGAACCCCCGGGACCCTTGCGGGCCCAACGGTTTTCAAGACCGCCCGTTTCGACCGCTCACGCACTCCTCCGTTTCCAATTGTATCAGGATGCATGACCTAGCTTTGCGTTTAGTGACAGTTTCACCTTGCCCTGCTGCGTTTTGGTGCACACTGTCACCAAATTGTCCCTACGACTTTCGAGTTTCGCTACCGCCGCGCGCTTGGCGTCGAGATTTGTATGCGTGTAGCGCATGGTTACGGCGATCGTCGAATGCCCGAGTAATTGCTGGACTGTCACTATACCCGCGCCTCGATTCAAAAGTCGGGAAGCAAATGTGTGCCGGAGCGTGTGCCACGTTACGCCTTCGATTCCCGATTTCTTGCACGCCAGAGCGAAACCCGCCTGGAGATGGGGCTATCGAGTATGGCCGTTCGCTAATCGCCAAATACAAAGTCGAGACGCTGGGGGAATTGCCACCGGAAGAGCAATTGGAATTTGCACGCTTGTGGGCGAATGCCACGGGCGGCGTGAAGTCACATGACAATTGAGCATCGCGCAAACATCCCGGCTAAAGCCACACTCCGATAACAAGACTTCTCAGGATGTGGCTCAATTGGGCCAGACGAAAGCGGCGAGATGAAGCTCCCGGTAGGATTGATGGAAGGATTAAGACTCAGCCCACGCTGGCAGAGAGCGCCCGATCCGGAACGCCAGCCCTGAAAGCAGAGCCATGGCGTACAAGATAGCCGCGAGCAGGTAGAGGAAGCGAAAGCCGAAGTACATCGAGTTGTATTCCAAAATACCTCCGCACATCGCGCCAATCAGGTTCAGGGACATGGCGCTCGAAATCCGGGTCTGCGCAGAGAGAAGCGCGGAAAAGACGATCCCGGAGAAAAAAAGTGGGCAAGTCAGGATGACCGCGGCTCCGATTCTTCCCGGGATAGTAGATGGAAGCCCTCCGATCTTTGCGATCCACCAGCCGGCTGCAAGACTGGCGAACAAAAAGAAATAGGCGAACAAGGGATTGCCCACGCGAAACCGGTGGACGAGGCCATTTCCCAGAAGAGCCATGGCGAGAATACTGGTTATCGCAACTGCGATCACTTCCCAGGTATTGCCAAAGGTGAGTCCCATCTCTGTGATCGCTTTGGTTTCCACAAGCATGAACCCAACGCCCAGAAAAAAGAAAGGCAGGTGCGATACCGCGGGCCGTCCACGAAAGAAACTCGCATACAACACAAAGGAAAGCAGGAGGATCAGTCCAAGCACAACGAGATAAGAAACCGGATACACACGCCGGGGCATATAGAAAAACGGCCAATCGTCCGTGGACGAATCTACTGTAATACCTGAGTTCCGATAAAACGCGGAGCGTTCATCGAGGTGCGCCGCCGAGAGCACTGCAGGCGGAATCGACAAATCTCCATTCTTGGATTGCACGAAAATTACGGAGCCTTCGTAGGCATCGAATAGAACCAAGGGTTCTTTCCCTCCGAACGCTTCTCTCATCATGTGGAAGATTTTTGTCCCCATGGCATCGTTCAGCACGCTAAACGAAAGCGAAAGCACGCCGTTCTCTTTCAGCCGTGACCTGGCTTCGCGCAACCCTTCAACCGTATAGACGAAGGAATCCAGCCGGACGCTGGAAGCGTGGCTCAGTAACGTGTGGGAATCGAGCAATCCGTAAACAATCGTGTCGTAATGACCGGTGGCGTTGCGGAAGAACGTGCGGGCGTCGTTTATGATCGGGCGCACGCGTGGGTCGTCGTAGGGTCGCTCCGGATGAGTTGCTTTTCCGAGGAGCTGGATCGCGGGATCGATCTCAATCGCGTCCACATGCCGCGCGCCGGAGCGCAAAGCCGCTGCCACATCATTGCCGCTGCCTGCACCCACGATAGCTACATCGTTCGGCCCGGGGTGAATCCGGAAAGGGAGGTCGTAGTGGTCGCGCGCGCGGTGAAGCTCCGGGTCGGCGGAAGCATCGACAACGGCGTTTGAGAGGTCATATACGCGCTGATAGTAATGCCCAGCCGCTCGGATGATCATCAATCCTGTGCGGTCGACTGTGCGGTCGTAACCCACTTCAAGCAACTGGTAGGGCGAATAGATCTTATTCCACAGGCGGTTTGCGGGCCAGGCAAGCGTGATCACCGCTAGCATGGCAAACACTATGCCGAAAAGAAGGGTTTTCGGTTTTCTCTCCAGAAAGATCAACAGGCTTACAAAGCACACCCCGAACCATACGATGGGCGGTGTCCAAAGAGAGGCAACGAGGAACGTCAGCGACGCACCCAGGGCGCTGCCCAACAGGTTCCACCCGTAGGCAGAGAGGCGGTTTCTGCGCTCCATAAGCCTTCCGCAAAGCTGTCCAACAGGAAGAAAAGCGAGCGCCGTCAGCAGAAAGACCACCGTGAGGAGCAAATAGACGGCTCCAATCTGGTCCGACTGACTCCTTTGGAAGCCCATGTTGAGTTGTTCGCTGAACGGGGTTGTCTCCAGACCCCAGGGTCGGTTTGGCAAACCGTAGCGCAGTGCAATCAGAAGGATGAACTGCCAGGAAAGCAGCGGAAGAGTCAGATTAAGCGGGACGCCGTCTTTGCTTTGGGACAGTGCGTAACCAAGTCCCAGGCCCGCAAAGCAGGCCAGAAGCCCGTAATTCTTGTAAAAAGCAAAAAACTCGAAAATCGTTCCTTGCCAGCGAATCACCGCCAGCTCCAGGAACAGGCTCAGCCCGGCCGAGGTGGCAATCGCCGCCGGGACAAACTTCCCGGAAATGGTTTCGAGAAATACCGCCTGATCTCGCGACTCCTGCTGGAATCGAGGTTCCAGCCTCCGCAGCAGCGCGTGAAAGCCAGCCAGCGCCGCGAGAACGAACACGCAATAGGCGCCGACTTCGAGAAGGAACTGAACGGGAGAAGACACAACGCTACCATTGGCAGGGCTCGAGTTGTACGCAAGTCCCGGCAGAACCAGAGTCCCCAGGAATGCCAACAGGAGAAGAAGGCCGAACGAACGAAGCATTGCTGGAGCGCCTGCCTCATTGCTGCTTCTCTGATTTGGGCCGGAGATCGGCTCCTCGTCGAGAAGGGCTGTACTGTGCGGTGAATCGACTCCGTAGGTATCCATTCGCTAATTCTAGTACGCAGGATTTCGCGTAAAGGAAGTACAAGGAGAATGACGTGTTTAATTGCCTATTGATTGTTATGCTGAACGCCCTGTGGCGTCAGGTTGAATGTCATGCCGCCCCGGCGAGAAGGAGACTCGCTAAGAAGCTTGGGAGGAACGATCCTGGCCATGCGACTCCGGACGTATCTTGAAGAGACGTTGCATGCGGAACGGTCGATATGAGGGGGCACACCGCGGAACCACTACCCAAAATAGCTAACCAAAGGGCAGGGGAACCAGCCGTTGCCCTTTCGATCAACAGTTCCGAAAAAGGGGGGACGGTGGCGGCCAAGTCCTGACAAACGGTGTTATCGGAGACTGGGATTTCGGGGGCGGCCCACAATTCCCATAGACTGACTTATCAAAACGTACGTAGATGGCAGCTCAGCGTTTTATTTCGGAAGTTGGCAGAACGGTGGGCGTCGAGACATCAAAACAGGGGTTCCGATGGTTAATTGCCGCTCTCTTTGTCGTCCCGAACGTACCCAGCCACGTTAACGATAGAAATGACCACAACTAATCCCAGGAACATCAGCCAATGCACTGGAGAAAGACCGCCTATCGTTTGTCGGAACATGGAAAGACCTCCGCAAACTAGGATCAGAACTATCCTGCTCGAAGCATTTTGAGCGATCTTGAAATGATCTCCCTCTATTAACTCGCGTTGGTCGACTGACTGCGCCTTTGGTTGTTCGATTTTGGCAGAAATACTGCGAACCGCAGCCGGCTTGCGCCCGCCTGCGGTCCAGCAGTGAGTAGCTATGGGTTCATCCCCGAACGGGGATGTTGACAGCCTTGGCGAGCTTAAACTTCAGGCGACTCGCGGCAGTGACGGTGATGTCTTTTTTGCCCGAAGGATCAATCGAATTGGTTTTCAGGGCATACGATTTCCCCTGGATTTCGACCGAGACAAGCGCCACGGTCAATTCCGCCGGATCCTTCTTCTTGGCGGCAAGGACGCGGCCGGTTACGTGAGCACCCTTGGGAATCACAATCTTCCCCCCGACCTTAACCGGCGCGGAGAGGCTGGCGGCAAAGGAATCGCCTGCATGGTTTTTGTTGCTGGCGAGCGTTTGAGTGACCGTTGCAGTGATGGATGTACCTTTCGGCACGGTGACAGGCACGGCTGTTGGGGTCACCTTCTTTGGCGTGGGGAGCGGCTTTGTTGCCTCGGCCTCTCTTGCTTGCTTCGCGGGCTCAACTTGCTTCGCCGGCTCAACTTTCTTGGTTGCCTCGGTGGCTTCGCTCTGTTTTGGGGCCTGATTCGAGCAACCTGCCAGAGTCAAGAAGCCTGAAGCTACTACAGCAAGCCAAACCTTGCGACGCGCCTGAGAATTCATCATCGTACACCTCCAATCCCTTGTATAAATCCTACCCGTCCGCGAGGCGCGCAATCCGCACACACTTACGCTCTGTTGCGTGAGCGGTACCGCTCGTAGTGCCAAGAAGACATGCTGTCCGGAACCTGTTCTATCGGGCAGCGAGGAGATCGAGGGCTTCTCGGGAGTAGGATTTGCCAACGGCGCGGGGAATCTGCCATCTTTAATCTTCTGGAGGCAGACATGACGAAAAATAGACTTAGAGATGCCGCGGTGAAAATTGGTTCTGCAGTTGGTAAGGTTGATAGCACAGCTCACAAAGCAGCTCACAAAGCAGCTCGTAAAGCTGCCCGAGCGGCAAAGGTTGCGAGACAAGAACTTGTCGATCTGACGAAGCAGGTAGATGCACTCAAGAGGCAGCTGGAGAAGAGCACCAAACGGCTGAAGAGTGCGTTGAAATAGCGCAGTGGTCCGTTGATCTTGAGCGCGAGAAACCGATTTCGCTGCGCACCGATCTTACGGCACCGGAGTTTGTTTCACGCTGCGAGCACTATCCGCGCCGAAGGGGCTGCGGCAGCCTCGAAACTATCGCGATAGTCAGAAGGCAAAGACGATTTTGACGCTGAACGATTGAGGACCAGAGTCAAGGGTGCGGGCGTCGAAGGTGTGCAGGGCAACGCCAGCGACAATTTCTCCGTGAGCGATCCAGATGGCCTGCGAGTGCAGGTCTCGGCGTCTGACTGGGCGGCTAGTGGGGCCCGGAAACTGGCCTTCTGCCGGGCCACGTTCCGAAATGCCGACTTATCAGGACTTCAGCAGGGTGAGACTGAGACGAAGGCCGCGACTCTAATGTCAAAGAGGCATACCGGGCCGCAACGGTGCGGGCGGCTACTTTTCGTTGCCGCCCGGGGACGGCTTATCCTCTGGGGCGCCGGTCCCGGGCGAGCCCAGAAACAGCTTGCGTCCGTCAGGAAACGTGACGTCTCGGCCGTTCGCGCGGCTTGATCCATCTTTGGCTCGATAGCCGTCCACGACGATCTCCATGCCGGGCGTCACGGTATCTCGGGTGAAACCGCGCCGGAGCAACGTGTTGGGAGTGCCGCATTCCACCATCCAATTGGTGACTTTGCCGTCGTCTCCTTTGACGTCGACATGAATCCAGGCGTGGGGATTGATCCACTCCATCTTGGTGACTGTGCCCCGCAATTTGATGGGCTGGGTGGAATCAAATTCCGCGGTGAAAGCGTGGTGAGCCCACGCCGCCGTAACGCACAAGAAAAGACCGGCAGCGACGACAAGACCGGCTAGCCTTCGTGGGTTTCCTCTCATGGAGTTTCTCCTCCCTGCTTCGTGCATGCTCACCTAGTTGTGACCTTTTTCGGCAGCTTTCTTTTCGTCGGCCCGAGCCCCGGAAAGAATACCGAACATGCCGTAGTTTCCCTCATGACAGGCGTATTCGAAAAGGGGGTCCTCGGACTTGGACATGACGATTTCTATCGTCCAGGGCTTGGTGTACACGGTCGGATCGTTAACCGTGGCCTGGTAGGTGATGGTGTCCGCAGCCGTGCGCGTGAAACGCTCGGTTAGGCGGAAATTCTGGTCGGTCAGGCCGTCGTAATTGACGCCAAAGTGGCTCTTGTCGTTGAATCTTACGTTGGTGGTATCGACGACGAGAGTCTTCCCTTCCCAATGTCCGCGCGAGTCCCCGTTCCACTGCGACACACTTTGGGGCAGGTGCGGACGTCCATCGAGCGGGATGATGCGCGCTTTGTTTCCCATTTCGGCCAGAATAGCCACGTAGTTGGGAGTCTGCACGATCTGATAGTTATTGTTGTAGCCGCCTGGCAGCATGGGAGGCCCCTCCTGCGAAAAGTTAAGACAGCGTTCGCCCAAGTTGCGGTCTTCGGGGCCGTCGGCAGGATGCGCCGCAAAATAGGCATGGGCGTTTTCAAATCGACGTTTGGCTTCCGGCGTCATCGGCGGGATTCTGCCGTCGGGAGGATCAATGACTAAAGAGGTGCGCATGTTTCTACCGAGCTTGGTGCCGCGGTCATACCAGGACTGGTTGTAGGCCTCCGCGGTGTCAACCTCCGCGGAAGCACTGCGCCGATCGACGTCCACTTCCTGGCTCCTCTTTTTCAGATACGCGGCGGCCTCTTCCGGCGTGAAGAATTGCTTGTCGCGAAACTCGGGGTCACGTTGCAGCGGCGTCAGGAAGGCGATGCTCCACACGCCGTCCAAATCCGGCTGGCCCTGCGGTGTCCGACTCGTCTGTACAGCCGTGGCCGACGAGGTTTTGGCCTTCGCGGCACTTGGCGTCTGTGCGCGGGCGGGTGAAAGCCAAACAACCGCGGCTCCTAACAGCAATACACTGGGGACCGCGACCCTGGCCCATTTTCTCATCATACTTCTCGTCTTTTTCGTCATGGGGGTCGACTCCTTTCTTCAGCCGGATTACAGTTGCCCCTTCATTTGCCAGGCTGTTTGCGAAGATGGCCATACAGCAGATCTTCTGCAAACTCGGCGCACTTGTACTCCATCAATTGCGCATTCTTTTCCAGGTGCCGATACAACGGCATGCTTATTTTCCAGGGCCTCGAAAATACTTTCGGATCTTCGACGGTGGCCTCATATTGCAGGATATTCGCGCTGACGGAAGTGTAGCGCTCGACCACATGCAACGCCTCACTATGGAAATTGCCGGCGCGGTCGAACCAGGTCTGATCGTTAAAGCTGGTTACATCCACCACCAACGTGTCGCCCTCCCAATGGCCGTTTGACCATCCCATCCAGCTATCGATTGGAGCTGCGCGTGGCTTGGCCATGTTGATGGTCCGAACGGCGCCCGCATATTCATAGGCGATCATGACGGAGTTCGAGCCCTGGAGAATTTGGAAGGGATAGGGCATGTAAGTCGCTCGGGGCACGCCCGGCAAATAACATTTCAATTCCGGATCGGCGGTCCAGCGATTGGCAAAGTTCTCCTTCTTTTTCGCGGCGGCCGCTGGCAGATACGGCAGCGCGTCGCCCTCGACAACGCCCATTCCGGGCGGCATCGAGCCGATGGCGCCCAGCGCGGATGGTCCCGGGCTCGGGCCGTGCGTCTCTATATCCCAATTGGCCATGTTGAGAGCCTGCCAAATCCCGTTCAGGTCGGGCTTGCCTTCGGCTGTACGCGGCCCGCGGATGGGCGGCGTCTGAGCGGCGGAGGAAACAGGAAACAGAAATCCCCACGCAACGGCTGCCGCGGCGATCAGGAAGATTCTGGTTCGCATATGAGGGAAGCTCTCCTAACGAGTGGAGGAAGTATACATCCAGAGCAGTCCGCTCGAGCCCTTCGAACGCAGGTTTTCGCTTGCCAGCTCCCAGCTAGAGACGGCCGGGGGATTGAGCGATCCCACCCTCGACTGGGAGAGGGCGTGAAGGCCAGCATGAAACTCCCATCGAGTCGAGCATCCCGTGGTGACCGAATAGCTGTGATACCGTCACTGGCTGAAATGTAAGCTAAGCGTGGCAACTTCAGCAGACCAGGCGGATCAACTCCCGATAAACGCGATTTTTCGGAATGTATGGTCCGCCGCAGAGTTGCAAGCGGAAAACGAAGATGACAGTTGGTCGGCGCTAATGTATTCGGCCTTTAGTGGAGTCAAAGACTCCGGGCCATGATGGACATCCGCTCGCCTTCGCCCCTATAAACTGGACGGTCTCGAAAGACCATTTCCGAAATCAGGTTCCGAAGGCGTTGGATCGACCTTTTGCCATCTTTGTTGCCGCCAGCAAACTTACGACCCTCCTTAAACCGAGATTTTATCCCACGCGTCTTGGCACGACACGAGCCGAGAGTCTCGGCGGCGTACCATCCCATTAACTGGCATTTTGCAGGCGGCACATTCTGGAAGCGTGCTCATGGGCACGACCCCTGAAAGCGCCTGCCACCTTACCCTCATTCGCAAAAACAAGGGCCTTCAGGCGGCGCTCGGGTTATACTTCGCCAAATTCCATAC
>Ga0210405_10006457_pt1 | contig 10452 bp, 7 predicted proteins | sample IncBWH11MmetaG_FD_155492 | JGI IMG/M metagenome (GOLD analysis project Ga0210405, IMG submission 155492) | Forest soil microbial communities from Barre Woods Harvard Forest LTER site, Petersham, Massachusetts, United States - Inc-BW-H-11-M | ecosystem: Environmental > Terrestrial > Soil >... | reverse complement strand
TGGAGGACCGAGTGGCGGAGGACCGCTGCCAGCGAGCAGCCGAGGAGTGTATGGCCTAAATGGCGTGCAACTCATGGTGGATAGGTCGAAAGCGAACCAAGGAACAGTGATAACTTCGACGGGTAAAAACGTTCATCTAGACAGCGGAACGCGGTTGCTTCTCGTTGTACAAGCGGAAACGGCGGCTGCACCTGGCCAGTAGTGGGGCCACCCGGAATCGGTTGACGGCCGAAGTTTGGTCGAAAATTCGAACTTCTCTAGCCGTGTAAAATCTTCTTTTTGACCTGTCGATTTTCGGTACTAAAGTTCGTCTGCGGATGCGTCGATCCTTCCCTAACTCATTGAAAATAGTACAGTTTATTGCTGGCATCCTCATTGCCTCTATCAAAGCATCTCTTTGGTGCCCCTTAACCGAAGTGGGGCCTAATCAGGCTCGGGCAATCAATACGGCAATAAATTCATTGTTCGGAGGGATAGGCAAAATGAGTCGAATTGGATGGATGCTGTTGGCAGCAGCAACTCTTACGGTCAGCGCCGTTGGACAGACCCAATCTGCGGCGCAAGCCAGCGCGCAGTCAAGCACTCAGGCTTCCGTGGACGCCAGCAAACAGGGAGCCGAAGCTTCCGGCAGTGGGTCGGCTGCGGCCTCGGGAGCCGCTCAGGCGGGACAGAACACGGCCGCGCTCGGGGGCGGCTCGACGCTCAATGCTGCGCTGAGCGCGCCGCTTGATTCGAAAAAATGCAAGCCCGGCGATTCGGTAAGCGCGCGCACAACCGAACCCGCGAAGTCGGACGGCAAGACGGTATTTCCAAAGGGAACAAAACTTGTCGGGCATGTCACTCAGGCTTCCGCACGTGGCAAGGGTGATTCGGAGTCCGCGCTTGGCATCGTATTTGACAAGGCGGTCTTGAAAGACGGCGAAGAAGTTCCCGTAAATGTAGCGATTCAAGCGCTCGCTTCAGCGCAAACGAGTGCCAGTGCAGCGGGGTCTGATGTCGATACGATGGGTAGCATGGGCGGATCGGCGGCAGGTTCGGGCATGGCCGGTGGGCGCGGCGCCTTGGGAGGCGTAACTTCCACTGCGGGAGGCGCAGTTGGGTCGGTCACAAATACGGCGGCGAGAACTGGAGGAACAGCGGCCAACGCCGTGAACTCAACAACGAATGCGACGGGGAGCCTCGCCGGTTCCACGCAAGGAGCGGTCGGTGGCTTGAACGCGGCAGGCCAGTTCACCTCGAACAGCCAGGGCGTGTTCGGTTTGAATGGGCTGAACTTGAGTTCGGCGGCATCAAGCAGCACGCAGGGTTCGCTGATCACTTCAACCGGGAAAAACGTACATCTCGACAGCGGCACCCATATGTTGCTTGTTTCACAAGCAGCGGCGGGAGCACAGAGCGAATCGAAGCAGCCTAACTCTAGTAAGCCCGAGCCGAAGTCTCAGTCTCGGTCCGACAAGCCAAACCAAAAGTAAAATCAACTTGCTGTCTCTTCGGGCCGCCTGCGATCGAAGGATATCCGGGCGGCCCGAGACTTTTAGCGCGGCGCCAATGGAAGCGATTTGTGCGACATCGCTTTGCTATACTCGCCGGCATGCCTGTTGCACCGAAAAAATTATTTCTTGTAGATGCCATGGCGCACATTTACCGCGCCTTTTTTGCGCCGATGCCGCAGCGGCTGATCGGCCCGGGAGGCATTCCGACCAACGTGCCGTTCCTCTTCGGCAATATTCTTCGAAGGCTCATCAAGGATTACCAGCCCGATTACATCGGCATCGTGTTTGATCCACCCGGTGCGACGTTTCGCGACAAGCTGTTTGAAAAATACAAAGCGCAGCGGCAGCCGATGCCGGATGAGATGCGCGTGCAATTGCCGTTTGTGCGGCGATTGTGCGAAGCGATGAGACTGGCGATTCTGGAAGTGCAGGGATACGAAGCGGACGATGTGATCGGCGCGATGGCCGTGCAAGCCGCCAAGAAAAATTTGGATGTGCTGGTGATTTCCAACGACAAAGACATGATGCAGCTCGTCGGAAAGAATGTACGAACGCTGCGCACGGGATCCGGTGGAGCGAAGGCGGACATCATCGTCGACGAAAAGAAAGTGGAAGAGATTTTGGGTGTGCCGCCGGAACAAGTTGTGGATTACATGGCTTTGCTCGGCGACAACATCGATAACATTCCCGGAGCGAAGGGCATTGGCGAAAAAGGCGCGGCGGAGTTGATCAAGAAATATGGAAGCGTCGAAAAGGCGCTGGACCACGCCGATGAAGTTCCGAACAAGCGCTACCGCGAGGCGCTGCAGCAACAACGCGAACAAGTGATGATGTCGAAGCAGTTGGCGACCATAGCAACCGATCTGCCGATGCAGCTCGATTTGCACGCTCTGGAACGACGGGAGCCTGATGTCGCGGCGCTGGGGACGTTGTATCGCGAGCTTGGTTTTAATTCACTGCTAAAGGAGCTGAGCCCCGAGGGACTGGCGTCGTCGGCGCCGGTGAGCACGGAACCCAGCGTGAAGGCAGACTACGCTGCGTTTGGCGACATCGCTGAATTTCGCGCCTATCTCGGGAAAGTTCCCGCGAAGCAGCCTTTGGCGGTTTGGCTGAATCTCGAACTCGGTGAGCGGGAATCGGAAGGATACGGCACGCGTATCGCGTCGATTGAGGTTTCTTCGGGAGCGGGCGAAGGGCGCTCTGTTTGGCTCGATGAAAAAGGAGAGGCGCTAAAGGTGCTTGCTCCAGTTCTCGCGGATGCGAAGCGCGAGAAGATTGTTCACGATCCAAAACTGTTTCAGCTTCTCGCTGGGCACGCTTCGAATGTGAAGCACGCGACGCAACTGTATTCGTATCTGTTGCGGCCTACGACGGCGAATCACAATTTCGCAGATGTTGTGATGCGGCAATTCAACATCATGCTTGGCGGTGGGCCAGGCGAACGCGCGGATTATCTGCAGCGGCTTGCTCCCCTTCTGCGCTCGCAGATCGACGAACAAGAGCTTGCCGGGGTCTACGAAAAAATCGACTTGCCTCTCGCCCCGGTGCTTGCGGATATGGAACACATCGGAATCCGCGTGGACCCGAAAGAACTCGACAAGATGTCCAAGTCCATGGAGAAGGAAGTCCAGCGCCTGGAAAAAGAGATTTGGAAACTTGCCGGAAGTGAATTCAACATCAACTCGCCCGCGCAGCTTGCCGAAATTTTGTTCGACAAACTAAACTTGCAGCCTTCGATGCGCCGGGGAAAAGGAAAGGTGCGGTCGACGGCCGCGGACATTCTCGAGGAAATGGCTGCGCAGCATCCGCTGCCTGCAAAAATCATCGAGTTCCGCGAAATCTCGAAGCTCAAATCGACGTACGTCGATGCGCTGCCAAAACTCATCCATCCGGAGACGGGACGCCTGCACACGAGTTTTTCTCAGACGACGGCGGCGACCGGCCGGCTCAGCTCCAGCGACCCAAATTTGCAGAACATCCCGATTCGGACGGAGTTGGGGCGTGAAATTCGCGCGGCTTTTGTCGCGGAGAAGGGCAAGATCCTCCTCTCGGCGGATTATTCTCAAATTGAGCTCCGCGTGATGGCGCATTTCTCCGGCGATCCGGTACTGATCGCTGCGTTCCGGAATGGAGAAGACATTCACGCGCGTACGGCGCAGGAAGTATTCGGCGTAGGTCCCATGACACAAACTGCCGAACACCGGCGCGCAGCAAAAGCCATCAATTTCGGGATTATCTACGGCTTATCGGCGTTCGGACTGGCGCAGCAGCTTGGCATCGGACAGAAGGAAGCTGCGCAATTCATCAATGCGTATTTCACACGGTACCGGGGCGTGAAGGAATTTCTAGACAAAATTCTCGTGGAAACACGCAAAACGGGTGTGGCGAAAACGCTCTTCGGAAGAATTCGTCCAATCCCGGAGATCAACTCTCCGCAAGCGCAACTCCGCAGTTTTGCCGAGCGCACGGCTTTGAATTCTCCATTGCAAGGGACGGCGGCGGACCTCATCAAGCTCGGCATGATTACCATTGACCGGCGCCTGGCCGCGGAGAAGTTTGAAGCCAAAATGATTTTGCAGGTCCATGACGAGCTGCTCTTCGAGGCTCCGCCAAAAGAAAAAGGCAAACTCGAAAAACTCGTTCGCGAAGAAATGGAGGGTGTGCACAAGCTTGCGGTGCCCCTAGTTGTGGAGATTTCCTCCGGGCCAAATTGGCGCGATCTCGATTGAGGAATTCTTGATCGCGTCCTGAAACCTATTTTCGCGCAGGACCTCCCGGAAAACCCGGCGTCTGCCCCTTACATCCAACAAAACGAAAACCCGCGGAGACTGCCCGCCCTGTATGGTGAATCTTTTCGCAACCTGCGGGAGTGTCGCGACCCCAGCCTCGAATTGGTTCGTGCTAGCTTGGTAGAAACCATTAGTTACGGAGGTCCTATGCGCCGCTCACAAATGTTTTTGCTGTGCATCGCCTTACTTCCGATTCTGGCCGCATGCAGTTCACTGCCAAACGGAATGAACAAGAATGTTACCGTGACCGTATCTCCCGCGAGCATTACGCTGAGCACGTTTGGGCAAAAGCAGTTTATGCAAATAGTGACCGGTACGACCTCTGTGGCGGTCACCTGGCAAGTGAACGGTATGACCGGCGGAAGCGTCACGACGGGCACAATTTCGAATTCGGGCGTCTACAGCGCGCCACATTTCATCTCCACGTCGATTCTCCCTACCGACCCGAACAAACCAGTGACCGTGACGATCAAGGCCATTTCGGGGGTAGACCCCGCGGCTAGTGGTACGGCGACGGTCACGCTTCTTCCGCAGGGCCAGGCAGCGCAGACGGGAGCCATTGCGCTCGGCACTTCCGGAAGCAACATCCATGCTTTTACCACGAGCGGCAACACGATTACGTGCTGCGGAGGTACGCTCGGATCGTTGGTCGTGCGCAACGGCACGAATTATATCCTGAGCAACAACCATGTCCTCGCGAACAGCGACGCTGGGACGATCGGTGATGCGATCATTCAACCAGGCTTAATCGACAATCCCAAACCCAACACCTGCACAAGCACAGGAACCACGACCGTCGCCAATCTTTCCCAGTTTTTCACGCTAGAAGGTAATCCGCCGAATCCGGTGGATGCCGCCATCGCGCAGATTGCGTCCGGCAAGGTGGATACGAGCGGGAACATTTTGCTTTTGGGGGCGACGGCGGATGCAAACGGAGTGCCCGTGTCCGGATCCCCGCATGCCGGGTCGGGAGTTATTGTGAATGTGAACAGGCCGGTAGCGAAGAGCGGCCGCAGTTCGGGGCTGACATGTTCGACGATCGAAACCACGCCGGCCACCTTTTCAGTCCAGTATGAAAAGACATGCGGTGGGAGTACTAGTTTTACGGTGATGTATTCGAACCAAGTCGGTGTTTCTGGAGGGGATTTCAGCCAGCCAGGGGATTCCGGCTCGTTGATTGTTACGCAGGACACCGCCGATCCTGTGGCGCTCTTGTTTGCCGCCTCCGACACGGACACTGTTGGCAATCCCATCGGAGATGTTCTTCTTGCCATGGCGGATTCGAGCAACCACGTTCCAACGATCGCGGGAGGCGCGGCGCATCAGGTGATTGGATGTTCGCTGCCGGGGCCGAATAGCGCTCAAAAGACCGTGCCGTCTGTCTCCGCGGCGGATGAGGAAATGCAAAACGCGGTGGCGGCGCGGGATACACACGCGGACAAGCTACTGGCGATTGCGGGTGTCCGGGGAGTAGGTGTCGGGCCGAGTCTTGACTACGCGGGGAAGGCCGCCGTGCTGATTTTTGTTACGCCCGGGATGGCGCACAACACGGTGCCAGTGCAGCTCGACGGAGTGCGCACACGAATTGTGGAGACGACCAACGAATCCGCGCGAGGAATCTTAAACGCCGAGGAAACGCAATCGTTCGCGCCGCAAGAGCCGGCTTTGGCAGTGACAAGCCTTCCCGCGACGGAAACTGCCCGCGCCAAGGCGGCGCACAGCGCGAATGTAGCCGCATGGATGAAGCAACCGGGTGTGCAGGGATTTGGCGTAACGTCCAGCGTGGACTCCCCGGGGGAGGCGGCGCTGATGATCTTCCTCACTCGCGGCGCGGCGCACAATTCGATTCCCGCGGTGATTGACGGCGTACGCACCCGGGTGCGCGAATCCAGCCGTTTCCACGCCGGCTTGGATGGGCTGCGGCCTGGTCGCGGGTGCTCTGTGCCGACGTCGAAAGGCGCGGCGCCTGGTCCGGCCCAGATCGTCCAATACAAAAAGACAAACGACTAAGGCCGGCCTCCTCTACTCCGGACGTTTTTTCTGCACTACAAAGAACTGGCTGCCAACCGAGACTGTTTCTGGATAGTTAGTTCTAGGGCAAATTTCCTATCATTGCCCGTTCTGCCGGCGTAGAATTCCTCCAAAGAAACATGCCGATTCCTCTCGTTCGACTCGGCCCTTCCTTGTCAGGAGGAAATTATGCGCAAAGTTTTGTTCGTTCTGGGCGCTGTTGTGGTTGCAAGTCTGGGGATGGCGCGAGCGAAGCCGGGCACTGCACAGGAAAAACCAAAAGATCCGCAAGCCACGGCGGACGAATACAAGATATCCCAGGAAGACATCGACAAGAAAAATCCGGTGAAGCCGACGTCGGAAGGCCTCGCAGCCGCGCGCAAGATCTATGGCTATGATTGCGCCATGTGCCACGGCCCGAAGGGAGATGGCAAAGGGGACATTGTGGACTCGATGAAGCTGACCATGCACGACTGGCGCGAACCCGCATCGCTCGAAGGCAAGACCGATGGCGAGCTGTTCTACATCATCACCAAGGGAAAGGGAAAGATGATGGGAGAGGGCGATCGCGCGTCGGAAACCGTGCGCTGGAATCTTGTCAATCTGGTGCGGTCCTACTCCAAGAAGGACGCGGGAGACTAACCGGCTTTTTGAGCAGCAGAAAGTTAACTCCTTGTGGGCTGCGCCGCGGTGAACCAGATGAGACTTGCCTCCCGCGCATTGTGAGCGAATCCGCGCTCGCCAAAGCGTTCTTCTGTTGTGTTACGCTTTTTCCCTTGAAGGAATTCCGGAGGATCGTATGGCCCACGCACCACAATTCTTGAAGCTTGTCCAGGACGCCAAACAACGCGTCAAGGAAACGAATGTTCCCGACGTCAAACGGCGCATCGATGCGGGCGAGAAATTGATCCTCGTTGACGTCCGCGAAGACAATGAATGGGCCAAGGGACATCTCCCCGGCGCGGTTCACATGGGCAAAGGCGTGATTGAGCGCGATATCGAGCAGCAAGTCCCCGATACGGGCGCCAAACTCATTCTCTATTGCGGGGGTGGTTTCCGCTCTGCTCTCGTCGCCGACAATCTGCAAAAAATGGGCTACACGAACGTGGAATCGATGGATGGCGGCTGGCGAAGTTGGACCGAAGCCGGTTTGCCTACTGTCCGGGACTAGCGGCCCTTGGCCAGACCAGCAGAAACTTGGCTGGGGCGGGAGGATTCGAACCTCCACCGTCCTCATTAACAGTGAGGTGTCCTACCGATTGGACCACGCCCCAGCAGCCGACGGGGTAAGCTCCGCCACATGTGTACGCAACGGCGGAGGGTCCTTCCAAGATAACACGGCTGTGTCTTCCACAAGCCCACTTCCCGAAAAAAAAATTGTATCCACCGAGTCTGTTGTGAATCATACGTAACTGAGGGCGGAGCTGTCGCCAGCAGATCCCGCGACCCGGGAAGTTGCTTCTGTTTCGTATTGTTCAGAGGATTCGCAGGCGTTGTTTTGTTGGGGAAATGCAAGTCGCGCAATATTTTTTTGAGAAAACTGTGCGAGAAGGTTGCATTACAGAAAGTTTTATCGGAAACTATGCGGTCAATTACGTGCCGGGTGCGCACTTCCCGGCCAGGACACCGCGGAGCCTCCAGGTTTTTGCTCCTTCCTAGGGGAGTCTTCGCAAAAGTGCAACGCTGACATGGCCCAGATTTTTCATCGCAGCACGAATTTTATTTCCAGATTCAGTCTGTTCTCGGCTGTTTTTTTGGCTGGGCTGGGGCTCGTCGGCGTTTTAGGGCTGGCGCGTTCGCCTTATTCGACGAATCAAAACGTTTCGCGCGCGCAGCCGGTGCAGTTCAGCCACAAGCATCACGTCGGCGATGACGGGCTTGATTGCCGCTACTGTCACACCTCCGTCGAGACTTCCGCCGTTGCGGGCATCCCGCCGACGAAAACCTGCATGAATTGCCATTCCGTGTTGTATGCCGACGCTCCGTATCTCGAACCTATCCGCGAAAGCTACCGCACAAACCAGTCGATCCAGTGGGTGAAGGTGCACCGCCTTCCCGACTTCGTCTATTTCAACCACAGCATTCACGTCAACAAAGGCGTGGGCTGTTCCACCTGCCACGGCTCCATCAACCAGATGCCGCTGGTGTTTCAGGCCTCTCCGTTGCTGATGGAGTGGTGCCTGGATTGCCACCGCAATCCCGAGAGAGCTTTACGCGCGACGAAAGACGACGTTTTCGACATGAATTGGAAAGCGCCTGACAATCAGGCGGAACTCGGCAAGCAATTGGCTGCGGAGCGCAAGATTCGCACGACCGCGGAACTTACGAGCTGTTCGACCTGTCATCGCTAATGGACGGTATGCGCGAAAACGACCCTATCGACGGCCACCTGCACGATCACGAAGCCCACGAGGCTGGCTTGCACACTGACGATCATTCGGATGAGCACGCCGAGGACGCGACGGTGCGCGAACACAGCCTGGACCTCGCGGCCGTGCGCGCCAAACTGCGCGAGAAGAGCGGCAAGCAGTACTGGCGCACTCTCGAAGAGCTGGCCGGCGATCCGCATTTTGAAGATCTGTTGCACCGCGAGTTTCCGCGGCAGGCGTCGGAGTGGGATGAAACGGTCGATCGTCGCAATTTCCTGAAGCTGGCCGCCGCGTCGCTTGCGTTCGCTGGAATTTCTGGCTGCCGCAAGCCGGAGCAACTGATTGTTCCGTACGTGAAGCAGCCGGACGGAATAGTTCTTGGCAAGCCGCAGTTTTACGCTACCGCGATGCCGTTCGGCGCGGACGCCGTTGGCGTGCTTGTCGAGAGTCACGAAGGCCGGCCCACGCACGTTACGGGGAATCCAGATCATCCCTCAAGCCTCGGAGGCACGGACGTGATGACCCAGGCTTCCGTGCTGAATTTGTATGATCCCGACCGTGCGCAGACGGTCACCAATCTCGGCGAGATTCGCACCTGGTCGGACTTTCTGAAGGCAGCTGAAGCGATCGTTGCATTGGCTAAGTCTCAGGGAGGCGCGGGCTTCCGAATTTTGACCGGCACGGTTACGTCACCAACGCTTGCTGCGCAAATCCAGAATGTCCTGAAACAGATTCCTGGCGCGAAATGGCATCAATGGGAACCCGCTGGGAGCGACGGCGCGCGCGAAGGCGGCAAGCTTGCTTTCGGACGCTACGTCAACACTGTGTACCGTCCGGAAAAGGCTGACGTTATTCTCTCGCTGGATTCTGATTTCCTGGCGAGCGGCCCCGGGCACATCGGCTACATGAAAGAGTTTTATCGCCGCCGCAAGTTGGCCGGGCCAAGCGACACAATGAACCGGCTTTATGTCGTTGAGCCGACGCCTTCCGTTACCGGCTCGAGCGCGGATCATCGTTTGCCGCTGCGTGTTTCCGAGGTCGAGCAGTTCGCGCGCGCGCTGGCTGCAACACTTGGCCTAGGTGGCAGCGGAACCCTTGCCCCGGCTGTGCAAAAGTGGCTGGATGCAGCCGCTGGCGATCTGCAAAAAAATCACGGCAAGTCTCTTGTCGTTGCGGGAGAGTTCCAGTCCGCGGAAGTACATGCCCTTGCCCACGCCATCAACGCCGCGCTCGGGAACGTTGGCACGACTCTTTATTACACGGAGCCCGCCGAAGCGAATCCAGTGAATCAATTGGAATCCTTTACCGAGCTTTGCGCGGATATCGACGCTGGCAAAGTCTCTACGCTGCTGATTTTCGGATCAAATCCCGTTTACGACGCCCCACACGACTTCGATTTCACGTCAAAGTTGCAAAAAGTCGAAACGTCCGTGCTGGTCGGCACTCATTTCGACGAGACCGCCGAATATTGCAAGTGGCACATCGCGGAATCGCACTACCTCGAAACCTGGGGCGATGCGCGAGCCTTCGATGGAACGGTCAGCGTGATTCAGCCGCTCATCGCACCGCTCTATCACACACATTCGGCTTTCGAGGTTCTGGCGACGTTCACCGATAAGCCAGGTCTGACCGCTTATGACGCGGTTCGCGACCGCCTGAAAACCTCAGCCGGCGCGGTCGACCCGGAGAAATTCTGGCGCAAAACCCTGAATGACGGCGTCGTTGCAAATTCCGCATATACGCCGATTTCTGTTTCGCCGAAATTTAGTGCCGCAAGCTTACCGCCTGCAA
>Ga0210405_10006454_pt1 | contig 10453 bp, 5 predicted proteins | sample IncBWH11MmetaG_FD_155492 | JGI IMG/M metagenome (GOLD analysis project Ga0210405, IMG submission 155492) | Forest soil microbial communities from Barre Woods Harvard Forest LTER site, Petersham, Massachusetts, United States - Inc-BW-H-11-M | ecosystem: Environmental > Terrestrial > Soil >... | reverse complement strand
CCCGCCTGTGCCGCGCGGCTCTATCCTTACTCGACGCGGAGTCCCCGGGAGCAGATCCCAAGCCGCCATAACGGCGTTCGCGCTTCTGAAAATCGACGAGCGCTTCCAGTAGCCGCGCCCGCGAAAAATCGGGCCACAGCGTCTCGGTAACGTAAATCTCCGCGTACGCGATTTGCCACAAAAGAAAATTACTCACGCGCATTTCGCCGCTCGTGCGAATCAGCAGGTCGGGGTCGGGCAATCCCGCCGTATATAGATGCTCGGAGATCGTCCGCTCGTCCGCATGAAACGCGGAAACGCCATTCGAGCGCACGTGCTCAAGCATCGAATTGAACGCATCCACCAGTTCGGCGCGCCCGCCATAGTTCAGCGCCACCACCAGCTTCATTCCCGTATTACGAGCCGTCATGCGCATGCCCTGCTCGATGTCCTTGCGGACGCCTTCGGGAAGTTGCTCCGAACGTCCGATTACGAGCAAGCGAATGTTATTTTTGTGAATCGTCGGCAGCTCGCGTTTCAGGTATTCGCGGAGCAGCCGCATCAAAAAATCCACTTCGGCTCGCGGCCTCCGCCAGTTCTCAAGGGAGAACGCGTAAAGCGTCAAATACGGCAGCTTCAATCGCGCGCAGCTCTCAATCACTTCGCGCGCCGCCTTCACGCCCGCGCGGTGGCCCGCAATTCGCGGCAGATGACGTCGCTCGGCCCAGCGACCATTGCCGTCCATGATGACGGCCAGATGCTCGGGCAGCCGCTTTAGGTCAAGTTTGTCGAGAAGTTGCGCTTCTTCGCGGTTAGCGGGCTTTAAAAGTTCGCTGGCTTTCACGGGAAATCGCTCGAGGTCCGTCCGCGAGCGAAAGTAGCACAGGGGCGAACGCCGCGCAACCGCGCCGCCGACACGCCACGTGATTCCTCGCGCACGCTTTTGAATCCCCTACGCTCCACTTGCCGCCCGTCGATGCTAATATGCGGTCGGAGGGCCTTGCTCGGGCATGATTGATCAAATGTTCGGCCACTATAAAGTGGTCTCGAAAATTGGCGCCGGCGGCATGGGCGTGGTCTATCGCGCGCACGACGAGCATCTCGACCGCGACGTCGCTCTGAAAGTTCTCGCTGCCGGAGTCCTCGGCAACGACACCTCGCGCAAGCTCTTTCGCAAGGAAGCTCTCGCCCTCGCAAAATTGAATCATCCAAACATTGAAACGATCTTCGAGTTCAGCTCTCAGGGCGACATGGATTATCTCGCCATGGAACTGGTTCCGGGCGAGCCTCTCGACGAGCGCCTCGTCAAAGGCGCTCTGCCCGAGCCCGAACTCTTGAGGCTCGCGGCGCAGTTCGCCGATGGCCTCGCCGCGGCCCACGAGAGCGGAGTGATCCACCGCGACCTGAAACCCGCCAATATTTTCGTCACTCCCGACGATCGCCTCAAAATTCTCGACTTCGGTCTCGCGAAACTCACGCAGCCAGGCTCGCACCCTGAGATCACGCAGAGCGTCACGATGGCGTCCGGCTCCGTTTCCGGCACGGTTCCCTACATGTCGCCCGAACAATTGCGCGGCTTGCCAGTGGATGTTCGCAGCGACGTGTATTCGGCAGGCGCTGTTCTCTACGAGATGGCCACGGGCAAGCGCCCGTACCCGCAGGAACAAACCGCTGAACTGATGGGCGCCATCCTGCTCCAGCCGCTGCCGCCGGCGAGTTCGATCAATCCGAATGTTTCACCAAAGCTCGAACGCCTGATCTCCAAAGCCCTCGAAAAAGATCCTGCGAACCGCTTCCAAACCGCACGAGAGTTGCGCGCGGCCTTGGGCGCCGTGTCCCTGCCGCCGACAGTTTCATTTAATCCCAGCGAAATGCTCGCGTCGGCAGATTTCAATCCCTCCTCGACACCTCCGGTAACGCCCGCGCCGCCGTCCGTATCGCCAGCTGTTTCTGCACCCTCGTACGTGTCTGGGCGAGTCTCCGCGCCCGTTTCCGCGCAAATTTCCCCGCCGGCTGTTTCGCAATCAACTATGCCGTGGATGGCGCTTATGGGCGTCTTAGTTCTGGCGTTGCTCGTTGTTGCGGTGGCAGCCGTCGGTCTCAATGCTTTCGGATGGCGCGACCGTTTGCTTTCGCGCGATCAGGTGACCGATAAAGCGGCACAGCCTTCGCTAACTACATCCACAGTACGCTCGACTTCCCCGTCCGCCGCGCCTGAACGGTCGGCTTCCAAGCCCGCATCGGCTGCCGCTCCGGCGAAAACTGTTTCGACCTCAAATCCCGAATCAACGCCCGTGGCTCCGGAAAAAGCCGGACGTGCCGGCGGGAGTTCTAACTCCACCACTAGCGCGACTTCAGCTGCAAACGGTCGCGCCGCAGACGCTCTCCATTCCGAAGGAACCGCTCTAGCCGAGCGCGGAAACTTCCCCGACGCCCGCGCCAAATTCGAACGCGCTCTCGAGCTCGAGCGCTCTTCGGGCGACCGTGCGCGCGCCGCGAAGGATCTGAACAGCCTCGCGAGTGTTCTCTACCTTCAGGGCGACTTGCGAGCCGGCAAAAAAGCTTCGGAAGACGCCGTCGCTGCAGGACATGAGATCAACGACAACGTCCTGGTTAGCTCGGCGCTTGCGAATCTGGGCGACGCGCTCGCCGGTTTAGGCGACACGCCCACGGCACTTGCAAAATACCAGCAATCCCTCGCGATGACGCGCGTTCTGGGCGACGGGCCGGCTCAAGCGCATGATTTTCTAGGCCTCGCCCGCGCGCGCTACACCGACGGAGACTTGGCAGGCGCGAAGAAATGGATCGACGAAGCCGAGCCTGCCCTGCGAAAGTCAGCGGACAAATCCCTGCCGGGACTCGCGCTCGCCTGCACGGGCGATATCTTAGCCGCTCAGGGCGACGCCGCTGGAGCACACGCTGCTTACGAGAAGGCGCTGAAAAGTCTGAATGCTGCCGGAGCCGCCCGTTATGCAGCGGAAACGGAAGTGGCGTCCGCGCGGTTGTCCGTTGATGAAGGCAGCGCCGACGAGGCGAAACCCATCCTCCGCGGCGCAATTGCGAAATTACGCGAGAACAATGACCTCGCTGGTGAAATCGTGGCGCACGCCGTCCTGGTGCGGGCTCTGCTCGCGAAGGGCACCATGGTGCAGTTCGCTGAGGCGCAAAAGCAGGTGAATATTGGCGCGTCCCGCGTATCGCAGCTTCAGGATCCGCAGCCGCGCCTGGAACTCACGATTGCCGCAGCCCGCACGGCGGCCGCGCTCGGTGCGTTCCCGAAAGCCAGAGTAACGCTCGAAGACGCTATCGCCGAAGCGGCGAAATACCAATTCTACAGGTTGCACTATGAAGCGCGCCTGGCGCTTGGCGAAATCGAAATGAACTCCGGAAAAACCGGAGCGGCCCGCTTCCGCCTCCGCGCCTTAGAAAAAGACGCGACTGAACACGGCTATCTTCTAATAGCCCGCAAAGCCCACGCCAGCCTCCCCGCCGCCGCGAAGTAATCCCAGCCTTCGCACAACTCTCCCGCAAAAGAGCTGACTAAGGCCTGTCGGTTTTTCGTAACTCCGGCATCTCGCCGGCTCTTTTGAATTTCCCGTAGGCGGGTAGTCCACCGCAATTCCAGTCCGCTTCCCGCCCTTACCGCCCGTCACCTCCGAATCGACAAGGGCGAGCTGCCAATCACCGATGCCGAGGCCGCTTTCGATTTTTCCGGTGCCGCGGCCGAAGCAGCGGACTTCGGGGCCTTCGCCACCTTTGCGGCTGGTAGTGTTCCCCGGTTCTCCCAGCCCCTCCGCAACTCCTCGCGCTGCGCCAGCACGTACGCTTTCGCCTCATCAAAGCTGCGATAAACTTTCGTTCCCTTAATCATGTTGCACGAACGGCAGCACGCCACCAGATTTCCTGGATCTTTCTTCCCTTTGCGCGCCCGTGGCACCACGAAATCCACCGACATGGCCAGTGCATTCTCGAAACTGGCGCCGCCGTCGAGCCCGCAGTACTGGCAGCGATACTGATCCCGCTCCAATATCTTCCGGCCTTCTTCCTTGGTCACCGGCTTGTCCACGAACCGCAGCGTCGTAAGATCCAACGGCATCGCACACCTCCTCGTCGAAAATTTCTTCCCGGAAATCCCGTATCGGAAGTTCAATCGATAAACTCGGGTTTGCGCCCTCCATTCCAACTCTTGCGCAGAACATAGGCCCGTTGCATTGCTCTGTCAAGACCAGCTGCCTCGCGGACAAGTCGTCGCTCTCGCGCTCACCGGCAAAATTCGCGCTTCGTTGCGGGCAATCTCCCGCGTGGTACTAGAGCGCGCGGCCAGTTCTATAACCTGTACTTTTTTGCGGCAACTACGGATGGAAAAACCTTTCGAATTCTGCTACCGTGCCCTGTGATTTGCGAATACAACTCGGGATCGCAGTCGAGAACGCGGACGACAAGTAGTCACGCTCTCGCCGCGAACGCGCGCACCACGCCTTCTCGCCTCGCCCTCATTCGCACGATCCACTCTCACGCTTGCAACGCATCGCAATCACTGCGATTTCCTGCATTTCTAATCGACAGAGGGTACCGATTAGAATTCGAGTTAACTCCCTGCAGAATCAACACAACCGCCATTTCTAATCGTCGCTGGATTGCGATGTCGGCAATTGCGTGCGCCACCAAAAAATTCGTCGAACGCAAGCGTTCGCAGCGCACACGAGTGGAGGGAATCCGGCAGATTTCGCGCCAGTTCTCAGCCGCCGCCCACGCCGGCAACGCTCGGATTGAAGATGCTCACCCAAACCAGAACGAGGGTAATCACGATTACGACGATGCTAGCGGTCCACGCGACCACGTTGAAGCCCCAAGTGTTCACATGGTCGCCCATCAAGTCGCGCCGATTGATCAGCAGCAGCACAAAAATCAACACCACCGGCAGCCACACTCCGTTCGCTACCTGCGACCACAGCAGAATCTTGAACAGCGGCGCCTTGGGAATCAGGATGATTCCGGCTCCGGCGACGATCAGCAGCGTGTAGAGCGAATAGAACGCGGGGGCATCGCGCAGTTTGTGGTCCAAACCCGCTTCGAATCCCAGCCCTTCGCAAATCACGTGCGCCGTCGAGAGCGGCAGGATCGACGCCGCAAACAGCGACGCGTTCAAGAGTCCGAACGCGAAAAGCGTTGCGGCCCATTTCCCTGCGAGCGGCACCAGCGCCTGCGCGGCCTGCGCCGCGTCGCTGATGTTGGTCAGGCCGTTTTTGTGCAGAGTCGCCGCCGTGCAAACGATGATGAAAAACACGATGGCCATGCACGAGACGCTGCCTACCAGCACGTCCCAGCGCGCGTGCTTGTATTGGCGCGGGCCGACGCGTTTTTCGACGAATCCCGCCTGCAAATAGAAAAATTGCCATGGCGCAATGGTCGTTCCAATCAATGCCGTGAGCGTCAGCAGGTACGCCGAATCCAGATGGATCGACGGCAGCACCGTCTCTTTCGCGGCCATCATCCAATCGGGCTTTGCCAAAAACGCGGAAAGCACGTACGAAAGGTAAAAGCCGCAGGCGACGAGAAAAATCTTCTCCACTTGCCGGTAGCTGCCGCGCACCACCAGCAGCCAAACCGCGACGGCCGCGACGGGCACCGAAACATACTTGCTGATGCCGAAAATCTGCATGGACGCGGCTACACCTGCGAACTCAGCTACCGTGTTGCCGAGATCCACGAAGAGCGCTGCGATCATGACGAAGAACGTCGAGCGGAACCCGAATTCCTCGCGAATCAAATCCGAAAGCCCTTTGCCCGTAACCACTCCCATCCGCGCGCACATTTCTTCGCTGACGTACAGCGCGACGGTCAACGGAATGATGCACCACAGCAGCGTGTAACCCGCTTGCGCCCCAGCGGTGGAATACACAGTGATACCGCCCGCATCGTTGTCCACGTTCGACGTGATCAGCCCAGGACCCACCACCGCGAGAAACACCGCGAGACGGCGGCGCGTGGTGCGCGTCCGGCGGCCGAAATCATCCGTGCGCGCCTTCCAGGCGTCGAGACTGCGCGTCAGTGCGGATTTCGTGATCATGGCTCGATCGATTTCATTCTTTCGAGTGCAGTGGCGGAACTTTCAACGAAAATCTTAAAGCTTGGCGCGCATCCGGCTGACGATGTCGTCCACAGTGATCGCGCCGATGGGCCGATTCTCTTCATCGACCACCGTCAGGCTGCGCAAGTTGTATTTGTCAAACAGTTCGAACACTTCCTTGTCTTGAATGTCGGACTTCACGGACAGAAGAGGCTGAAATTCCAGGTCCGACATGCGCACTTCGCCGTCGGCCAGAATCAGCCGCGCGATCGGCACCGTGCCCGCAAGCGTCGCGTCGCGATTAATCAGCACCACGTTGTCCAGCTGGTCGAGAGAGATTTCGTGGAAGCGAATGTAATCCAGCACTTCCCCGCGAGTCGCGTCCTCGCCCACCACTACTACTTCCGTGTTCATCATTCCCCCCGCAGTATTCTCGCCGAAGTGCATCAGCGCCTTAACTTCGGTTGCCTCGCGATGCTCCATTTCCTCGAGAAGTTCCTTCGATGTATCGGGTTCGAGGCTCGCGATCAGGTCCGCCGCGGCGTCTGGGCTCATTTCTTCGATGATGTCCGCCGCTTTTTCGGGATTGAGTTTCTCCACCACCTGCGTCTGGAGGCGCTTGTCGAGTTCGGAAATTGTTTCGGCCGCGGTTTCTTCGTCCAGCGAATCGATAATCGACTGCCGTTCCGCGGGCGAAATCTCTTCCATGATGTCTGCGAGATCCGCCGGGTGCATGGCCGCCAATTTCTGGCTCGACATGCGGAGTTTCACGCGCCGAAGCGGATCGGACTCGATCAGGTTCACAAATTCCCAGCGAATCACGCGCGGGGGAAGTTTTGCCTGCAGCCTGCGAATCGCCATCGGAGGCACAACCCCCTGCAAGAGCCGCCGCACGGCCGCCGGCAGTCCCACGTCCACCTGCATCACGCGGAGTTCGGTGTTGCCGTTGATGCGCTGGTCAGCCAGATCGACATCGTTCACGCGAACTACCTTGCGGCCGTTCGTATCGATGATCTGCTGGTCCAGCAGGTCTTTTCGCACGGCGAGCCATGCCTCGTTCGGCCGATAAAGTTCGAGCGCGGATTCATCCGTTGTGAGGCGCACCCGCCCGGGCGCGACCGAAGCGATCTGGTCGTACCGTACGATCAGCGGGCGATATTGCCCGCGGCCAATCAGCAGCCGCGAGATGCGGTTCGGCTGGTCGGCCGGTTCAATAAACATTTCCTTCACCCGGCCCACGAAATTGCCGAAAGAATCGTAGGTTTCGGCCCCCAGCACTTCCGTTGCGTGAAGCATGGCGACTCCTTGGTCCAGCCAGAAAACCAAAAAAAAATGCCCGCGCCGGAGTTTGGACCCGGCCACGGGCAAACGAAAAACGCCCTAAATCACTCTCGACCGGTTCCGCCCTCCCGGGCCTCCCGCCCGACGCACCCCGCTACACCAACATCGGGGAACGCCCTACGGGCCCTGCGGAATACAACAAATGGGCCAATGTCCCGCCAGCGCCAATTGCTCACAAGGCGGCTGATGGGACCTTCACTTCCTGGTTCCAAATGGGACGAGCTATCCATAAGTGCTGCGCAAGTCCTCGAATTCACTAGTAACGGCAGACGGAAAGTTTGTCAAGCAAAGAGTGGGCCATTTACAAAAAATTTATCGAACGAACAACATATTTCGAGGCCTGATGCCTTTGCGGCGGCAATCGGAGGCGTAAACGTCCCAATACGTTCCGCGGAAGTATTCGCGTCGCGCGAATCCCAGCGCCTTGGCGGCGCGATCGATGGACCGGGCCGTACCTTCGAGTTCAAGGAAATTGCCCGCCGGCGTCTCGTCGAGGTACACGTGGGCGCCCGGCAACCGAAACTCGGATCGGTATTTCTCGTAGCGAAACCCCGGCCGCAGGCCGAGAGATCGGAGAATCGAAGGCCAACGACGCGGATCGTGAACGATCCGTTCTCTTTCGAGTCTCTCTTTGAAGCGGGGCTTGCTCTGGCGGCGTCCGCGACCACCCGCGACTGGAGTGGGCGCCTTCCCGGTGAGGACCGCGCGCGCCGGTCCCCGCCCGGGCAATGGAGTCTCGACACGAAGGCGCAGGAGTCGGCCGCGCGAACGAAAATGGAAGTCTGGGGTGTCGTAAATGGTGTTCTGCTCGAGGACGCGGCCGTGAGACGTGGCCCCGAGACGATGGAGCCGTTCAATCAGCGCGTAGGCATCCACCACGCCAAGCTTGATCTCGACTTCGCGATAGGTGGAGCGCCCGATACGGCTGCGGGTTGTCCTTGTTTCAGGCGCGCTCACCGCTCCAGTATATCCCGGCGCAGCGCGCGCCCTCGAACCGAAGAGAGTTGCCAAACCTGCGCGGGAGCCAGCATAATCGCTTCCCTGCCGCACCTGAACGCACGCAAATGACCGAGCCGACAACGCCACTGATGCAGCAGTACCACGCCGTCAAGAAGCAGCACCCGGCGGCGCTGCTGCTGTTTCGCCTCGGCGATTTCTACGAACTCTTTTACGACGACGCAGTTCTGGCCTCGCGGATCCTGCAAATCACGCTCACCTCGCGCAATAAGGAAAAGGGCGACGCGGTTCCCATGTGCGGAGTTCCCTACCACGCAGCCGAGAATTACATCGCGCGGCTAATCCGCGCCGGGCATAAGGTTGCCATCTGCGAGCAAATGGAAGAACCGGGGCCGGGAAAAAAGATCGTGCGGCGCGAAGTGGTTCGGGTTTTGACGCCCGGTACCGCCAGCGGCTCCGGCCTCGTTGATGCGAAGGAGAACAATTTTCTCGCGGCAGTCGCCCGGAATCCGCACGGCCAAGCAGTCGGCCTAGCGTTTGTGGACCTCTCGACCGGAGAATTTCGGGCTACGGAGTTTGCGGGCGAGAACGCCGAAGTGCGCATGCGCGACGAACTTGGAATTTTGCGACCTCGGGAGGTGCTGCTGCCGCGGGCGGTAACGCTCTTTCCCGCAGCTGTTCCCGCCGAGCTGAACGGACTGGGCGCGGTGGAGACGCGCATCGAGGAATGGATTTTCGAGGCGAATTACGCGAAGCGATTGCTGGAACAACAGTTCCACGTGGTTGCGCTCGACGGCTTCGGCCTTGACGGGCACCCGCACGCGACGTCGGCGGCGGGCGCTATCGTCCATTACTTGCGCGAGACTTCGGCCATCAGCGCGAAAAGGCCGGAAGACACGGCTGCCATTCCAACGATGCGGCCCGCGGGAGCAGGCCTCGAGCATCTCGATCGAATCGCATATTACGAACAGCGGGATGCGATGGTGCTCGATCAAGTGACCGCGCGGAATTTGGAGTTGGTCGAGCCATCTATGGGAGATGACGCTTCGGCAACGCTGATTTCCGCGATTGACGAGACCGCGACGGGCATGGGCGCGCGGCTTCTGCGGGGCTGGATACTGCGCCCCGAAATTTCCATTGCCGAGATCGAGGATCGGCTCGATGCCGTGGCGGAGCTGAAGTCGCGCACCGTGGCGCGAGAGGAAACCCATAGGGAGCTAGAAGGAATTCTCGACCTCGAGAGGCTAACGAGCCGAGTCACGCTCGGTGCGGCAACTCCACGCGATTTGCTGGCGCTGCGAAGCTCCCTCGAAAAACTTCCCGCGCTGCGCTCGATGATCGCACCAGAGAGCATGGCCTCCGAGGCGAGCGCGGCGGGCGTCGGCGCCGGGTTTGCGCGAGCGGCCTCGACGCCAGTCGCGCCAGAGATACGGTCGAATCGCACAAGTACAGAACCCCGTCCTACGCGACTCGCTTTTCTTCGCGAGCAGATGGATGAAATGGCCGACGTGCGCGAAATCATCGCGAGAGGAATTTCCGACGATCCACCGGCCCTGATGAGCGATCCTGGTGTGATTCGCCGCGGGTTCCATGCCGAACTCGACGAATTACGCGATATCACTAAGCAAGGCCGGCAGACGATTGCGTCGATGGAGGAGCGCGAACGGAAACGCACCGGAATCGCGTCGCTCAAGATTCGCTATAACCAGGTATTCGGTTACTACATCGAGATTTCGAAGGCCAATATGCATCTCGCGCCCGCGGACTACGAGCGCAAACAAACGCTGGTGAACGCGGAACGCTTCACGTCGACAGAGCTGAAGGAATACGAACGCAAGATACTTACAGCCGAGGGGCGCGTAATCGAGATCGAGCGGCGCTTGTACGGCGAAATCCGCGAATCGATTGCACGCGAAGCGGCTCGCCTGCGCCGAACTGCGGCAGCGATCGCCCAGCTTGACGTGCTGGTGAATTTCGCGCGGATTGCCTCGTCGAGGAATTACACGCGCCCGGAATTTACCGAAACGGGTCTTGCGCATCGGTCTGCAGATAGAAGTGAAGCGTCCGCGGGAACGCAAAAGGGTGCCCAGAACGGAAAAACCACCA
>Ga0210405_10006453_pt1 | contig 10453 bp, 6 predicted proteins | sample IncBWH11MmetaG_FD_155492 | JGI IMG/M metagenome (GOLD analysis project Ga0210405, IMG submission 155492) | Forest soil microbial communities from Barre Woods Harvard Forest LTER site, Petersham, Massachusetts, United States - Inc-BW-H-11-M | ecosystem: Environmental > Terrestrial > Soil >... | reverse complement strand
TGGCGTCGTGCTGGTAGAACTCGGTCTTAGCGTTCCCCTTCGGCACGCCGTTGAAGTCTGCGAACAGGTCGAACTGATCCTCATCAGCCTTCTTGTCAGCCTTACTGCGGCGCACCAAGTCGTCAATCAGCACCTTCGGATGCACTTTCTCCTGAATATAGAGCGGCGGCGCGTGCGTCACCAGGTCGGACCAGTCCTGCTCGTCCTTCCCTCGCCAGACCAGTTGCGGGTCCAGGTCGCGATTGCGGCGCGCGTAGGCAACCCGGATAGGCTTCTCCTCCTCCTTCTGCATCACGGACTGGAATTCGGCGGTAGGAATGTTTTTTCTCGAAGCCTCCTCATGGGTGAGTGTCTCGACGGTCTTCTTTTTCTCTGGTTTTGTGGCCATGCGCGACCTTTATGCCGTCGTTGCCTGCACGGCGACAGATGCAATCATTTTGTTGAATTCAGACTCAACCTTGGCCTTGAAGTCGGCCTGGATCTGGTAGGCGTCGGTGAACTCTGCGAAAGCCCAGCGGCCGTACTTGCCGTTGTTGTTCACTCCCGGCGCCCAGTAAGTTTCCATAGTGGCCTTCTTTTCCTTCGCATCCTCGCGCCGATACCCTTTGATCTCGACAATCAGGTGCAGAAGGTCATCGGCGCCATGCCCATCGTCCACCAGCACAATGAAGTCCGGGAAGTACCTTCGCGTTTCGGAGCCGGAGCGGTAGGGCACTTCCAGCCCGAGGTTGTGATTCTTGACATAGGCCTTAACGCGCAGGTGAGATTCGGCTACGCGGCAGAACTCGGCCTCCCAATCGCTATCGAGGATGACCCAGTTCACGTGACACCGCCGCGCGTCGGTCTGCCAGCGATCCGTTCGTGAGGTGTTGAACTTAACGTGCATTGTGGAACCGGTCGGGTTGTAAGGATCGAGGACGGCCTTGATAGGACTGACGCCTATCATAGCCTCGCTGATGCCGGTAGTGATGCGGTTGCAAGCCATGTCGGCCAGTTCCTGGTACATGAGCTGGGCAGGGTAAGTGCCGCCTTGCAAACGAGGCAGGTGTCGAGCCACTGCTTAGTGATGCGCTTCAGTTGCCCGAATAAATGCAGCTTGGGGTCCTCCCCCGCGTCGCGCCACTTGGTATATACCAGACGTTTAGTCAAGTGAAACAGCAGCGTGGACCTGCGCAAGTCACCCAGGTGTTCCAGGCTAAGTTCAACACCCTCGCCAATAATTCCTTCGTTTTTCGTAATGGATGGGCCCACCAAGTCCGGGGTCAGTTCCAGGACGGAGTCGGCATTGAACTTGGCCGTGAGGCGCTCCTCGGGCAGTTCCACCCGATAGCCGGCGACGCGCGGAAACCGTATTTCAAGGGCATCGCGCTCTGGGCGCATGGCTTTTACCTGGATTGTCTCGCGGGGCGGCTGCACCGGAGCGATGACTGGTTTCGCCGCGAAATCGAACGGTATCCCCAGCACGTCCGCATATTCCACGTTGAACTTGTTATCTTCGTTCAACTCGTAGGACTGCCGGCGAAGCGCCCGGCCAATCACCTGCTCGCAAAGAAGCTGTGTGCCGAAAGCTCGCACGCCGAGGACATGGGTCACGGTGTTGGCGTCCCAGCCTTCGGTGAGCATCGAAACCGACACTACGCAGCGAATCGATTCGCCGAGCCGTCCTTGCTTTCCCACGGTATTCATCACTTCGCGGAGCAATTCCTGATCGGTGATGTTCTCGGCCTGCTGGCGATCGCCAGTCCGCTCCATGATCTCGCGGCGAAAGCGATCGATCTCGTCAGCCGCCATGGCGCGAAAATTGTCGTCCAGCGCGTCACCGGATTCGATCTCCTCGCTATCGATCAACAGAGTTCGGGGCCTGGCATACGGCGTGCCGTGCTCATCGAAATTCTGAAACAGTTCAAGGCGCCCGTTTTCGAGAGTGGTTGATTTATCCTCGTTCGTTCGCTGGAAACCCGAAATGTAGTCGTAAACCAGCTTGGATATGGATGTATTTTGGCAGACCACAATGAAACAAGGAGGGACCCGAACTCCGTGCTTGGTCCACTCCTCGTACGTTTTCTTGTAGTGTCCGTAGAGAGCATCCAGTGCGGTTATCAGAGTGGTCGGTAGGCTGAGGGGATCTAGATTCTCGGACTTGCCCCGCCCTTTCTTGGGCATCTTTGTACGAATATGTTCCCAGAGGTTTCGGAACTTCGGCATTTCTCCGCCGGGGATGTTGTCGGCAACCGGAACACGCGGCAATTTGACGATGCCGCTTTCGATGGCGTCCATGAGCGAGAAATCGCTCATCGTCCAAGGAAACAAAGTTCCTTCGGCATAGCCCGAGCCCCGCAGAAAGAAGGGCGTAGCCGAAAGGTCCATCACTCGGGCAATCCCCAACTTGCGCTTGACAATCTCCAGCCCGGAAATCCAGAGCCGAGCGGCCTCGTTGTTCTTCTTGGCTTCCTCCTTCTCATCCCCCTTCAGATCGCTTACCTCATCTACCTCAGGCTTCGCGCGGTAACAGTGATGAGCCTCGTCATTGAGCACCATGATGTTCTTCAGGCCCATCAACCCCGGCATCACCCGCTGGATCATCTGTCCTTCAGTTTCCAGCGTGTCCAACTCCTCGCCTCGTCCCTGGAGCAATGACCGCCCGCCTTTGGAAAGCTCGATGCGCTCCCGAAGCTTGAACCCATGGTAGTTCGTGATCACAATTTTGGCGCGGTCCAGATCGCCGAGCATGTCGCTGGGAATCAACTCCCGGTCTTTGTAATAGCTGTCCGGATCGTTAGGCTGGAGCACGCGCAGCCGGTCGCGAATGGTCAGGCCGGGCGTCACCACCAGGAAGCCGCGCGTGAATCTGCTGCTCCCCGGCTGGCGGACGGCGTTGATCGTCTGCCAGGCAATAATCATCGCCATGACGGTGGTTTTGCCCGCCCCGGTCGCAAGCTTCAAGGCCAGCCGCATCAGTTCCGGGTTAGCGCCGTTGTTCGCATCGGCCATGTGCTCCAGAAATCGCTTGCCGGTCTTCCCCATCTGTGGCGCGACCTCAGTCAGCCAAATCGCGGTCTCAACCGCTTCAATCTGGCAAAAGAACGGACGCACATCGCTGAACTTGTGATGCCGCCAGTGCTGGAGAAGCCGCTGTGTATCCGACGTAACCTTCCAATCATTGGGATTTGAAAATCCCCGCCACTGGTCCACGTAATGGCGTAGCTCATTAATGACGGCCGAAGTCGGGTCGTACTGTTGCTTCTCGGTAGAGAGCCCCTTGCCCTCGTCAAAGACCAGTTCCGCTTGCGTCGCGGGTCCCTTGCGCTTCCGAGGCTTCGGGATAGGCGTGATGAACTCTGCCTTTCGCCGGCTCTCGATGATCTGCTGCGTCGGCTGGCCGTGGTCATCAAGCTCCCAATACTGAGTCGGGTAGTCATATGGCGAGTTAAGAATCGGCCGCTCGAAGAATCGGTTATCCATGCCTTAACTGTCCCGCTGCCTAATAGCCAACCGATAAGAGTGCCCAATCCACTGCGGCACCTTCGCTGGCAGCGAAGTCCGAATGACTAGGCATTCTGTTGCTCTTTCGCTTAGAGCTTGATTGTATAGGGAAGTTGTATCGGGGGCAAATCGGACGGAACGTGGGATGGGTTGCCACGAGGGGATTGTCGATGATGCCGATAGTCGGCCTACATAGCCACCCTGAGCTTGATCCCATCGTTCGGGGCATGGACCAAATCCTGCTTCGTGCCCAGATACCTCTCAGTAGTCTGCACTGACGCGTGCCCCAGGAGCAATTGAATCTGCTCAAGTTCCCCGCCGGCAGCGCGGCACATTTTCGCGCAGCTACGCCGCAGATCATGTGGGGCAATTCCGGGAACGCCCGCGGCCGTCGCGTACGGTTGAAGGAGTTGCCACACCACCTTCTCGGACATTCGCTCCCCCTGGGCTTGGTCCGCGCGGTTCACAGGCCGCAGCACGTGGCCCTCGACCAACTCAGCCGCCAAGGTCCACGAATCTACCGCGACCTTCACCCAGGTCGGCATCGGAATAGTTCGCACTCGGCCGTGCTTCCCGACGAGGTCCACGATGCACCAGCGGCCATCGCGCTGCTGAATGTGCTTGAACGTAAGCGCGGCCACCTCGGAGCGGCGCAGCCCGCAGCCAAGCAGGATGGCCAGCATTGCTCGATCGCGCAGTCCTTTCTTGGTGGAAACGTCTGGAGTATTCAGAAGCGTCTGGGCCTGCCGGATCGATAGCCAGTTCCCAACCCGCACACCCTTGGACTTAACGCCCTTGATGCGCGTGATCCCAGCCGCCAGTTCCGGCGCGAGCAGTCCATTGTCGGCGGCCTCGACCGCCAACTTGCGCACCGCCGTGATGCGAACGTTGATCGAAATCGACCCCAGCCCGCGGGCCTCGAGTGCGACGCGCCAAGCGCTAACAGTGGCCTTCGTAAAGCCGTGCCGTGGTTCCCTGCCAAACCACTCGAAAAACTCATCCAGGCCAAGGTTGTAGACCCTTTTCGTAATCGGGGACGAGACGCTATCCAGGACGAGCATTTTCAGCCTGCGCCAGTCCGCCGCCCGGTTCGCCAACACTACTTCGTTCATTTTTCAGTCCTCGTTAATGGGTTCTAAACCGGCCAATCATCGAGGTTGAGAATATCTCGGTGCACTGGCTTGCCGAAAGCAGTATTCTTCTTTCGTTCGATACTACCTTACCGGCAGCGTGAAGGCCAGGCTCGAAGCCCGCCAGGGCCACCGCGGCTGGTTTTCGAGAGCCGTGGTTCTTTTGGTCGGACTGCCAGAATCCGAAAACAAGACCGGGCTGACAGAGATCCCGCTGGAGTTGCTGCCTCGGCTCTGCCCGTTTTGCAACGAGCGGACGATCATCGGTCACGGCCAGCGGCTCAAACAAGCCCACGACCAACGGCACCGGAAGATCTGTGTTCGCCGGGGCCGGTGTCGTCCATGCCGGAAGACATTCACTGTGCTGCCCGATTGGTCCCCGCCATCAGGTCACTACAGCCTCCACTGCCGACAGCAAGCGTGGGAACGCCTGCACCAAGCGGACGCCACCTGGGAGCGATCCATTCCCGACATCGCAGATGCGTCACGGTCGCCGGACCCATCTACGGTGAGACGGTGGGCTGGACGGTTGCTGTGTCTGGGAACCCTCCTGTCGACCACGCTCTGGCGGGCCACCGGCTGGAGCCTCGCGACTTCACCCACCATCCTTGCCTGGGATTGGATCGCAATCCGCCATATCCTGCCGTTGGAGGCGAACAGTCCGTGAATCGGCAGGCACTCGATGAACTCAAACAGCAGATTCCCTTGCTGGACTACCTGGAAGCACACGATTGGCGGCCGGCCCGGCGACTCAGCCGCGGTCGATGGATGGGGCTCTGTCCTCTGCACGACGATCACAAGCCAAGCTTTCTGATCGATCCCCAAAAGAACCTGTTCTACTGCTACGGCTGTGGCCGCGGTGGTGATGTGATCCGCTTCGCCGAGATCTATTACCACGTGAAGTTCCCGCGAGCCCTGGCGTTGCTGCACCAATGGCGAGGCTGGGCGCCTTTGCTGGACCAAACTGTGAGTTTCTATCGCCTGCAGTTGCACCGTCATGCCGAGGCGGTTGCCTATTTGCAGCAACGCGGGCTCCACTCGCCGGAAGTGATCGAGCACATGCGCATCGGTTACGCGCCGGGCGGTTGCCTGCGGGGCTGGCTAATGCAGTTGGACTATCCCTTCGCAGTCTTGAGCCAAGCCGGCCTGGTCAACACCACCGGCTATGACACTTTTTCCCATCGCATCGTGTTTCCCCTGGAAAACAGTCTCTACGGCCGGAGCATCGGCAATGCAGCCCCACATCGCTTTCTGCCGGGTGACAAGGGCGGCTTGTACGACTGGCAACATGTCCGGCAGTACCCCCAGATCATTCTGGTCGAGGGTCTGTTCGATTTCGCAGTGTTGTGGCAGGCCGGTTTTCACAACGTCACCTGCTCCCTTGGCTCTCATCTAAATGGGCGCCAGTTCCGTGAACTATGCGATCACCGTGGCACCGTGTACGTGGCCTACGATTCCGACGCCAACCAGAATGGTCAACGGGCGGCGCAGCGCATATCATCCTGCCTCGCCTCTCGGGGTGTGAACGCGCTGTGGGTCCAACTCCCGGATGGACACGATCCGAACAGCTTCTTCGTTCGCGGTGGCGATGCCCAGCAGTTCCGGCGCCTGCTGGAGGAGGCGCGTGCATGACCTTCCAGGTGATTCGTGCCCAGGACCCCAGTAATGCACGAAGTCCATTTCGCATTGTCGAAGTGCCGACGGGACTGGAAGTGGAATGGATCAATCGCTTTCTGGATCGCCAATACGTCCGCCGCCTTGCAGATGCCACTCTGCGCAGTTATGCTATGGATCTGTTGCACTTCCTGCGCTGGTGGACCAGCGTAAACCATACCGAAGCCATTAGCGAGAGTGCGCTCAACGCAACGGTTCTGCTGGATTACCTACGATTCCAAGCCGGCCAGCATCCCCAGCCCACGGCAGCCACCCTTAATCACCGCGTAGGCGTCGTCGAGCGCGCACTGCGCAATGAGTTTCCCGATGCCGGCGTCGTCTTCGCGCCCGGATTTCAAAATTATTATTGGCGGCGTTCACCGTTGGGCGTCGGCCGTCCTCGTCCAGCCCTGAGCCAGCTACGCGTACACGAACCCAAACGCATCGTGATGCCCCTTTCCGTCGATGAGGTCTCCCGCTTTTGGTCCAGCTTCCGCACCTCCCGTGACTTGGCCATCGTTGGTTTGATGCTGTTGCAAGGACTCCGATCCAAGGAAGTCCTCACCCTGAACTGCGGGGATGTCTTCTTGTCGGAGTCCGAGATGCGGGTGCGAGGCAAGGGCAATAAGATCCGCGTCCTGCCACTGGCATCTGACACGGTTCAGCTGTTGGACCATTACTTACGGCTCGAACGACCCCATGGATGCGGCCCGGCGCTGTTCGTTTCGCTGAAGGGACCAGCCCGCGGCTCCCGCATGACACCCGCCGGACTGCGTTCCCTGTTCCGCCATCACCGACGTACCACCGCAACTGTCCAAGCTCATCCTCACCGATTTCGGCACACTTTCGCCTCCGACATGGTCCGTGCAGGCATCAGCCTGCCCGCACTGATGAAGTTGATGGGCCACGCTCACATCGCCACCACCATGGTCTACGTGCAGATATCCCCCCGTGATGTCTTTGAACAGTATACTCGATCGGTTTCACAGCATATCCGGCCGACTCTCCCCATCCCGCTATGAACCGACTCCCTTCCGTCCAGCATCCGCTGGCCCCTTCGTTCCAGCGCGCAGCTCAATCCCTAACCACCTCCCTGAACAAGGACGCCTTTCGTTTCTACTACGGCACTATTCGCAACTTCCTGAACTTTCTTGGCGCCCAATACCCACAAGTGCAGTCTCTCCAACAATTGCGCCGCGATCCGCACATCCTGGCATGGTTCGCCTCCTTGCGCTCGCACCAGCCATCCTTGGCGACGATCACTTATACCATCCGCCTCTACCATCTGCACCGCATGTTGGAGGAACTGGCCTGGACCGAAGACCTACCCGGCTTGACTCGGCTGGTTCTCCGCCACGACACCCCCCGCGCTGAACATTATCTGCCGCGTCCACTTACTGCCGACCAAGACCAATTGATCCAGCAAGAACTATTACGATGCGATGACCGCAACAGCAACGCGCTCCTTCTGCTCCGTCACACCGGCATGCGCATCGGCGAGTGCGCGGACTTGTCCTTCGATTGTCTTCGGCTTGTCGACTCAGAGACCTGGGCCATCCATGTGCCGCTCGGCAAGTTGAAAACCGAACGCATGATCCCGGTGGATGCCTTCGTCTGCAAATTGGTCCATCGTCTCCGTCTGCTGCGCGCACAAGACCCACTCCCAGCCGACGGCTTTCTTCTGGCCCGGCCCACTGGTCGCGACCCACTCATCTACAAACTGCGCCGGGTATGGCGAAACACCGTCGCCGCCGTCGGCATCACCTCCCGAATTGTCCCGCACCAGTTGCGACATTCCTTTGGCACGGAGATGCTTCGCGCCGGCGTCACGCTACCCGCCGTGATGAAATTGCTCGGGCACAAGAATCCCGCGATGACCATGCGCTATCTCGATGTCGCACTCCTGGACCTTCAGCGGGAATTCCATTTGGCTCGCTCCCAGCCCCGTCACCTCGTGCCCGCATCTCGGCTCCCCGCCTCCGTTGGCCAGCCAAATCTCACCAGTTTGCTCGATTCCCTGAACGTCGCTCAGCATGTTTTGGAAATGTTCCGCCGCACACTTCCCCAAGGTCCGGATCGATCTCTGCTCGATCGCCTTGCCAATCGCCTCACCAAGATCGCCTCAGAGGCTCGAAAACTCGAACCGAGATAGATACCGGCAGAGATTGGCCGGTTAATGGGCAATATCGGAAGCCATGTGAACATTACCTCTGAGGGCGGAGGACATCAAGCAAAATTATGGCGGGGGAGAGTCAGCCCCAGATTCGGTAGATGGTACCGTCGAGCTGGAGCATCAGCGCTGGATGAAATTGGACGTCATTGCAGGGGAAAGCGAGTGTTCCGCGCACCTATTGAGTCTCGGTTACTCCGTCAAGGCAAAGCAGAGGATATTCGGACCGGAGGTGATCGCGACATGTTGCTTACCGTCTATCATGAAGGTCATCGGCGAAGCCTTCCACTGTTGGTTCGTCTGGAAATGCCAGAGATCTTTCCCATCCCGCGCGTCAACGGCTGCAAAGGAGCCGTCCGCCATTCCATAAAACACGAGCCGGCCGGCTGTCGCCAGCACTCCCGACGATGTATCGGAAGGCCCGATCTGCGGAACCTCCCAAACGACTTTGCCTGTTTCGATGTCGAGGGCTCGCAGAAACTTCTGGCCAGGCTCCTTCGGCCGCTTGACTTGCCAACCGGACGGCCCAGAGGAATAAAACTTGCAAGCTTCCTGCGCCATCACGTAATAAAGACGAGTGACTGGGCTAAACGCCGTAGCCATCCAGTTGGTTGCTCCGGAGACTGAGGGGCAGCCGATGGCTCCCTCGCGGGGCGGCGCGTTGGCGGGCAGAACCTGGGGACGCCCGTCTGGCCCTATCCCGCTCGCCCACGTGAGTTTCTGGACGAACTGCTTGCCCAACAGAAATTCGCCATTGCGGCGATCGAGGACGTAAAAAAAACCGTTGCGGTCGGCATGCAATAGCAGCTTGCGTTGCTTACCTCGATATTTCGTGTCGACAAGAACCGGTGGCTCGGTAGAATCCCAGTCGTGAATGTCATGCGGCGTGAACTGAAAATGCCATTTCAACTTGCCGTTGGAGGGATCGAGCGCCAGGATGCAGTTGGTGTAGAGATTATCGCCTGCGCGGTCCGCGTCGTCGCTGTCAGGCCACGGGTTGCCCGTCGGCCAGAACAGGGTGTCGAGCTCCGCATCATATGATCCAGTCAGCCAGGTAGACCCGCCGCCAAACTCGGGATCGGTCCCTTTCCAGGTCTCATAACCCGGCTCACCCTTCTTGGGAATGGTCCAATGACGCCAGACGAGCTCGCCGGTATCGGCCTTATACGCGACGATGAAACCGCGAATCCCCTCATCGGCGCCGGCCACACCGGAGATCACCAGATCTTTGATCACAAGCGGCGCCGAAGTTGCTCCATAGTGCATCGGCTCTTCGGGCATTACCATCTCCCAGACTAACCGTCCGGTAGTTCTGTTCAGCGCGAGCATGTGAGCATTGTCGGTAACCATGAAGATTTTGTCGCCGAGTATGGCCACTCCTCGATTTGTGCCCTTCGCGCCATCTCCCCAGAGCCCTGGAGTCTGTGGGCGCGAAAAAGTCCAAAGCTGCCGGCCCGTCTGCGCGTCCAGTGCAAAAGCTGAATTCGCTCCCGTTACGTACATTATGCTGTCGACAACAATCGGTGTTACCTCCAAGCCGAAGCGCTGAATGGAGAACTCCCATTTCAAGCCAAGCTTATGGATGTTGCCGGTGTGAATCTGCTCCAGACTGCTGTAGCGGTTTGCGCTAAGATTTCCGTTGTAAGTCGGCCACTCGCCCTCTTTGGGATGGAGTATCCGCGAGAAATCGATCGGTTCCGGCATTGCGGTCTGGGGAACGACTGGCGTTCCAGGTTTCACGCCCACAAGGCGGCTCAGAAACGCTGTCAGGTCACGTCGCTCTTCGGGGCTCGCCTGCAGCGGTGGCATTAGCGATTCCTTTTCCTCCGTGACGGAGAGGAATTGGCCGCTACGCAAGAGATGAAAGCGACCATCGAGGTCCTGCACCTGGATTTCGAAGTTGCCGCGATCTCTGGCAAATCCACGCAACGTCTTACCTTGCGGCAACTCAACCTTGACCAGGTTATATCCCGTCGTGATGCGCGCGTTGGGATTGAGGAGGGATTCTTCGATCTCC
>Ga0210405_10006449_pt1 | contig 10459 bp, 5 predicted proteins | sample IncBWH11MmetaG_FD_155492 | JGI IMG/M metagenome (GOLD analysis project Ga0210405, IMG submission 155492) | Forest soil microbial communities from Barre Woods Harvard Forest LTER site, Petersham, Massachusetts, United States - Inc-BW-H-11-M | ecosystem: Environmental > Terrestrial > Soil >... | reverse complement strand
GGCCATCTCGGCGAGACGCTGCCGTTTCTGGTCTGGCGCATCGACCAGGCGCTCAAGCGGCCGGGCCAGAAATCGCTGAGCTTCCGCGACATCTTCTGCGGCAATTATTACATCACCACCAGCGGCAACTTCTCCAACCCGGCGCTGTTGTGCTGCATGATGGAGATGGGCGTCGATCATATTCTGTTCGCGGTCGACTGGCCGTTCGTCATGAACCCGCCGGCGCTGGACTGGATGCACACCGTGCCGCTGTCCGACGAAGACAAAGCCAAGATCCTCAGCGGCAACGCCAAGCGCTTGCTGAAGATGTGACCGCTCTTCCGCCCCCGCGACAGCGGGGGAGGGGGACCGCGCGAAGCGCGGTGGAGGGGGCGCAGGACTCAACGCGCCGCAAGAGTCTTCGTGACGTCCAAACATTTTCGCTCGCTTCTTCTTGCGAGAATGTCTTGCAACGAAAACGAAGCTCCGCGTCCCGCGCCCCCTCCACCACGGTTCGCTCGCTGCGCGAGCTCCAGTGGTCCCCCTCCCACGCTATCGCGGGGGCGGATGGTGCGAGCGCTCTCGTTCCCGCGACGCCGTCCGCGTCCGGGTTTTGCCGACCACAGCCACCAATCTTTTGCCTCCAAAAAATAAGGGGAGGCAGAGCGCCGAAAGGCGCAAATGAATGGGCCGCATCAAGCGGATGCGGCGCGCGCCGATCGCGGCGCGCTCACCTTTCGGCGCCCTACCGCGGCTCTGACCGCGGCGCCGAAGCGCCGCAGCTCAGTCCAGGCCGCGCTTCGCGCGATGCAGTGCGAAGGCGTTACCTTCGCCTCGGCGTCGCGCTTAAGCGAAGCACCTCGCGCGCCGGTCGTAATGCCGGCGGGGTCGATGCCCGGACCGCCCGGGAGCGGCAGTGACGAGCCGCCGCCCGCAGGAACCGCACCCGCCCCGTCAGTCGGCGTCACCGGTTGACGTCCCTTACGCGAGCGAGATTTCTCCGCCTCTCATAAAAAAGCGACGCGCGTCAATAGAAACGTGACGGCGCGTTTCGGGCCGTCATGGGCGGGCAAAAATCGCGTATTCATGCGGGTTTTCGCAAGCCGGCGAATGCACGGCCGGCGCAATGAAGGCGAGCCGCAGCGCAGGCCGGCGGTCAAATCGCGCAGTCAGTCGCATGGGGCGAAATGCAAAAAATCCTTGAACGACATGGACTTCGGCGCGGCGAGCGAATCTTTCTTTTGAGTGCGACCGGAAACGGCCGTGACAGATCTCGTGCGTCGGGTTGCTCCAGCCGAACTGACGTCGGTGGGGCAGGGCCATTCATCGAATTTTCCGCAAATGTTTGTGTCGCGGGGTTTGTTTGCGTCGCGAGATTCTCGCCAACTGACTGGATATCCTTGTGGCTATATCGGGCTGCGGACTCCATTGGACTAGCCCTTTCTGCCATGCGGGCACGGGGGCCACGTCAGACGCGCCGGCATGAAAACAGAATTTAGTTTTCTAAACGGCAATTTAATAGCGCCGGCAAGCCCGCCTCCTACCTGAACCTTGTGAATGAGCTGAACGAATAAACCGTACGGTCAAGCGATAGCAGCCGTGCGAGACAATCGAACGCGAGGAGATTTGACCATGAGTGCAATAAAACTTGGCGTGGCAATGGTGTTGCTGTTGAGCGCAACCTCCGCTTCGTTGGCGCAAGAAGGGCGATGCCTCGGCGATCGTCCCTATTATGGTTCTGAGAGCTCCGGATGGCTCGACTCCAATTACCATCCCGGCATCGACTGCGAGATCGCGCCGCCCGCCGCTGCGCATCCCGGCGAACACGGCCGGCGCGGCGACCGATAGCCGGCGGCGATCGATATGCGGCTGGCGGAAAGCGCAAAGCGACCCGCCGCCGCTCGGTCCGCAAGCTCTGGCACCTTGGGTTTCGGATCCTTTGCCGAGATCGCGATCGGTGAAATAGACAAAGCTCAAGCCGCCCGCTCGTAGAGGATCGCCTGCTCGATTTCGGCTTGACCGAGATCGTAATCATTGGCGACATCTTCAACGCTTTCGCCGGCATCGATGCGTTCGACAATCGCGGACGTGGAAACGCCCCTGCGCTCCACCACCGGACGCCCGAAAGCGATGTGCGGATTGATGACGATCGGCCGCTCGCCGCTTGTCGAGACGACCGACAAGAACGGATAAAGCCGTACCGGAGAATTCGACTTGTCCCATTCGATGCGCTTGAGGTGCTCATTGAAGAGCTGGCGCATGGCGAGTTGACCCGACGCCGACAGGTCGATCAGTTCGCCATAGCGGTCGAGGAACATTTTTCCGGCATTCGCGCGCAGTTCAGGCCGGAGCAACAGTCGGTCGATGCCGAGCGTTTTTTCGGCGTAGGCAAGCGCGCTGCGCAACGCCTTGACCGGCACGCCATGTTCGGTCCGCAATGATCGCACGACATGCGCTTCGATCAGGTTCGGAAACGACAGCAGAGGAGGGCGCTTGGACGCGGGTCGGATCAACGGCGGGAATGCACCACCGCCTTCAGCGGTCGGATATTTGCGGCCAAGCACCCAAGATCGCAGCGTCGCCGCGGGCAGGCGTAAATAGCGTGCGGCTCCGGCCAACGTATAGGATGCGGTGTCTCGTTCGCTCGCGGCAGTTCTCACGGGTTGGCACTCATGGCGGCATCTTAGCGCGGCGGTGGCGGAGTCAAAACGGGCCTGTCCCCGCGACGCAGTGACCGGCCCGCTTTGCGAATCGAAGGCGCTTCGTGTCGGATTGCAACGAGAGTGGCCGGGGCAAGAAGGTCCAAGCGACCCGCCGAAGGTCGAAGTTTTCGCCGTCTTTGATGGTCACGTAGCCCGGATGGAGCGCAGTGTAATCCGGGAATGTTGTGAGGCGTTGATGCCGCCCCGGATTTCGCTCCGTTCCGTCAGGGCGACGCTTGCTCATTCATTTTCGTGCGGCGGCCACGGCAATGCAGCATCGCGAATGGCTGAGTAATTCGAATTCAAGCTGTCGGTCATCAGCACTATCGCAGCCAATCGGCGAACCATCCCCGTTACTTCGCGCGCTTCCTCTTTTGTCAACGCGCGCCCCAAAATTGCTTCCTCGCGATATGAGAGCCATTTTTTGATGATTTGATAGCCGCCAATGAAATATTCCCATACGGCGGTCGGAACACACCGCCAACACGTGGTTGAATTCAAAAAGATATCGACTGGTGGCCCTAGCAAATCAAGTGCCCTCTGTTCGTCTAGCCCGAGGCTCACGGCTCCATTGCGAATTGCTTGCATTTCGGTCGCAGTATAGGCGCGCGTGTCAACTCGACCTTGGCCAGGATTTACTCGCCCTTGGGAGTCTTGCCGACCCCAGCCGGCACTCACAACAAGATCTGTAGCGGACAGTACGCCCATAATCCTTAAATGCTCACCCACCGTGCCGCTTGTTACAGACAAAACATCATTGAGTGGATTTAGAAGAGCCGCAAGCGCTTGGCCAAGTCCAACAGAACGATCGAAATCCGCACGCATCAGCGGCATAGGAATTCTAGGCCAACCAATTGCAATTCCTTCGCTGTGTTCCTGAAGGTAATTTGGGCTAAATCCAATTGCGAGCGCGTGCCACCAAGGACAAGAATAAATGTCAGCGTGGTCGTCAATTGCATCAAATCCCAAATCTTCCAAATAGCATCGCATCTCTTTGCTTAGATTTGTGACCTCGGTCTGGCCCAAAAGGCTACCCTCGTCGAGGCTGGCTCTCATAGGAAAGTAGTATGCGTGCCCCCTAATCGCGTCGTTGTCACCCAACGTATTGAGAAAGTAGAATGGCACTCCTTCAGGATTGGCCACGCCGGCCGGGCGAGAGACTAGAAATGCGTTTCCGCTAACATTAGCTGCAGACCACAATTGAGGGCGCGGTTCATTCCACAAAGGGCGCACGCCGCTATAGTAACAATATCGGAAATCAAAAGGTCTAACGAAATACCGAACGAGTTGATCTAAATGAAATCCCTCATCGTGAATCAATCGCTTGCGGGATTTCTCAGCGTCATATCGACCAGCATCCTCAGTCAACGAATTTCCAAGTAATTTAAGTGTATCCCAGGACATTTTAGTGTCGAAATAGTTCTCCATTCGCTTCTGGAGATTTTCAGAACTCGCGTCTATCAGGGCCCCTCCGCGTTTTTCCATCAACCCGTTAATGGGCGAAACTTTGGCAAAATTCTCTAAGCTCGGCCAAGCTCTGTAGTCGGCTGTTACTTTTCGTGGTCGAAAAGAATAGCGATTGAACTGTTCAGGATTTGCGATCTCATATCGGCTGTCAAACTTAGGGTCTTTTAAAGTATCGAGAAGTTGTGTGCGCCTTTCATCGGCGGCTGCAGCATCAATATCATCTCGAAACCGTACGATCTTTTTTGCGTTTTTCTTTCCGGTCTTGAGCGCGAGGGAAATTACTATTCCCTGTCGAATTCCGGGCGAGAATCCGCGCATCGCAAAGATCGTTTCACTGGTTCGTCCATCAGGCGCATATTCAGTCCTGTTTCGGTTGCCATGCATGTTTTCAATCCAAAACTCATCAAAGCTTTGGAGGAGCTTTTCGCGCATGACGACATAGGATGGCTCACTAACAAAGGAGTAATTTGAAATGTAAGAGACTATGCCGCGACCCAACTGCTCGATTCGGCGCTCCGCAATGCGAAAAAAGCGAACATACAAATCATCGAGATTAAATTTCTTGATTCCCCATTTGTCGACAAGTCCTTCCTTGTAAGGCTCCACCAGGCTCGCCTCTTCTGCCGGACTCGTTCCAGCAAATGCATTGTATGGAGGGTTGCCGAGTATAACGAGAATGCGAACGTCCTGTTTAACATGTTCCGCTGCTTCGCGCTCCTCTGCTAATTCTGGAAACAAAGGTATCTTGTCTTTGGGGTCTTTTAACGGCTCCCATCCCGTCAATGCATTGGTAAGGTAGATGCCGGCGCGCTCTCCGTGCGTGGCGTCCAAGGGACTATCCAATAGGGAGAGATAGTTTCCGACCTGCCAATGCGCGATAACAAATGGTGCAGACATAAGCTCAAAACCAAATACGCGTTCACGTGCTGCTTGCTTTATGTCATCCCCGAGCAGCGCGTCAGAACCTTGATCCCTGAGTGTTTTTTCAATGCGCTTAAGTACGGCGATGATATAGGCACCCGTACCGCAGCATGGATCAAGAACAAAAACGTCTTTATCCGCGAGACCATTTGGCTTTCCAAGTTCACTGCGTAAAACGCGGTCTACTCGCTCAACCATGTAGTTGACGATTTCACGTGGCGTGTACCATACGCCAAGGCTCTTCCGTAACTCAGGGTCGTAAGCCTGCAAAAATGGCTCGTAAAAATGTTGAACCGCTTCACCTGTATCAAAGGTTTTGAAGAATGCTTTTTGGTCAACTCGATTTAGAACATCCGCGGTCCGGTCAAGAAGCGGTATGAGACCTAATGCACCAAGCTTGGTAGGAGTGGCGATTTGCTCGAACAGAGCTTTCACCATTGGGACTGTAAGAGTGTAAGCGGCGAGCCTCCATTCGAACTTAGTTGTTGCCTTTTTTGCGTGCACAACCCATGCCGAAAACACTCCATAGAAGAGAGTTTGGATGAGAGTAGATTTGAAAAAATGATCTCCCTGTTCACCTTCGAAACGGAGCCCGAGTGCCAATTCCAACGCCTTGCGCAGAGGATCGAGTGCGGTGGCATCCCTCTCGCTAATGGTTTTTAGGGCGTCTTTAGCGTACGATGCCAGAAACCACGCGATGTGCTCTGCTTTAACTAATGGGGCTTTAGTCATCATCACGCGCCGCAGGAATTCATCGAGATGGACGGCGTGCGCGTGAGCGGCCGGCCCCGGGTGTGCCGTCATTTTCCAAAAAGCCGCTTCATCATCAGCGATCGTGTACTGGTCAAGTTCGATCGCCTTGCCTTCGGTATCTTCTCCGATCAGACGAAATTCGCGATAGTTCGTAATGAGGACAAGTCGATACAGATTAAAGTATTTGGTTGCTTGAGCGCTCTTCGCGGTTTGCCAAGTCTTGTCGGCCAACCCTTTTACCTCGACTACCCCGCGCTCGGGCATCTGTCCCTTGCGTGGTTCTCCTCCTTGAATTTGATTTTTGGTATAAAGACCAAAGTCGGGATTTCCGGCTCCCTCATTCCGGAGCTGGCCGTTGCAAATAACCATTGGCCGTAAGGTGTGGCCGAACTGATTGAGAAGGTTCTCTAGCGCAGAATAATAAGATGTCTCCTTCGTGGCGCCGCCTGTGCCGCGAATCTCCCCCATCCGAACAAGATACTGACGAATAATGTCTTGGCTTGATGGTTCAGTCATTGGCCGACGATTCCCTCTCTTCAAGCGGTACTTGAATCGCGCTTGGACGACAACCTTCCGGGCCGATGCTTTGCCCCCGCAGGAGAGGTCGCTGCTCAAAGCGCGGAAGGTGGGGAAAGTACGTACGGACAGATGCGCAGATCGAGAATCTCACTGCCCCACCCCGCGCCCCTTCGGGACGCGGCCCTCCCCCTGGCAGGGGAGGGTGAAAATCCCTGCGCCCCGGCCTCTTTTCCCGCCCGGAACCCGCCCCCATATAGGACATTGTCAGGGGATGGTTGAGGCTTGGGTCGGTTACTTCGTCGGTTTCTCGGCCCCGGCATTCGCCCAATTCCTGACGCCAAAACTCACCCAGTGACGATGTTCCGGTGGTGCCTTCGGGGCTGCCGGGATAGGCCGAGGGAAAACGGACATGAATTTCGAAAAGTATACCGACCGCAGCCGCGGTTTCGTGCAGTCGGCCCAGTCGCTCGCGCAGCGCGAGGGCCACCAGCAATTTGCGCCCGAGCACCTGCTCAAGGTTTTGCTCGACGACCCGGAAGGCCTGGCCGCGGGCCTGATCGACCGGGCCGGCGGCAATTCGCGCGCGGCGCTGGCCGCCACCGAGGCGGCGCTCGCCAAGCGGCCGAAGATTTCGGGGGGCGGCGCCGGGCAAGTGTATCTCGATCCGGCGCTCGGGCGCGTGTTCGATGCCGCCGAGAAGGCGGGCGAGAAGGCCGGCGACAGCTTTGTCACCGTGGAGCGGCTGTTGCTCGCGCTCGCGCTGGAAAAGGGCACCGAGGCCGGCAAGATTTTGGCCAATGCCGGCGTCACGCCGCAAACGCTCAACGCCGCCATCGAAGCGTTGCGCAAGGGCCGCACGGCGGATAGCGCGTCGGCGGAGAACGCTTACGACGCGCTGAAGAAATATGCGCGCGATCTCACGCAAGCCGCGCGCGACGGCAAGCTCGATCCTGTCATCGGCCGCGACGAGGAAATCCGCCGCACGATTCAAGTGCTATCGCGCCGGACCAAGAACAATCCGGTGCTGATCGGCGAGCCCGGCGTCGGCAAGACCGCGATCGTCGAGGGCCTGGCGCTGCGCATCATCAACGGCGACGTGCCCGAAAGCCTGCAGGACAAGAAGCTGTTGGCGCTCGATCTCGGCGCGCTGATCGCCGGCGCAAAGTATCGCGGCGAGTTCGAGGAGCGGCTCAAGGCGGTGATGCAGGAAGTCACCGGAGCTGCCGGCCTCTACATTCTCTTCATCGACGAGATGCACACCATTGTCGGCGCCGGCAAGGCCGACGGCGCCATGGATGCGTCGAACCTGCTCAAACCGGCGCTGGCGCGCGGCGACCTGCATTGTATCGGCGCCACCACGCTCGACGAATACCGCAAGCATGTCGAGAAGGACGCGGCTTTGGCGCGGCGCTTCCAGCCAGTCTATGTCGACGAGCCGAGCGTCGAGGATACGATCTCGATCCTGCGCGGCTTGAAGGACCGATACGAGTCGCACCACAAGGTGAAGATCACCGACGGGGCCCTCGTGGCAGCCGCGACCTTGTCGCACCGCTACATCGCCGACCGTTTTTTGCCCGACAAGGCCATCGACCTTGTGGACGAGGCGGCGGCGCGGCTGCGCATGCAGATCGATTCAAAACCCGAAGAGCTCGACAATCTCGACCGCGAAATCGTGCGGCTCAAGATCGAGCAGCAGGCGCTGATGAAGGAGCGCGACGCCGCGTCCAAGGACCGGCTCAAGCGGCTTGAGAAAGATCTGGCGCAGCTCGAGGAACAAGCGGACGCGCTGACCGCGAAATGGAAGTCCGAGAAGGACAAGCTCAATTCGGCGGCCGAGTTGCAGAAAAAGCTCGACAAGGCCAAGAACGATCTGGCCGATGCCGTTCGCCGCGGCGATTATCAGAAGGCGGGCGAGCTGCAGTACGGCACCGTGCCCGAGCTCGAGAAAAAGCTGAAGGCGACCGAAAGCGCGACCGCGTCGACCGTCGTCGCGTCCGAAGCGGTGACCGCCGACAACGTGGCGTCGGTGGTGTCGCGCTGGACCGGCATTCCGGTCGATCGCATGCTCGAAGGCGAGCGCGATAAATTGCTGAAGATGGAGGACAAGATCGGCCAGCGCGTGGTCGGCCAAGCCGACGCGGTGCATTCGGTTTCCACCGCGGTGCGCCGCGCGCGCGCCGGCTTGCAGGACCCGAACCGGCCGATCGGTTCGTTCATGTTCTTGGGACCCACGGGCGTCGGCAAGACCGAGCTGACAAAGGCCTTGGCGGAATTCATGTTCGACGATGAGCATGCGCTGATCCGCATCGACATGTCGGAATACATGGAGAAGCATTCGGTGGCGCGGCTGATCGGCGCGCCGCCCGGCTATGTCGGTTACGAGGAGGGCGGCGCGCTTACCGAAGCGGTGCGGCGGCGGCCTTACCAGGTGGTGCTGTTCGACGAGATCGAGAAGGCGCATCCGGACGTGTTCAACGTGCTCTTGCAGGTGCTCGACGACGGCCGCCTGACCGACGGCCAGGGCCGCACCGTCGATTTCCGCAACACCTTGATCGTCATGACCTCGAATCTCGGCGCCGAATATCTGGTGCAGCTTGGCGAGAATGAAGACACCGACAAAGTGCGCGACCTGGTGATGGCCGAGGTGCGCGCGCACTTCCGGCCGGAATTCCTCAATCGCGTCGACGAGATCATTCTGTTCCACCGGCTCAAGCGCGAGCATATGGGCCGCATCGTCGACATCCAGATGCAGCGCCTGCAGAAGCTTCTGGAGGATCGCAAGATCGTGCTGACGCTCGAGCCCAAGGGCCGCGAATGGCTCGCGGAGAAAGGCTACGATCCGGCCTACGGCGCCCGCCCGCTCAAGCGCGTCATCCAAAAGTCGGTGCAGGACCCGCTGGCCGAGCTCATTCTCTCCGGCAAGATCAAGGACGGCGAGAAAGTCACGATCTCGGCCGGCAAGCAGGGCCTGGTCTTCAACGGCGCGGCGGTTGCCGCGGCGGCTTAAATTCCGTCACCCTGAGGCGGCCGCGAAGCGGCCCTCGAAGGGCGACGGCCCGGGCCGTGCATCCTTCGAGGCTCGCTGCGCTCGCACCTCAGGATGACGGATCGTAGGTCAGCGCCGCTGCGGCGTCGGCGGAATCGACTCGTTCAGTCGCGCGCGCACATGATCGACGAAATAATGCGCCGCGGATTTCGACACCCCGGTAATCCATAACGGATTGGCGCCGCCCGAGCTCTCGACGCTGATCGCATCCCAGAAAAAGCCGCGCGTGTGCGCGACCTCAGCGATATGCGACAGCGGCAAATGCTCGTCGGTGCGGCGCCACGGCGTGAGCCAGAATTTGACGTCGCTGGTCGACACGCCAAGGCGGTCCGCCGCCATGTGCAGCGGAAACAGCAACCGCGTCAGGTTGAAATGAAACAGCGCCCACAGCCGGCTCGAATGCACGTCGAGGCGCTCGTTGGCGTCGTTGGTTTGGGTCACCAAAATCTACCGCGATTGCGCCACGCGCGCCGGCGCCCGCGCCATCACGGCGTCGAGTTGGTCGCGATCCTTGTCGAACTGGGCAAGAGCCGCGCCGTCGAGCACGCGGCCGCGCGGCAGCTTCACTTTCATCGGATCGACGAAGCGGTCGTTGATGAGGATCTCGAAATGCACGTGCGAGCCGGTCGACATCCCGGTCGAGCCGACGAAGCCGATGATCTGGCCCTGGCGCACCTTGGTGCCGACGTCGAGGCCGCGGGCAAAGGCGGTCATGTGGCCGTAGGCGGTCTCGTAACCGTTGGCGTGGCGCATTTTGACGTATTTGCCGTAGCCGCCTTTGAGCCCGATCTCCTCGATGGTGCCGTTGCCGGCGGCGAAGATCGGCGTGCCCATGGGGGCGGCCCAATCGACGCCGGAATGCAATTCGCTCACATGCAACATCGGATGGGTGCGCCAGCCGAAGCCCGAGGTCACCAGGCCCACGGCGACCGGCTTGCGCACCAGAAATTTCTTCGCGCTCTTTCCGGTCTCGTCATAATAATCGTAGGTGCCGTCGTCGGTGGTCTGGAAGTGGTAGTACTTCTTGGTGTCGCCGCCGACCGAGAGCGTGGCGTAGCGTACCTCGTTCTTG
>Ga0210405_10006445_pt1 | contig 10465 bp, 8 predicted proteins | sample IncBWH11MmetaG_FD_155492 | JGI IMG/M metagenome (GOLD analysis project Ga0210405, IMG submission 155492) | Forest soil microbial communities from Barre Woods Harvard Forest LTER site, Petersham, Massachusetts, United States - Inc-BW-H-11-M | ecosystem: Environmental > Terrestrial > Soil >... | reverse complement strand
TTCTGTGGAGAAGGCCATGCCCAGGTCTTTATCAGCCGATGGTTCGATTCCGTGTGTGTGCCGCCGAAACGAACGTGATCGCTAAGCACCGGTCTTCGACGAATCGGCCTATAGCCATGTAAAATCAGATATTCATGTCGAGCGTTTCCCAACTTGTCCAGATTGAGACTAGTCCCCCGGCGCGCCAACCGAAACCACAGTGGCTGCGTGCGAAGGCCCCGGTAGGCGACAACTTCCACAATCTCAAGAAACTGGCGCGCGGGCTGGGCCTGCACACCGTGTGCGAGTCCGCGCAGTGTCCCAATATCGGGGAATGCTGGAATCACAAAACGGCGACATTCATGTTGCTGGGGGACATCTGCACGAGGCGATGTGGATTTTGCGCGGTCCCGAAAGGCAAGCCCGAGGCAATTGATTGGGAGGAACCGCAGCGCGTGGCGGAAGCCGTGGCGACGCTGGGACTGAAGCACGCGGTGGTCACCAGCGTGAATCGCGACGACGACAATGTTGGCGGAGCAAAAATTTTCGCGGAAACCATCCGCGAGATTCGCAAGCGCATTCCGGATTGCCGGGTGGAAGTGCTGATCCCGGACTTTCAAGGCTTGGAAGAGCCATTGCAAATTGTGCTCGACGCCACGCCAGATGTCCTGAACCACAACACGGAAACCGTGCCGAGGCTGTATCGAGCGGTTCGTTCAGGAGCGCGGTATCAGCGCACACTGGATCTACTGGCGAACGCCAAGCGCATTTCACCGGGCACGATCACCAAAAGCGGCGTAATGGTCGGTCTGGGAGAGTCGATGGAGGAGTTGATCGCTGTGTTCCGCGATCTTGCGCAGCGCGGCGTCGATCTTCTGACGGTAGGCCAGTACCTGCGGCCATCGAAAGATCACCTGCCGATTGCGCGTTTCTACACGCCGGAAGAATTCAAGCTCATGAAAGACGAAGCTCTGCGCTTCGGCTTCCGGCACGTGGAGTCTGGGCCGCTCGTGCGGTCGAGCTATCATGCGCACGAGCAGGCAGAGGCGACCGCGACAACGACGGTGTAACCCTTCCCGCCTCCTTCTGCCTGCTTTGCTGCTTTGCCTTTCCATTCGGCGGTCCCCCCCATTTTGCCGGAGATCGGGCATTTCTTTCCGAGTTCGCACTCGGCGAGAAAGGTCCGCCCGGGAAACAACCGGCGCATTATCAATCACTTACATCGCGATAGTTCTCCCGTGGAATGGCCCCCGAGTTGCCAACCAAGAGAATGCGCCCTGTCATTCAACGAAGTGCACGCATAAACCGGAGGTCCTCGATGCAGCGAAACCGGTTCTGGCTCGACATGGTGGGACTGTGCACCGCAATCGCGTGCATTTTCGCCCTGGCATTGGCGCTGATCTCGGCGAGTGCCGCGCTGGCGTTTGCTTCTCATCAAGATCAGGAAATGCAGCCGGAAGCCCGGCAGGACGCAGGGCCACAACAGCGGGTTTTCACTGGGGTCCTCACTGACTCGTCGTGTCGGGCACGTCACATGGCGACGGGCAAGAGTGCGGCGGAGTGCACCCGGGAATGCGTCGCGAAGTCCGCGTCGTATGTGCTGGTGGCTGGTGAAGGCATCTATCGACTGGATGGAAACACGACGGAACTCGACAAGGTTGCTGGCCAGCGCGTACAGGTTGTGGGACTACTCGACGGCCGGGTACTGACGGTAAGCACCGTGTCCCTTGCGCAGTGAATTTGGTGTGAAGAGAAGAAAGTAGGGCGGGAGTTTTGGCTCCCGCCCTTTGATATTTCTACTGATATTTCTACGCCTGGAACTCGATTCAGTCGGACGGGCGATCCGCGGCCACGGGCAAAGGCTTTTTCGCTTCTCCTCCATTCGGCACAGGATTGGCCGGCGAGGATGCGGTGCTCACCGATCGTGTCGTGTCGGTCCGAGCGGCCGTTCGCTCATCCCATTTTCCGAAAATCATCTTGCCGGCGGTTGTCTGCAGGACAGACGTAACGGAGATGTCGATGGTCTTGCCGATCATTTTGCGGGCATTGTCGACCACGACCATGGTGCCGTCGTCGAGATAGGCGACGCCCTGGTTGTATTCCTTCCCTTCCTTGAGGATGAAGACCCGCATGGTTTCGCCAGGCAGCACAATCGGCTTAAGAGAGTTCGCGAGTTCGTTGATATTCAGGACTTCCACACCCTGCAGCTGAGCCACTTTGTTCAGGTTGAAGTCATTGGTAATGATCTTCCCCTCGTACAACTTGGCTAGCTCGATCAGCTTGAGATCGACTTCACGAACGCTGGGGAAGTCGTCTTCGACGATCTGGATATTCAGCGAGGCGACCTTCTGTAAGCGCTGGAGAATGTCGAGACCACGACGGCCGCGGTTCCGTTTGAGGGAGTCCGCGGAATCAGCCACGAGTTGCAGCTCCCGCAGAACGAACTGGGGCGTGACGATGACACCATCGAGGAAGCCGGTCTCGGCGATGTCGGCGATGCGACCGTCGATGATGACACTGGTGTCGAGAATCTTATAGCTCTTCTTGGATTGCTTTTCGCCGCCGAAGATTCCGCCGAGCGCTGCGAGGTTGAGCAGGTCCCCTTTGTTTGCTCCCACGATTAGCCCGACATAGGCCATGAGCAGCATCACCATGATCTGCAGAAAGCTCTGGGTGTGCCCCTCCGGGATGCTGCTGCGAATGACGAGCGCGAACAGGTAGGCGCCGATGATACCGAGGATGCTGCCGATGGCGGCACCGATCAGCCGTTTCAGGCTGACCAGGCGCAGGCGCCATTCAAACAGAATTACCGCGAGGCCGATCATGACGCCTAGCCCGGCGTCAACTTCGGCGCTTCGCCCAAAAGGCTGAATGACGTAACAAGCAACAGCAACAATGAGAACAAATAAGACACGTACAAGAACCAAGTCCACGAATATGGACCTCCTCGGGAAAACCGTAAATAAAAGCCTGGCGCTTACGGCGATCCCGCATTGGCCTGAGCCCAGCCAACGATCTGTAAAGCGGAGCTATGAATGGGAGATAATCGACGCCCCGCTGCCGGACCGGGACGAGCTGCCCGCTCCGGAGCTACTACTACTGCAGTAACAGATTAAGTATATACCGCAGGTAAAGACCCAAACAGACAGTACCGGAGCCTGACGGCAGGTCGTGGTCACGAATGGGACCAAGTGAGTTGCCCTGTCGACCGCTTCGACTGGTAGACTTTGCTGCATGAAGGCCATTGTGATCACGCGTTTAGGCGGCCCGGAGGTGCTCGAGGTTCGCGACGTGCCCGAGCCCGCCGCTGAACCCGGACGGACGCTCATAAGTGTGCAGGCCGGGGGACTGAACTTCGCTGACATTATGAGTGCGCAGGGCGGGTATCCCGGCACGCCCAAGCCACCGTTGGTGGCAGGGCGGGAATTCGCAGGCGTGGAGAAGCCAACCGGGCGAAGAGTGATGGGGTACACGCAGTGGGCTGCTTTTGCGGAGACCACTTCGGCGCATCCCCAGCTACTGTGGTCAATTCCGGAGGGATGGAGCGCGGAGCAGGCAGCCGCATTCCCGGTGAATTACTTCACCGCTTACTTTGCTTATTGGGAAGCGGGATTTCTTTCCGGGAGTACCCGCGCCCAGGGAAAGCGAGTGTTGATCCACGCGGTAGCCGGGGGCGTGGGCACGGCAGCTGTCCAGATTGGACACATCCTCGGCGCCGAGATGTACGGCACTTCATCTTCTGAGGACAAGTTGTCGCGCGTGAAAGAACTCGGATTGCAACAAGCGATCAACTACAAAGAACGTGACTACGAAGAGGCTGTGAAAGACCTGACCCGCGGCGAAGGTGTTGACGCAGTTTTCGAGATGCTGGGCGGAGAGCACACGGCGAAGAGCATCCGATGCCTGCGCGATTTCGGAAAAGTGGTTCAGTACGGAACCGCGACCGGGAAACATCCGCAGCTCGATTTGCGAGCGCTGTATGCGAAAGCTGCCAGCGTGCAGGGACTATGGCTGACTTACCTCTCGGGAAAGCGCGCTTTAATGGCACAAGCATGGCAGCAACTATCGGCGTGGATCGCCGAAGGCAGGTTACACCCAGTCGTGGGACATGTGTTGCCGAGAGATAGAGTCAAAGAAGGATACGAGTTGCTCGCGGGCCGCAGAAATTTCGGCAAGGTGGTGCTGAAGATGGCGAGCTAAGGGTCACTCGATCGTCACTAACAATGTTTTGATCGACCACCCATCGGTTGAAGAACATTCGCGTCTTAATGCCGCGATGAAATGCAACTTTCATTCTGAAATAACCTGAATCAACGCGTGCGAGTGTTCATCCGCACGAATGATCGATTCTTCTTTCCGAAGAGCCGAGCTCGCGATTGGTTACGCCTAGATTACCTCACCTCAACATAGACATTCGTATCTGTGCTGTGTAGAGCGTCGAGAAAATCGACTGCTAACGGTGGGCGGGCGCCTTCGTCCAAAGCTGTGAATCCGAAACAGAAAAGCATCGGAACTTTCTGCTCGGGTTAATCGTATCAATCGATAGATGCTGGGGATGAGGCGAGGAGAATCGCCGGCGTTTCCAGATAAAAAGTTTACGGGGTTCGGGGGACTGTCTCAACTCGGTTTGGCGGCCAGGTGAGAGCAATCCCCGGAGCAAGAGCACAAGGTTTTGCGGCCTGGCCCTTCTGTCTTGAACCCCGACGACAGCATTGTATGCCAACTTTGGGGAAACGCAAGTATCCCCGCAGCTGGACGCAGCCGGGCCGCCCAGAACCGATTCCCGACGTCGATTCGGGAGAGAAAAGGGAGTCTATGAAGGGTTCAAAGAGTCTTTTCCTGGGGCTGGCTTTGCTGCTGGCAACGAGTGCATTTGCGGCGAACAAGGGATCACTGCAGGTACAGGAACCGGTGAGCGTCAACGGGACCCAACTGGCGCCGGGCGACTACAAGGTGGAGTGGGACGGCACGGGACCAAGCGTTGAAATGAGTATCCTGAAAGGTAAGAAAGTCGTCACGAAGGTTCCGGCGCACATCGTCGATATCGGGGCTGCCTCACCGAGCGACGCAACCGTGGTGAAGAGCAACGGAGACGGAACCAAGACGTTGAGCGAAGTTCGACTCAATGGCAAGAAGTTCGCGCTGGCGGTAGGAGAAGAAGCAGCTAAGGCAGACGCAACGAAATAGGGGATGAAGTGAGAGTCTCTGTGGAGGGGAGCTTGAGGCTCCCCTAGCTTTTTGGGGACCGTGATTGGTGATGTGTTTCCGCGGTGTCAGTTGGAAGCAAGCACATCGTCCATATAATTCAAGATGGCGCGGTGTGGTCGCTCCTTCAGTCCCTTGATCGGTACTTTCTGTTCGACGGTTGTGTTCCCAACCATACGAGCGCGGCCGAGATTGATCATGCGACCATCGGCGAGCTCGATGTAGATCGGCACCAGCATCCGAAAACGATCGTCAACATTGGATTGCGTGACTTTGAGGTTGAGAACAACGTCGCTCTCTGCGTTGTTATCGAATGAGTAGTCGAGCGAGTAGGCGGGTAGTGCGGTTCCGTAGACATACTCGTCGAAGAACCAGTCCATTTTGCCGTCACCGATCGCTTTCATGTCCGGCGTCATGTGTTTTTCGACCATGGCTTTGAAATCTTCAGTGCTGGCTGCGCTGCCAGAGTAGGTCTTAACGAAATCCTGCATCATTTCTTTGAAACTCTGGTCGCCATTTCGGCGATCCGACATCATCATGCGCAGCATGTGCAGGACGTACGCCCCCTTCGGATAAATCAGGTGTCGTGTGACGTTGCCGCCGGTCCTTGTGTTATTCAGGCGATAACCCATCGTCAGGGGGCCAGCGTCGATTCCGCGAAAGCCTTGCGGGTCTTTCTCGAGCAGCAACTCGTGTTCATCTTTCCAGAACGCGTGAAATTTTTGCTGGTTCTTTTCGATCATCTGCAGATAAATGGAGGCCGACATTTCCGCAAAGCCTTCGCTCATCCACTGATCACGATAGGAATTGAAACCAACCGTATGGCCCCACCATTGGTGGGCGACTTCGTGAGGCGTCACGATCTTCCAGTATCCGCGGTCCCCGAAATCCATGCCGAGCTCGTGGCGGACCGTCGTGTCGAAGAAATAACACATGGGGATATAGACGAGTTCGGGCCACGACTGCCCGTAATTGCAGCTCGTCTGTTGCGTAATGGCCACGCGCTTAAAGGAAGATGGACCGAAATAGTTGGAGTATAGATCAACGGCCAGCTCGCCCTCCGCGAGAGCCTTCTTGATGAGCGGAGTGGTGCTCATATTGCCGAGAGCGACTTCGGCACCCAGGTGAGAACCCTGCGTGGGAAGGGTATCGCCGTCCGCGACGAGTTTAAGATTGCGCACCCAGTCAGGCGGTTCCTCGTTGGCAGCCGATTGGACCACGTACTGCGGTTTTGACAGCTTGGCTTCCTGAATCTTGAATCTGCCGAAGTTGAACCCCGCAACCGTTTGCGCTCCTTCGCTTTTCCAGACGCTTACGCTTTGTCCGCCATCATTACCTTCAGATATGAGGTCTCCAGTGGCGATCATCTTCATGTTCTTCGGTACGCGGAAGGTCATGTCATAGGCTGCGTAGTCACCGAGCAAGCCGCTCGCGTTGCTTGGATACCAGTTCTCGCGAGCAGCCGGATAGTAGTTATCGCCTCCCGTATTGAAGACCGCTTCTTTTCCCCCATAGGTTGAGGTGATTGTGAACTTTTCGCCTAGGGCTAGGGGTTTCGGAAGGATCACGGAGAATTGAAAGTCCTCATTCTTGTCCTCTTGGATGAATGGCAGGGCGGCGCCGCCGTCTGCCACGACGCTCTGCACTCTTAACCTCTGAAAAAGGTTGAAGGGGACGACTCGCAGGCCATCCACCTGGGAAACAAACGTGGTGGTGGCTTTCCCGGTGAGGTTGCCGTTTTTCTCGATGGTGGTATCGAGCACCTGATGATCGATGTGCATGAAGGCATTTTTCTGCGCGCCGTTGGCCAGCCCGTTCTTGTATTCCCCAGCGAGATGGAAGGCCGCCCAGTAGCCGTGCTTGTTATCTTCGTAGGTCATCAGGCCCACTTCTTCTGGAGCTAATGGCAACGCGATGGGAAAGTCGCGGTAGACCTCTTCCGCAAATTGCGGTACTCCGTGCGGGTCCATCGCGAAGACCATTTTGTCGCTGTAGTGTTTTCCGTGAATGAAGGCGACGAAAAGACCATCGGGTGGCGGGCTGAGAACATCTTGCAAGATGCGAGCGTCGAGGTTGAAGCGAAGCTTTTTGCGGACGGTCTGAAGATTTTCTTGCAGCAACGATGCGTCGCATGCCCCAGGAGTTCCGGACGATGCTTTCTTGATCTCCTCATAAGTGTCATCTGTGAAGCGCAACACCATGCGGTTGAATGCTTCAACGAATTCCGAGTCTTTGGTCAGCAGGCTCAAGCTGCGTCGCTCCGCGTGCAACGGAGGATCCAGGACAAGGCTCCCGTCGCCAATGAAGGCCCCTCCCGTCACTTTCCCTTGAACGGGAGCGAGGAAGCAGATAGTCCCGGAGCGCAGGTGGAAGGTTCCCGCGTCGCGTTTGAGAGTCAAGTTGCTGATCGCGACTGCATCTCCATTTAGCGTGATGTTTCTGAGTTGCTGATAGGTGGCGTCGGAATTTGGAGCCACAGTCTGCTGGGCAGCAACGAACACGGGACCAACGCAAAAAATCGGGAGAGCATACACAGCTATGCGAAAAAGCAGACCCCGGCGTGAAGACATAAGTGGCGTACCTCGCGGCGCAGCGAAAGGGCATTATGCCGGGAATGGCACGGATTTCAAGTGATTTTGGTCACCATTACCGGGTGATAAGGTGAGAGGACTCCGCAAAACACTAAGCCACAAGAAGAGATAGGGAGCGGAATCCGCTCCCTATAACAAGTTGCAGCCCCTCAACTCAACTTAGTACTTCGGCATCTTCGGGTCGACACGGTCGGCCCAGGCAAGAATGCCGCCGGCCAGATTGTGAACTTTCTTGAAGCCGGCCTGCTGCAGGAATGCCACCGCCTTGCCGCTGCGCACGCCGGAGCGGCAGTGGGCGACGATCTCGCGGCTGGAGTCGAGTTCGTTGACGCGCTTGGGCAAATCGCCCAGCGGAATCAGGTGTCCACCGATATTGCAGATCTGATATTCGTGCGGCTCGCGCACATCGAGCACAAAAAGGTCGTCGCCTGCATCAAGGCGGCGTTTCAGCTCTTCCACTTGCATTTCGGGAATTCCCGTCTCCACTAGCTTTTCCTCTCCGCGGATTCCGCAGAATTCATTGTAGTCGATCAGCCTGGTGACTGTGGGATGCGTGCCGCAAGCAGGGCAGTCGGGATTCTTGCGCAGCTTGAGTTCCCGGAACTTCATGCTTAGCGCGTCGATGAGCAGCAGGCGCCCGATGAGCGGCTCGCCCGCGCCCAGAATCAGCTTGATGACTTCGGTGGCCTGCATCACGCCCACCAGTCCCGGAAGAATTCCCAACACACCGCCTTCCGCGCAGGAAGGAACGAGTCCGGGCGGTGGCGGTTCGGGATAGAGGCAGCGGTAGCACGGGCCCTCTTCGGTGGCGAACACGCTGGCTTGGCCTTCGAAGCGAAAGATCGATCCGTAGACATTGGGCTTGCCAGTGAGCACGCAAGCGTCATTGACGAGATAGCGCGTGGGAAAGTTGTCGGTGCCGTCGGCGATGATGTCGAAATCGCGGAAAATTTCCAGCGCGTTCTCGCTAGAGAGCCGAGTGTCGAATTTTCGCAGATTGATGTAAGGATTGATCGCCTTCAGTTTCTCGGCGGCGGAGTCCAGCTTCTTGCGGCCGACATCCGCGGTCGAGTGAATGATCTGCCGCTGCAGATTGGTAACGTCCACCACATCGAAGTCCACGATCCCCAACGTCCCGACACCGGCGGCGGCCAGATAAAGCGCCAAGGGTGAACCTAGCCCTCCTGTGCCCACGCACAGAACCCGCGCGGCTTTCAGCTTCTGCTGCCCCTCCATGCCAACCTCGGGCATGATCAGGTGGCGCGAATAACGCTGGATCTCGTCGTTGGTGAGGGTTGCGGTTTCGGGTTTGACATCAAATGTGGTGGCCATAAGGACCTCAGGAAATTTCAGATTTTTGATTTCAGATTAAAGATTCCAGATTGAAGGCTTCAGGTCGAAGCTTCAACAACACTGGGGACAGCAGAAGGGACAACAACAGCAGATGGCGGGCACGGCTCTCATTCTGCAATCGGAGATCATAAAATCTTCAATCAAGCGTGGCCTCCGGCGATAGAAGGCACTATGGAAATGGTATCACCCTCTTTCACGGCGGTGGCGTCTTTCTGCAGGTAGCGGACGTCCTCGTCGTTGAGGTAGACGTTGACGAAGGCGCGCAGTTTGCCGTCGTCGGTATAGAGGTGGCGGCGCAAGTCGGGGTGCTGGCGGACCAGCGCGGAGAGGGCGTCGGCGATGGAACTGGCCTTGACGTCGACCGCCGCCTGCTTCCCGGCATATTGCCGTAAAGGGGTTGGAATGTGAATCTTAGGCATGCATACATGATGCCACAGAGAGGGAGAAGATTCAGGAACCGGCATTTCCTGACGTGGCCCCAGCGTACTCCCGCCCCGCCTTGCTTCGGGGAACGGGCAATTCGAGCTCACTTCTTCGTGGCACTAAACTCTGCGAGAAGGCTGGCAAACTCGGGACGGCTCTGAAGACTTTTGAACTCAGGTTCTATGCGAGCTTGATCGGTGGAATATCCCTTCCGAAACGCGTCCCGCAGGTCCTTCAGGGCTTCGTCCGGCTGATGGGCCAGGGTGTGCACGATGGCAGCTTGGGAAATAAGGCTAACGTTGTTCGGATCAATGGCGCGCGCGCGGTTCAGCCATTCGAGGGCTTGCGAAGTGTCCCCTTTTTTGGCGTAGTATCCCGCCAAGTCGCCCATGACGACGGCGTCCTTCGGGTTTACCTGCAGCTCTTTGTAAGATAAAGCGATTGCTTTATCGTAAGTTTGCAAGGACTTCTCCCTCTGGCCGTTCCACCGGTAACCGTCGGCAAGATTGCCGGTGAACCATTCGGTGTTGGGGTTCAACGCGACCGCCTTTTCAAACATCGGCACGGCCTCCGCGTAGCGTCCAAGATAAAAGTAGATCGTACCAATATTCGCGTACAAAGTGGGGTTTGGTGTGATGGAGAGAGCCTTCAACTCGTACGGTAGCGCCTCGACGAACTTGCCCTGGTTAAAATAAACGGTGCCGACATCCTGATAACCAAGGCTGATGTCGGGCGCAAGCTCAATGACGCGCTGCAAGCTTACAAGGGCCCTGTCATAATCCCCGAGGTCGTTGTAGGCATCGCCCAGATCTTCGTAGTTTCTCCAATAATATGGTCCGGCCTGAATTGCTTTCTTATAAGCCTCGATGGCTTCGTTCTTCAGGCCTGCTCGCAGGTATGCGCTTCCGAGGTTT
>Ga0210405_10006443_pt1 | contig 10466 bp, 10 predicted proteins | sample IncBWH11MmetaG_FD_155492 | JGI IMG/M metagenome (GOLD analysis project Ga0210405, IMG submission 155492) | Forest soil microbial communities from Barre Woods Harvard Forest LTER site, Petersham, Massachusetts, United States - Inc-BW-H-11-M | ecosystem: Environmental > Terrestrial > Soil >... | reverse complement strand
GGCCTTTGACCAGCGCGGCGAAATCGCGGACCACGTGCCGCGTCGCCGGCGAAAGATTGAGATCGATCGCCACGGCGGTGAGATCGACGCCGTCGAGCGCGCGCGCAAGCGTCGCCGGCGACGGATCGAGGCCGAATCCGTTGGCGCTCACCGACCCGGCGAACACCAGCACCAGGCCGGTGGCGCCGTTTTGCAGATCGTCGAGCGCTTGCGCATTGGCGGCCGCCGGGTCGGGATGATCGACGCGCTGCATGACGGTCCAGGCCGCGCCGGGCGCACGCCCGCCAAGCGCGGTCGCCGCGGCATCGCGCGGATAAAGCGGTTCGATAGTCAGGCCGTCATAGGTCCGGCTTTCCAGCCGCGCGAACGGCGCACCCTTGAGCACGGCATCGACCAGGCCGCGCCAGGCCTCTTCCGTTGCCGGGGGGAAATCCGGTGTCGGGTCTTTTGGGTCCGTCATCCTGGCAAAGTGCCACGCCGGGCACCGCCGGCCAACCAGTCCAGCCGTGCAATTGGCATGCCGCTCCTATTTCACCTCTCCCCGCGTGCGGGGAGAGGTCGAGTGAGCGAAGCGAACGAGGGTGAGGGGGCCTCTCCGCGATTCTGAGCGCTTCAATTCTGCACCCAGCGGATAGGCCCCCTCACCCCACCCTCTCCCCGCACGCGGGGAGAGGGAGTCTAACGCCGTGCCAATTTTTCGATTCCGCTTGTGTCCACGCGTTTCAGTGCGTCGCTGACCCGGATGCCCGCGATGATGCGGTCGGGGGCGATGTCGGCAAGCGGCACGAGAACGAAGGCGCGCTCGAACAGATGCGGGTGGGGCAGCGTCAGGGTCGCGTCGTTGAGGACGAGATCGTCATAAGCCAGGATATCGAGATCGATGGTTCGCGGCCCCCAGCGTTGTTCATGGGCGCGGTCGCGGCCGAGCGCGCGCTCACAGGCCTGGGCGCGGGATAGTAGCTGGTGCGGTGTAAGCGTCGTCGAAACAGCAATGACAGCGTTGATAAAAGGCGGCTGGTCGGTAACGCCCCAAGGTGGCGTCTGGTAATCCGACGATCGGGCCAGAAGCCGCACTTCGGGGCCGTCGCACAATATCGCGATGGCGGCATCGAAGGTTGCCCGCACATCGCCGACATTGCCGCCCAGCGCGATGAACGCTTCGGCCAAAGGTTCAGCCCCTGCCGCGCTCTGGGTTGCGCTCTTGCCGCGCGCGCTCGATGACGACGCCGACGTCGTCGAAGGTGGCGGCGATCGGGGCGTGTGGTTTGTGCACGGTGACGCGGATGCGGCGGACCTGGGGGTAATGCTCCAGCACCGCCTCGGCGACGGCGCCGGCGGCCGCTTCCACCAGCCGATAGCGGCGCGAGCAGAACGCTTCCGTCGCCGTCTGCACCACCTTGTCGTAGGACACGGTGTGCTTGAGCATGTCGCTGCGCGAGGCCTCCGCGAGATCGATGTCGAGCATCAGATCGAGCTTGAAAGTCTGCCCGACCTTGGCCTCGTGCTGCATCACGCCGTGATAAGCGTGCAGCGCCAGCCCATTGATGAAGACGGAATCGCTCATCGCGCCCGCCTGATGGCCGCGGCAACGGCGAGCGCCTGCACGGTCGGCGCCACGTCGTGGACGCGGATGATGGCGGCGCCGTTTTCGATCGCCAGAAGATGCGCGGCGAGCGAGCCGCCGAGCCGCTCCGCGGGCTCCGACGGCACGATGGAGTGAATGAAGCGCTTGCGCGAGGCGCCGACCAAAAGCGGCAGGCCAAAACCGCGCCAGGCGTCGAGGCGGGCGATGCAGGTCAGGCTCTGCTCCGGCGTCTTGCCGAAGCCGATGCCGGGATCGAGCACGATGCGCTCAAGGGCAATGCCGGCACGGGCGGCGATGACGAGCGAGCGCTCGAAGAAAGCGGTGACGTCGGCGACAATGTCGATCCTCGGATCGGCGGCATCGCGATTGTGCATGACAATGATGGGCGCCTCGTGCCCGGCAACGACGTGCGCCATGTCGGGGTCGCGTTGCAGCCCCCACACGTCGTTGACGATCGCTGCTCCGCTCTCGAGCGCCCAGCCGGCGATGGTGGCTTTCATCGTATCGATCGAAACCGGAATCCCAAGTTCGACCACGGCCGACAGGATCGGGGCGAGACGGGCGCGCTCCTCGTCGAGCGGCACTGCGACCGCATTGCCATAGGGTCTTGAGGATTCCGCCCCGATATCGAGGATATCGGCGCCCTCGACGGCAAGGCGCTGCGCCTGGGCAATGGCGGCAGCCGGATCGAGAAAGCGGCCGCCATCGGAAAACGAGTCCGGGGTGACATTGAGGACGCCCATGACCAGCGGCCGGCCTTTGGCCATGAGAGCACGCAGCAGGCCCGCGCCCGGGGCAGGCCGGGGCGATAAAACATTGCGAAGATCAAGGCTTGCGGCCGTTTCCTTGCCCATCGCTGCAATGGCCCTCGGCGGATCTTAAAGTGCTTTCTAAGCCGTCGCTTTGCGCGGTCGCTCAAAGCGAGTCAAGCCGCGGACGGCAACGCCGAGGGCAGGGAATGTGCGGGCCGATCAATAACGGATGATGGTCGGCAGCTTTTTGGCGCTCTCGATCCAGCGCTCCACCGTCTGCTTCTTCGGCAACAGTCGCACCAGGTTGCGCTTGTTGGCTTCGCGCATTTTGTCGACCAGATGCTCGGGGTTGCGGAATTTGAGCTCGTTGACGGTTTTGACGCCGACGGCGCGCAGTAGCTCGGAATATTCCCACCCCACCCCTTTGACCCGCATGCGGTCGGCGGCGGTGACCCAGCCGAGAATGCGCTCGGAATTGGTGCGGGTCATTTCGGCAAGTTTTAGCCGCTGTTTCGGCGTTTTGGCCGAGCGCAAAAGCCCGATGGTGGTGCGAATCCCTTCCGACTTGAGGATCGCGGCCGTATCAGGCCCGATGCCTCGGATGTCGGTGATAGGATACGCCATCGCTGCCTCCCCCTCGGCGCGCCGTTAGCTAGCCGCACCAAAGCGTCGGCTCCACCGAGCCTGGCCAAGAGCGGACGCATTTGTCTGTTGGTTCTTCCATGACCGGAAGTCGAAAATGATCCCCACCGCCTTTTCGGCGGCTAGCGCGATCTACTGCGAGATCGGCGACAAGCCGGCCGACGAGTTCTGTTGCCCCAACGCCATCCCCGCACTTCGGCAGGTTTCGGTTCAATTAATGTACATTCCTCGGGGCGTGACAAGTATGCACCACCCGGTCGGAGGCCATTTGACGCGCCGCACATGTCGAAGCGTTGCCGAGCGTTGCAAAGATGCAACGCTGTTCCGGCGCGGCACCAAAAAGAATGCGCGAGCGACGTGGTAATGACAAAGCCCGCGTTGTAAATTTCACACAGCGAACGACGAGAAGGTGACCCATGACGGCATCCGACGCTCTGCCCAAGGTTCTCGACCGCATCGACCGCGACCTCGACGCCAGTCTGGATCGGCTGTTCGCGCTGTTGCGCATTCAATCGGTATCGACCGACCCGGCCTACGCGCCGCACTGCCGCACCGCGGCCGAATATGTCGCCACCGATCTGCGCGGGCTTGGCTTCGAGACCAGCGTGCGGCCCACGGACGGCCACCCGGTGGTCATCGGCAAAAGCCGCAATGGCAAAACCAATGGCAACGCGCCGCGGGTGCTGTTCTACGGCCACTACGACGTGCAGCCGGTCGACCCGCTCGAGCTGTGGCAGACGCCGCCATTCGAGCCACGGATCGAAACTCTCGATGGTGGCCGCAAGATCATCGTCGCCCGCGGTGCCTGCGACGACAAAGGCCAGGCCATGACCTTCGTCGAAGCCTGCCGCGCGTTCAAGGCGGTCACCGGCGCGCTGCCGCTGGATATCACCATGATGATCGAGGGCGAGGAGGAGTGCGGCTCAAAACATTTGTTCGGCTTCGTGCGCGACAATGCCACTGAGCTGCGCCGCGACCTGGCCCTGGTGTGCGATACCGGCATGTGGGATGCGCAAACGCCGTCGATCACCACGTCGCTGCGCGGCCTGGTCTACGAAGAGATCCGGCTCACTTGTGCCGACAGGGACCTGCATTCCGGGCTGTTTGGCGGCGCCGCGCGCAATCCGATCCATGTGCTCGCCGATATCATCTCGGCCATGCACAATGCCGACGGTGGGGTCACCATTCCGGGCTTCTACGACGGCGTCCACGACCTGCCGCCCGACATCAAGGCCGATCTCGAAGGCCTTGGACTCACTGCGGAAAAATTCCTCGGCCAGGTCGGCTTGAAAATCCCGGCCGGCGAAAAGGGCCGCATCCTGCTCGAGCAAATCTCGACGCGACCGACGGCCGAGGTCAACGGCATCATCGGCGGCTATACCGGGGAGGGCGCCAAGACCGTGATCCCCGGCAAAGCAAGTGCAAAGGTCTCGTTCCGGCTGGTCGGCAGCCAAGACCCGGAAAAGATCCGCAACGCCTTCCGCGATTTTGTCCGCACCCGCGTGCCGGCTGACTGTTCGGTCGAGTTCGGCAATTTCGGCTGCAATCCGGCATTCGAAGTGGCATTCGGTAATCCGGCCTTGGGCAAGGCGCGCACCGCGCTCGCCGAGGAGTGGGGCAAGAAGGCGGTGACTGTCGGCGCCGGAGGCTCGATCCCCATCGTCGGCGATTTCAAGACCGTGCTCGGCATGGAGACGTTGATGGTCGGCTTCGCGCTCGACGACGACCGGGTGCATTCGCCCAACGAAAAGTTCGATCTAAAATGCTTCCACAAAGGCATCCGCAGCTGGGCACGGATTTTGGCGGCATTGGCTGGGTAGCCATTCGACTGTCGCGACGCTAAGCAGAGCCATGGATTCGCTGACGCCGCAGCCGTCGTTGCTGCGCCATCGCTCGTTCGTGCTGTTCTGGTGCGCCCGCACCTCGACCAGCGGCGCCTACCAGATGCAAGCGGTCGCGGTCGGCTGGCAGCTCTACGATCTCACCCACGATCCGCTCGACCTCGGTCTGGTCGGCTTGATGCAGTTCTTTCCCGTCGTCGTGCTGGCATTGGTGATTGGTCAGACCGCCGATCATTTCGACCGCCGCGCCATTGCCGGCACCTGCCAGGTGGTCAAGGCGATCTGCGCCGCCTTGTTCGCGCTGGGCACTTTGCAGGGCTGGCTCGATCGCGGCACGATCCTGACACTGATCCTGATCACCGGCACCGCGCGCGCTTTCGAGGCGCCGACGCTACATTCGATCGTGCCGGGCATCGTGCCGCGCCCGCTTCTGCCGCGCGCCATCGCCGCTTCCGCAACGGCGCAGCAGACCGCGATCATCTGCGGCCCGGCACTCGGCGGCTTTCTTTATGTGCTCGGGCCGGCAGTGGTCTACGGGCTTTGCACGGCGATTTTCGTCACCGCCTGTATTCTCATCAGCTTCGTTCAAGGCAAGCACCGCGCCGCGCAAAGGAAACCTGTCAGCGTCGTGACGCTGTTCGCCGGCTTTGCCTATATCCGCGATAATCCGATCCTGCTCGGCGCCATCTCGCTGGATCTGTTCGCCGTGCTGTTGGGCGGCGTCACCGCGCTGTTGCCGATTTATGCCCGCGACATTCTCGGCACCGGTCCGTGGGGGCTCGGGCTGTTGCGCGCGGCGCCGGCGGTCGGCGCGCTCGGCATGTCGGTGTTCCTGGCGCGCCACGCCATCGAGCGCCGCGCCGGGATTTTGATGCTCGGCACGGTCTGTATCTTCGGGATGGCCTCGACCGTCTTTGCGCTGTCGACCTGGATTGCGCTGTCGTTCGCCGCGCTCGTTGTTTACGGTGCGGCCGATGCCATCTCCGTGGTGATCCGCCAGTCGCTGGTGCAGACGCGCACGCCCCACGACATGCTCGGCCGGGTCATGGCGGTGAATTCGATGTTCTCAGGCTCCTCGGGCACGCTCGGCGAATTCCGCGCCGGCGCGCTGGCCGCCTGGATCGGCGCGGTGCCGTCGGCGTTGATCGGCGGCGTCGGCGTCGTTTTGATCGCGCTCGCCTGGTTCCGGCTGTTCCCGGCGCTGCGCGGCATCGAACGGCTGACCGGCGAGACCGGCGAGCGCTTCCCGGAGGAAGCCCTCACGGCGGAATGACGCACCTCAACCGGCCGCCAAATCTGCTATCCTGATGGTATTGGGCCCGCCAAAGGCGCGCGGCGCAGCAAGACCGACCCGCCAGCCAAAATAACTTGCGGAAATCAGGGAGGGATCACGCATGAAAAAGCTGCTTCTTGTCGCCGCGGCCGCGATCGGAGCCGTGCTGTCGGGCTCGGGGCTTTACGCCGACGATTTTCCGTCGCGGCCGATCACCTTCATCAATCCGTTCGGTCCGGGCAGCGCCAGCGACACGCTCTGCCGCATCATCGCCGATCCGCTCGGCCAGGCGCTCAAGCAACCGGTCATCGTCGAGGATCGGCCTGGCGCCGACGGCGCGCTGTCCGCGCTTTACGTCCATCGTCAGCCGGCCGACGGTTATACGCTGTTGATGGGGACCAACTCGCCGCTGTCCGCCGATCCATTCCTGCACAAGGACGTCGACTACGATGCGGTGAAGGATTTTGCGCCGGTCACGCGCGTGGGCAGCTTCACGCTGATGCTGGTGCTCAATCCGAATTTGCCGATCCATTCGGTCAAGGACCTGGTCGCCTATGCCAAGGCCAATCCCGGCAAGCTGTCGTTCGCCAGCGGCAATACCGCCGGCATCGTCGGCGGCGCCACACTCGCCTATTGGGCCGGGATCGATGTCCTGCAAGTGCCATACAAGAGCACGCCGCCGGCGCTCGAAGACATCATAGCCGGGCGGGTCTCCATGATGTTCGCCGATTTCACCACCGCCATGCCACACGTCCAATCCGGCGCGCTGCGGGCGCTGGCGATCTCGCGCATCAAGCGCAGCGCGCTGTTCCCGGAGCTGCCGACGCTGGACGAGTCCGGCGTGAAGGGCTTCAACCTCGACGCATGGGCGGGTCTGGTCGCGCCAGCCGGCACGCCGCCTGCGGTGGTGACCAAGCTCAACGGTGCTCTGCGTAAGATCATCGACAGCCGCGACGTCCAGGCGAAATTCAAGAACGTCGGCTTCGAAGGATTTTCGTCGACGCCCGAAGAGCTGGGCGACTACATCAAGTCGGAGCTCGTCGCCTGGCAAAAGATGGTCAAGGACGCCAATATCCGGGCTGAGTGATGCCGGCCGCGAAACGGCGCGTTAGAGCACGCTCAGCGCGATAAGCGCCAGAACCAAGGCCGGCGGCATGACCACGGCACCGAGGCGAAGAAAACGCCAGGTGCCGACGTCAAGCCCTTCACGCCGCAGCACGACCAGCCACAGGATCGTCGCCAGCGAGCCAGTGACGGACAAATTCGGCCCCAAGTCGACGCCGATCAGCATCGCGCCGGTGATTTGAGACGGCAGCTGGTTGGCGGCGACCACGGACCCGGCAATCAAGCCGACGGGCAGGTTGTTCATCAGATTAGACGCGAGCGCGACGACGAGGCCGGCGCTCCATGGGGCGGCCGTGCCTGAGCGTGCGACTTCGGCATGCATGAGGCCGCTCAGGGCGGCAATGACGCCGGTGCGATCGAGCGCTTCCACCAGAACGAACAAGCCGGCGACCAGCGGCAGGACGCCCCACGAGACGCCTCGCAGCACCGGCCACGGCGACTGAAGGTTCAATGCCAGCACGATCGCGGTCGTGACCGCACCGCTGACCAATGTCGGCAATCCGAGCTGCACGTCGAACGCCGAGCAGCACAACACGACGACCGCGACCGCGCCTATGCCGCCGAGCGTGAGGCGCCCGCCATGGCTGAGCGGCGGCCGCGACGCCGTCGCCACGATGGTCTCTGCTGCCAGTGCCCGCCGCTGCATCAGCCGTAACGCCAGATAGGTCACGGCAATCGCGATGACCGACGGCAGGCCGAATTGCTTAAGCCACGCCGCCAGGTGCGGCATGTGGCCGGCGAAGACCACCAGGTTGGCCGGATTGGAAATCGGCAGCACAAAACTCGCCGCATTGGCGATGAAGGCGCAGGCGAACAGATACGGCAGCGGCGTCGCGCCTGCGGCCCTGGTCGCGGCATAGACGGCGGGCGTGAGAACGACGGCGGTCGCGTCGTTGGACAGCAGCACCGTCACCACGGTGCCGACCGCGTAAACCAGTGCAAACAGACGTTGCGGCGAGCCGCGCGCCAGCGCTACGGCGAGCGCCGCAAGCCAATGGAAGACGCCTTCCTGTCGCGCCACCTCGGCAATCAGCATCATGCCGGCGAGGAAGCAGTAAACGTCGAGGCCCTTGCGGATGCCGGACAACGCGTCGGCCCACGGCAACAGACCAAACGCGACCAGCAAGACGGCGCCGGCCACCGCCCAGATCGCTTCCGGCAGGCGAAACGGCCGCGCAATGACGCCGGCCGTCGCTACGGCGGCGATGCTCCAAGCCGCGACAGCGCTTCCGTCTACGGCCATGGATACCGCGCGTGCTCCCGATCTGCCGACGCAGCCATTGCCAACGTCGCTAATTCGCCTGCTGCCGCACCACCAGCACCGAGCAGGCGGCGTAGCGCACCACGTGGCCGGCGTTGGAGCCGAGGAAATAGGTGCGCACGCCGGTGCGGTGCGAGCTCATGACGATGAGATCGGCACGCATCCGCTTGGCTTCATCGAGGATTTCGCGGTCGACGTTGCCCTGCAGCACGGCGGTCGAGATCTTGTCCGGCGCCAGTCCGATTTCTTTGGCGACGATGGCGATCGCCTCCTCGGCCGACACGCGTTGCTGCGCCTCGAAATCGGGCGGCACGTATTCGGCCAGCATCACCGGCGTCACCGGCAAGACGTTGATCAGGCGGACGGAGCCGTTCGATTCTTTCGCCATCATCAGCGCGGTGGCGATGGCGGGCTTGGCCAGCTCGACGTCGGAAAGATCGATCGGCACCAGGATGCGTCGGTACATGTCTTGCCCGCCTTTTCTTGCCCCTTGTAAGCATTCAATCGGTCGCGGCGGCGATCAGCCGCGGCGTGACGTAGCGCTCGAGCCGGCCGCTGTGCAGATGCAGGCGCGACCAGTCGTCGAAGGCGAGATCGATGACGACGAGGCCCGAGGTCGGCAATTTCTCCGCCACCCGCTCGCGCACGTCGACATCGCCCGAGGCGATCAGGTGCACGGCGATGTCGTGCAGGCCGGGATTATGGCCGACAACGACAAGACTATGCGCGCCGCGCGTCTCGCTGATGATCTTGAACAAAACCTCGGTCGTTGAATTGTAGATGCGCTCGTCGTTGACCAGCCGCGGCGCCTTGGCAAAGGCCGGTGCCAAGAGCGCCCAGGTTTCCTGGGCGCGCTTGGCCGGCGACACCAGCGCCAAGTCGGGGTTAAGGCCATGGCGGGCCATATAGGCGCCGATCACGGCTGCGTCGTCGCGGCCGCGTTTGGTCAATTTGCGGTCGCGGTCGCGTTGGCCGGGCTCGGCGCGCTCGGTCTTGGCATGGCGCAGCAACATCAAACGGCGCATGGCGGCAATGTCGCTTTCTGAGCCCAGGGAGTCTAGTGTGCGCCCCCCGCCCCGCAGCGGCGGACCGAAACGGCCTTTGGAATGAGCGAAACCGATACCACAGCCTATGGCCAAAGCTGGTACGCCGCCACCATGGTGGACGCGCCGCGGCGGCCGGCGCTGCACGTCGATCTTGACGTCGATGTCTGCGTGATCGGCGGCGGGCTTGCCGGGCTGACGACGGCGCGCGAATTGGCGCGGTCCGGCTGGTCGGTCGTGCTTTTGGAAGCGGGCCGGCTGGCGGCGAGCGCGTCCGGCCGCAATACCGGCTTCGTGCTGCCGGGATTTGCCGCCGACGCGGAAAAGCTGATCGGCCGCATCGGTTTCGAGCGCACGAAATCGCTGTGGGCGCTGTCCCAGGCCGGGCTCGACTACGTCCGCAATGCTGTCCAGGAAGACGGCGCCACCGGCATCGATCCGCAGCCCGGATGGCTCTACGTTTCCAAGGTCGACAACGGCGACGAATTTTTGGGCCTGGTGCGCCTCCTCAACGATCTCGGCTGCGAGATCGAAGGCTGGCCGACCGAGCGCGTGCGCGCCGTGCTGCACAGTGGGCGCTACTATCACGCCATCAATTATCTCAACGCCATCGCTATCCATCCGCTCAATTACGCGCTCTCGCTCGCTGCCGCCGCGGAACGCGACGGCGCGCGCATTTTCGAAGGCTCGCCGGCGCTGTCGATCGATCCGGCCGGCGTGCGCAAACGCATCGTCACGCCGGGCGCGCGGCTGCGCGCCAATCACGTGGTGCTCGCCGGCAATGTGCAGATCGGCGGGTTGATGCCGCAGATCGGCGCGACGCTGTTGCCGATCACCACCTATGTGATCACCACCGCGCCGCTCGGCCAAAAGCTCGGCGAGGTGGTCGGCTATCGCGGCGGCATCAGCGACACCGATCTCTCCGACAATCACTATCGCATCGT
>Ga0210405_10006442_pt1 | contig 10467 bp, 10 predicted proteins | sample IncBWH11MmetaG_FD_155492 | JGI IMG/M metagenome (GOLD analysis project Ga0210405, IMG submission 155492) | Forest soil microbial communities from Barre Woods Harvard Forest LTER site, Petersham, Massachusetts, United States - Inc-BW-H-11-M | ecosystem: Environmental > Terrestrial > Soil >... | reverse complement strand
ACGCGCTTTTGCTTTTCGGTTTGCCCGAAGCGCTGACGGCCGATATTCGCATCGAGCGCCAAGGCGCCGTTGCGGATGATGCGTTCGACCTCGCGTTTCACTATCCCCGCGGTCTGCGCGCGGATTTGCGTTCCTCCATTTTGGCCGCCGCGACTCGTCCTCGTTTCCTTTTGCATGGAACGCAAGGCGCGTTCGTCAAACAATCCTTCGATCCGCAAGAGAGCAACCTCCGGCGCGGCTACATTCCCACTGACACTGCGTGGGGCGGCGAGCCAGAAGAAAACTGGGGCGTGCTCACGGTCGCGGAAAGCGGTGCTCTCATCCAGCGCCGCGTACCCAACGCGAATTGCGACTACCGCGATTTCTACGCTAATTTGCGCGATGCCATTCTTGGGAAAGCGAAGCTGGCAGTCACTCCGGAGTGGGCGCTCGACGTGATGCGCCTGCTTGAATTGGTGCGCCAGAGCAGTAATGAGCGCCGAACCGTTTCTGTGTCTGGCTAGGCTTGGACTCCCTTCTCGAACGGCCCTACGCCCGAAGTCGCTAGCGGAAGGCCGTTTTTCCCATGCAACTTGAGGTCCTCGCGTATACTCTAATTTCGTGTAGGAGCGCAGGAGAGCTGCTTTGGCGACGGTCATCGATCTAGCACCCTCGATATTGTCTGCAAACTTTGCGCAATTGGGCGCCGACGCGAAAGCTGCGCTCGAGGGCGGCGGCACGGTTCTGCATCTCGATGTGATGGATGGGCACTTTGTTCCGAATCTCACCATCGGTCCGCCGGTGATTGCTTCGCTGCGCAAAACGATTCCGGATGTTACGTTTGATTGCCACTTGATGATTGAAAATGCCGATGAGTTCATTCCAGCGTTTGCGGAAGCGGGCGCGAACTGGATTTCCGTGCATCAGGAGGCGTGTGTCCATCTGGACCGCACGCTCCATCTGATTGAGTCGCATGGATGCAAATCGGGCGTGGTGATTAATCCGGCGACTCCGGTGCACATGCTCGACGAGGTTTTGGAGATTGTGCATCACGTTTTGGTCATGTCCGTGAATCCTGGATTTGGCGCGCAGCATTTCATTCCCAACTCGTTGAAGAAGGTGGAAGCGCTTGCGCATATTCGCGAGTCCCGCGGCCTGGAATTCCGCATCGAGATTGATGGCGGAGTTGCGCTCGATACGGTGGGTGACATTGTTCGTGCCGGCGCGGAAATTCTTGTGGCTGGCAATGCCGTGTTTTCCCACGGCGACATTCGCGAAAACGCCAACAAATTATTGCAAGCGGCGCGTTCGGCGGCGTCCGCCGCTGCGAAGGGATCGCCGCGTTTGCGGCGAACGGCTACTGCTCCTCGTAGTTCCAAGTCAGACCGCCATCGACGACAAACGTAGTTCCTGTAACGTAACTAGATTCTTCGGATGCCAGGAACGCGGCGATGGACGCGACGTCCTCGGGTTTTCCCAGCCTGCGCAGCGGAATATTTTCCAGCAGACTCTTCAACTTGACCGGATCGTTGAGCAAATTCTTGTTGATGGGCGTTTCGATCGCGCCTGGAGCGATGTTGTTGATGGTGATGTTGAACGGCGCAAGCTCGATCGAGAGGTTGCGCGCGAGCATTTTCAGGCCGCCCTTGCTGGCGCAGTAGGAAGAAAAATGCGGGAAGGGAAGCTCTTCGTGAACGGAGCTGATGTTGATGATTTTTCCAGCGCGCTTGGCCTGCATCAGGTAACGGACCATCGCCTGCGTGACGAAAAACAGGCCCTTCAAATTTACGTTCAGCACAAAATCGTAGTCGGCTTCGGTAACGTCCCAAAAATTGGCGTGCTTTTCGACGCCAGCATTGTTCACCAGAATGTCCAGCTCGCCGAGCTGCGAAACCGTTTCGGAGATGAAGCGCTGCCCGTCGGCAAGCTTCGAGATGTCGGCCTGGATCGCCACAGCCTTGCCCCCGCCACTGGGCAAGCCTGCGGCAACCCTTTCGGCGCCTTCCTTGTCCGAGCGATAGCAGATCGAGACTGCTGCTCCATCCTGGATGAACCGCTGGGCGATTCCTAAGCCGATTCCCTGGTTGCCGCCGGTGATGGCTGCTACTTTACCTTCCAAGCGTTTTGACACGAGTCACTCCTCTATTCCCACAAGCGCGTTCCCAAAAGGGAACGCCGATAAGGGTAACACTTGGATGTTGCGGCCCGGTTTCTGGCGCAGTGAAAATGGGCGGACTCGGGGCACCCCTCCCCTGTTTTTTCGTAAGTGCGGATTCTAAAGGGTTTTAAGTCCTGTGTTTTGGAAGTGCGGATTGTAAAGGGGTTACGGGCGCATTTCCCGTAAGTGCGGATTCCGCGGGGGTTAGCGGCCCTACGGCTGTGCGCAGGGGCAAAGAGTGACCCTTCGAGATCGCTCCCATCGAGGCTCAGGGTAAACAGGGCAAGCTCGTGACGGAGTCGAAGCTTGGGGTTCGGGATCGGGAGGGAATGGCGTGGGCGAAACATAGGGAATGGTAGCAGGGTTAGTACTGATTGTCAATCGTTTTATGAGTTTACTGCATGCTAATTCGAACTGTGAGGCGAGGATTCGAGCGAGAGCGGCGGAAGTCCAGAGGTTACAAAGAGTTGGCGGGATTGAGACGATTTGGCGAGACTGTGGAAATGTGTGGAAAAGTCAGAATCGCTGGACGCCCCGCGCAGTTGCCAATGTCAGTCACACGGTCGTTGCAACGGGCTCTAAACCCGGACAGTTACGACGAACGCTTGACGTATAACGTGTTACGTTGTATGCTTAACGTGTGATTAAAACCTTCGGCTCGAAGGACACCGAGGAGCTTTTCAACTACCAGCACAGCAAACGCTTCCGTGCCTTCGAGCGCGTAGCCTTGCGGAAACTGCTCCAACTGCATGCCGCTACGGAACTTCGGGTCCTTGCTTCGCCGCCAGGTAATCAATTGGAGGCGTTGCGAGGCGACCGGAAGGGCCAACACTCGATCTGTATCAGCGAGCAGTGGCGGATTTGCTTTGCGTGGCGCGAGGGGCATGCGTACGACGTGGAAATCGTTGATTACCACTAGGAGATAGGAAGATGACGAAGCGAGGAGCGCTGATGCCGCCGGTGCACCCGGGGGAAGTTTTGCGGGAGGATTTTATGAAGCCGCTCGGCTTGTCTGTGAACAAGCTGGCGCTGGAGTTGCATGTGCCTGCTACGCGTGTCGGCGAAATTGTGCACCAGCGGCGGCGCGTCACTGCCGATACGGCATTGAGGCTCGCACGATATTTCCATACCAACGCGGAATTCTGGCTGAATTTGCAGAACTTTTATGATTTGGAAGTGTCGCGGCGTTCGGGGACGGTGTCCGAGATAGAGCGTCAGGTGCAGCCTGCCGCGATCGCGGCTTCCTAGAAAAAGGGAGGCCTAATCCTGTGGGACGGTCCGCCTTAGAAGACGGGCACGATGTATCGTGCCCTTACGGTGACCTATGCGCATTCTCAACCGAAGGTCGGGTTAGTTTGGGCGGAAGTGGGATTCGACTAGGAGGGCCAAGGCGGACTCGGTGGTTAGGCCCGCGGCTACTAGCGGTTGGATCCAGAGGCGGTGGAAGCTTTCGGGGTGGTCTTCGACCTCGGTGAAAAGATGATCCAGGGCTTCGAGCTGCCAGCGGCGCTCGAGGTCTTCGCGGTTTAGGCGTTCTCGGAATTCTTCGACACGGGTCTTGGACCCTTTGTTGTTCGTCTTGTTGCTCATCTCTAAGCCTTCTCTTATTTGATTCCTCTGGAGCTACTTTCATTACACGGCTTTTTATTCCACTTCTTTTTGTTCCACTGTGGCCTACCACTATTTGATTCCTTTGCTGGGACGTTGGATGCGCGGCTACCCAATTTTGTGTAGCAAGAGTGCGACCAAAGGTTGTTAGACGGCTAAATACATCATTGCGCGTACAGCAATTGTGAATTTCCGCTTCCGGCCCAGCGCGGCCATTTCTGGCCCGCGCTGGGAGACGGAAGCGAAACGAGTGAGTGAGTTAGGCAGTGATGAAAAGCGTGCGACCGTCGCGATTGACGAGGAGCAGAGGCGCGCTGCCGCTCTTGCGAATCGCGCTCTGGAACTCAGAGACGTTGGCGACCGGTTGATGGTTGACTTCCTGGATCACGTCGCCCTTCTGCAGACCGGAGTCGGCCATCTTGCTGGCCGGGTCGATGTCGGTGACAACGACGCCCTTGGTCGAAGAGGGAATATTCAGTTCGTGAGCGATGTTGGCGTTAAGGTTGCTGACTTCGACGCCTTCCAGCGCTTTGCTGCCGCCTTCTTGGTCATTCGATTCGACTTTGGCGGTTTCGGTTGGCATTTCGGCGAGCTTGACTGTTTCGTCGCGCTCCGTGCCGTTGCGCAGGATCCTGAGCTTGAGATCGGTGCCTGGCTGCATCATCGAAACGCTCATGCGGAGTTGATTGCTGTCGGTAACCGGCTTGCCGTTGATCTGGAGAATGATGTCGCCGCGTTGAATGCCTGCCTTCTGCGCGGGGCTATTGGCGGAAACGTCGCCGACAACGATCCCTTGCGAGTCCTTTTCGCCGAAAGCCTTGGCCATCGCTGGAGTTACGTCTTGCGGATAGATGCCGAGATAGGCGCGGGTAACATGTCCATTTTTCAGGACCTGGTCCATAACGTTGCGAGCGAGATTGGCCGGGACGGCAAAGCCGATGCCCTGGCTGCCGCCGGAACCGTGAGAAATGATGGCAGTGTTGATCCCAACGAGTTCGCCGCGGTCATTGATGAGCGCGCCGCCGGAGTTTCCCGGATTGATCGGAGCATCGGTCTGGAGGAAGTCCTCGTAGGCCTCGATGCCGAGATTGCCGCGGCCAGTGGCGCTGATGATGCCCTTGGTGACGGTTTGGCCGACGCCGAAGGGATTACCAATGGCCAGGGCGACGTCTCCGACTTGAACTTTGGAAGAGTCGCCAATGGTGATGGGAGTGAGATTCTTGGCGTCGATTTTGAGAACGGCGACGTCGGTTTTTGGATCGGTGCCGACGATACGCGCCTTAAATTCGCGCTTGTCGGACAGCATGACCTGAACATCGGTGGCGCCATCGACAACGTGATTGTTGGTCAGAATGTAGCCTTCGGGGCTGACGATTACGCCAGAGCCGAGAGCCTTTTCGCGGGAGTCGCGGGGCATATTGAAATGGCCTCCGCCTTCATTTCCATCCTGCCCGAAAAACTGACGGAAGAATGGGTCCATGGGCATTCCTTCTTCGGAACTCATGCGGTTGTGCACGACTTTCGAAGAAGAGATGTTAACGACGGATGGGAGAACTTCTTTGACGAGGGGAGCGTAGCTGCTCTTGCTCGGCCCTTCGCCGGGATCCGCCAGTTTTAAGGTGGCGGGAGGATTCGATGAAAGAGATTTCTCCGTGGTATGGGCCAGGCCCAAGCCTGCCGCGCCCAAAGCAAAACCAAGTGCAAGAACTGCTGGCTTGGATCTCAGCAGGGACGTCAAATAATTCATGTTTCCTCTCTTACTTCCAGTGCGATTCGCTGCAACCGACACGTCTGCTGGTTGCTGCTGTTCGGATGCACTTATTCAGACGCTGTGGGGTAGAGGGTCGATTCTCCCTAGAGTCCGGGATATTGGGTGCCGATGATTGGGTAGGTGGGAAAGTGGTATTTAGCGTGTAGGCGAGGGCCGGCAATGAGGCGGGGAAAACTCAGGTTAGGACAGGTTAGGAAATGATACCTCTGCGGACGGCGAAAAGGATGAGCTCGGGGATGCCACGGAGATTGAGTTTTTCCATGATGTTGGAGCGATGAGTTTCGACCGTGTAGACACTGAGATTCAGGAGGTTGGCGACGTCTTTGTTGGATTTGCCTTCGGCGACGAGCTGAAGGATTTCGCGCTCGCGCGGGGTGAGGAGGTCGTAGGCGTCTTCGGCGCCACTGCGTTTGAGCTTGCGGACGTAGTCGTCGAGGAGGACTTTGCTGACCGCGGGGCTGAAGAAAGACTTGCCGTCGGCTACCGCGTGAACGGCCTTGATGAGGTCCGACTCAGCGGAGTCTTTCAGAAGGTAACCCTTGGCGCCGGCTTTTAGGGCGCGCAGGACGTAGCTTTCATCGGAATGCATGCTGAGCATGACGACGGAGATTTCCGGATTGGCTTGCGTGATTTGAAGGGCGGCTTCGATGCCGTTGAGATTGGGCATGCCGATGTCCAGGACGACGACGTCGGGCTTGAGAGATTTTGCCAGGGTGACGGTTTCGCGGCCGTCGTTCGCTTCGCCGACGACGGTGAGATCGGGTTGCTGCTCGACGAGAAGGCGCAGACCGCCGCGGATGAGTTTGTGGTCGTCGGCGAGAAGGACGCGGATTTTTCTCATGGTTGAATCATCGTTGGCTCAGGGCGAATCCGCTTTGTGGAGCGGGAGTTCGGCTTTGACGGTGGCGCCTTTTCCAGGGGCAGATTCGATGGTGAAGGTGCCGCCGAGGCGGCGGACGCGCTCTTCCATGCCCAGGATGCCCATGCCGCGCTGGCGGGCGGGATCGAACCCGTGGCCGTCATCGGCGATTTCTACCGTGATTTTATCGGAGTTTTGAACGATGGTTACTTTCGCGTTTTTGGCGGAGGCGTGCGTGGCGGCATTGTTCAGAGCCTCCTGGACGAGCCGATAGATGGTTACTTTGGTTTCGTCGCCCAAGTCTTCAGAGACATTCTCGGAGTGAACTTCGACTTCCATATCGCTGCGGCGGGAGATTTCGCGGGCTTGCCATTCGAGAGCGGGCACCAGGCCGAGATCGTCGAGCATAGGAGGGCGGAGGAGAAGAGCAATGTCGCGGATGGATTTGACGGCGGATTCGGCGACAGATTTTATTTGGGCGATTTGGGCTTGTGTGACGCGGTCTTCAGATGGGACCAGCTTCGCGAGCTGGCCGACTTCGACTAGGAGTGCACCTAGCGACTGCCCGACTTCGTCGTGAAGTTCGCGGGAAATGGCGCGGCGCTCTTCCTCTTGGGCCTCCACGAGGCGGGCGGAGAGGCCTTCGAGCTCGAGGCGGCTGCGGGCGAGCGCATCGTAGCGCAGGCGAGCTTGGCGCTCTAGGCGGAGGATGTACCAGCCGCAGACGAGCGACATCAGCACGCCAGCGACCAGGGAGAGAGAAACGAGCCACACGAGGCGGGATTCGAGCGATTGAAAGCGGGCGGCGACAGCGAGGTTCTCGATGGCGAGTTTTTGTTCGTCCAGCGCGGAGATTTGCGCCGAGAGCTCGAAGATGTGAGTACGCCAGGGAATGAGCTGCTGGCCGATGAATTGATAAGCGTGTTGCCGGCGAAGATCGGCGCGCCAGGCCAGGACGATGGCACAGGAAGTTTCTTCTTCCTGGAGTTGCTGTTGCATTGCCGCGAGGAGAAGTTGTTCGTCGGAATCACGATCGAGGGGGAAACTTAGCAAAGCAGCGCGGGCCGCGGCGATTTGACTAGTTACGTCGGCGGGGTCGGGAGCGGATTCTTGAAGTTGGTCCTGGAGCACGAAGCGCTCGATTTGGTCGTCGTAGACGCGGACGGAAACCACGATGGTAGTGAGGGCGCGATTCCTGGCGGTGAAGCGGCGAGATACTTCTTGCGAGGCGCGGTCGAGACGGCGAACGGCGAAGAGGGCATCGACGCCAGCGCCGATCAGCAGGGCGAGAAGCCAGCTGAAAGAAATGAGGAGGAGGCGGCGGAGTTGTTTGGAATGTCGCTGGGCTTCAGGATCGTCCTCGCGAGACTTTCGCGGGAGAACGGGCTCGGCGTTTTTAGAAAAAGTTGACACATGTTAAAGAATAAGACAAAGCTCGGATAAAAGCGCGGGGCTAAAGCCCCGCACTTACACGGCGGCCTCAGCTAGTGCGGCAGTGTTTGTGGTTTTGCTCCGTTGCGGCGAGTCATCCTATTGAAACACAGCACGCCGATCGCTCCTGCAAGTAACGAAAGCGGGATAATGAAGATCGCCATAGGCGGTCCATAGTTGATAATGCGCTGCGGATGGATGGACTTATCTTGAATTCGGTACCACCCTTTTGACCAAAAATCTCCCTTCGTCGGAACTTCCAGGGACACGTCGGTGTATCCAGCTCCCCTCCCTAGAACCTTAAAGTACGCGTACGGGGATTGGTCTGATGAAACCTTGGCCCGCAAATCTTTATTGATCTGCTCAAGATCGCGGTCCGCAATTTCCAGAACCGGATTCGATCCAGGCAGGTTTCGCAGTTGAACTATGACGAAATTGCCTTTCGATGATCTGGCCAACACCGGGAAATCGGACGGTGGATCAGAGGATATATTCCAAGTGAGCAACGTCTCAACCAGCCGCATGGACGGAATAGTAGCGGCAACAAAGACCGCCAAGAACACGATTCCTCGCAGAAGCATTTTTTTCATACGAGGAACAGCCGCGATTTAGGCGACGGTGACTTCGGGGCTTAGGTAGACGTCCTGAATGGTGTTAAGGAGCTGGACGCCTTCGTTCATGGGGCGCTGGAAGGCTTTGCGGCCGGAGATTAGGCCTGTGCCGCCAGCGCGTTTGTTGATGACGGCGGTGGTGACGGCTTCTTCGAAGTCGTTGGCACCGGAGGCGCCGCCGCTGTTGATGAGGCCGGAGCGGCCCATGAAGCAGTTGGCGACCTGGTAGCGGCAGAGGTCGATGGGGTGATCGCTGGCGAGATCGGTGTAGATGCGCTTGTCGAATTTTCCATAGCTGGAATCGCCCATGTTCAGAGCCTGGTAGCCGCCGTTATTTTCGGCCATTTTCTGCTTGATGATGTCGGCCTGAATTGTGACACCCAGATGATTGGCTTGGCCGGTGAGATCGGCGGAGAGGTGATAGTCCTTATCTTTTTTGAAGGCGCTGTTGCGCAGGTAGCACCAGAGGACTGTAGCCATGCCGAGCTCGTGAGCTTCGGCGAAGGCGCGGCTGATTTCTACGATCTGCCGATCGGCCTGGTCGGAGCCGAAATAGATTGTTGCGCCGACGGCGGCTGCGCCCATGTTCCAGGCTTCCTGCACCGTGCCGAAGAGGATCTGATCGAATTTGTTCGGGAAGGTAAGCAGCTCGTTGTGGTTGAGCTTCACGATGAAAGGAATCCTGTGCGCGTATTTGTGAGTCACGGCGCCGAGAACTCCAAAGGTGGAGGCGACGGCGTTGCATTGGCCTTCTATCGCGAGTTTGACGATATTTTCCGCGTCGAAATAATCGGGATTTTTTGCGAAGCTCGCACCGGCGGAGTGCTCGATGCCCTGGTCGACAGGAAGAATCGAGAGATAGCCCGTACGGCCGAGGCGCCCGTGATTGAAGATGCGCTGGAGATTCGTGAGTACGCGGATATTGCGGTTCGACGCGGCGTAGATACGATCAACAAAATCGGGGCCGGGAAGATGCAGGCGTTCTTTTGCGATTTTCGGCGTTTTGTATCCGAGAAAATATTCGGCTTTTGCTCCGAGATAGGTCTCAATTTTTCCTGCGCTTGTCGTGGTTGCCATGTGCGTCTCCTAAGTTATTCGCGAATTGCGTGAGTCAGCAAGCTGCCGGCGGCGGTGTCCACTAGCCAGAGCAAAGTGCCGTTCAAGGGTTGAATCAACTGGGCCGGCAGCTGATCCGGCTCGTAAAAGCGTTCGAGCACCGCGGTCAAGGCCGGGGTTTTGTCGGCGCCGGTCACCATAAAAATGATGTTAGCGGCGTTGTTGATGGCCGGAGCGGTGAGGGTGATGCGGTCCATGAGGACTTTTCCTACCCAATTATGCACCGCGATGCGGCGATTTTCGTGCAGTGCTTTTGTGCCCGGAAAAAGCGACGCGGTGTGGCCCTCGCTGCCCATGCCGAGAAGGACTAAATCAAAACGGGGAAACTGGCCGTCTGACAATTTGAAGTGTCTGCGAATCTCTTGTTCGTATTCCTTCGCGGCGTCTTCGGCCTCCGGATACTCGCCTTTGATGCGGAGGACTTGCTCCGATTTTAGCGGCGACTTGGAAATCATTGCTTCGGTGGCCATACGAAAATTGCTTTGCTCATTATTCGGTCCAACATGGCGTTCGTCGCCAAAGAAAAGATACATTTTATCCCAAGGCACTTGCGAGCGGAGAACAGGGTCGTTCACGAGAAGGCCGTAAAGGGTTTTGGGTGTGGAACCGCCCGACAGCGCCACGCTGAACGAGCCCTTTTCCTTAACGGCGGCTGCCGCAATCTCGACGAACTTTTGCGCGCAGCGCTTCGCGATCGCCTGGCCATCCGGCAAAATGCGAACTTCGGTGTTTGATTTGGCAACGGTCATACGCTCCCGCTCTACCTATTCATCGCTCCGGCGCTCTTCAGGTTTTCTGTTGCTGTGGCAGAACTCTTCGCCTCGTCTTCTTCCTCACCGATCATCCGCCATGCGCGGCCGTCGCGCGCCAAGAGTTCGTCGGCTTCTTTCGGTCCCCAAGAGCCTGCCGCGTAATTGGGAAAGCCGCTAGCCGG